>JABAHQ010011994.1_pt1 | contig 37152 bp, 31 predicted proteins | sample 7062091 | NCBI WGS metagenome assembly JABAHQ01 (sample SAMN14534359, study PRJNA622989) | marine sediment metagenome | biome: marine biome [ENVO:00000428]; feature: marine pelagic biome [ENVO:01000023]; material: deep marine sediment [ENVO:00002113] | place: India: Gulf of Kutch | collected... | reverse complement strand
TCTCCGATCACCTGGGCAGCGTGCGGCTCGATGGGCCCGTCGGTCCACCCGCTTAGCCCGACGCCCGCGCCGCGCTAAAATGGGCCCATGGGACGCCAGGGGCCACCGCGCAAGGGCCGCGGGGCGGGGAGCAACCCGGGCAGCCGTTTCTCGCCGCTCTCGCACGAGCCGATCGACGACGGCTGGGGCAGCGAGGACCCCGAGCCGCCGCGGCTCGCCACGCAGGTGGCGCACGACGCGAGCCGCTCGGTCATCGCCTGGAACCGCTCGCCGGATCTCCCCTTCGACCGCTCGATCAATCCCTACCGCGGCTGCGAGCACGGCTGCATCTATTGCTACGCGCGGCCGAGCCACGCCTATCTGGATCTCTCGCCGGGGCTCGACTTCGAGAGCCGGCTGATCGCCAAGCCCGACGCCGCCCGCCTGCTCGAGGCCGAGCTCGCCAGACCCGGGTACGAGTGCAAGACGATGGCGCTCGGCACCAACACCGATCCCTACCAACCCATCGAGAAGCGCTACGGCATCACCCGGCAGATCCTCGAGGTGCTCGCCGCGACGCATCACCCCGTCGCCATCGTCACCAAGTCGGCGCTGGTCGAGCGCGACATCGATCTGCTGGCCCCTATGGCCGAGCACAGCCTGGCGAGCGTTACCGTGTCGGTGACCTCCCTCGACCGCGGGCTCATGCGCCGGCTCGAGCCGCGGGCGGCGGCGCCCGGGCGGCGGCTGAGGACGCTGCATGCCCTCACCGAGGCGGGCATTCCCGCCGGCGTGCTGGTCGCCCCGGTGATGCCTGTGCTCAACGACGGCGAGATCGAACGGGTCGTGGAGGCCTGCGCCGAGGCGGGCGCGCGCTGGGCGGCGCACATCCTGCTGCGCCTGCCGCACGAGGTGAAAGACCTCTTCGTCGACTGGCTCGAGCACCATTATCCTTTGAAGGCCGCGCACGTCATGAGCCGCGTGCGCGAGACGCGCGGCGGGCGCGAGAACGACCCGCAGTTCGGCACGCGCCTCACCGGCACCGGCGATTACGCGGCGATGATCGCCAAGCGCTTCGAGGTCGCGCGTCGGCGCTGCGGCCTGGACGGCGACGACACCACGCTCGACACCACGCAGTTCCGCCCGCCGGCGCGCGCCGGGCAGCTCGCGCTGTTCTGAGCCCGCCCGGCCGGGCGCTTTTGCGCGCCCGCGCGGCGCGCTATGCTGGCGACAGCCCACCTCTCTCGACCTCGACCCTTCACCGAGAGGCCGACATGGACAGCGCCGACATCGAGGTCTTGCGTCACGCCGTGGAGTGGACGCGCGCGGCGCCGCCCGCGACCTTCGCCACGGTGGTACGCACCTTTGGCTCGGCTCCGCGGCCGGTGGGGGCCCTGCTCGCCGTCTCGCGCGAGGGGCGCCTCGTCGGCTCGGTCTCCGGGGGGTGCGTCGAGGACGAGCTCAGAGACTATCTCCTCTCTCTGCCCGCGGGCCTGCCGTGTCCCGAGCTGCGGCGCTACGGCGTGAGCCGCGAGGAGGCGCGACGGTTCGGGCTGCCTTGCGGCGGCACGCTGGAGCTGGTGCTCGAGCGTCTCGACGACCCCGCGCAGCTCGAGACGCTGCTCGGCGCCATCGCACGGCGCGAGCCGCTGGTGCGCCAGCTGGACTTCGAGACGGGCACCGTCGAGCTCGCGCCCGCCGTGCCCGAGGCGGCCGATGTCGAGTGGGACGGCCGGCGGCTGGCGCGCGTCTTCGGCCCGCGCTGGCGGCTGCTGATCGTCGGCGCCGGGCAGATCTCGGCCTATCTGGCGCAGATGGCGCGGGCGCTCGACTATCAGGTCACCGTCTGTGACCCGCGCGAGGAATACACCGACGTCTGGGCGCTCGAAGGCGTCGAGCTGCGGCGCGAGGCCGCCGACGGGGTCATCGAGTCGATGCGCCCCGACGCGCGCACGGCGATCGTCGCGCTCACTCACGATCCCAAGCTCGACGATGCGGCGCTGATGGACGCGCTGGTCTCGGACGCCTTCTACGTGGGCGCGCTCGGCTCGGAGGCGACCAACGCCAAGCGCCGCGAGCGGCTGCGCGCGCTCGACGTGCCCGAGGCCGCGGTCGCTCGGCTGCACGGTCCCGTCGGGCTGCCCATCGGCAGCCGCGTCCCGCCCGAGATCGCGGTGTCGATCCTTGCCGAGATGACCGCCGTGCGCCGCAAGGCGCAGCCGCGCCGTAGCGCTCCGGGGCGGGAGCGGCCCGCCGTCGCCGGCGCCTCGTGATCGCCGGGGTCCTGCTCGCCGCCGGCACCGGGGAGCGCTACGGCGCGGACAAGCGTCTTATTCCGCTGGCCGAGGGCGTTCCGGTCGCCGTGGCCGCCGCTAGGCGCCTGCGCGAGGCGGTCCCCCGCGCCGTGGCCGTGGTGCGCCCCGGTGACGAGGTCCTGGCCGAGGCCCTTGCGGCAGCGGGGCTCGAGGTTGTCGCCTGCGCCGAGTCCCGGGAAGGCATGGGCCGCAGCCTCGCATGCGGAGTCGCCGCGGCCCGTGAGGCGGCCGGCTGGGTGATCGCGCTCGCCGACATGCCGGCCATTCGGCCGGCGACCATCGCCCGGGTCGCGGCCCTCATCGCCGAGGGCGCCGAGAGCGCCGCGCCGGTCCACGGTGGCCGGCGCGGTCATCCGGTGGGATTTGCCGCGCGGTTCCGGGACGAGCTCCTGGCTTGCCGGGGCGACACCGGGGCGCGGGTGTTGCTCGAGCGCCAAGCCGAGCGCCTGGTGACGTTCGCGACGGACGATCCCGGGGTGCTCGCCGACGTCGATACCCCGGCCGACCTTGAGCGCCTCACGGGTCGGGAGGCGCCCGCCGGTAGCCGTTGAGCCAGGTCAACGAAATGACCCCAACCTCATGGAAGAATTGCTCGTAGAACGCTTGTCTGAGAGCGAGGGGGTGCTCGAGCAATGGAGCATGCGAAGATGGAGAAGCGATGGGGTGCGCGCCGGCGGCTCGACCTGGATCTGTTGCTCTACCACCGGGGCGTGCCCGTCAGTCGCGGCAAGACCCGAGACATCGGCATGGAGGGCCTGTTCGCGCACATCGGGCCGGCGTGGCTGTCGGTCGGCACGCCGGTGGAGGCCGAGCTGCTCGTCCCCGACGGCGGGCGCACGGGCCGCTATCGCCTGGCCTCGGTAATCACGCACGTGGGCACCGAAGGGATGGGGCTGATGTTCCAGGTGTTCGATCCCGCCGCCTACCAGGCCATCCAGCGGATCCTCGACGAGTAACACCGCCGGGGTGCCGTGCGCGGACTGGTGCCCCGAGCAGGATTTGAACCTGCGACCTACGGCTTAGGAGGCCGTCGCTCTATCCGACTGAGCTACCGGGGCGTGGACGACAGGGCGTGTGGGAGGCGCGCGCGAGACGCCTATGCATGATAGCGGAACCGGCCCACGAACCCAAGCCGACAGGCTGAGCGCCATCGCGCGTCACATCTGGGACACCAAGTACCGCTGGCGCGAGGCGGGCGCGGTGCGCGATGCGCGCGTGGAGGACACCTGGCGCCGGGTGGCCGACGCTTTGGCCGGCGCCGAGGCCGACGACCGCGCGGGCTGGGCGCGGCGCTTCCGCGACGCCCTGGCCGATTTCAAGTTTCTCCCGGGCGGACGCATTCTCGCCGGCGCGGGCACCGCCCACCGCGTCACGCTGTTCAACTGCTTCGTGATGGGCCTGATCGAGGACTCCATGGACGGGATCTTCGACGCGCTCAAAGAGGGTGCCCTCACGATGCAGCAGGGCGGCGGCGTAGGCTACGACTTCTCCACGCTGCGCCCGCGCGGCACGCTCACGCGTCACACCGGCACCATCGCCTCCGGGCCGGTGTCGTTCATGCGCATCTGGGACGCCATGTGCGGGACCTTGCTCTCCACCGGCGCGCGCCGCGGCGCCATGATGGCCACCTTGCGCTGCGATCATCCCGACATCGAGGAGTTCATCGACGCCAAGGGCGCGGCGGGCGAGCTCACGCGGTTCAACCTCTCCGTGCAGGTCTTCGACGAGCTCATGGACGCCGTGGCCGCCGACGCCGACTGGGCGCTCGTGTTCCCCGACGACGCGCTGCAGGCGGGGCCGAACGTGGGCATCGTGCACAAGCGCTGGCCGGGGCGCGAGCGGCCGGTGCCCTGCCGGGTGGTGCGCCGCGTGCGCGCGCGCGATCTGTGGGAGCGCATCATGCGCGCGACCTACGACCACGCCGAGCCGGGCGTGCTGTTCGTCGATCGCATCAACACGCTCAACAACCTCGCCTATCGCGAGCACATCACCGCGACCAACCCCTGCGGCGAGGTGCCGTTACCCCCGTACGGCGCGTGCGATCTCGGCTCGATCAATCTCACCCGTTTCGTGCGCGCGCCGTTCGAGGAGGACGCCGCTTTCGATTGGGAGGGGCTGAGCGCGATCGTGCCGGTGGCCGTGCGCATGCTCGACGACGTCGTCGATGTCTCGCGGTTCCCGCTCGAGCGCCAGGCCGAGACCGAGCGGGGCAACCGCCGGGTGGGCCTCGGCCTCACGGGGCTCGCCGATGCGCTCATCATGCTCGGGCTGCGCTACGACTCGGACCAGGGGCGGGCGCTCGCCGCGCAGGTCATGGCGCTCGTCTGCCATGAGGCCTACCGCGCCTCGATCGCGCTCGCGCGCGAGAAGGGCCCGTTCCCGTTCTTCGAGCGCGATGCCTACCTCGCGGCGCCGTTCGTGCGCGCGCTGCCCGACGACATCGCCGCGGGCATCGCCGAGCACGGCGTGCGCAACAGCCACCTCACCGCCATCGCGCCCACCGGCACCATCAGCCTGTACGCCGACAACGTCTCCAGCGGGCTCGAGCCGGTGTATGACTTCAGCCACAGCCGCCGCGTCCTCGAGCTGGACGGCAGCTACACCGAGTACGCGGTGCGCGATTACGCTTACCGCCGATGGCTCGAGCGTCGCGGCGAATCCGACCCGCCCGATACGCTGCCCGCGCACTTCGTGACCGCGTACGACCTCGCCCCGCAGGCGCACCTCGAGATGCAGGCGGCGCTGCAGCCCTACGTCGACAGCTCCATCTCCAAGACCATCAACGTGCCCGAGGACTTCCCGTTCGAGTCGTTCAAGGCCGTGTACGAGACGGCCTACGCCAAAGGGCTGAAGGGCTGCACGACGTTCCGGCCCAATCCGGTCACCGGCCGCGTGCTGCAGGCCGACCGCGGCGAGCGCGCCCCGCATTGCTGCAGCCCCGAGCGCGAGGCGGATTGAGCGCCGCCGTGCGCACGGCGGCATGCGGCAAGGGGGGCGGTCGTGCCGGCACGGGCATTATGCGATGAAGGGGGAAGGCTGGTGGAGCCGAGGGGAGTCGAACCCCTGACCTCAGCAGTGCGATTGCTGCGCTCTCCCAACTGAGCTACGGCCCCGTCGAGAACGGGTCGCGCCGCGATGCCGGACAGGCGCCACGGCGGCGCGTATTCTAGCATTACCCTTTCGGGATCTGCCAGAATGAGCCGGTCGCCGCGACGTCAAATTTGCTTCCCCGCCCCGCTCAGGGGGTTAACCTCCCAGTCCGGCGGGGCGACAATTTTTTGACATTGATCGCAGCGCGTGCTAATTGAATAACGATAGAACGACGGGGAGGCGAGGATGCGGGGTGGCCGGCGGCGCCGGGGTCCCGCACCACGACAGGCGAGCGATGGCGCAAACGGTCACAGACAAAATCCTGGTCCTCGACGCGGACGCCGAGCGGGTGCGGACGCTGGAGGAGATCCTGCAGTTCCTCGAGTACACCCCCGAGGTGGTCGAGGCCCTGCCTACGGGCTTCGACAACGACCCCGAGGCGCGGCTGCCGCAGGCCCTCGGGGAGCCGGGCGCGGCGCTCGCCCTGGTGGTCGGGACCCCGCCCGGGGAGAGCGACCTGGTGGCGGTGGTCGAGGCGCTGGGCGAGTACGACCCTGGCCTGCCCGTGTTCGTGCTCGAGGAGCCCGCCGGGCGCGACCGCCTCTCCGGCGAGCTGGCCCACGCGGTGCTCGGTCAGCTCGAGATTCCCTTGCGCTACACGCCGCTGTCCAACGCGCTGCACAAGGCGCAGCTCTACCGCGAGGCCAAGAGCGGGGGGCGCAGCGCGGGACGCTCGGTGGAGCTCTTCCGCAGCCTGGTGGGCAACAGCCGCGCGATCCGCACCGTCCATCGCCTCATCGAGCGCGTGGCCGACTCCGACGCGACCGTGATGATCCTCGGCGAGTCGGGAACCGGCAAGGAGGTGGTGGCGCGCAACATCCATTATCACTCACTGCGCCGGGACAGACCCTTCGTGCCGGTCAACTGCGGCGCCATCCCCGGCGAGCTGCTCGAGAGCGAGCTCTTCGGCCATGAGAAGGGGGCGTTCACCGGCGCGATCAGCGCCCGCCAGGGGCGTTTCGAGCTGGCCCACGGGGGCACGCTGTTCCTGGACGAGATCGGCGACATGCCCCTGCCGATGCAGGTCAAGCTGCTGCGGGTGCTGCAGGAGCGCACCTTCGAGCGGGTGGGCAGCAACAAGAGCATCGAGGCCGACGTGCGCATCATCGCGGCCACCCACCGCAACCTCGAGGAGCTGATCGAGGGGGGGCGCTTCCGCGAGGACCTCTACTACCGGCTCAATGTCTTCCCCATCGAGATGCCCCCGCTGCGCGAGCGCGTGGAGGACATCCCGCTGCTCATCAACGAGCTCATCACCCGGATCGAGCACGAGAAGCGCGGCTCGGTCCGCCTCAGCCCCCAGGCGGTGCTGGCCCTGTGCCAGTACGGCTGGCCGGGCAACGTGCGCGAGCTGGCCAACCTGATCGAGCGGCTCGCCATACTGCACCCCTTCGGGGTCGTCGAGGTCACCGATCTGCCCGACAAGTTCCGCGTCGAGGTGCCCGAGGAGGAGGACATCGCCGAGCTGGCGGAGGGGCTGCTCGGTCAGTCGCTGCCGGCCGACGTGACCGAGCCCCGGCTGCCCCGCGACGGACTCGATCTGAAATCCCATCTGAGCCACGTCGAGGTGTCGCTTATCCGCCAGGCGCTCAGCGAGGCCGACGGGGTGGTGGCGCAGGCGGCCAAAATGCTCGGCATGCGCCGCACCACTCTGGTCGAAAAGCTACGCAAGTACGGCATCCGTCGGGAAGAAGACGCCGCCCAGCTCTGACTCGACGGAAACTTGACGGATGCCACACTTTCAAAATCTTCCCTAACCATTTGTAATTAATCTAATTTAGCTCGCGGCACGCTTCTTGCTGTCTAGGAAACTGGGCAGGCAAGGGGCGATCAGAGCCGTGAGAGCAGCCGTTCCATCGTCACACCGTTCGACCGGACCGGAGCCTGAGGTCGGCCCCGGCCGGATCCGCGCGCCCGGGCATCCCGACCGGGGGGTCCGCAGCCATGGCGGCCGCGGTCGTGCCTGAGGGCGCCCATCCGGGCGTGCCGGCGGGGCGGCCGGCCCCCGCGCCCGTGCGTGCCCTGGCGGTGACCAGCGGCAAGGGCGGGGTCGGCAAGACCGTGGTCACCGCCAACCTCGCCGTGGCGCTCGACGCGCTCGGGCGCCGGGTGATGGTGCTCGACGCGGATCTGGCGCTCGCCAACGTCGATAAGCTCTTAGGTCTCCAGCCGCGCTACACCCTGCGCGACGTGCTCGAGGGCCGGCGCCGCCTCGACGAGATCATCTCGGCCGGGCCCGGCGGAGTACGGATCGTGCCGGGCGCATCGGGCGTGAGCCGGATGGCCGGTCTCACCCCGGCCGAGCACGCCGCGGTCGTGCGGTCGTTCAGCGACCTCGACGCCGGCCTCGACGTGCTGCTGATCGACACCGCCGCCGGCATCTCCGAGGGCGTGGTGCGGTTCGCCGCCGCGGCCCAGGAGGTCCTCGTCGTCGTCTGCGACGAGCCGGCCTCGATCGCCGACGCCTATGCGCTCATCCGGCTGCTCGCCACGGAGCACGGCGTCGGCCGCTTCCACGTGGTGGCCAATATGGTTCGAACGGTCGCCCAGGGCAGGGACGTCTTCACCGAGCTCGCCCGGCGCGCCTACCGGGAGCTCGATCTCACCCTCGATTACCTCGGTGCCATCCCCTACGACTACGCCCTGCGGCGGGCCATCAAGCGCCAACGTGCGGTGCTTGAGGCCTGCCCGCGGAGCGACGCGGCCCACGCCTTCCGCCGGCTCGCGCGACGTGCCGACCGGCTGCCGTCGGCCGCCCGCCCGCTGGGGCGGCTGGAGTTCTTCGTCGAGCGGCTGGTGGGTGCCGAGACCGCTACTCCGGGCCTTTGACATGAAGGGAGACGCCATGTACGCCACCGCCGTCACCTCCACCACTCCAGCGACGGTCGCGCGGGACGACAGTCATGACGTCCTGGTCGAGCAATACCTGCCGCTGGTCAAGCGCATCGCCTATCATCTGATCAACCGGCTCCCGCCGAGCCTGCAGCTCGACGACTTGAAGCAGGCCGGCGTCATCGGGCTGCTCGAGGCCGCGCGCAACTACGACCCCCGCCAGGGGGCGAGCTTCGAGACCTATGCCGGAATCCGGATCCGCGGCGCCATGCTCGATGAGATGCGCCGCACCGATTGGACACCGCGCTCGGTGCACCGCAAGGCCCGCACCGTCTCGGAGGTCGTGCGCGAGATCGAGAACCGCGAGGGGCGCGACGCGCGCGACAGCGAGGTCGCCGATGCCCTCGGGATGTCGCTGGAGGCCTATCACGGCATCCTGCAGGACGTCGCGACCAGCCGGGTGTTCCGCCTGGAGGACCTCGGGCTCGACGAGTGCAACGACGCCGACGCCGAGGCGGGTCCCCTCTCCAGCCTCCAGGACGCCCACTTCTGCGAGGCGCTGGGCGGGGCCATCTCGGGCCTGCCCGAGCGCGAGCGCATGGTCGTGCGCATGTACTACGAGCACGGGATGGTGCTGCGCGAGATCGGCCAGACCCTGGGCGTCTCGGAGTCGCGGGTGTGTCAGATCCACGGCAAGGCGCTGGTGCGCCTGCGCGCGCGGATGGCGGAGTGGCTCGAGGACGAGGCGTGAGGACCAGCCCTCAGCCGATCGACTCCGTCTGGTAACGCCATAGCTCCATGGCCGGCGACCAGTACCCCGCCGGCAGCCCCGCCTTACGCTTGAGCGCCGCGACGAATTGGGCGGGCTCGGGCAGCTGCTCCCAGACGGCCGGCAGGAAGGTCGCGCGCCGGCCGTACAGCTCGAGGATCAGCCCATCGCGCCCCGGCTCGAGCGCCGCCAGCAGCTCGCGCTCGCTGGCCACGGCGAGTGGCCGCGCCGGGCCCAGCCGGGTGACGTGGACCTCCAGCCTCGCGAGCTCCTTCTCCGTGAGCGGCGGGAAGCGCGGATCGCAAAATGCCGCCGCATAGGCGTTCTCACTGACGTCGACGACCAGGGGGCGGTGCGGGTCGAGGCTGCCCACGCAGCCGCGCAGCTCGCCCGCGCGCCGCAGCGTCACGAAGCACGCGCCGTGGGCGCGCAGGTCCCGGGCGTAGTCGGAGGGCTCGACCCGCAGCGGCGTCCCGCACCGGAGCCCGTGCCCGATCGACGCGCGGCTGACCCGCCGCACGGCTCTCCGCGCCGCCTCCCCGAGCACGGGCCTCGACTCAGCCGACGGCATACGCCCCGTAGCCCACGACCCGGTCGCGGGGTCCAGCGGTGTCGCCCGAGCTGCGCAGATCGAGCGCCCGCGCCGTGAGGCCGCGACGACGGGCGAGGGTGAGCAGCCCGTTCAGCGGCACGCGCCCGCAGGCGTGCTCGAAGTCGATGCGCTCCGGGGCGAGCGCCTCGATGGCGCGCGTCGTGGCCTCGTCGAGCGCGCGCGCGGTCGCGTAGTCGTGGTAGTGGCTTAGATCCGAGCTGACCAGGACGATCGTCTCTGGCCCGCCCCAGACCCGCTCGAGGACCTCGGCCACGGCCGCCGCCTCGGCGTCCCCGGCCGCCAGCGGCACCAGGCGGAACTCGGGCAGCAGCCGCTGGAGGAAGGGTAGCTGGACCTCCAGGCTATGCTCGACGGCGTGCGCTGCGTCGAGGGTGTGCACCTGCTCTAGGCGGACGAGATCGTCGATCGCCGCGCGGTCCAGGGGCACCGGCCCGAGAGGCGTGTCGAAGGCGGCGACGCTCGACGCCGCCAGCCCCCGCAGAGGCACGCGGTGCGAGGGCCCGAGCAGCACCACGCGCCGGATCTCACCGCGCCGCGGACGTAGCTGCGCGAATGCGCTGGCGGCGACCGGGCCCGAGTACGGGTAGCCGGCGTGGGGGACCACTAGGGCCTTGGGCCCGGGCGCCGCCGGCGGGTCGACGGTGAGGAGACGGTCCACCGTCGCGGCGAGCGATGCGGGATCGGCCGGGTAGAACAGGCCGGCGACCGCCGGCGGGCGGACGTCGCGAAGATCGGTCGGCGTCGCGGTGCTCATGGGCCTCGTCCCGCAGGGACTATGGGTTTTATGGCGGTGCTCGGGGCCGGTTTCAACATTGGCCCTGATTGAATTATCGGAACGTGGCACCATCTCATTGATAGGCATCTCGGCCGGCCGCACGCCCGGCGCAGGCACCGAACCCGTGACCGCGCACACCGATCCCAGCATCGTCTCCACGCGCTACTGGCACCGTCTCGAGGACGGGCGCCTGCAGTGCGACCTGTGCCCGCGCTTCTGCAAGCTCCGCGAGGGCCAGCGCGGGCTGTGCTTCGTGCGCGTGCGCCAGGGCGACGAGATCGTGCTGACCACCTACGGGCGCTCGAGCGGGTACTGCGTCGATCCGATCGAGAAGAAGCCCCTGAACCACTTTCTGCCCGGGACGCCGGTGCTGTCCTTCGGCACCGCCGGCTGCAACCTGGCCTGCAAGTTCTGCCAGAACTGGGATATCAGCAAGTCCCGCGAGATCGACACGCTGGCCGACCGGGCCAGTCCGGAGGCCATCGCGCGCGCGGCGGCCGAGCTCGGCTGCCGTAGCGTGGCTTTCACCTACAATGACCCGGTCATCTTCCACGAGTACGCCATCGACGTGGCGCAGGCCTGCCGCGAGCGTGATATCAAGACGGTCGCCGTCACCGCAGCCTACATCACCGAGCAGGCGCGCGGGGAGTTCTTCCGGCACATGGACGCCGCCAACGTGGATCTCAAGGCCTTCACGGAGCGCTTCTACTGGAAGATCACCGGCGCGCACCTGCGACCCGTGCTCGACAATCTGATCTATCTCAAGCACGAGACGGATGTGTGGCTCGAGCTCACCACGCTGCTCATCCCGGGCGAGAACGACTCCGACGCGGAGCTCGACGAGATGACCCGGTGGGTGGTGGGGCACCTGGGCCCGGATGTCCCGATGCACTTCACCGCTTTCCACCCGGACTGGAAGATGCCTGACCACCCCCGTACGCCGCCCGCCACCCTGAGCCGGGCGCGGTCGATCGCGCTCGCCAACGGGGTGCGCTACGCCTACACGGGCAACGTTCACGACGAGGCCGGCGGCAGCACCTATTGTCACCACTGCGGCACGCGGCTCATCGGCCGCGACTGGTTCGTGCTCAGCGAATGGCACCTTACCGCCGAGGGGCGGTGTCCGCGATGCGGGACGGCGTGCGCCGGGGTGCTCGAGGCGCGGCCCGGCGACTGGGGCGCCCGCCGGCTGGCCGTGCGTCTGGCCGACTTCGCCTGAGGTCCCGCCGGGGGAGCGCGGCGCGCGATTCCCTCAGTTGACGGTGCGGGCGGGCAGCGCCGGCATCTGGAAGTGTGGCCGGCCGTACAGAAAACCTTGCGCCCAATCGACGCCGATCTCGCGCAGCACCTCCACGGTCGGTTCATCCTCGACCCACTCGGCGACGGTGGTCACCCCTAGGTGGCGGGCGGTGTCCTGGATGCCTTCCAGGATGGCGCGCACCTTGGGCTGGTGCGCAGCGCGACGCACCAGCTCGCCGTCCATCTTCAGGAAGGTGACGGGGAGGTCGGCGAGGTAGCGGAACGAGGAGAAGCCGCTGCCGAAGTCGTCGACCGCGAGCTGGATGCCGGCGTCGAGCAGGGGAGTCAGCATGCGCTCCACGGCGCGCGTCTCGCCCAGGAACTCGCGCTCGGTGATCTCGATGACCAGGGCGTGCGCCCCTTCGGCGCCGTCGCGGCTCGTGCAGCGGCGCTCGGTGGCGAGCGCGCACAGGCCCTCGAGCAGCTCCGGATGGCGCAGCAGGTCGGCGGAGAGGTTGACGAACTGCAGCCGCGAGCGTTCGCCGAGCACCTGCTGGGCGCAGTGCGCAAGCGCCTGGCGCACGATCTCGAAGTCGATCCGGTGGGCGAGCTGGAGCTGGCACGCCGCGTCGATGAAACGGCGTGCCTCGAGGGGGCGGCGACGCGCCCCGGTCAGGCGTGCGAGCGCCTCCTCGGCGACCACGTCGCCGGTGGCGAGATCGACGATGGGCTGATAGGCGGCCTGCAGCTGGCCGTTCTCGAGCGCCGTGGCGATGCAGCTCGCCACCGAGAATACCCGGTGAGGGCGAGTGCTCGCGTCGGCCACGCGGTTGCGGCCGCCGCGCTTGGCCTCATAGAGAGCGAGCTCGGCCGCGTTCAGCACGTTGCTGAGCGTCGGCCCGTGCCGGGGGCAGGTAGCGACGCCCGCGCTGATCGTGGCCTCCATGTGCCCGGGCGGCAGCAGGCGCTGCTCGGCCACGGTGCGCCGCAGCCGCTCGGCGAGCAGGGCGGCGACGTCGTTGCCGGTATTCGGCAGCAGCCACAGGAACTGCTGCCCGCCCCAGCGGGCAAGCCAGTCGTCGGGCCGCAGCACTCGTTCGGCCACGCGCGCCAGCCGCGCAAGAGTGCGGTCGCCGGCCGTGTGTCCGTAGCGGTCGTTGATCAGCTTGAAGCGGTCGAGATCGAACAGGATCAGGCTGTAGGGCCGCGAGCCGCGCCGGGCGCGGACGTGCTCCCGGGCGACCACCTCGTGGAAGGTGCGCCGGTTGAGCAGACCGGTGAGCTCGTCGACCGTGCTCAGGTCCTCGATGCGCTCGTAGAGGCTGGCGCGCTCGATCGCGACGGTGGCGAGCTGGGCGAGCGCCAGGAACGGCTTGAGCCCGAGGTCCTCGAAGTAGTCGGGCGCATCGGTGTAGACCGCGATCAGCGCGCGGGGCAGGCCGGGGCGACCGACCGGGAGGAGAAGCAGCGAGGCCAGCCCCTCGGCATCCGGCGCGCCGGGGCGCAATCGGGGCGTCGCCCGCAGGTCGAGGACCAGGGGGCGCCCGCCGGCCAGCGCCTGGTGCGCCGCCGGGGCGAGCCGGTCGAGCGCGGCGGGGGCGTCGCCGCCATCGAGCGCGGCGCCGGCCGGCCCGACCCGATAGTCGGGCCGCAACGGGTCGACGCCGGGATCCCCCGTGAAGGTCCATGCAAGGCGCAGCCGGGGCGAGGCGCCGATCACCGCGTCGCAGGCGGCGCGCAGCATGCCGGGTGCCTCGGCGCCGCGCGCGAGCGCATCGGCGAGCGTGCCGACGGCGGTGCTCAGAGCATCGCGCTCGCGCCAGACCGTGGCGCGCGGATGCGCCGTGACCGGGAGTGAGTTGACCTTGCGTGTGCCGTCCATGGAGGCCCGCCGTCCGTGCCGCGCCCGGGAGCTCCTCGGCGTCGCCCGACGGCTGGTCGCCGGCATATCCCGACAGCGTAGACGCTAAGTCGCGCGGTGCGTGCATTCCGTGACGCAGCGCCCAACTTTACATCTCGGTCCCGCCGCCGGAGCGGGCGGGATCGCCGGCGATGCGCACCGGCGGCCCGTAATGCAGGCCCTGGGCCCAGCTCACCCCGATCTCACGCAGCCAGGCGGCCGTCTCGGCGTTCTCCACCCACTCGGCGATGGTGCGAACGCCGAGCCGCGCGGCGGTGTACTGGACGCCCTCGAGGATGGAGCGCACGTGCGGGTCGCAGGTGGCACGGCGCACCAGCGCGCCCTCCATCTTGAGGAAGGCGATGGGCAGGTCGGCCAGGTAGCGAAACGATGAGTAGCCGCTGCCGAAGTCGTCGACGGCCAGCCGCAAGCCGAAGTCCGTGACCGGAGCCAAGGCGCGCGCCGCGGCCCCGGTGTCGCCGAGGAACTCGCGCTCGGTGATCTCGATCACGAGCGGCTTGTCCTCGCCGATTATCGACTCGCCGTACATCTCGCAGAAGCGGCGCGCGTCGCTCAGGATGCGCGCGATCAGCTCCGGCCGGCGCAGGAGGTCGCCCGACATGTTGACGAAGTGCAGTCGGCGCAGCCCGGCCATGCGCTGGCTCGCGCAGTGGCTCATGGCCACTGCGATCACCGCCTCATCGATTCGGTGCACGAGCTGCAGCTCGTCGGCCGCCTCCATGAACTCCGCGGCCGCCAGCACCCGCCCGTCCGGCATCACCAGGCGCGCCAGGGCCTCTTCGGCGACCACCTCGCCGTCGGCTAGATCCACGATCGGCTGGAACGCGGCGTCGATCCGTCCTTCCTCGAGCGCGGTGACGACCTGGCTGGCCATGGAGAACATCCCCGGCGAGCCGGCGTCGGCGAACACCACGCGATTGCGGCCGCCGCGCTTGGCGTGGTAGAGCGCCAGATCGGCGGCGTTGAGCAGGGCCTCGACGTCGCGGCCGTCATGGGGGTAGTGCGCCACGCCGATGCTGACGGTAAGCTGCAGCCGGCGCTGGGTCGTCAGGACGGCGGTAGCTAGGGTCTGCCGCAGGCGCTCGGCGGTGAGCCCCGCATCGCGGCGATCGGTGTCGGGCAGCAGGCACAGGAACTCCTCTCCGCCCCAGCGGGCGAGCCAGTCCCCCTCTCGCAGGCTCCCTTGGGCGGTTTCCGCGACCTCGCGCAGGAGCCGGTCACCGACGGCGTGCCCGTAGCCGTCGTTGACGAGCTTGAACCGGTCCAGGTCGAAGAGCAGCAGGCCGTAGCCGCGCCCGTGGCGTGCGGCCCGGGCGTGCTCGCGCTCCAGGATCTCGTGCATGGCGCGGCGGTTGAGCAGCCCCGTGAGCTCGTCGACGGTAGCGAGCTCGCGCAGGCGCTCGCGCAGGGCCGCCTGTCCGAGCGCCGCGGAGCCGAGCTGGCCGAAGGCGACGAGAGGCTCCAGGCCGACGCGGTCGAAGTAGTCGGGCTGGTCGGTGTAGATCCCCACGATGCCGCGCCGGGCCCCGTCGGGCGAGCCGAAGGGCAGGGCGGCGACCGCCTCCAGCCCCTGCGCGAGCGCGGCTTCGCGCCAGGGATCGAAGGCATCGTCCGAGCGGATGCGCGCCACAGCCACCGAGCGCGTGGCCAGGGCCCGGCGTCCCGGCCCGCGCATGTTGGCAGGGCTCTTGTCGATGACGAGCTGCTCGGCGTAGGAACGGGCCGGGCCGGCGGCGTAAGCGGGCCGGATCGCGTCCGCATCCGGGTCGCCCACGAACATCCACGCCAGCCGGATCCGCGGCGAGGCAGCCACCAGCACGTCGCAGGCCCGGCGGAGTATAGCTTCGGGCGTGGCCCCTTCGGTGAGCCCGGCGGCCGCGCCCAGCAGCGTCTCGATGAGCGCGTCGCGCTCGTCGAGCACGGCGGGGCTCGGCAGGGGGCGGTCGGGCTTGGGTGGGGATCTCGTCATCGGCCCGCGGGGGCGAATAGGTCGTGGTCGGCTGCCGAGGCCGTACATCTAGCATAGCTAATGGGCGGGGTCCTACAAGGAGTTGACGCCGAGCCCGCCGGCCGGCCCGGGCGCCGGCCCCCGGCGTCATTCGGGGATCAGCACGAGCCCGGCGAGCGGCGGCAGCGTCAAGCGCAGCGAGTAGGGCCGACCCATCCACGGCACCGGCTCGGCCTCGACCGCGCCGCCGTTGCCCACGTCGCTGCCGCCGTAGAAGGCCGAGTCGGAGTTCAGCGCCTCACGGTAGCGCCCGGGCCGGGGCACCCCGATGCGGTAGTCATGGCGGGGCACGGGGGTGAAGTTCACCACGGCCACGGCGGTGGCGGTCCCGTCGGTCCGCAGGTAGGAGAGCGTCGACTGGGCGGCGTCGTGGCAGTCGATCCACTCGAAGCCCTCGGCCTCGAAGTCGCGGCGGTGCAGCGCCGGGGTCTCGCGGTAGAGCCGGTTGAGATCACCGACCAGCCGCTGGACCCCGCGGTGCGCGGGGTAGTCGAGCAGGTCCCAGTCGAGCGCCAGCGCCTCGCTCCACTCCCGGCCGTGGGCGAAGTCGTTGCCCATGAACAGCAGCTTCTTGCCCGGATGGGTGAACATGTAGGCGTAGAGCGCCCGCAGGTTGGCGAAGCGCTGCCAGCGGTCGCCCGGCATCTTGTCGAGCATGGAGCGCTTGCCGTGGACGACCTCGTCGTGGGAGAACGGCAGCACGAAGTTCTCCGTGAAGGCGTAGAGCAGGCCGAAGGTCAGCTGGTCGTGGTGGTAGTGGCGATAGACGGGGTCCTGGCTCATGTAGACCAGGGTGTCGTGCATCCAGCCCATGTTCCATTTCATCGAGAAACCCAGGCCGCCGAGCCACGTGGGTCGCGTGACCTGCGGCCAGGCGGTGGATTCCTCGGCGACGACGAGCGTGCCCGGCTGCTGGCCGTGGGTGACCTGGTTCATCTCGCGCAGGAAGTCAATGGCCTCCAGGTTCTCCCGACCGCCGTAGATGTTGGGGACCCACTCGCCGGCCTCGCGGGAGTAGTCGAGGTAGAGCATCGAGGCCACCGCGTCGACCCGCAGGCCGTCGATGTGGAACTCCTCCAGCCAGTAGAGGGCGCTGGAGAGCAGGAAGCTCCTCACCTCATTGCGACTGTAGTTGAAGATCAGCGTGCCCCAGTCGCGATGCTCGCCGCGCCGGGGGTCCTCGTGCTCATAGACCGCGCTGCCGTCGAAGCGCGCCAGGCCGTGGGCGTCCTTCGGGAAATGGCCCGGCACCCAGTCGAGCAGCACGCCGATCCCGTGGCGGTGACAGTGATCGACGAAGTAGCGGAAGTCGTCGGGCTCGCCGAACCGGCTGGTCGGCGCGTAGAAACCGGTGGTCTGATATCCCCACGAGGCGTCGAGGGGATGCTCGGTGATCGGCAGCAGCTCGATGTGGGTGTAGCCCAGCTCGACCACGTAGTCGACGAGGCGATGGGCGAGCTCGCGGTAGCCGAGGAACTCGCCGTGAGCATCACGCTGCCACGAGCCCAGGTGGGTCTCGTAGACCGAGAACGGCGTGTGCAGCCAGTCGGTCTGGGCGCGCCGCGCCAGCCAGTCCCCGTCCCCCCATTCGTGGGCGCTCTCGGCCGCGACCCGATTGGCCGTGCGCGGGCGCTGCTCGAAGCGCCGCCCGTAGGGATCGGCCTTGATCAGCACCTGCCCGCTCGCGCGATTGCGCAGCTCGAACTTGTAGAGCGCGCCCGGGCCGAGACCGGGGAGGAACAGCTCCCACACGCCCGTGCCGCCGTGCGCCCGCATCGGGTGGCGCCGGCCGTCCCAGGCGTTGAAATCGCCGATGACGCTGACCCGCTCGGCGGCCGGCGCCCAGACCGAGAACAGCACGCCGTCCACGCCGTCGACCTCGCGGACGCGGGCGCCGAGGAAGCGCTGGGCGTGCCAGTGGCGGCCTTCGGCGAAGAGGTGGAGGTCGAAGTCCGAGAGCTGGGGCGGAAAACAATAAGGGTCGTGCTCGCAGTGCCAGCCGCCGGCGCCGTCACGCCAGCACAGCCGATAGCGCTCGGGCACGCGGCCGGCCGCGCCGCGCCACTCGAAGCAGTCGGTCCCGGGGATGCGCGTCATGGGCTCGTCGGGGGCCTCGAGCCGCGCCGCGGCGGCGCCAGGGAGGAACGCGCGAACTACCTCGCGCTCGGCGTCGCGGTGCTTGCCGAGCACGGCGAAGGGGTCGTGGTGCCGGGCCTCGATAATCCGGTGCAGCTCGGGTGTGATCTCCAGGGTGGCGGCCATGACGGCGAGCTGGATGGCGTTCCCTTGACGCTGATCTCGGTGGTCGACGTTATTCCGGCGCTGCCCTGACCCGTCGCGACGGCCTGGCCAGCGCTGGGTCGGATGGTAACATAGGTCTCAGGTCTGACCGGACCGTACCGTGAGCGGGGGAGCGTGATGGCAAGCGACGAGACGGCATTCACCGGCGAGCCCGCGACCCACAATCCCCGCTTCGTCAGCCTCCTCACGCGCGAGACCCTCGCCCTCATCCTCGCGGGTGGACGCGGCTCGCGTCTCAAGCACTTGACGATGTGGCGCGCAAAGCCGGCCGTTCCGTTCGGAGGCAAGTTTCGGATCGTCGACTTCCCGTTATCGAACTGCATCAACTCGGGGATCCGCCGCATCGGCGTGCTCACCCAGTACAAGGCGCATTCGCTGATCCGCCACATACAGAAGGGTTGGGGATTCCTGCGCGGCGAGTTCGACGAGTTCGTCGAGCTTTTGCCCGCGCAGCAGCGCATCACCCCGGCGTGGTACGCGGGCACAGCCGATGCGGTGTATCAGAACGTCGACATCATCCGCGGGCATGCGCCGAGCTACGTGCTGGTCCTGGCCGGCGACCACATCTACAAGATGGACTACGGTCCGATGATCGCCTACCATGTCGAGCGCGGCGCCGACCTGACCGTGGGTTGCATCGAGGTGCCCCTCGAGCAGGCCAGTGCCTTCGGCGTGATGAGCGTGGATGAGAACGGTCTCGTGCGCGCGTTCGCCGAGAAGCCCGAGCAGCCCGAGCCGGTGCCGGGGCGTGGTGACGTCGCGCTCGGCTCGATGGGGATCTACGTGTTCAACACGCAGTTCCTGTACGAGCAGCTCATCAGAGACGCAGACGATCGCGATTCAAGCCACGATTTCGGCCGCGACATCATCCCCGGCGTGATCGATCGGTATCAGGTGATCGCGTACCCCTTCCGCGACGTCCAGACGGATCGTCAAGGCTACTGGCGCGACGTGGGCACGGTCGACGCGTACTGGAGCGCCAACCTCGAGCTCATCGGTGTCACGCCGGAGCTCAATCTATACGATCGTGACTGGCCCATATGGACCTATCAGGAGCAGCTGCCACCCGCCAAGTTCGTGTTCGATGACGAGAACCGGCGCGGGATGGCCGTGGATTCGATGGTCTCGGGTGGCTGCATCATATCGGGCGCGCTGGTGCGCCATTCGCTGCTCTTCTCCAACGTGCGCGTCCGCGCGCACTCTCAGGTGCGAGACACCGTGGTCCTGCCGGATTGCGTGATCGAAGAGAATTGCCACATATCGAAGGCGGTGATCGACCGTGGGTGCCGCATCGCGGCGGGAAGCGTTATCGGCGAGGACCCGGACGCGGACGCCGCGCGGTTCTACGTGAGCCCCGGTGGCGTCACATTAGTCACGCCCGACATGCTGGGCATGGAGCTGCATCATGTCCGCTAGGCACAAGGGCCGGCTGCGCGTCGTGTTGTGTTGGCACATGCACCAGCCGCACTACGGTGATTTGGTGCGCGGCGCGTACGAGCTGCCCTGGACCTACCTGCACGCGACGAAAGATTACCTCGATATGGCCGCGCACCTGGAGGCGGTGCCGGGCGCGCGCGCGGTGGTCAATTTCGCACCGACTCTGCTGGAGCAGATCGAGGATTACGCGGCGCAGGTCGACGGCTGTCTGAGCGCCGGACGCCCGATCCGCGACCGCCTGCTCGCCGCGCTCGCCGAGCCGGTGTTCGTCCGGGGGCACGAGGAGCAGCAGGCGCTCATCCGTGATTGCCTGCGCGCCAACCCGCAGCGGCTCATCGAGCCGTTCCCGCCCTATCGGCGGCTGGCCGAGATGGCACGCTGGTTCCTGGAGCGGCCCGAGACGCTGATTTACATGGACGAGCAGTTCCTATCCGACCTGGTGACGTGGTACCACCTCGCATGGCTGGGAGAGACGGTGTGCCGCGACGACCTGCGGGTGCGACGGCTGCTCGACAAGGGCCTGGGCTTCACGTTCCACGACCGCCGGCAGCTGCTCGAGGTCATCGGGGAGCTGCTGCGCGATTTGATCCCGCGGTATCGACGCTTGGCCGAGTCCGGCCGGATCGAGCTCTCGGTCACCCCTTACGCCCACCCCATCCTCCCGCTGTTGCTCGACTTCGGTTCCGCGCGCGAGGCGATGCCCGAGGTGGCGCTGCCCGAGGCGCAGGGCTATCCCGGCGGCGAGGCGCGGGCGCGCTGGCAGATCGATCGCGGCATCGAGACCTTCGAGCGCTATTTCGGCTTCAGGCCCACCGGGTGCTGGCCGGCGGAGGGTGGGGTGAGCCGGCGCGCGCTGGAGCTCCTGGAAGATGCGGGCTTTCGCTGGACGGCGACCGGGGAGGGCGTGCTGCGTCACAGCCTGGGGGAGGCGTACGAGCGTTACGGCAAGAGCGTCGAGCACAGCCTGTGTCATCCGTACCGGCTCGCGGACCAGGGCATTTCGTGCTTTTTCCGCGACGACGAGCTCTCCGATCTCATCGGCTTCGTGTATTCCGATTGGCATGCCGACGACGCGGTCGGCGATCTGCTGCATCGGCTCGAGCAGATCGCCGAGGCTTGTCCTCACAGGCAGAAGGCGGTCGTTCCGATCATCCTGGACGGGGAGAACGCCTGGGAGCACTATCCGGCGAACGGCTATTATTTCCTGCGCTCGCTCTACGAGCGGCTCGTCGAGCACCCGAGCCTGGAGCTCACGACCTTCTCCGGCGCGCTCGATGAGCGCGTGCACGTGGCCGCCTTGTCCGATCTGGTGGCGGGCAGCTGGGTCTACGGGACATTCTCCACCTGGATCGGCGACCGCGATAAGAACCGCGCTTGGGACATGCTGGTCGAGGCCAAGCGCCGCTACGATGCGGCCGTCGCCGAGGGGCGGCTCACCGGTGACGCCCTCGAGACGGCCACGCGGCAGCTCGCGCTCTGCGAGGGCTCGGACTGGTTCTGGTGGTTCGGGGATTACAACCCCGCCGACACGGTGAGCGACTTCGAGCGCCTCTACCGCCGCCATCTCACCAATCTCTACGCGCTCTTGAGCGAGGAGCCGCCCGAGTACCTCGCGCACGTCTTCGCCCACGGCAGCGGAGCCCCGGCGCTCGGCGGCGTCATGCGCCATGGCGCGCAGCCCGAGTGATCGGGCGGGGGCGAATGCAACGACGGCGACCGTGACCGAGCGACCGCAGCCCCTCCAGCGCCGGCGCGCGGGCGTGCTTCTGCACCCCACGTCGTTGCCGGGCGCCGGCGAGCACGGTGATCTCGGCCCCGAGGCATGGCGGTTCGTCGATTTCCTCGCCGATGCCGGCTTCAGCGTATGGCAGACGCTGCCGCTCGGGCCGACGCACGAAGACCGTTCTCCCTATCAATGTCTGTCCGCGCACGCGGGCAACCCCGCGCTGATCGCCGCCGAGCCGCTGGTGGAGGCGGGCTGGCTGGACGGCTCGCGCATCGCGGGCGCGTCGCGGCGGGATTGGCTCGCCGCCGCGCACCGTGGCTTCGATGAGCGGGCGGACGCAAAGGCGCGCGCGGCATATGCGAGCTTCTGCGACAAGCACGCCCATTGGCTGCAGGACTTCACGTTGTTCATGGTCTTGCGCGGTCATCACCGCGACGCCCCCTGGTGGGAATGGCCCGAGGCGCTGCGCGATCGGGACGCGCAGGCCCTGTCACGGGCACGCCGTGGGCTCGCCGGGGAGCTTGAGCAGCGGCGCTTCGAGCAGTTCCTGTTCTTCTCGCAGTGGGCGCGGCTGAAAGACCACGCCGAGCGCAACGGCGTGGTGCTGTTCGGCGACCTTCCGATCTTCGTGGCCTACGACAGCGCCGAGGTCTGGGCGCAGCGAGAATATTTCGCCGTTGACGCGCATGGGCGCGCGGAGGTCGTGGCCGGTGTGCCTCCCGATTACTTCTCCGAGACCGGCCAAAGGTGGGGCAATCCCCACTACCGCTGGTCGCGGATGGCGGAAGACGATTACCGGTGGTGGGTCGAGCGCATGCATACCCAGCTCGAGCTTTTCGACTGGGTGCGTATCGATCACTTCCGCGGGTTCGCGGCGTTCTGGGCGATCCCCGCCGAGGCGGAGACCGCCATTGAAGGGCACTGGGTGGAGGGGCCCGGCGATGCCCTATTCGATGCGCTCCGCCGGCGCATCGGTGCGCTGCCGCTCGTGGCCGAGGACCTCGGCTTCATCACCGAGGACGTCCGTGCCCTGCGACGCCGGCTGGGATTGCCGGGCATGAAGGTGCTGCAGTTCGCGTTCGACGGCGCTGACAATCCCTACCTCCCGCACAACCACGCCCCCGATTACGTGGTCTACACCGGCACCCATGACAATGACACGACCCTCGGTTGGTTCGAGCACCTGGACGCGACACAGCAGGCACGAGTGCACGAGTATCTCGGCCGGCCGGAGGAGGCCATGCCGTGGCCGTTGATTCGGACCGCGCTTGCGTCCGTGGCGATGGTGGCGGTGGTGCCGATGCAGGATCTGCTCGCACTCGGGGCCGAGCACCGCATGAACCGGCCCGGTCGCCCGGAGGGCAACTGGCAGTGGCGATTCGAGTGGCCGTGGCTGCCGGAGGGCTTGGCGGAGCGCCTGCGCTCGATGGTGGCAATGTATGGGAGGAGCGTTTCGGTTGATAGTGATCAATGAGCAGAAAGAAGATGAGAGGTCTATCGGCGCGAGTCTCGGTGCCCGGTGGCGGAAGGGCGTAGGCCTCTTTTTGAGAGCTGTGCAGCTGATAACTGATTATTTCTTCGACATGGACTTCTTTCTGAAAGCTGCAAGCTGATCGAAGAAGGAGCTCGGTTACCAGTGATTAGTGCACAGAAAGAAGGCAGCAGGACCGCTCCAGGCGACGTTCCGGAGCCTGTCTCTCCAAGGCAGGGATCTCTTTCTGAAAACTGCGAACTGATTGCTGATTAATTCTTCTTACAGCCACGCCATGCAGCCCATCTCGAGCGGGTGGGCGAGATCGGAATGGCAGGGGTACATTCGCAACTTGTAGTACTGCAGCCCCGGCAAGCTGGGCTGGAGCTCGAGCTCGTAGAGCGTCTCGCCCCGCCCGAGCTTGTCGGTGGGGTGGAGCGGACATGTGTCGTGGACCTCGAAGTGCCCTTCCCGTTCCGTGCCCACCAGGCACTCGACGTAGATATCGTCAGGTGAGAGCCCGTTCATCTGCACAGCGACCTTGATCGGCAGCGTGTCCCCCGCCGGGATCTGCGTCGCGGGGTCGTCGACACGGCGGACAGAGAGCCTGGGCCAGGCGCGCTGGATCTTCCTCTTCCATTCCGCGAGCGCGCGCGCGGCATCCGCGTCACGGTCGGCGAGCAGGTGCTGCTGGCGGGTAGCCGGTGCATAGTAGTCGCGCACATAGTCCATGACCATTCGCTGGGCGTTGAACCGAGGCAGAATGGATTTCATCGAGGCCTTCGACGTCCGCACCCAGCCACTGGAGAATCCGTGCCCACGGTCGCCATAGTAGAGTGGCACGACGCGGTGCTCGAGCAGATCGTACAGCTCGTTGGCCTCTTCACGGTTGCGGTAAGAGCCTTCGTACTCGGGCCCGTGCGGCGTGATGGCCCAACCGTTCTCGCCATTGAAGCCCTCGTCCCACCAACCATCGAGCACGTTTATATTGATCACGCCGTTGATTCCGGCCTTCTGTCCGGACGTCCCGCTCGCCTCCAGGGGAGACTCCGGGTTGCTGAGCCACACGTCGACGCCGGTCACGAGCTTCCGCGCCAGGGCGATGTCGTAGCCCTCGAGGACTATGATCTTTCCCTCGAACTCCGGGCGGCGGGAGAAATCATGGATGACCTGGATTAGGTGCTGGGCCGGCTGGTCATTCGGGTGTGCCTTGCCTGCGAAGATCAGGATCACCGGCCGGTCGGGGTCGTTGACGAGCCGGGCCAGCCGTTCGGGATCGGTGAACAATAGGGTGGCGCGCTTGTAGGTGGCGAAGCGGCGCGCGAAGCCGATCGTCAGCAGGTCGGTGCACTCCGGCTGCAGGTTCCGGGTAAGGCGCTCGATCTGCGCCTCGCTGACCCCGTTGCGCCTGTGTTGGCGTGTGGAGCGCGTGCGCACGTCATCGAGCAGCTCGGCCTTGAGCGACTGGCGCAGGCTCCAGTAGCTGTGGTCGGGAATGTCGTCTATGCGCTTCCAGTAATCCCCGGTGAGCAGCTCGCTGCGCCATTCGATGCCGAAGCGCATGTCGAACATGTTGGCCCATTCGCGCGCGAGGAACGTCGGGACGTGCACCCCGTTGGTGACGTGACGCAACGGATTCTCCTCGGCGGGGACCTCGGGCCAGACATATCCTTCCATCTTGGCGGCGATCTCGCCGTGGATGCGACTGACGCCGTTATGGAAGCGTGATCCGCGGAGCGCGAGCGCGGTCATGTTGAAGGCGGCCTCGTTGACCGGGCTGGCGCCCAGCGCGAGGAAACGCTCCATGTCGATCCCGAGCACCTCGGCGAAGGGCTTGAAGTAGCTCTCCATCAGGCCGTGGTCGAAGATGTCGTGTCCGGCCGCCACGGGGGTGTGCGTGGTGAAGACGGTGCCAGCGGCAGCGAGCTCCAACGCGCTGTCGAAGCCCATGCCCTGGGCGACCCACTCGCGGCAGCGCTCCAGGATCTGAAACGCGGCGTGGCCTTCGTTGATGTGCCATACGGTCGGTGCGATGTCCAGTCGCCGCAGCGCGCGCACGCCCGCCACCCCGAGCACGATCTCCTGCTGGATGCGCATGTTGGTGTCGCCGCCGTAGAGCTGGTAGGTGATCGAGCGGTCCGCCTCAGTGTTCTCGGGCAGGTCGCTGTCGAGGAGGTACAGCGAGATATGTCCAACCTGTGCGCGCCAGACGCGCAGTTGCACGGTGCGCTCGGGAAGCTCCACCCCGACCCGTATCTCCTCCCCCTCCTCGGTGACGGGCGCAATCGGCAGGTCGTCGAACTCGGTCGGTGTGTAGTGGGCGATCTGGTTGCCTTCGCCATCTATGGTCTGCGTGAAGTATCCCTGGCGATAGAGGATGCCGACCGCGACGAAGGGGAGATTGAGGTCGCTGGCCGCCTTGCAGTGATCACCGGCCAGGATGCCCAGCCCGCCGGAGTAGAGCGGGACGCTCTCGTGAACACCGAATTCGGCGCAGAAGTAGGCGACGAGGTCCCGCTCCGGATCGAGCAGCCGGTGGATCTCCGGGCGCATCCGCGCCCGATGGTAGGTATCGTAGCCGGAGAGGACTCGGTTGAAGTCCTCCATGTAGACCCGGTCCTCGGCAGCCTCCTCGAGCCGCTTTTGCGAGACCCGGCGCAGGAACACCTTGGGATTGTGGCCGCACTCTTCCCAGAGGTGGCGATCGAGGCGGAAGAACAGCGCACGGACCTGCCGATCCCAGCTGTAGAGCAGATCGTTGGCCAGCTCGTCGAGGCGCGCCAGCGCTTCGGGAAGCCGGGGTTGGACCTCCAGCGTGTAGCGGGTGCCCGTCATAGGAAGTTTTCGTGATCGAGCCGCAATACGCCATCGGCCGGCCGCACGATCATGCTACCGGCCCGACGCGACTTCAAGACCATCCCGGTCGCGGGACGTGTGGGTTCGGGGCCCTGGTGATCGGACCGAGCGCTCGCCCCGGCCCCAGTTGCTCCTCCTCGGGGCGCCGAACGGCGCCGTTCGGCGGGCGACGCCTGGTGCCGGGAGGGAGACTCGAACTCCCAAGGCCCGAAGGCCAGCGGATTTTGAGTCCGCCGCGTCTACCTATTCCGCCATCCCGGCAGACCTGCGCGATGTTAGCCCCAATGGGGGCCTCAAGCAAGGCGCGCCGGGGCGGTGCGCGATCCATCTGCTAAGATGCTCGTCGAGCCATGCGCCGCAGTGATTTTTCCTACGAGCTCCCCCCCGAGCTGATCGCCCAGGAGCCCCTCCCCGAGCGCCGTGCGAGCCGTCTGCTTCACCTGAGCGCACGGCGGGGACGGATCGAGGACCTGGGGTTTGGCGATCTGCCCGCGTTGCTGCGGGCGGGGGACCTGCTCGTGCTCAACGATACGCGCGTTATCCCGGCACGCCTCTATGGGCGAAAGTCGAGCGGCGGGCGCGTCGAGGTTCTGGTGGAGCGCGTGCTCGATGAGCGCTCGATCCTGGCGCACGTCCGGGCCTCCCGGGCGCCGAGGCCGGGCAGCACGCTCGCCCTCGACGGCGGTGTCCAGGCCGAGGTGACCGCGCGCCGCGACGCGCTGTTTGAGTTGCGTCTGCCGCCGGGACGGCCGGCGTCGCGGGTGCTCGAGGCCTATGGTCACGTGCCGCTGCCGCCCTACATCCGGCGGCCCGACCGTCCGGCCGACCGGGAGCGGTACCAGACGGTTTTTGCCCGGCGGGGAGAGGCCGTGGCAGCGCCGACGGCCGGCCTGCACTTCGATCGTGCCATGCTCGAGTCGCTCGCGGCGGCGGGTGTGGAGCTCGGGTACCTCACGCTGCACGTCGGCGCGGGCACGTTCGAGCCCGTGCGCGCCGAACGCATCGAGGATCATCGTCTGCACGCCGAGCGCTTCGCGGTCTCCGGGGGGCTGTGCGAGCAGGTGCGCGCCGCGCGCCGGCGGGGCGGGCGCGTGGTGGCAGTCGGCACGACCACCGTGCGGGCGCTCGAGGCGGCGGCCCCAAGCGGTGAGATCGCCCCGTGCTCGGGCGAAACGCGTCTGTTCATCTCTCCCGGCTTCGAGTTCCGGGTCGTGGATGCGATGCTCACCAATTTCCACCTGCCCGAGTCTTCGCTGCTGATGCTCGTGTGCGCGTTTGGAGGCTACGGGCCGGTCATGCGCGCCTACCGGCACGCGGTCGCGCAGCGTTACCGATTCTTCAGCTACGGCGACGCGATGTTCATCGACAAGGGATGAGGGGACGGACTCCCAGGACAAGGGCAGCGGGGACGAGGGCCTGGACGCGCCCGGCCGTCACCCCTGCCGATCGCCTGGATACTCTGTTCCCTTCTCCCCGTCCCCTGTACCCTTGATGGCCATGCGCTTTGGGCTGCTCGATACCGATGGCGCGGCCCGCAGGGGCCGCATGGTCTTCGACCGCGGCGTCGTCGAGACGCCAGCGTTCATGCCCGTGGGGACTTACGGCACCGTCAAGGGCGTGACCGCGGAGGAGCTCCTCGCCGACGGTACCCGGATGGTGCTCGCGAACACCTTTCACCTGATGCTGCGACCGGGCGTCGAGGTCGTGGCCGCTCATGGCGGTCTGCACCGCTTCATGTGCTGGTCCGGGCCGATCCTGACCGACTCGGGCGGCTTTCAGGTCTTCAGCCTGGCCGCGATGCGCGAGGTGAGCGAGGCGGGCGTGGCCTTCCGTTCGCCGGTCGACGGCGCCCCCGTGTTCCTCGACCCTGAGCGCTCGGTCGAGGTCCAGCGGCGTCTGGGAGCCGATGTCGTCATGGTCTTCGACGAATGCACCCCTTATCCGGCGAGCGAGGCGCAGGCCCGGGCGTCGATGGAGCTCTCGCTGCGCTGGGCCGAGCGCAGCCGGGTCGCGCATGGCGCAAGCCCGGCCGCGCTGTTCGGGATCGTGCAGGGCGGCATGTACCCGGAGCTGCGGGGCGTCTCGGCGCGGGCCCTGAGCGCGCTGGGGTTGGACGGCTATGCCATCGGCGGCCTCTCGGTGGGCGAGCCCGCCGAGGAGCGGCACCGGATCCTGGAAGGCTTAGCGCCCGATCTGCCGGCGGAGGCGCCGCGCTATCTGATGGGGGTGGGACGGCCGGAGGACCTGGTCGAGGCGGTAACGCGGGGGATGGATCTGTTCGATTGCGTGCTCCCCACGCGCAATGCGCGCAACGGCCACCTGTTCGTGCGCGAGGGCGTGATCCGCATCCGCAACAGCCGTTATCGGCACGACACAGGGCCCCTCGATGCTGCGTGCCAGTGCTATACGTGCCGGCATCACAGCCGCGCATACCTCCACCACCTCGACCGCTGTAACGAGATGCTCGGGGCACGCCTGAACACGCTGCACAATCTCCACTTCTATCAGACGCTCATGCAGGAGTTGCGTGAGGCCGTCGCCGCCGGGAGGCTCGGGGACTACAGAGCCGAGTTCTACGCCCGGCGGGCCAAGGCCACGTCGGTTGTGTCATAATAGCGGGCCGCAGCCGCCGGTGTCCGAGGCGCCGGGTAGGACATGGCTGTGGGTGGGGCATATCAATAGAAGAGAGGGCACGGAGCTATGAGCTTTTTCATCGCCGATGCGTGGGCCCAGCAGGGGGGGCAGGCCGCCCAGGAGCCGAGCGCCCTGCTGAGCTTTCTGCCGCTGGTGCTGATCCTTGTGCTGTTCTATTTCCTGCTGATCAGGCCGCAGGCCAAACGGGCGAAGGAGCACAAGCAGATGGTGCAGAACCTCTCCAAGGGCGATGAAGTGGTCACCAGCGGCGGCCTGCTCGGTCGGGTCACCGAGGTGGGCGACAACTTCCTGGTCCTGGAGATCGCCGACAACATAAGCGTCAGGGTCCAAAAGAACATGGTCGCGAGCCTCATGCCCAAGGGCACGATGAAATCCTCGTGACCCGACCCGCGAGAACAACAGTCAAACAGTCGCGCCACGCCTGACCATGGCAGCCATCAACCAGTATCCCGCCTGGAAATACCTTCTCGTCCTCGCCGTTCTCCTGATCGGCGCGGTCTACGCGTTACCGAACGTCTACGGCGAGGACCCGGCCGTCCAGATCTCGCCGGGGCGCTCGGCAGAGATCGGCTCCGCGCTGCGCCAGCGGGCCGCCGAGGCGCTCGAGGCGCAGGGGCTCGCGTACAAATCCATCGAGCTCGCTGAGCAGGCGCTGCTCGTGCGGTTCAGAGACACGGAGGCGCAGCTCGAGGCCAAGGACGTGCTGACTGATGCCCTGGGTGATCAGTATGTCGTCGCTTTGAATCTCGCTCCCACCACCCCCGAGGGGCTCCGGGCGCTCGGCGCGCAGCCGATGTACCTCGGCCTCGATCTGCGCGGCGGCGTTCATTTTCTGATGGAAGTCGACATGGAGGCCGCCGTCGAGCAGGCCGAAGAGCGCTACCTGGACGAGCTGAGAAGCATGATGCGCGAGAACAAGGTGCGTTATCTCACGGTCGCCAATCCCGAGGACGAGGGCGTGCGCATCAAGTTCCGCTCGCCGGACGAGCGCGCGCAGGCGCGCGAGCTGATCGAGGAGGAGCTGCGCGAGCTGACCCTGCGGGCGGAGGATCGTGGCGGCGATGCGTGGCTGGTGGCAGAGCTCACCGAGAGCGAGGTGCGCAGCGTGCGGGAGTTCGCCCTCGAGCAGAACCTGACCACGCTCCGCAACCGCGTCAACGAGCTGGGTGTCGCCGAGCCCGTGATCCAGCAGCAGGGCGAGAACCGGATCGTGGTGGAGCTGCCCGGTGTCCAGGATACCGCACGGGCCAAGGACATCCTGGGTGCGACGGCGACGCTCGAGTTCCGTCTGGTCGACGAAGAACACGATCCGTTTCAGGCCGAGCGCACCGGGCGTGTGCCGCCCGCCAGCGAGTTGTTCCAGACGCGCGAGGGCCGGCCCATCCTGCTCGAGCGTCGTGTGATCCTCACGGGCGAGCACATTACCGACGCGCGGTCGGGGCTCGCGCAGGACACGGGCAGCCCGGAGGTCTCGATCACCCTCGACGGGCAGGGGGGGCGGATGATGCGCAACGCCACCCGGGAGCGCGTCGGCGACCGCATGGCCGTCGTGTTCATCGAGACCAAGACCGAGATGCGACGCGTGGACGGCGAGCTCGTACGCGAGACCGAGCGCACCGAGGAGGTCATCAACGTCGCCACGATCCGTGAGCAGCTCAGCCAGCGCTTTCGCATCACGGGGCTGGAGAGCACGCGCGAGGCGCGCGATCTCGCCTTGTTGCTCAGGGCGGGCGCCCTCGCGGCCCCTGTGTATATCGTCGAAGAGCGTACCGTGGGGCCCAGCCTGGGCCGCGAGAACATCGAGCAAGGATTCAACTCCGTGGTGATCGGGCTGGCGCTCGTGCTGGCGTTCATGGCGCTCTATTACCGCATCTTCGGGCTGATCGCCGATCTTGCGTTGGTGGTGAATCTGGTGCTGATCGTGGCCGTGCTGTCGATGCTCCAGGCGACGCTCACGCTGCCCGGGATTGCGGGTATCGTGCTTACCGTCGGTATGGCCGTCGACGCCAATGTGCTGATCTTCGAGCGCATACGCGAAGAGGTTCGCAACGGCAACAGCCCCCAGGCCAGCATCCATGCCGGCTACGAAAAGGCCTTGTCGACCATCGCCGATGCCAACATCACGACTTTCATCGCGGCGATCGTGCTGTTTTCATTCGGAACTGGGCCGATCAAGGGGTTCGCCGTCACGCTGTCGATCGGTATTCTGACCTCGATGTTCACGGCGATCATGGGTACCCGGTCGGTGGTCAATCTGTTGTACGGGGGCCGGCGGATCTCCCGCTTGGCGATCTGAGCGACGAGGCGAGTTATGGAGCTGATCAGTCCGAAGATGCGTGTCGATTTCATGGGCAAGCGCCGTTATACGGTGGTGCTCTCGGGCCTGCTGTTGATCCTCGCGCTCGGCTCCCTGATCGTGCAGGGGCTCAAGCTAGGAATCGATTTCACCGGCGGGACGGTCATCGAAGCGGGCTATGCGAGCCCCGTCGAGCTGGAGTCGGTACGGCGCGCGCTCGGTGATGCGGGCTTCGACGATGCGATTGCCCAGTACTTCGGGACGGCGCGCGACGTCCTGGTGCGCGTCCCGCCCCGGGCCGGGGAGGAACAGGCCGAGATCAGCAACCGCGTGCTCGAGGCGTTACGGGCGGACAACGCCGGTGGAGGAGTGGAGCTGCGCCGCGTGGAGTTCGTCGGTCCGCAGGTGGGCGATGAGCTTACCGAGAAAGGGGGCCTGGCGATGCTCTACGCGATCCTGGGGATATTGGTCTATGTGGCGCTGCGGTTCGAGTGGCGCTTCGCCCTCGGGTCGATCGCGGCGCTGGTCCATGACGTAGTGATCACGGCCGGCGTCTTCTCCCTGTTCCGGATCGAGTTCGACCTCTCGGTACTGGCGGCGTTGTTGGCGGTGATCGGCTATTCGCTCAACGACACCATCGTGGTGTTCGACCGAATCCGTGAGAACTTCCGCGTCATGCGCAAAGGTACCCCGCCCGAGGTGACGAACAGCTCCGTCAATCAGACACTCGCCCGCACCTTGATGACCAGTCTGACCACGCTGCTCGTGCTGATCTCGCTCTTCGTCTTCGGCGGCGAGATCATCCACGGCTTCGCGCTCGCGCTCATCATCGGCGTGATCGTGGGAACGTATTCATCGATCTACGTCGCGAGCCCGGTGGCGCTCGCCCTGGGCGTGAGCAAGGCCGACCTCATGCCGGTGCAAAAAGAAGGCGGCCCAAAGGAGCAGGTCTGAGCGCGCGTTCGCCGGCGTCGGATGGGATCGCAAAGCGCGTAAAGGCGCAGAGGACGCAAAGGTAAAGACGGGTAATAGTTTACAGACAACAGATTACAGCAGAAAGCATTAGCACATCGGCAGTCGAACCATCGCACTTCTTGCCGTGTTATCTATCATTCTTTGCGTTGACGGCGGGACCGGCCAGAACCGACGGTCAGCCTGCGCGGCGGATCTCGTCGAGGGGGGCGGGCTCGTCGGCGCGCGGGGCCATGCGGGCGCAGACGGGGCTGGTGCGGTGTCCGCAGCGCTCGTCGTCGACGTTGCGCAAGGTGATAACGGCCCAGCCGGCGGCGACCGCCCATAATGCCGCGCCGAGCCCCACGGTGCCCCAGCTCACCCCGGCGAGCCCCAGCGGACCGCCGAGCGCCGCGTACACCAGGCTGACGATGCCCGCCAGCCAGAACACGCCGATGGGCGCGGCGCAGCAACCGGCGCACCCGTAACGACACACGGCGAAGGGGGGGACCAGCACGGCGAGCACGGGACGCTTCATGGCTGCTCCTGGGGATCGAACCTCGATACCGGACGCTACGCGCGGCCCCTTCTGTATAGCATGATCGGTCGGGGACCGAAAGCGTCGAGGCAACGGCTGAACGATATGATCAAGCGCCGAGTCCGCCAAGACATTATCTCTGAATTAAAAGAGAAAAAGATAGGCGTTCTTGGCGACGTGACGGTTCAAGAGGTATTGATCAGAGCTTCCTTAGTCAGGTCGACGTCGAGCCGGAGGCCGCAGCGCCGTGCGCGTAATGGCGTTGCACGAGCGCGAGCAGTGCCTGATGGGTCTTCGGCGGGCCGCACACCAGCTCGCCGCGCTCCAGGAAGTCGTGCTCGCCGCGGAAATCGGTCGCCAGCCCGCCCGCCTCCAGGATGAGCAGCGTGCCGGCGGCGATGTCCCAGACCTTCAGATTGGCCTCCCAGAAGCCGTCCAGTCGGCCGGCGGCCACATAGGCGAGGTCGAGGGCGGCCGAGCCGGCGCGGCGCACGCCGGCGGCCTCGGTGACGACCTCGCGGAAGACGCCGAGATAAGTGTCGAGATGGCTGTAGTCCCGGAATGGGAAGCCCGTCCCGACCAGGGCACCCTCGAGTCCGCGACTGGCGCTCACGCGGATGCGCCGGTCGTTGAGTCGGGCGCCGGCGCCGCGGGTGGCCGTGAAGAGCTCCTCGCGTAACGGATCGTAGACGACACCCTGCTCGATGCGGTCGCGGTGCTTGAGCGCGATGGATACGGCGAACTGGGGGAACCCATGCAGATAATTGGTCGTCCCGTCCAGGGGGTCGATGATCCACTGGTACTCGCCTGTGGCGGCGGTGTGCTCGCCGCTCTCCTCCGCGAGGATGGTGTGGTCCGGGTAGGCCTTGCGCAGCACTCGGATGATCTCCTGCTCGGCGCGGTGATCGACCTCGGAGACGAAGTCGTTGCGTCGCTTGCTGGTGACCGTGAGGGTATCGATACGGTCCATGTGGCGCAGGATGACGTTACCGGCCGCGCGGGCCGCGCGGACCGCGATGTTGAGCATGGGGTGCATCGCCATGGCGGCTGGCTTCGACGGCGGTTGGAGGGGTCGGTCGGAACGCAAGCGATTAAAGCATACCAGAACGCCCGCGACCTTTCAGTCACCCACGCCGCGGGCGTGTAGAATACCCGGCATGTGGCAGAACGTTCGCATCGTGCTCGTCGAGCCGTCCCACCCCGGCAACATCGGGGCAGCGGCGCGCGCCATGAAGACCATGGGGCTGAGTCGCCTCTACCTGGTCGCGCCCCGTCATCCGCCGGGGCCGGAAACGATCGCGCTGGCGTCGGGCGCCGACGAGGTGGTACGCGCGGCGGTCACCTGCGCCGGCCTCGAGGAGGCGATCGCCGACTGCCACCTGGTGGTCGGAACGACCGCGCGGGTCCGCCGTCACAACGAGCCGGGGCCCGATCCCCGTGGCTGCGCCCGCGAGCTCGTCGCCACCGCCCGGCACCAGCGGGTCGGGCTGGTCTTCGGCCGCGAGCAGGCCGGGCTCACCAACGCCGAGCTCGATCGCTGCCACTACCGGGTCCACATCCCCGCCAATCCGGACTATAGTTCGCTCAATCTTGCCGCCGCCGTGCAGATTATGGCCTATGAGATCCGCCGCGCCGCCGAGCTCGAGGGCGCCGCGCCCGTCCCGGAGGTCGGGCCGCTCGCCCCGGCCGAGATGCTCGAGGGTCTCTTCGGCCACCTGGAGCAGGCGCTGATCGACATCGAGTTCCTCTATCCGGACAACCCACGCCACCTGATGCGGCGGCTGCGCCACCTGCTCAACCGGGCGCGGCTGACGGCCGACGAGGTCAATATCCTGCGGGGGATCTTGAGCGCCGCCCAGCGCAAGGCGGGCGCCAAGCCGCTCGGGGGCCGTGGCTCGCGCTCCGACGGCCCACAGGGCGTATAATAGTTGATATGCTCACGCAGTCATGCGGCGGGCGCGTGCCGCCGCAGTGACGATTCGGCCTATGCTAGAACGAATCCGGGAAGACATTCGCTGTGTTTTCGAGCGCGATCCCGCCGCGCGCACCACCTTTGAGGTCGTCACCACGTATCCCGGGCTGCATGCCTTGTGGTGGCACCGGTTGGCGCACCGGTTGTGGCGGGCACGGCTGAAATGGCTCGCGCGGTGGCTGTCGACCGTCTCCCGCTGGCTGACGGGGATCGAGATCCACCCGGGGGCCCAGATCGGGCGCCGTTTCTTCATCGACCACGGGATGGGGGTCGTGATCGGGGAGACGGCGGAGATCGGCGACGACTGCACCCTCTATCACGGAGTGACCCTGGGGGGCACCACTTGGCAGAAGGGCAAGCGCCATCCGACCCTGGGCGACAATGTGGTGGTGGGCGCCGGCGCCAAGCTGCTCGGCCCCCTCACGGTGGGGGCCGGGGCGCGTGTCGGCTCCAACACCGTCCTGCTCAAGGATGTGCCCCCGGCGGCCACGGTGGTAGGCGTGCCGGGGCGGATCGTGCGCCCGAAGACCGAGGCCGACGAGCGCCGCCAGGCCATCGCCGGCAAGATGGGCTTCGACGCCTACGGCCTGACCAAGGACATGCCCGATCCGGTAGCGGCGGCCATCAACAATATGCTTGATCACATCCACGTCATGGACCGGCGCATGGAAGAGATGTGCAATGCCTTGAAAACACTCGGCGGCGAGCTGGAAGAGGTCCGGCTCCCGGACCTCGGACCCTGCGAGATCGGCGCGGAGCCACAGGCCCCGGCGATGCAGCAGGCCGACCAGGACGAGGAGGAGAAACCAAAGTCCAGGCGGGGGCAAAATTGACGACGCCGATAAGGCATTGGTATGGTGGGGCCATTCGGTACGGGTTGACGCCATGAAGCTGACGACCAAAGGCCGCTACGCCGTGACGGCGATGCTCGACCTGGCGATGCACCACGACGGCGGACCCGTGCCGCTGGCCGACATCTCCCGCCGCCAGGCGATCTCGCTCTCATACCTCGAGCAGCTCTTCACCCGCCTGCGACGCCGGGGCCTGGTGCGCAGCACGCGGGGGCCCGGCGGGGGCTACTCGCTGGACCGTCCACCCGAGGCGGTGACGGTCGCCGATGTGATCACGGCGGTGGACGAGGCCGTGGACACGACTCGCTGCAGGGGCGAAGCGAATTGCCAGGACGGGCGGCGGTGCCTGACGCACGAGCTGTGGACCGATCTCGCGGCCCAGATCTACGGGTTCCTGCGAGGCATCACCCTGGGCCAGCTCATGGCGCGCCAGGAGGTGCAGGAGGTGGCCGCCCGCCAGGACGGCCTGCTGCACGGCCGGGAGGAAGACTCACCCACAGGGCCACTAGACGTCAGACCGGCGCGCTGAGGCCGGTCGTGCGGAAGCCAAGAGGACCGTTGCTATGTCCATCACACTGACCGACACGGCAGCCGAGCAGATCAAGCGCAATCTCGCGCGGCGCGGCGCGGGGTTGGGCCTGCGGGTGGGCGTGCGCCGTTCGGGCTGCTCCGGCTGGATGTACGTGATCGACTACGCCGACGAGGTGAGGCCGGAGGACAGCGTCTTCGAGGATCGCGGAGTGAAGGTCGTGGTCGACGGCAGGAGCCTCGCCTACCTGGACGGCACTGAGCTCGACTACGTTCGCGAGGGCCTGAACGAGCAGTTCAAGTTCCGCAACCCCAACGTCAAGGACGCCTGCGGCTGCGGGGAGAGCATCGCGTTCTAGCGCGCACCCGCCGGGCGACACACCACAAGAGCCCGTGGCGCCGCGCCCCGCGCAGGGGCGCGGCGCTTTCGTGTCCGCCTGCTTGCCGGTGCGCCGTGAGGCCTCGGCTTCAGCTCACCTCGATGCGGCGCGGCTGCACTGACTCGCGTTTGGCGATGGTGACCTCGAGCACTCCGTTGCGAGTCTTCGCGCTGATGCGCTCGGGGGCCGCGGAGCCGGGCAGCGTGAAGCGCCGGAAGAAGCTGCCGAACACCCGCTCGCTACGGGCCCGGCCGGCCTCGTCCCCGGCCTCGTGCTCGAGCTTGCGCTCGCCCCGGATGGTCAGCACGCCGTTCTCCATGGTCACGTCGATATCCTTGGGGTCGACGCCCGGAAGGTCGGCCCGGAGCACGAAACGCTCGGGGTCCTCCCGGATGTCCACGGCCGGGCGCCAGCCGCGCCCCACGGCCTCGGCGTCCGGCGCCACGCTCCCGAACAGCTGGTCGAGCTCTTGATGCAGCCGGCCGAGCGGGGCCCAGGGATCGTAATTGATGAGATTCATGGAGTATCACCTCCTCTCGGGCGTTTGGAGCCTCGTTTCTGCCAAGTTAAATGGGGGTCCGTGCCGGATTTCAAGACTTTGCGCCTAGCGCGACGGCGGTGCAGAGACCCTCGCACGGCCACGCCGCGGCGTTGCCTGCCCGCGCCGGGCGGCGTTACACTAAGAGCGCTTGAAACCCGCGCGCTGGCGCGGGTTTATGCGATCTGTCCGAGCAACCCGCGGGGGCGTTCCCTGGATGGCCATCGAGCACACGCTGTCCATCATCAAGCCGGATGCGGTGGCCAGGAACACCATCGGCAAGATTTACGACCGCTTCGAGCAAGCCGGGCTTGCGATCGTGGCGGCGCGCATGCTGCGGCTGCGACGTGACCAAGCGGCGCGCTTCTACGCGGTTCACAAGGACCGCCCCTTTTTCGGCGAGCTGCTCGACCACATGACCAGCGGGCCCGTGGTCGTGCAGGTGCTCGAGGGGGAGGCCGCCATCGCCCGTAACCGCGAGGTCATGGGGGCGACCGACCCCAAGGAAGCCGCTCCCGGCACCATCCGCGCGGATTTCGCCGAGAGTATCGAGGCCAATGCGGTCCACGGCGCGGACGGCCCGGGGAACGCCCGCCGCGAGATCGAGTTCTTCTTCTCGCCCGACGAGATCTTTCCGCGCAGCGGATAGGACGAGGTGCGCATGCAGGCCCGCCTCAATTTGCTCGACTTCGACCGCGAGAGCCTGGAGGCCTACTTCACCGACCTCGGCGAAAAGCCCTTCCGGGCGGCACAAACCCTCAAGTGGATTCACCAGTTCGGTGTGACGGACTTCAGCGTCATGACGAACTTGGGCAAATCGCTGCGCGCTCGGCTCGCGGAGACGGTCGAAGTGCGGGCCCCGGAGGTGGTCGCCGACCAGAACGCCACGGACGGAACCCGTAAATGGCTCCTGCGCCTCGACGACGGCAACAGCGTCGAGGCCGTGTTCATCCCGGAGGAGGAGCGCGGCACGCTGTGCGTCTCGTCGCAGGTCGGCTGCTCGCTCAACTGCCGGTTCTGCTCCACCGGCCAGCAGGGCTACAACCGGAAC
>JABAHQ010004566.1_pt1 | contig 37383 bp, 32 predicted proteins | sample 7062091 | NCBI WGS metagenome assembly JABAHQ01 (sample SAMN14534359, study PRJNA622989) | marine sediment metagenome | biome: marine biome [ENVO:00000428]; feature: marine pelagic biome [ENVO:01000023]; material: deep marine sediment [ENVO:00002113] | place: India: Gulf of Kutch | collected... | reverse complement strand
AACCTGCAGACCTCGTTCCTGACACCGCCCTTCGGCTTCGCGCTGTTCTACCTGCGGGGCGTGGCGCCGGCCGAGGTTGCCACGGTCGACATCTATTGGGGCGTGCTGCCGTTCATCGTCATCCAGTTGCTCGCGCTGGCGGCGCTCGCCTACTGGCCCGTGCTGGCCACCTGGCTGCCCGAGGTCGTGTACGGGAGGTGACGGGCCGTTGCTCGACGACGGTAGGCGCCGGCGGCGCGAGTCGCTCGGGGAACCGCCGCGTCGCCGCCTCCCAGGTGTAACGCAGCGTGTGAGTGCGCCAGCGCGCGGTCGCGAATGAGCGGGCGTCGACCGCTGCGGCGAAGTTGCTGTCGAGCGGACCCTCGGTGGCGCTGTGAACGGCGTAGGGGTGGAACGCATCGAGCATTCGACGCACGATGACAGGCTGCGCCGAAAGCAAAGCGCGGCCCCGGACGATCAGCCGGCGCTGCGAGCGTTCAGGTAGGCCTGCTCCGAGATGGCGTGCCACTCGATAACCTTCTCGCGGAAGGTCTGAAACGAGGCGTAGACCTTCTTGGCCTGCTCGTCCTTAGCCGCGAGCTCGCTGATGACCTCCCGGGAGAGCTGGCGCAGGCGCTCGATCACCTCGTCGGGCAATCGACGCAGCTCGACGCCGTGCTCCTCGATGAGGGTCTTGAGCGCGTCGTTGTTGCGGGCGGTGTACTCGGCGAGCATGTCCTGGTTGGCAATGCGGCACGCGTTCCTCACGATCGCCCGCAGGTCCTTCGGCAGGGCGTCGAACGCCTCCTTGTTGATCATGCACTCGAGCGTCGTGCCGGGCTCGTGCCAGCCGGGGTAGTAGTAGTACTTGGCGGCCTTGTAGAGCCCGAAGGCCAGGTCGTTGTAGGGCCCGACCCACTCGGTGGCGTCGATGGCGCCCGACTCCAGCGAGGTGAAGAGCTCCGCCCCCGGCAGGTTGACCGGCGTGCCGCCGGCGCGCTTGAGCACCTCGCCGCCCAGCCCGGGGATGCGCATCTTCAGCCCCTCGAGGTCCTCGAGAGCGCCGATCTCCTTGTTGAACCACCCGGCCATCTGCACGCCGGTGTTGCCCGCCGCCGCCGGCACGAGCCCGAACGGCGCGTAGACCTCCTCCCAGAGCTCCAGCCCGCCGCCGTGGAACAGCCAGCCGTTCATCTCCTGGGCGGTCAGACCGAAAGGCACCGCCGAAAAGAACTGCGCCGCCTCCGTCTTGCCCTTCCAGTAGTAGCTCGCCCCGTGACCCATCTCGGCGGTGCCGCGCGAGACCGCGTCGAACACCTCGAAGGCCGGTACGATCTCTTGCGCACCGTAGACCTTCACGGTCAGTCGCCCGCCGCTCATCTCGCCGACCACGCGCGCGAGGGTCTCGGCGCCCGTGCCGAGGCCCGGAAAGTTCTTCGGCCAGGTGGTCACCATCTTCCAGCGCCGCGTTTTCTCGGCGCCCAGGACGTAGGGGGCGCCGGCCAGGGCACCGCCGGTCAACGCGGCACCGGACCCCGCCCCCTTCAGCAGATCGCGTCGCTTCATGCTCCTCGCCTCCTGGTTACCAGCGGCAATTCATCGGCTCCGGGATCGCATCGGGTCCCCGGATACTAGCCGAGCCCCGAGGCGACCGGCAATTCGGAACGTGGCACGGACGATCCCGCCGAATTACGTAAAATAATTTCTTGTCCGCTTGACTGGCGGAACGGTCGAGTTTTTGCCATTATTAACCGTAATAAATTCATATAAGAACGAATACCTGTTGAGAGATAACAATAAAAAAGCTCTCCACTATGCGCCGGACGCCGACCGGGCGACCGTGAGGGGAAGCGGCTCGTGCGCCGGCGGCCCGTGATGCCCACCTGAGGCGGCGGGGCCCTGAGGCGCGGGATGGCGTGCTGATCGACTATGGGAAGCGAAACGCGGGCGCCGGCTAGCCGGCTTGCCCTTCTCGTACCTGCCAGCGTCGCGCTCGCCCCTGCGCTGGGGCTCGGGGCGGCGGGCCTCGTCGGCCTGGTCGACGGGCGCGGGCTCGCCGCGGCCCTGGGCGCGGTTTGGCCGGCGGCATTGCCTGCGGCCCTGACCGCCGTTGCGGCGCTCGTCTCGCGGCGCCGCCTCGGCCCGCTGCTGACCCGGCCCGCGCAGCCCGCGGCCGTGGAGATCGGGCACGAGCGGTTGCGTCGCAGCCTCGTGCTCTTCGGGCGCGAGTATTGGGGCGTGCTGATCGCCGCGGCCGCCATCACGCCGTGGGCCTATGGGGTCGCCGCCGGCGCAGTTGGGGGGCGCGGGGGCGGAATGCTGGACCTCGTCGCGCTGTCGGTCGTGGTGGGCGTCCTCGTGGGCCTTCCCACGTTCCTCTTCGTTCTCGATCGCGTGGGCACGCGCGTCGCCCATCTCGGGCTCGGGCCGGTGCAGGTCGGGATCAAATCCAAGCTCCTGCTGCTCGGCGCGCTGACCCCGCTCCTGGGCTACGCGCTGCTGCTGCACCATCACGGCCGGGTCAGCGGCACCTGGAGCGGCGGGGCACTGGCGCTCGGGGGCCTGCTGTCCGTGCTCACGTTGACGGGCGCGCTGCTCTCGGTGCGCAGCATGAGGCGCGCGCTGCGCCCCATCGACGAGCTGCGCGCCCGCAACGGCGCAACCACCCATCGGGAGCTCGCCAAGCTCCAGCCCGCCTCGGCCGACGAGGTCGGGCTCCTGATCCAGGCCCTCGGCCGTCTCTTCCGCCATGTCGTCGGCCAGTCGTCCCACATGCGCGCCGTGGTCGACAACGCCGCCGAGGGTATCATCGTGACCAGCGACCAAGGGCGGATCGAGACGTTCAACCCCGCCGCCGAGCGCCTGTTCGGCTATCGGCGCAGCGAGGTCTACGGTCAACCGCTGTCCTGGGTTCTGCCGGGGCTGCTCGGCGGCGGGGGCGCGCCACCGCGCCTGCACGGCGAGCAGGAGGTCGAGGGCCTGCACCGGGACGGCTACTTCATGCCCGTCTCGGTGCGGGTGAGCGAAATGCAGGTCAGCGGCAAGAGGATGTACACCTGCCTGGTCGCCGACATCTCGGGCCGCAAGGCAGCGGAGACGAAGCTCCGTGCCGCCGAGGCACGCTATCGCGATCTCGTCGAGACCGCTCACGACCTCGTCTGGAGCGCGAACAGCGAGGGACGATGGACCTACCTGAACCGGGCGTGCCGGAACATCTACGGATACGATCCGGAGGAGATGGTCGGCCGCGCCCTGGCCGATTGTCGAGCACCGGAGTACGCGCGTCAGGACGAGACCGCGTTCGCGCAGCTGTTGGCGAGCAAGGAGCTCGTGCAGTACGAGACCGTGCATCTGGACCGCCACGGCAATCGCCGTTACCTCAGCTTCAACGCGCGCACGCACGTCGATCCGGACACCGGCGTAATGGCCGTCACGGGCACCGCGCGCGACGTGACGGCCCAGAAGACGGTGGAGCATCAGCTCACGTATCAGGCCGAGCACGATGCGCTCACGGGCCTCCACAACCGCCCGTACTTTCAGGACGAGCTCGAACGTATCGTCGCCCACGTCACGCGCCGCGGCATTCAATGCGCGGTGCTATTCCTCGATGTCGATCAGTTCAAGTACATCAACGACACCCTCGGGCACGCAGCGGGGGACGCGTTCCTGGTCGAGCTGGGGGCCCTGCTGGCCAAGCACGCGCGGGACGGGGATCTGGTCGCCCGCTTCGGCGGTGATGAGTTCACGCTGCTCGCTTACAACGTCACGCGGCAAGGAGCCCTCGAGGAGGCGGAGAAGTTTCATCATCTGATCGAACGCTACAAGTACGCCGCAGGCACCAGCCGTTACAACGTCACCGCGAGCGTGGGGGTAACGCTCGTCGACGAGGGGATCCGGTCGGCCGACGATGCGTTGGCGCACGCTGACCTCGCCTGCAACATCGCCAAGGCGCAGGGCCGGAACCGGGTCCATCTTTACAACCCCGCGGACCGCAACAAGGCGGGCATGGCCGACGACATGGGCTGGGCGGCGCGGGTGCGCGACATGATCGAGAACGACCGCTTCCGCCTCGCCTTCCAACCTATCTTCTCGGTAAGCGACGGCTCGATTCTCGAGTACGAGGTGCTGATGCGCATGGTCAGCGAGGACGGGCAGGTGATCCTGCCGAGCGGGTTCATGCCGGCGGCGGAGCGCTTCGGTTTGATCCACAATCTCGACCGGTGGATGGTGGCCAAGGCCATCCGACAGCTCGCCGAGCTGCGTACCGCCGGTGACAGCAGCATCCGGCTCTCGATCAATCTCTCGGGGCGTTCATTCGAGGATCGGGCACTGCTCCCGCTAATCCAGCGACTGCTCGCCGAGACGGAGGTCGACCCCTCGGCGCTCACATTTGAGATCACGGAGACCGCGGCCATCGCGAACCTGAGCGCCGCAATTCAGTTTATCGGCGCGCTGAGACGCATGGGATGTCAGTTCGCGCTGGACGATTTTGGCTCGGGGTTCTGCTCGTTCACCTATCTCAAGCACCTCCCCGTCGACAAGCTGAAGATCGACGGCTCTTTCATCCAGGGGCTGTCCGGCGCGCCGATGGACCAAGCGATGGTCCAGTCCATGAACCAGATCGCGCATGCGCTCGGGAAGGTCACGGTGGCGGAGTTCGTAGAGGATGCGCAGACGCTCAGTCTGTTGCGCGATTACGGCGTGGACTTCGCCCAAGGGTATTATCTCGGACATCCGCAGGGGCGCCTGCCGCGCCCTCAACGCCTCAATTGAATCGATCCCCACCGCCGCAGGCGGGCCGCGTCCCACCGCGCACCTACACCGGCTCGAGATTGGCGTAGGCGACCACCAGCCATTTGCTCCCGGCGTGCTCGAAGTTCACCTGCACGCGCGCGTGCGAGCCCTTGCCCTCGTAGTTGAGAACCACGCCCTCGCCGAATTTCGGATGGGCGACGCGTTGCCCGAGGTGCAACGCGCCCGGCAGCCCCGGAGCGTGGTCGACGTCCGTGTCGGCTCCGGCGGGGCTCGCGGGCCGCGCCACGGTGACCCGGGGCCGCACCTCGTGGAGGAGCTCCTGGGGAAGCTCGTATAGGAATCGGGATGGATGGGGAAAGGTCTCGGCGCCGTGGAGGCGGCGGCGCTCGGCATAGGAGAGCACCACGTGGCGACGCCCGCGCGTGAGCCCGACATAGCACAGGCGCCGCTCTTCCTCGAGCCGTCCGGACTCCTCGAGCGCGAGCTGGTGCGGGAAGAGGCCCTCCTCCATCCCGCATAGAAAGACCAGCGAGAACTCGAGGCCCTTCGCAGCGTGCAGGGTCATGAGCTGGACGCAGGGCTGTCCCGGATCGCCCTGGGCCTCACCCGCCTCGAGCGCGGCGTGGGCGAGGAACGCGGCGAGCGGATCGAGGCCCTCGGCCTCCGGCGGCAGCTCGCCTTCGTGCGCGAAGCTCTGGGCGGCGTTAACGAGCTCCTCGAGGTTCTCGACCCGGGCGCGCCCTTTCTCGCTGCGATCCGCCTTGTAGTGCTCGAGCAGCCCGCTCTCGCCCAACGCCTGGTCGACCTGCTCGTGCAACGGCAGCCCTCGCATCCGGGAGGCGATCCGGTCGATGCGCTCCAGGAAGCCCTGGAGGGCCTTGGCGGCCCGCGTCGCGGTCGCGCCCTCCGCGACCAGCAGTCGCGCGGCATGCCACAGCGAGGAGTCCTCGTGCCGTGCCCGCTCGCGCACGGCGGCCAGCGTGCGCTCGCCGATCCCGCGCGCCGGCTGGTTCACGATCCGCTCGAACGAGGCGTCGTCATCACGGTTCGCGGCGAGACGCAAATAGGCGAGCGCATCCTTGATCTCCGCGCGCTCGAAGAAGCGCAGGCCGCCGTAGACGCGGTAGGGGATGGCGCTCATGATCAGCGCCTCCTCGAAGGCGCGTGACTGCGCATTGGAGCGATAGAGCACGGCCACCTCGTTGGGGGCGCCTCCGTGCTCGATCCATGCGCTGATGCGGCCGACGACGTACCGCGCCTCGTCTTGCTCATTGAAGGCCGAGTACAGCTCGAGCGGCTCGCCCGGCTCGCCCGCCGTCCAGAGGCTCTTGCCCATGCGCCCCTGGTTATAGGCGATCACGGCGTTCGCCGCGCGCAGGATGGTGCTGGTGGAACGGTAATTCTGCTCGAGCCGGACGATGCGCGTGGCGGGAAACTCATCGGTCAGGCGCTTGAGGTTCTCCACGCGAGCGCCGCGCCAGCCATAAATAGATTGATCGTCGTCGCCGACCGCGAACACCTGGCCGCTGTGCCCGGCGAGCAGCTTGAGCCAGTCGTACTGGACGGCGTTGGTGTCCTGGAACTCGTCGACCAGGATGTGGCGGAAACGCTCGCGATAGTGAGCGAGCAACTGAGGATGGCCGTGCCACAGCTCCAGGGTGCGCAGCAGCAGCTCGGCGAAATCCACCAGGCCCGCGCGCGCGCAGTGCTCCTCGTAGGCCCGATAGACACGCACGAGCTGCTGGACGTAAGGGTCGCCGCGGTGATCGACCCGAGCGGGGCGCAGGGCCTCATCCTTACGGGCGTTGATGAAGCGCTGGACCTCCTTGGGCGGCCAGCGTGCCTCGTCGAGCTCGAGCGACCTGAGCACGCGCCGCACCACGCGCTGCTGATCCTCGGCATCGAGGATCTGGAACGCCTCCGGCAATCCGGCCTCGCGCCAGTGGGCGCGCAGCAGGCGGTGGGAGAGCCCGTGAAAGGTCCCGATCCACATGCCGGCCGCCGGGACGCCGAGCAGCTCCTGCAGGCGCCCGCGCATCTCGGCCGCCGCCTTGTTGGTGAACGTCACGGCCAGCATGCCCCAGGGCGAGACGCGCTCCACGCCGATCAACCATGCCGCGCGGTGGACCAGCACGCGGGTCTTGCCGCTGCCCGCGCCGGCGAGCACCAGCACCGGCCCGGGTGGCGCCGTGACCGCTTCGCGCTGCGCGTCGTTCAGGGGATCGAGGATGTAGGAGACATCCATGACTGCGAATTGTACCAGACGCCCGGGGCTTGACCGGCGGCGTGCCCGGCGCGAACCTTGGCGGCGCCCGTGCCGGAGGAACCCCGTCGATGAGCTCCAACGCGCTGGATCGGGCGGTCGCCGCGATAGAGCGAGACCCGCGCGCGGGCCGCAGCCTGCTGCTGTATGGGCTGATCAGGACGCTCGCCGACCCCAAGGGCGCGTGCCTGTTCAGCCTGGGCAAGCTCCGCGACCTCGACCCCGAGGCACGGCGGCTCGCCTACGAGCTCATGGAGCTGATGGCCGCCCTCGGCGCGCCGGATACCCGTTGGCAGCGGGCGGTCGAGCGGCTCGACGCGCGGATCCGCGCGGGTGACGGCAACTGAGCGGTTGCCCTGACCGGTCGCTGAAATTTAGAATCTATATAATTATTGGCTCAACGCCCTGTCGGTCCTGGGATCTCCGGGACCGAGGGCCGGGAGAGGAGAGGCGAGCGATGTCGAGCGAATCCTACCACGAGCCCGTCGGCGAGCTGTCCCAGGAGACCCGAGACCTGCACCGGGCGATCGCCTCGCTGATGGAGGAGCTCGAGGCGGTCGACTGGTACCAGCAGCGCGTCGAGGCCACCGCCGACCCCGAGCTCAAGGCGATCCTCGCCCACAACCGCGACGAGGAGAAGGAGCACGCGGCGATGGTCCTCGAGTGGCTGCGCCGCCGCGACGAGGCCTTCGACCGCCAGCTGCGGACCTACCTGTTCACGGACCGCCCGATCCTCGAGGTCGAGGACGAGCACCACGAATGAGAGGGCAGCGAAGGGGTCTTGGGGCCCGCTCCACGCAGGGTTAATCAACGCAAAGAACGCAGTGCCGCAAAGGACGCAAAGAGCAACAGAATAAATAGAGACAGGAAAGCCGCACACTGAGGACGCCGAGAAGCGCCGAGGACACCGAGGCTCGTTCAGTGGTGGACCGTCCCGAGCTCAGTGACCTCGGTGTCCACTCCGAGCCCTCTGTGTGATATCGATGCAATAATTTTGTCTTTGCGTCCTCTGCGTCTTTGCGTCCTTTGCGTTCGATCACGCAGCCGATGGGCCGCGGCGGTCATTCGGCCGGGCGTTCCGCACCCGTGCTCGGCTGCTTGAGAAGGACGTCGATCGGCTGGCTGGCGGCACCGAAGTAAATCGAGCGGTGCGGGAACGGTATCTCGATGCCTTCCACGTCGAAGGCCTTCTTGACGCGGCGCAGGAATTGACGGCCCACCTCCCACTGCTTGATGGGCCGAGTCTTGATGCGGCCCTTGATGATTACTGCAGAGTCGGCGAGCTTGTCCACGCCGAAGACCTCGACGTCCTCGAGGATCGACGGGCCGAAGTATTCGTCAGCGCGCAGCCCCGATCCTACCTGCTGCATGACCTCGACCGCGCGGTCAGTGTCTTCCTTATATGCGATGCCGATCTCGAAGACATAGGCGGACCATTCCTGCGTAAGATTCGACAGCGTCGTGATGGTGCCGTTCGGAAAGACGTGAACGGTTCCCGCGAGATCGCGGAGCCGGATGGTGCGGAAGTTGATCTGCTCGACGAGCCCGCCGGTGCCGTTGATCACCGCGACATCGCCGACGCGAATCTGGTTTTCCAAGATAAAGAAAAATCCCGAGATCACGTCACGCACCAGGTTCTGGGCGCCGAAGCCCACGGCCAGGCCGAGTATGCCGGCGCTCGCGAGGATCGGCGCGATCTCCACCCCGAGCTCGCGGAGGATGACCAGCCCGACCACGATCCAGAGCACGACGTACACCGCCTGGCGTAAGAGCTTCACCAGCGTCTCGGCGCGCTTGGCGGTCTCGCTCGGAACCTCACCCGTCTCCTCGCCTCGACGGATGAGGCGCTGCTCCAATCGGCCGAGCGCCGCCCGCGCCAATCTCATGACCACCCAGGCCGCCGCGACGATAAGCACGAGCCGCAGCCCCGCGGCCGTGACGACACGCCAATCGAACTGCGCGAACAGCTGCGTGATGAGTTCCATGGTGGACCCTCCCTCGCCCGGAACGGGTGCTTAACCGTCCAGATAATCGAGGCGGGCGGGCTCGGCGACCGCCCGCGCGAGCGGACGGAACTGGAGCCCGTACAGCATCTCGAGATACCGCCGCGTCTCCGAGCGCTCCAGATTGGTCACGTAATTCCAGAAGCCGTAGATTCGCGACAGGGTCATCATGCGCTCGGCGTAGAGCTCCCAAGTGTAGCGCGCCTGCACGCGGTGGAGTGCGCCCTCTGAGATCCGCCGCCAGTGATCGCGGTCCGCGCGGCAGCGTTCGAAGAAGTCGGCTATCATCTCGGCGCTCTCCGCGCCGTGGTTCGGATCGATGTGGAAGCCCGATTTGCCGTGCTCGATGATCTCCAGCGGTCCCCCGTACCGGGTGGCGAACGTGGGCAACCCGGAGGTCATCGCCTCGACGACGGTGAGGCCGAAGGCCTCGAAAAGGGCGGGCTGCACGAACGCCCCGCCACTGTCGGCGATGTAGCGATAGAGCTCGCCGGCGAAAGGCTTCTCGAGCTGCGCACCGATCCAGCGCACCTGACCGTCGAGCCCGTAGTGGTCGATGAGCTCGTGCATGCGTGAGATCTGTGTCCGCTCCTCGCGGTCGTTCGACCGGGCCGGGTCGACATGGCCCGCCACCACCAGGACGTTGGCCAGCTCCCGCAGCCGGTCACTGCAGCCGTACCATTCGACGAACCCGGCGATATTTTTGATGCGGTCGAGCCGGGCCATCGTGAAGAGAATGGGCTTTTCGCGGTCGACGAGGTGCCCGCGGACCTCGGCCTGCGTCTCGTCGTAGATCAACGCCGCGATCTCTTGGTGGAGGCCCTTCATGCGCCGGTCGTCCTCTGAATACGGAAAGTACACCTCGGCGTCGGCGCCAGGCGAGACGATATTGAACTTGGGGTCGAAGACGTCGACCCCGTTCACCACGCGGTACAGGCCAGGCATCGTGAATGCGCCGTAGGTCTCGTATTGGCCCACGGTGTCGGCGCGGCCCACGATCTCCTGATACGTGCTCGTGATGATGAAATCCGCCGAGTTCATCGCGATCAGATCGGCGGTGAACTGGCAGGCGAAGTGATATTCCGGCTCGTTTTCCCGCCAGTACAGATCTGAATACAGGTATTTGGCCTTCTCCAGGGCATGAGCGATGGTGCATTGCGTGACCTGCAGCCGCTGCGCGAGCAGAGTCGCCACGAGATTGCCGTCGGAGTAATTGCCGATTATGAGATCGGGCCGCCCTCCCAGCTCCGCCAGCACCTCCCGCTCGACGTCATTGGTAAAACGCTCGAGATACGGCCATATCTCGAAGCGCGAGATCCAATGCTCGATGATCTCGCCCTGCTCGCCTCGAAAAGGCACGCGCAGGATGCGTGTGCTGTGCGTCCCCATCACGCTCTCGATCCGCTGATCGCAGGTGGTGCCGTCCGCCTCGGGTATGAGGCGGCTGACGACGAGGATCTGCGGCTCGATGTCGAGCCCCTGCTCGGCGATGCGCTGGCGCATCTCCTTCTCGAGGGCACGGACCTGATCGAGGATGTAGACCACCTGACCGCCGGTATCCGGCTTGCCGAGGACGTTGGCCTGGCCGAAGTACCCGTGCGGCGAGAGAATCACCAGGTTGAAGATCATAGGGATACGGGACAGGAAACGTTCGAGATTGCCCGGCTCCGGCGCCTCCAGGATGTCGGAGAGCAGACCCAGCGTGTCTCTGATCCGGTCCACCGAGCGGCCCCAGCCGGGCTCGAAGCCGAGGCCCTCCAGCCGCGGCCCGACCACCTCCCAGCTCGCCGCCGGGTCGTGCTCGGAGAGGTGCTGGTCGGCCAGGCGCAGCGCGCGCTGGAGCTCCGGGACGGTCTTGGTTCGCTCGTTGAGCATGAGCTGCCGGCCCTGGACCTGGTGGAGCCTGAGAAAATCGAGCAGACGCTTGTCGCCCTTGCTGATGTCCTGAAAGAGCTGGCTCGAGAGGCGGCGGTTGAGGAACTCGACGCCCCGTCCGATGGAGCGCGACTCCTGCAGCTTGGGGAACTCTCGGTTGAACGGCCCCAGGTCGACCTCAAGCATCCACTCGTCCGGGTTGGGGCTACCCTCCACCTGCCGCTCCTTGAAGCGCATGAATTCCGATACCGAGATCTCATGGTAGGTCATGGCATCGACATGGAACCGAACGTACGCCCAGCGTGCGACGGCCGGACGCACGGAGACGTAGAGCCAGGGCGACTCGATCACCGCCTCCTGCGCGGCGCGCATGAGGTCGGACAGCCCCGTATCGCAAAGATCGCGCCCTTCATCGGACGCGCAGAACCGCTCGAACTCGTCCCACAGGTCCGAGTGCAGCAGCAAGGGCTTGCCGAGATTGACGTATCGATGCAACAGGAGGTAGATGGCCTCCCGGCGCTCGCGCAATAGCTCAGTCAGAATTTCCTTCATTGTTGCTTGTCGCTGTCGTTGGGCACGCGGATCTCGTCCAGGAAGTCGTAGTAATCGAGCCCTTCTATGATACCCCAGGCGTGATCCCCCTCTGCAAAGTAGATACGAGGCTCGCCGCGCAGGATGTCGAGCTCGGGGCTGTGGTTGCTCACCACCACCCCGAGGGTGTCACCGAGCAGCATGTCATCATCGTTGCCGGAATCGCCGGCGACCAGGAACCGCCCGAGGGGCAAACCCCATTTCATGGCGATGTAGCGCAGGGCCAGCCCCTTCGACACGCGTATGGGCACGAGGTCCAGGAACATCTGATGCGAGTAGATCACGTTGGCGTGCAGACCCCGCTTGCGCAGGTAACGCTTGAGCTCGCGCTTCTTCGGCGCCTTCGAGGGGTCGTAGAAGTAGCTGATCTTGTGGAGGCCCTGCTCGCCGCGCGGCTGGGGCCGCGCCCCTTTCACCTGGGCCATCGCCGCGCGCAGCAGCTCCGGCTCCCAGCGATAGTCGGTGTGACGCACCCACTCTCGGTCCTCGGTCTGCTGCGGGCCGTAGTAGATCTCGGCACCCAGGGAGGTGATCATCAGATCCGGCGTCGGGACGTCCCAGTCGCGCAGCGCCTCGAGCGTCTTCGCTTGGCTGCGTCCGGTGGCCACGGCAAATCCCGCGTGACCATGGCCGTTTTCGGCCAGTCGGCGCTTGAGGCGCTCGAGGGCCTCGGCGTCGCCGAGCAGCGTGTCGTCGACGCCGCACAGCAATATCCGGTCGACGGTGGGCAGCCGGCTCTTGGGGGGTGAGAACATCTGCGCCGTGTGTCGCTTGCCGAGGATCTTGTGCACGGATTTCAGATACGTCTGAACGTGGCTGTCCCACGTGTAGTGCGCGTGCGCCCCTTTTAGACCGGCCCGTGACCAGCGCTGCCACTGATGACGATCCGTCAGTGTCTCGAGCAGCGCCTTGGCGATCTCGTGGCTGTCCAGGGGATCGATGAGCAGGCCGTTCTGGCAGTGCTCGAGAATGTCCCTGGGCCCGCCGTCCTCGGTCGCCACCACCGGCAGCCCGCTCGCCGCAGCCTCGATCAGCGTGAGCCCGAACGGCTCCGTGAGCGCCGGATTGATGAACACGCCCCGGCTGCGCGCGGCAAGACGATACAGATCGGGCACATCCTCCGATTGGTGGTGCTTCGGATAGGCGACATCGCCATAGAGGTCGAACCGGTCGATGGCAAGCAGCAAGCTGGTCATCACCTCCTTGGGCGCGCGCTCCATGGCTGCGATATCGTCCCGGTTGCCGGCGATGATCACGAGGTTGGCCCGCTGGCGCAGCTCCTCGCTCTGTCCGAAGGTGCGCACCAGGGTGTCAAGATTCTTGCGAGGATCCGCCCTGGAGATTGCGAGGATGATCTGCTTCTTGGGGTCACGCAGGAAACGGTCGGTCTCACGCTTGATCGGGGGATCCGGCTCCCTGGGGCCGGGAGGATGAAATTTGCTGAGGTCGACACCCGGCGGGATCACCTTCATCTGGTGCGGGTGGTAGTTGTCGTAGAGGCTGTATTGCTGCTCGATCTCCTGGCGGGTGCTCGCGATCACCAGCTCGGCGGCATCGAGCGCCACCTCTTCGGCCTCCACACGCTGCGCCATATTGTACTGGGACTCGATCGTCGACTCCTTCACTCCCTGGTCGATCAATCGGCGTCGCTTCTCGCGACCGAGCGAATGACCCGTGTGAACCAGCGGCACGCCGAGCAGGCCGGCCAGGCGGGCACCCACGTAACCGGCGTCGGCGTAATGGCTGTGTATGACCTCCGGCACGCGCCCCACGCGACGCACGTGCTGGACGGCCTGGTCGATAAAGCTGTTCAGGTGCGGCCACAGCACCTCCTTGCGCAGGTAGCGGCGCGGACCGGCGGGCAGACGGACGATGTAGGCGTTGTCGGCGAGCGCCTCGGTCGGCTCGGCGTAGTCGCTGGACACCTTGGCGTCTTCGACGCGCCGGGTCAGCAGATCGACCCGCCAGACGTCCGCATGGCGGGCCAGCGCCCGCGCCAGCTCCACGACGTAGAGCACTTGGCCTCCGGTGTCGGCGTCACGCCCGAGCTCCAGGTCTCGGCCGCGAATGAGCCCATGCACGCTGATTAATACGATGTAGAGCTTGGCGCGCGAGACGTCGCCTTGTTCCGGAGGGCTCATGCGTTCCAGGTGTCGAGAAAGCGGTCGTAAAGCGAGTGGTCGGTGGTGGTCGCACCCCGCATCCGGCAGATCTCCGCGGCGAAGGCCAGGGCTCGTTGGAGAATCACCTCGGGCGGCCAACCGGCTGTCAACCCGAACAGCGCGACCGCGCTGAATCCGTCGCCCGCACCGACGGTATCGACGATCTCCTCCACGGGCACGGGCGTCGCGTCGTGCGTGGCCTGCTCGGTGACGAGCACGGCGCCCTCCGCACCGCAGGTGACGATCGCGAAGGCGACGCCGTGGCGGCGCATCAGGCTACGGGCGAGCTCCGGCATCCGCTGTCGGGTCACAGATGCGGCGCCGACGAGCTCGCCGAGCTCGTGCTCGTTGAGCTTGAGCCAGCGTGCGCCGTGGATCAGCCGCTCGATCCCCTCGCGCGACCACCACGGGGCGCGCAGGTTGACGTCCACGAACACCGCAACCGGGTTTCGGGCGCGCAACGCCTCCAGCGTCTCGCGCGATACGTCGCTGCGGGCGATCAGGGAGCCGTGGTAGAGGAGTCCCCCCTCGTCGCCGACCGCGCCGCGAAGCGTGTCGGTGAGCTCAATGCGGTCATAGGCCTGATGGGGGACGATCTCGTAGCTCGGCTGACCCCCCTGCAGGGTGACCCGCACCGTGCCGGTGGGGTGCGCGGCATCGACCTGAACGCCGGCCGTGTCCATGCCCCAATCGGCCATCGCCTCGCGCACGCGCTCGCCCAGCCGATCCTCGCCGATGCGGCTGGCGAAAAACGGGCGCAGCCCGAGCCCCTGCAGGTGCCAGGCGACGTTGAACGGCGCGCCGCCGAGGACGGCGTCGCCGTCCTCGAACTGATCAAAGAGCACCTCTCCGAAGACGACGGGGCGCGCGCCCACCGCGGCCATCGGCGATCCCTCCCGCACGACCTGTCGTGCCGGCATTGTAACGCAGACGGCGGCGGGGCGGGGATGTCCGCGCCGCGGTCATTCCGCGCCGCAGGCGAGCGCCTTCCGCCGGCACATGCGCTCGAACTCCGACTCGAAAAAGAACTGGGGCTCGCCGAAGGCCGGGCGGAGCTGATCGAGCCAGGTGGCCTCGGGATCGTAGCGAGCGAAGAAAGGCCGCTGCACCCAATCGGGGTTGCGACCCTGGATCATGCGCAGCACGAATACCCTCTCGCCGGCGACCTCCGCCGTCCCCTCGACCTCGATCTTGCCGGGGGCGGCGCTCATGCAGGGCCCGCGCGCGGTTCGCGCCAGACCCGACACGCGGCCGGTGGCGTCGCGATGGATCTCCCAGCCCCGGACCAGGGGCACTTCGAAGTACCGCCGGGCACCCGTATTGCGCTCGACAAACATATAGTAGGGCACCATCCCGAGACGCACCTGCGCCTGCCACATCCGAGCCCAGATCTCCGGATCATCGTTGATCCACCGCAGCAACGGAGCCTGCGTGCGGATGACGGCGCCGGTGTCGCGGATGCGGCGCACGGCCTCCTGCGCGACGGGAGTCTCCATCTCGCGCCAATGATCGTAGTGGGCCATCAGCGCGACGTGCTTCCCCGCCTCGACCAGGCGCTCGAACAGACGCAGCACCTCGTCGGCGTCGGTATCGCTCACGTAGCGGTGAGGCCAGAAAGTCAGCGACTTGGTCCCGATACGGATCGTCTCGATGTGATCGAGCTCGGGCGCCACCAGCGGCGCGAGGTATGCGGCGAGGTGATCCGCGTTCATGACCATCGGGTCGCCGCCCGTGATCAGCACATCCGTGATCTCGCGGTGAGCCCGCAGATACTGTTTCAACCGGTCCGCCTCGTTGGTGGCGAAACGCAGCGACTTGTCGCCGACGAACTGCGCCCAGCGGAAGCAGAAGGTGCAGTAAGCATGGCACACCTGGCCCTGACTCGGGAAGAACAAGAGGGTCTCACGGTATTTGTGCTGCATGCCCGGCAGCCGCTCCCCATCGAGCGTCGGCACGTTCAGCGTCTGCTGACCAGCGGGGTGCGGATTGAGGGACTTCCGGATCTCCTGGGCGAGCGCGTGCACGGCGGCCCGATCGGCGCCGTTCTCGAGCGCCGCAGCCATACGCGTGAAATCTTCCGGACCGAGCATGCCGCGCTGCGGGAACACGAGCTGATAAATAGGATCGTCGGGGACTCGGTCCCAGTCGATCAACTCGTCGATGACGTAGTTGTTCACGCGGAACGGTAAGACGCTTGCGACCACGCGCATCGCGAAGCGCTCCTCGTCCGGGAGACGGGACAGGACGTCGATCTGGTCGAGATGGCGCTCCGTGTAGACCTGATAGCGCGGAGCGCGGGCCTCCAGACGCCCGGCGCGCAGGACATCGAGGTTCATCAGATTCGCCATGCCTCACCTCCCGTCAGCCGACATACGACGATGCTTCTAGCACGATACGTGGGCATTGCCTATTGCGTGCGGAGCGGCCGGCCCGAGCTCGAAACCGCCGATCAGGCGGACCAGCCGAGCGCCGAGGCCCGCTCGCGCGCGAGCGCAGGGACGTCGGTTGCGACGAACTGCCTGTGCAGGATCTGCACCCCCAGCAGGTGATTGATCACCGCGTCGAGCTGCACCTGGGTCGACGCGCTCGTATCCGGGTGCTCGTGGAGGTCGAACAGCGCCTTGACGCCCGTCGGGTCCAGCAGGCCGGCCTCGCTCACCGCCGCATCGGAAAGGTGCTCGCCGGCGAGCTGTTTGAGCGCATACCATTTCTTCGGGTCGGTATGAGCCGGAGGCGCCATGAAGGCGAACTTCTCTCGCTCGTAGAGCACCTTCGGCAACAGGCCACGCATCGCCTCGCGCAGCACGTACTTCTCGGTGCGACCCTGGATGCGCATCGCGGGCGGCAGCTGCACCGCGAACTCAGCCAGATGATGGTCGAGAAAAGCCGGCCGCGCTTCCATGGAATTCGCCATGTCCACGCGATCGCCGCCCCAGGTTAAGATCTGCCCCTCGAGCATCGTCTTAATCCACACGTACTGAGCCTTGTCGAGCGGGTGCCGATCGACGAGCATGTCGCCGTCGAGCGCCTCGGCAATGGCCCGCCCCGGCTCGTAACCTTCGATCGCCTCGCGCAGCCGCGGCGCCATCAGGCCGGGGACGTGCGCCGCCGAGGCGAGCCAGGGCTGCAGGCACGCCGGGGTGAAGCCCACCAGGGCATCGAGGGCGGGGTCGTGAAGCTCCTCCTCGGCGAGCATGGCCCCCTGGAACAGCCGGTTGCTCTCCACCAGCAGCTTCTCCCAGCTCGCCCGCTCGGCGCTGGACAGGGTGTGAAGACCGTGCAGAAACATGTCGCGCCGGAAGCTCGGGTAGCCGCCGAAGAGCTCGTCGGAACCCTCGCCGGTGACCACCACCTTGTAACGGGCGTCGTTGACGTGGCGGCTCATCAGCAGCTTCGCCACGCCCAGAGTGTTATAGATCGTGCGTTCCGTGTGCCACAGCGTCTCGACGAAATTATCGTAGAGATGATCGGCATCGAGCATCAGCACGTCCTGGTCGGCGCCGACTTTCCGGGCCATCTCGCGCGCGATCGCCGTCTCGTCGTATTCGGCATTATCGAACCCGATCGTGAAGGCCTTGACCGGCGACTGCTGACAAGCGGCGGAGAGCCCGAGGATCGAGCAGGAATCGATGCCGCCGGAGAGATAGCAAGCGACGGGCACATCGGCCTCGAGCCGGAGCTGAACCGCTTCGAGCAGGCGTTCGCGCACGCCCTCGATCCAGTAGCCCTCGTCCACGAGCTCGTGACGCTCGCTCATGAGCGGGAAATCCATGTCCCAGTACGGGACCTCGCGAACGTGGAAGTGCCCGTGATGGCGCTCGACGATGACCATGTGGCCGGGCTGCACCTGGCGAACGCCGTCGAACGCGGTCGTTCCGGGCACGATCGTCTGCATGAGCTGATGATACAACCCCTGCGCGCTGAACCGCCGAGGGACTTCCGGATGCGCGAGCAGCGCCTTGAGCTCCGAGCCGAAGACGAATGTGCCGCCGACGTGCGTCCAATAAAGAGGCTTGATGCCGAAACGGTCGCGCACCAGGATGAGCCGGTCGCGCCCCTTGTCGAAGAGGGCGAAGGCGAACTCACCACGCAGGCGCTTGAGCGCATCCTCCAGCCCGAGCTGTGGATAGAGGTGCAAAATCAGCTCTGAATCGCTTTTGGTGCGAAACTGTGCGCCGCGTGAGGTGAGATCGGCGCGGATGCGCTTGTAGTCGTAGAACTCGCCGTTGTGGGCGAGCATCAAGTCGCCGTCGGCCGAGACGAAGGGTTGTTTGGCGCGCTCCTCGTCGAGATCGATGATCGAGAGGCGAGCGTGGCTGAAGCCGACGCCGCAACCGTCCATGGTCCTATAGCCGAAGCCGTCGGGACCGCGATGGTGCTGGATGGCCGCCATCGCCACCAACGTCTCGCGCTCCACCGGCCGGGCCGGATCGGCATGCATGTAACCTGCTATTCCACACATAGCGTATAGCTCTGCCTCGCGCTGGGTGAGGGCGCGCCGCTCAGGCGCCGGTGTCCATCACCTGCCCGATACGCTGGGTCACGCAGGTGAGCAGCGCCATGCGCACGAATACGGCCCCCCTCGCCTGGGCGAAGTACCAGTTGTGCGCGGTCGTGTCCAGATCCGGCGACAGCTCGGCGCCGCGCGCCAGGGGATGGAGGATCACCGCCCCGGGCTTGAGCGGCGAGGCCGCGGAGAGCCGGAGCTCCGCCCCGAGCTCCTGATACGTATCACCGACCCAGGCGATGGAATTGATATAGATGACATCGAGCTCGGGGAGCTCGCGGTTGAGCACGCGTGCCACGCGCAGCTTGAGGCCCGACTCCTCGAGCTCCTCGCGCTGGCCCTCGGCGAACACGTCGTCGGCATTGACGATGATGACGACCTCCTCGATCGCCGCGGGGAAGCGCGCGAGGAACAGCAAAAGGCTGCGCACGGTGCGCATGCGGGCGGGCACGCCGATGATCCCGATGCGCACGCGGCGCTCGTTCGGCACCTCGTGCATGGTGAGCTCCGGACGCCACTTGAGCAGGGTGTAGAGGTCGGCCAAAGCCTGGGTCGGGTGCTCGTCGACGCCGTTGCCGGCGTTGAGCATGGGGATGCGCAGGGTCTCGAGCATCTCGTACACGGCATTCTCGCTCGAGTCACGCAGGGTCACCACGTCACCGTAATTGTTGAACATCTCGGCGACGTCGGCGAGAGACTCGCCCTTGGCGATCCCCGTGCCCCGAGGGTCGGTGATGGACATGACGTCGCCCCCCAGCCGGTGCCACGCGCTCTCGAACGAGAGGCGGGTGCGGGTGCTCGGCTCGAAGAACGCGCTGATCATGATCTTGCCCGACAGCGGCAGCTGGTAGAGCGCCGGCGTGGTCTCATACAGCGCTGCCAGGCGGCAGAGCTGCAGGGTGGCCTCGCGGCGGAACTGTCGAGCCGAGACCACCGGCCGGTTCGCGAGCTCGACCAGGGGCTCCGGGGCCTCCGACAGGTGCTCGAGCAGGGCGGTCGGTCGCTCGAGGCCGGCGGTGCCGTCCTTGGGCTGCACGGGCTCGAGCAGTCGCGGGTCGATGTCCCTTACCACAACTGCCCCCTGATCCAATCGCGGGCCAACAGCGCGAGCAGCACCACGGGCGCCGCGGTCGTCACGATCAGCGCGATGGTGACCAACGTAGTGAACAGCCCCTCCGATGCCATCATACCTCAACCCTCGGGGCGAGCCTCTTGCAGGCGTGCCCATTGGAAGTCCTGGGGCCAGAGCCAAGTGGTGACCAGAACGATAACCATCGACGTGGCCGCACCCACGAGGGCCGCCACGTAAAAGCCGACCAACGAGAAGCCGAGCATGCCCGCGATGCTGCCGATCGCCATCGCCAGCACCGCGCCGGCCCGATTGGTCCGGCGCCAATACAGCCCGGCGGCGACCGGCCAGATCGTGCTGGCCACGAACGCCCCGGTGAAATGCAGCACCTGCGCAAGGGTCCCGAGCTTCAAGTAGCTGATCACCCAGGTGAGCACGCCCAGGCCCAGGATGATCCACAAGGTCGCACGACGCAGATGCGGCGCGGACGCCCTCGGCCGGAGATGGCGGCGGTAGACGTCCTCGACGAGCAGAATCGCCGTCGCGGCCAGCAACGAGTCCAGGCTCGAAGAGAGCGCCGAGAACACCATGATGAGCACCAGGATCGCGCCCACGACGCCGAGGATCTCCCCGGCGACCAGTGGGCCGACCATGTCGGCCGCCGGGACGTTGAGATCGATCGCGGGAGCGGCCAGCGCGATGAATCCCGCGACCACGGGTATCGGCGCCCAGAAGATCCCGGCGGTGAGGTAGGCCCTGAAGCCCACGTCTTCGCGAAAGGCGAAGGCCCGGCTCCACCAGACGTTCGAGTGAAAGATCTCTCCGACACCGAACAGGAGGTTATTGAACAAGAACATGATCGCCGCCGGCATGAGCAAGTTGAGCAGCTGAGGGCGCTCTTCGGCCACCGCGGCGTGGATCTCTTCGAAGCCGAGGCGCTGGATCGCCAGATACGAGATGATGACCAGCCCGACGAGGATCAGGATCGCCTGAATGAAATCCGTCCCGATGACCGCGCGAAATCCGCCGAGGAGGGTATAACCCACGCATATGACGAGGATCACCGACATCCCGTACTGGTACGGGATCCCCGTCAGGGCGTTGATCAGCTTGCCGCCCGCCATGCCCATGCTGACGAGCCACCCCAGCCCGTAGACCAGGGAGATCGCGAGGAACACGTACCAGGCGGCGCGGCCGTAGCGCAGACGCACGAAATCGCCGCTGGTGTAGCCGGTCGGCATCAGGCCGCGGATGCGCCGCGCCAGCGGCGCGAACAGCAGCAGCCCCACCGAGCCGAGGGAGTAGCCGAGCATTCCCCACACGCCCATCTGGTACGCCAGCTGGGGGGCGAGCATCGTGGTGTTGCTGGTGACCCAGGTCGCCATGGCGGTGGCGGTCCCGAGCGCCATGCCGACCTTGCGGCCGGCCAGCACGTACTCGTCGAGCTCCTTCGCCTTGCGGCCCCAGTACCAGCCGAGCGCCACCCAGATGAGACTGAAGATCGCCAGGATGATCCAGCCGATCTTCGGGTCCAGGATCGCGGTATTGATCGTGTCCATCAGGCCACCACGCGGTTGGTTTCTTGTATGGCTTCGTCGGTGGTGAGGATGCGGGAATAGCGGTCGCGCAGGGTGCGCACCGTCCCGTCGTGCAGCTCGGGCGTCACCGTAGCGCAGCCGTCTTCGATGAGAGTGGTGAAAAACCCCAGATCGGAGGCGTCGCGGATCGTGGTGTCCACGCACTCGTTGGTGTAGACGCCGGTCACGAACAGGCCGTTTATGCCGAGATTGCGAAGGACATACGCGAGGTTCGTGGAGGTGAAGACACCGCTCGCGGTTTTGTTGATGATGATCTCGTCGCCCTTGGGCGCCACCTGCTCGACGAATTGCGCCTCCTTCGTGCCTTCGGGCGCGTGCAGGCCGAGCCGCTTGTGGCCCGGGCTGCGGTCGCGCCCGTCCCGAGTCAGCGATTGGATGCGGGTATGGATCACCTCGAGGCGGTTGGCCCGAAACACGTCCTGGAGACGGCGGATGTTCGGCAACACGATGCGCTCGAGACGGTCGAAATAGTAGTCCTGGGCCTCCACCGCCACGCCCGATCGCTCGACGTCGGCGAACACGCCGTGGCCGCGCGCGGCGTCGAGGTATTGCATGTCGATCACCAGCAGGGCCGTGTGGTGGCGGGCGACCGATTCGATGACGGCGGGGATCTCCGTGACCGACTCGCGGTAGCTGTCGCGCAGCGGGTCGACGTGGAGGTATTCCTCTTTCGGCTTGCGTGCCATGCTCGGGATTCCGTCAGCTCGCCAGCTCGTACAGGGTATTGAGCATCACGTTCGCGCCGGTCTCGATCTGCTCCCATGGCGTCCACTCGGCGGGGGAGTGACTGCGTCCGTCCTTGCTCGGGACGAAGATCATCCCCGCCCGCGTGAGGCCGGCCATCATCTGGGTGTCGTGGGCCGCGCCGCTCGGCATCGGCAGGGGCTCCACGCCGAACGCGCGCGCCACCCCCTCGATGCGCTCGACGATCCCGGGGTCGGTCTTCACCGGTGCGATCTGCGAGAGCACCTCGAACTCGAACATCAGGTCGCGCCGGCGCGCGATGGCCGATAGGGCCTTGCGGAACGCCTGCGCGAGCTGGTCGAGCACCCGGGGATCGGTGTCGCGGGCCTCGAGGCTGAACTCCGCCCGCCCCGGGACCACGTTCGCCGCCCCGGGGACGAGCTGCGCCCGGCCGATGGTCGCCACGCTGCGCGGGCTGCCGTCCTCCTCGAGGATCCGCGGGATCTCCCCGCCGAGCTCCGCCAAGCCCCCGAAGGCGTCCTTGCGCAGGTCCATGGGCGCGGTGCCGGCGTGATTGGCGGTGCCGATGAGCTGGACGTCCCACTTGAACAGCCCCGCGATCCCGTCGACCACGCCGATCGGGATGCCCCGCCGATCGAGCACCGGTCCCTGCTCGATGTGCAGCTCGACGAAGGCGTGCAGGCTCTCCGGCGCGCGGCGCGCGCGCAGCCCGTCCATCGCGTCGAGCCCGTGGGCGGCCATGGCGTCGATGAGGGTCACGCCGTCGAGGTCGCGGGCGTTGTAGATCGTCTCCGGCGTGAGCCGTCCGGCGATCGCCTGCGAGCCGTACATGCCGCCGAAGCGCCCCTCCTCGTCGGTGAAGGCGACCAGCTCGAGCGGATAGCGGGTCTCGAGGCCGAGCTCGCGGACGCGCCGCAGGCACTCCAGCCCGACGAGCACGCCGAGCGCGCCGTCGAGGTGTCCGGCACCCGGGACGGTATCGATGTGCGAGCCCGTCATGACGCTCGGACGCTCGCCATCCCAGCCCAGGCGAGCGTGGATGTTGGCGGCCCCGTCGACGTGGAGATCCAGGCCGGCCGCGCGGATACGCTCGGCCAGCCAGGCGCGGGCGGCGATGTCGCCCTCGCTGAACGCCATTCGGTAGAGGCCGTGGTCGGCATGGCGGCCGATCGCCGCGAGCGCCTCGATATCGGCCTGCAGCCGCTCGAAATCCACGCGCAGGGGCTCAGCCACGGCCCGACCCTTCCCTGCCGGACTCGCGCCGGGCGCGGCGGGAGCCGGCCACGATCAGGCCCACCGTGGCCACGAACACCACGCCGCCGACGGCGAAGAACGTGATGGCGCGGGCCAGCGGGTGATGGTCGACGGTCACCTTCGCCGGCGCGCTCCAGTCGCCGGTGCGGCCCCCCGGGTATCCGACGCGCACGCGGTAGTAATAGATCCCGTCCTCGCGCCCGCTCATCACGCTGGCCTGGTTGGTCCCGCGGTACACCGTGCGCGGCGCCTCGAATCCGGGGTCTCGTGATTCCTGCAGGACATAGACCGGCGTCGCGCCCTGGCCGCCCTCCCACACGAGCCGGTAAAAGCCCGCCGTGGCGATCTCCACGCTCGCGGTGAGCTCCGGCGGGGGGGTGCCCGCCGAGGCGGGCGCCACGAGCGACGCGAGCAACATCAACACCGGCGCCCGGGCGGCTTGGACCATGATGGGGGCACTCCTCTGGATGGGTTCCGGGCCCGGCCGGGGCGGCCCGCCCGCCGAACGGCGGCGCCGGCCTAATCGTCGGAGAGGGGCTCCAGGGCCGCCTGTTTGTTCTTCACGCTCATCGCCTCCACCATGACGCTCAGGCTCTGGTGGAGGTGCGTGAGCGCCTCATCCGACATGCGGTCTAGGGCGTCCGTCAAGGCGCCTTGCGCCGGGCGGGGGGCGTACTCGACCAGCCGGCGCCCGGCGGCGGTGAGGTACAGACGCACCACGCGATGATCGTGCCCGCTGCGCTCGCGCCGCACCAGTCCCTTGGCCTCGAGCTTATCGAGCAGGTTGCTGGTGGTCGACTGGTGCAGGGACAGGGCCTCGGACAGGGCCGAGACCCGCAGGCCGGGACGGCTCGCGAGCTCCCACATCGCCCAGAGCTGGGCGGCGCTCACGCCGCACTGCTTCTCGACCCAGCGCGAGTGGGCCTGGATCGCCCGAAAGACGATGCGCAGCCGCTGCACCACGTCGCGTGACCGGGCCGCGCGGGTCTCGGGATCGAGATCCGGCCCCCGCCGCTCGGCATGCTCCCCGGCCCGCTCGGTTCGCCCGGGCATAGAATCGTATCCTTCTGTCATGACGAAAAAAATAAAACATTTGCACAATATCATCCTGGCGCTCGGGATTCAAACGGCGCCCCGCTTCTTGCCCCGCGCCCTCCCGAGGAGGGCGTCGGCGAGGCGCTCGGGGCCCGTGCCGGCCGTGTCGGGCCTTCCCGCAGATGGCCGAGCGGGCGGCGCCGATCAGCGCCTCGCGCCGTGGCGGGATGCCGCGCACCGCGCCTCAGGGTCGAACCGCACCACCCCGCCGCAGACCGTGGCCACGACCCTGAGCTGCTCCAGGCGCGGTCCGGCGCCCCGCGGGTCCTCGGAAAGCGCCACCAGGTCGGCGTGGTGCCCGGGCCGAATCATCCCCTGACGATTCTCCTCGAACGCCGCGTACGCCGCACCGCGGGTATAGGCCGCCAGGGCCTCGGCCACGGTGAGGCGCTGGGCGGGTTGCGGAGCGTTCACCGCCCAGTGCAGGCCGTACAGCGGTCCGAAGGGCATGTGGTCGCTGCCGAAGGCCAGCGGCACCCCGGTGGCGAGCACCTGCCTATAGCGGTTGTGCGCCCCCCCATAGGCCAGCCCGAGGCGGCGCTCGTAGAGACCACCGGCCAGGCCCCACCGCCCCACGAAGTTCGGCTGGCACGAGGCCACGCCGCCGCGGCGGCGCAGCGCGGACAGATCGGCGTCACGGGCCCACTCCATGTGCTCGAGGCGGGGCCGAAGCCGCGGCGGGTAGTCGGCCCGGTCCAGGGCGTCCACCGTCGCGGTCACCGCCGCGTCCCCGATGCAGTGCACGGCGACCTGCAGCCCCCGGCGCGCGGCCTCGCGCATGGCCTCGGTCAAGGCAGGGACGTCAAGCCGCGGCTCGGGCCGCCACCCGGGCGCGTCGGCGTAGCCGTCCCGGAACGCCGCCGAGCGCGCGCCCACCGAGCCGTCGGCGAACAACTTCGCGCCCCGGACCGCGAGCCAAGCGTCCACTCCGTCCCCTGCGGGCGTCCGGGCCGGCGGCGTCCCACCCTCCCACAGCACGTAGGCGGCCACCCGCACGTCGAGCCCGTCCCCGGCCCGCGCCTCTTGGAGCAAGGCCAGGTCGTCCTCGCTCACGGTGGCGTGCACCGCGGTCACTCCGCGGGCATGACAGGCCTCCACCGCGCGGGCCAGCCCTTCCCGGCGGCCTTCGGCGTCGGGCGCGAGGCGCCGATAGGCTTCGATGAGCTCCTGCTCGAGCAGCCGGCCCTGCGGATGGCTCGCCGCCGAGTGGCCGAGCCGCCTCAGGCCCGCCGTGTTCGCCACGCCCATGTGCATGTCCACACGATATGCCAGCACCGGGTGGTGGGGCACCGCGGCGTCCAGGTCGCGCCGGGTAGGCATGCGCCCCTCAGGCCAGCGCGACTCGTCCCAGCCGCAGGCGACCAACCACTCGCCGGCGGTCCGCTCGCGCGCCAGCGTGCCGAGGCGCTCGAGCAGCGCCGCCAGCGAGCCGACGGCGGAAAGATCGGGCTGCGCCAGCCGGCACCCGTACTCCGGGAGGTGGGTGTGGGCATCGATGAATCCGGGCAGCAGGGCGGCGCCGGCGAGCGCCAGGCGCCGCGTGCGCGGTCCCGCGGCGTCGCGGGCGGCGGCGTCGAGCGCGAGCACCCGCCCATCGGCGACGGCGACCGCCTCCGCCTGCGGGCGTTGCGGGTCGAGGGTGAGAATCGGCCCGCCCTCGACCAAGAGCTCTGCCGCCGACATGATCACTCCCCTAGAAGACGACGGGATGCCACTCTCCCTCGGGGCGCGGCCGTGACCCAGTCGGCCCGCGCCGGCGCGCGGCGGCCCGGAACTCCGCCGCCGCCCCGGGGTCGCATTGATACCGAGTCCCCTTGAGAGGTCGCACCCATGTTCCGCATCGTGCCGTCCGTCCTGCTCGCGCTCGTGGCGTTTCCCGGCCCGGCGGCCGAGAAGATCCCGGATCTCGGCGCGCGCATCGCCGAGTTCCAGGCCCGGCGTGAAGGGCCGGGGCTCGACCCGCGCGACCGGGCCACCCTGGCACGCGCCGAGCGCGAGCTGGCCGAGCGCATGCCCGACCCCGGCCTCGAGCCCGGGCAGCGCGCGCCGGATTTCACCCTGCCGAACGCGTACGGAGAGCGCGTGACCCTCTCGAGACACCTCGAGGAAGGGCCGGTGATCCTCACCTTCTACCGCGGCGCGTGGTGCCCGTACTGCAACCTCGAGCTCAAGGCGCTGCACGATGCCCTGCCGCAATTTCGCCGCTACGGCGCGACGCTCATCGCCGTTACCCCGCAGACGCCGACCCGATCGCGCGAGCAGCTGCGCGCCGACCCTTACCCCTTCGAGGTGCTGTCGGACCTCGACAGCTCCGTGATGCGCGCCTACGGGCTCTACTTCGAGGTGCCGGAGGCCATGAGCGATGTCTACCGGCGGAACCTCGGTCTGGACCTCGCCGACTACAACGGCGAGGGACGCTACGTGCTGCCGGTGCCGGGCACGTTCGTCATCGACCGGCAAGGGGTCGTCCGCGCGGCCTTCGCCGACACGGACTATACGCGCCGCATGGAGCCGAAGGCGATCCTCGCGGCGCTGCGACGCATCGCGGGCGGTCGGATCGAGTGAGGCGACCCCGACCCCGTTGACGTGCGTCATTGTCCCCCCCATGCGCCGCCCCTATCTTTAGGTCGTGACGGGCGCCGCACCGTGCGCTCGGGAAGCATGGTTCATCTACACGGGAGGGCATCACCATGGCCGCCGAAGAGAAGGAGACCGGGCGCGGGCTGGCCCGGGCACGCTACCGCCGGGGGGCGTTGTCCCCGCTGGAGGACATGGAGCGCTGGTTCGACGAGGCGTTCGGCCGCGGGTGGCTGCGCCCGCGCCGATGGGAGTGGCCGGCGCTCGAGCAGGCGATCGGGGAGCGCGCGCCGCACGTGGACGTAATCGACCGGGAGAACGAGATCCTCGTGCGGGCCGAGATGCCGGGCGTCAAGAAGGACGAGCTCGACGTCTCGGTCAACGAGGACAGCGTGACGATTCGCGGTGAGACGCGGCGTGAGGACGAGCGCGAGGAAGACCAGTACTATCAGTGCGAGATCGCCCGGGCGGCGTTCTTGCGCACTGTGTCCCTGCCGGGACCGGTGGACCCGGAGAAGGCGAAGGCGCAGCTGCGCGACGGCGTGCTGGAGCTGACGCTGCCGAAGGTCGAGGGCAGCAAGCGGCGGAAGATCAGCATCGAAGAGTAGGGCCCGAGCGCAGGCGGGCTCGCGGACACCCGCTTGCGCTGGCTGCGAGGCCGCGACGAGGAGGGAGCGCGCATGGTGGAGCCGTTGACCCGAGAGCAGTCCCGCGCGCTGCGCGAGCAGCTGCAGGGACGTTACGACACCCTGATCGCCGATGTGCGCCAGGAGCTGCTGCAGGCGGACAACGAGCGCTACGCCGAGCTCGCGGGGCTCGTGCATGATCCCGGTGACGAATCGGTCGCCGACCTGATCTCCGATCTCGATCTCGCGGACATCGACCGCCACATCGGCGAGCTGCGCGATCTGGAGGCGGCCTTCGATCGGGTGCGCCGCGGCGAGTACGGGATCTGCGTCGACTGCGGGGACGACATCGGCTTCGACCGGCTTCACGCCTATCCGACGGCCAAGCGCTGCCTGCCCTGCCAGCAGCGCCACGAGCGCAGCTATTCCCCGGGCTAGGAGCCCGGGTCAATCGTCCGGGGGCCTCTCGGGGCGGCCCGCCTCGAGAGCGGCCGCGCATGCCTCGATCTCCGCCTCGACCTCGGCGCGCAGCGCATGCCCGGCGGTTGCCAGCAGACGGCCGACCTCTGCCGTGCCGTCGCCGACCTCGATGCCGAGCACCGCCAGCCGCGGCGGCAGCTCGCCCAGGGCGCGCGCCAGGGCGAGCGCCTCGGCGACGCCGATGCCGTGGCTGGAGGTGAAGGCACCGGTCGCCAGGGTGTCCGGGGACAGGCGTCGCACCTGCGCGGGCGGCCCGCCCGCGCGCATGGCGTCGACCAAGACGACCAGCTCGGCGCCGCGCAGCGCCTCGATCAGCGCCGCCCCAGGACGATCCAGCACGAGGACCTCCAGCCGCTCGCAACCGCGCAGCACCGGTGAGGCCTGCCGCACGGCCTCCACGGCATGCCAGCCCACGGCGTCGACCCCGAGCGGCGACCCCACACCGATCAGCCGCCACGGCCTCACCGCCGCCGCACCCGAACTCGCAGGAAATGCGTCGCGCACGAGATGCACGGGTCGTAGTTGCGGATCACCCGCTCGGCGCGGGCGCGCAGCTCCGCGGCGCCGCGGTCCAGGCCGAAGGCCTCGAGCGAGCGGCGCAGGTCAGCCTCGATGCGCGCCTGATTCTGGCTGGTCGGCGGCACGATCCGGGCGCTGACGACGCGGCCCCCCGCGTCCAGCTCGTAGCGGTGCCACAGGATGCCGCGCGGGGCCTCGGTGCAGCCGAAGCCCACGCCGGCGCGCGGCCGGGCCTTCGCGAAGGCCGCGCGCGGGAGCCGGTAATCGGCGAGCAGCCGCGCCGCCTCGCGCACGGCGAGCAGGATCTCCACGGTGCGCGCCACGAGGCTGTGGAACATGTTCCGGCTCGGCAAGGGCGGACCGACCTCGTCGGCCAGATCGCGGACGGGGCCGGGGAGCCGGTCGCGGTTGAGGTTCAGGCGCGCGAGCGGCCCGACGAGGTAAGGCTCGCCGTCGAGCAGGCTGTGCAGCGCGGTCGAGTGCGCCACCTGGTGCTCCGCGACGTGGCGCTCGAAGCGCTCGATCGGAACGTCGTGGCCGGCGCTCGAGCTCAGGCGGCCGGCGCTCATGGGGTACTCCTCGGGGTGCCGCAGCGCCACCGAGGTGAACGACTGCGCGTCATCGGGCACGCCCAGCCCGCTCGCCCAGCGCACCAGCGCCTCGGCCTCGGGGATCGCCGCCTCGAGGCGCGCGCGCAGCGCGGCGACCTCCTCGGGCGGCGGCGCACGGTGGAAACCCCCCACCCGGACCCCCACGGGGTGGACCGAGCGGGCGCCGAGCAGCGTGATCACGGCGTTGCCGAGCGCCTGCAGCCGCATCCCGCGCCGCACCGCGTCGGGGTGGTCACGCGCCATCGCGATGGCGCTCTCGTATCCCAGGAAGTCGGGCGCGGCGAGCAGGTGCACGTGCAGCGCGTGGCTTTGGATCCACTCGCCGCAGTACAGCACCCTTCGCATGGCTTGCACCCACGGCCCGGGCTCCACGCCGAGGATGCCCTCGATAGCGTTCACCGCGCTCATCTGGTAGGCGACGGGACAGATCCCGCAGATGCGCGCGACCATGTCCGGGACCTCGGCGAAGCCTCGACCCTCGAGGAACTTCTCGAACAACCTCGGCGCCTCGAAGATGCGCAGCTTGAGCGTCTCGATGCGTCCGCCGGCGACGACGAGCTCCAGCGCCCCTTCGCCCTCCACGCGCGCGAGCACCGGCACGTTCACGCTCACCTCACGCGTCTTCGTCATCACTTCGTCCCCGCCAGTACTCGCCGGCACGCTTGAACGCGGGGGCCTCGTTGTTGATGAATAGAAACCGCCGGGCGATGTCGTCGGGGAGCAGCCCGAGGCCCTCGAAGCGCCGGGCGAGCGCGGCGCTGTTGGGGCGCTCCGCCGGGCCGTAGCAGGCGTAGCAGTCCCGGCCGAACCGCGGGCACAGGGCACCGCAGCCGGTGCGTGTCACCGGCCCCATGCAGGCCGCGCCGCGAGCGACGAGCACGCACACCGCCTGGCGGCGCTTGCATTCCATGCATACCTTCTCGTTCTCCTCCGCGGGCGGCGCCCCGTAGAGCAGGGCGCGCGCCGCCGCCAGAACCTGGCGCCCGCTCACCGGGCAGCCCCACAGCTCGAGGTCGACCTTGACATGATGGGAGATCGGGGTGGAGCTCGCGAGGCTGTCGACGTGCTCGGGCGTGGCGTACACGCCGCGCAGCCAGGCGTCGGCGTCGGCGAGGTTGCGCAGCGCCTGGACGCCGCCGGCGGTCGCGCACGCGCCGATCGTGATCAGAAAGCCCGCGTTCCCGCGGATGCGCTCGATGCGCTCGGCCTGCTCGGGCGTGGAGACGCTGCCCTCCACGAAGGCGATGTCGACGGGCTCGTCCAGGGCGACGTATCCGGACTCGGCGAAGTGCACGATGTCGACCAGCCCCGCCAGCTCGATGAGCGTCTCGCCGAGGTTCAGGAAGGCGAGCTGACACCCGTCGCACGAGGCGAGCTTGTGCACGGCGATTCGCGGCTTGTCTGACATTACGACGCTGCGTCTCCGCCCGGCGCTCTCTCCCCGGTCCCGGTACCGGGGTCCTGGGATAAGAAAGACGCCCGGGACAACCTGTTCCCCGCGCCCGGCGCCCAATGCTCGGAACGCCCCTTAGGGCGTCTTCCTCCGGATCCCAGATCCTCGTGCCCAGGGCCCGCCGTCAGAACCCCCTGACTCCAAAAAGCTCCTTGATCTCCGCATACGCGAAGACGGGCCCGTCACGACACACGAAGCGCGGGCCCATCTGGCAGTGCCCGCAGCGCGCCACCGCGCAATGCATGTTGCGCTCCAGGCTCAGCCACACCCCGTCCTCCGCGAACCCCCGCGCGAGGAGCTCGCGCACGCAGGCGCGCATCATCGCCTCCGGGCCGCACATCATGGCGATGCTGGTGTCCGGCCTCAGGCGGGCGCGGTCGAACAGCGCCGTGACGAGGCCGACGTGCCCCGGCCAGCCCGGGCCGGCCTCGTCGGCGGCCAGCCACACGTCGGTGTCGGGCTGCGCGTCCCAGGCGGCGTACTGGTCGCGCCAGAAGAGGTCATCGGAGTGCTTGACGCCCTGCATGATCGTGACGTGCCCGAAACGCTGGCGGCGATGCATCACGTAGTTGATCACCGAGACCGTCGGCGCGCAGCCCAGGCCGCCGGTGATCAGCACCAGATCGCGGCCCTCGGCCCGCCGCAGCGGCCAGCCGCGCCCGAACGGCCCGCGCAGGCCCAGTCGCCCGCCCGGCGCGAGCCCGGCCAGGGGCCGCGTGACCCGGCCCACGGCGCGCACGGTGTGAGCGAAATCCCGTCGCTCGTCCGGATCGGAGCTCACCGAGATCGGGACCTCGCCCACGCCGTGGAGGTAGAGCATGTTGAACTGCCCGGGCGCGAAGCGGAAAGCCGCGTGGCGGGCGGGGTCGGTGAAGCGCAGCCGCAGTGTGACCACCGCCGGTCTCTCCTCGGTGCGCCCGACGACCTCAACCTCGCTCGGCAGCAACCCGTCGGTCATGGGCCGCCGTCCCCGCAGATCGCCGCCGCCTCCTCCGTGATGTCGATGCCGGTGGGGCACCAAGTGATGCACCGCCCGCAGCCCACGCAGCCGGAGCGGCCGTACTGATCGTGCCAGGTCCCCAGCTTGTGGGTGAGCCACTGGCGGTAGCGGCTGCGGATGTCCGCGCGCACGGTCAGGCCGTGAATGTAGCTGTGGCCCTGCGTGAAGCAGGAGTCCCAGCGGCGCAGGTGCTCGCTCGCCCGCCCGTCGAGCCGGGGGCGCGCCTCGTGCGCGTGACAGAAACAGGTCGGGCAGACCTGCGTGCAGTTGCCGCACGCCAGGCACCGCGCGGCGACCTGCTCCCAGCGGGGGTGCTCCAGCCGAGTGAGCAGCGCGTCGCGCAGGTCGCGCGAGGGCAGGCCGCGCACCTGGCCGCCGGCGGCCGCGCGGCGCTGCGACCCCACCGCCTCGATCGCGGCTTCGTCGGCCGCGGGCAAGGCGAGCCGATCGAGCACCTCGCGCCCCGCGTCGCTGCCCGCCTCCACCACGAACCCGGCGTCGAGCTCGTCCATCGCTATGTCGAAGCCGGCGTCGGCGGCGGGGCCGTCGCCGGTCGAGACGCAGAAGCAGGTCTCGGCGGGGTGACTGCAGTTGACCGCCACCAGGAAGAGAGCGGCACGGCGTGCCGCGTAGGCGCGGTCGGGCTGCGGGCCTTCGAGGAAATGCCGATCCTGCAGCCGCAACGCGGCGAGATCGCAGGCGCGCACGCCGAGGACGGCGAGCGCCCCGGCCGCGGGCGCCGCCTCGACGAACTGCAGGGCGCCCGCCTGGTTGCGCCGCGCCTCCCACAACGTCTCCGACGGCGCGAACACCAGGGGCTTCAGGGCCTGCGGCCCGTTGGCCCAAGCGAAGCACCGCGGGCCGGCGGTCACCTCGTGGCGATAGACGCCCGGCGCCTGCGCGTCGCGCACGCCCCGGGGCAGATCGTCCGCCGACTCGAGGGTGTCGTAGACGATCGCGCCGTCACGCAACCGCGGTCCGACGCAACGGTAACCCGCGTCGCACAGACCCTTGAGCAACGCGCCGAGCCGCTCTCGCGCAAGGAACGCCTTGGCCACCCCCGGCCTCCGCCCGGACGCGACCGTGCCACATCGGCACGGTCTCGGAGAATACCAGAGCGCATACCACCGCTGTTGATCCAGATCAGCGCGGTTCTCCTGTCCGGCGTGGATGCTTTATCTTGGAGGTTCGGGGCGGTATCCGTGACGTCGGCGGGCGCGGGTCCGCAGGGAGACGACCATGAGCGACAAGGCTCTCCAGCTCGTCCAGCGACAGGGCCCGCTGGGCTCCGAGGCGCTCGCGCGGATTCACGCCTACTGGCGCGCCGCCAATTACTTGTCGGTGGGCCAGATCTACCTGCTCGACAATCCCCTGCTGCGCGAGCCGCTCAGGACCGAGCACGTCAAGCCGCGCCTGCTGGGACACTGGGGGACCACGCCGGGGCTCAATCTCGTCTATGCCCACCTCAACCGGGTCATCAACCTCTACGACCTGAACGTGATCTACGTGGCGGGCCCCGGCCACGGGGGGCCGGGCATGGTGGCCAACACCTATCTCGAGGGCACCTACAGCGAGCTCTATCCGGACGTCCCCCGGAATCTCGACGGCATGCGCAGGCTGTTCAGGCAGTTCTCGTTTCCGGGCGGCGTGGGATCGCACGTGACCGCCGAGACGCCCGGCTCGATCCACGAGGGCGGCGAGCTCGGCTACTCCCTCTCCCATGCCTACGGCGCGGCGCTCGACAATCCCGAGCTGATCGTCGCCTGCGTGGTCGGCGACGGCGAGGCCGAGACCGGCCCGCTCGCCACCGCCTGGCACTCCAACAAGTTCCTCAACCCGGCAACCGACGGCGCGGTGCTGCCCATCCTGCATCTGAACGGGTACAAGATCGCCAATCCCACCGTGCTCGGCCGCGTGCCGCCCGAGGAGCTCGATCATCTGTTCCGCGGCTACGGATACGAGCCTTACCCGGTCGAGGGCGACGACCCCGAGGCAGTGCACCAGCAAATGGCGGCCACTCTCGATGCCGTCGTCGAGGAGATCCAAGCCATACAGCGGCGCGCGCGCGACGGGGGCGCGGTGGTGCGGCCGCGCTGGCCGATGATCATCCTGCGCACGCCGAAGGGCTGGACCGGACCGGCGGAGGTCGACGGCAAGAAAGTCGAGGGATTCTGGCGCTCCCACCAGGTGCCCTTCTCCGACGTGCAGACGAACAAGAAGCACCTCAAGCTCCTCGAGCAATGGCTCAAGAGCTACGAGCCCGAGCAGCTGTTCGACGAGGCGGGTACGCTGCGCCCGGAGCTCGCCGAGCTCGCCCCCCGGGGCACGCGCCGCATGGGGGCCAATCCTCACGCCAATGGAGGGCTGCTCTTGCATCATCTGGCGATGCCCGATTTCCGGGATTACGCGGTGGAGGTGAAGAAGCCCGGGCAGGGGTTCGCCGAGGCCACGCGCGTGATGGGCGGGGTGCTGCGCGACGTGCTGCGGCTCAACGCCCCCTATCGGAACTTCAGATTGATGGGGCCCGACGAGACCGCATCGAACCGGCTGACGAAGGTGTTCGACGCGACGGATCGCGCCTGGGTCGCCGAGACCCTGCCCGAGGACGAGCATCTCTCACCGGAGGGGCGCGTCATGGAGATCCTCTCCGAGCACACCTGCCAGGGGTGGCTCGAGGGGTATCTGCTCACGGGACGCCACGGCCTGTTCTCCTGCTATGAGGCCTTCATCCATATCATCGATTCCATGTTCAATCAGCACGCGAAATGGCTCAAGGTCAGCAAGGAGATCCCGTGGCGGCGGCCCATCGCCTCGCTCAACTATCTCCTCACCTCGCACGTGTGGCGTCAGGACCACAACGGGTTCTCGCATCAGGATCCCGGCTTCATCGATCACGTGGTCAACAAGAAGGCGGACATCATCCGCGTCTATCTGCCGCCGGACGCCAACACGCTGCTGTACGTCACCGACAAGTGCCTGCGCTCGCGCGACTTCATCAACGTGATCGTCGCCGGCAAGCAGTCGCAGCCCCAATGGCTGTCCATGGACGCGGCCATCAAGCACTGCACGGCGGGCATCGGGATCTGGACCTGGGCGAGCAACGACGAAGGCGGAGAGCCGGATGTCGTCATGGCCTGCGCGGGGGACGTGCCCACGCTCGAGACCCTGGCGGCCGTGGACCTGCTGCGCCGGCTCGTGCCCGAGCTCAAGATCCGGGTGATCAACGTCGTGGACCTGATGACGCTGCAGCCGAAGGAGGAGCACCCGCACGGGATCTCGCACCGCGACTTCGATACGTTGTTCACGACCGACAAGCCGATCATCTTCAACTATCACGGCTACCCCTGGCTCATCCACCGGCTGACGTACCGTCGAACCAACCACCCAAACCTTCACGTTCGGGGATACAAGGAAGAGGGGACGACGACGACGCCGTTCGACATGTGCGTGCGCAACGATATCGATCGTTATCACCTGGTGGGCGACGTCATCGAGCGGGTGCCCAAGCTCGGCTACCTCGCGGCCTACGCCAAGCAGACGATCCGCGACAGGCTGATCGATCACAAGGAATACATCGCCCGCCACGGTGAGGACATGCCGGAGATCCGGAACTGGAGATGGCCCTACTGACCGGCGGCCGCCGGGCATCGGGCCGCGGGGCCGGCGGCGGCGGCCTCGGGCGGTGAACAACGGGAGCAGGCCGGTGCAACGCGACCTCGTCAAGCAGTTCCTCTATGACATGATGCTCGCCCGCCGCTTCGAGGAGGCGGCCGCCGAGCAGTACGCCCAGGGCAATATCGGCGGATTCCTGCATCTCTATCCCGGCGAGGAGGCCGTGGCCGTGGGCTCGCTGCGCGCCGCCGATCCGGGAGACTACGTCGTATCGACCTACCGCGAGCACGTCCACGCGCTCGTGCGCGGAACGGCGCCGGAGCGGGTCATGGCCGAGCTGTTCGGCCGGTCGGGGGGCTGCTCGGGCGGCTACGGCGGCTCCATGCACCTCTTCGACGCCGAGCGGCGGTTCCTCGGCGGATACGCGATCGTCGGCGAGACCTTCCCTGTCGCGATCGGGGTCGGCTACTGGCTGCGCATGCAGGAATCGCCCGACGTGGTGTTGTGCTATTTCGGCGACGGGGCCGTGAACCAGGGCACATTCCACGAGTCCCTCAACATGGCGGCGCTGTGGGAGCTGCCCGTGCTGTTCATCTGCGAGAACAATCACTACCAGATCGGCACGGAGATCCACCGGCACTCGGCGGTCATCGAGATCGCGCGCCGCGCCTGCGGCTACGGAATCGCCAGTGATCGGGTGAACGGGATGGACGTGCTGGCCGTGCACGAGGCCACCCGGCACGCGCTGCACCACATCCGCAACGGCCCCGCGCCCTATCTCCTGGAGTGCGAGACCTACCGCTTTCGCGGTCACTCGATGGCCGACCCGGCCGCCTATCGCTCGGCCCTGGAGGTGGAAGAGCTGCGAGCGCGCGACCCGGTCCGCACCCTGCGTCGCCAGGCCCGCGACAACGACTGGCTGAGCGAAGGGGAGGTCGACACGCTCGATGAGGCCGCGCAGGCCGCGGTGGCGGAGGCGGTGCGCTTCGCCGACGCAAGCCCCGCGCCGGAGAACCTCCACAAGGACGTCTATGTCGAGCCGCTGGATCTCTACGCAGGCCGGCCGTGACCGCCATGCGCAAGCGTGACAGCGCCAACGTCGGCCTGATCGCCCCCGCCGAGCCCGCCGGCGAGCTCGGCGTATGGGAGGCGTTGAACCTCGCGCTCAATCGCGCGCTGGCGGCCGATGACGCCGTCTTCATCGTCGGCGAGGACGTGGGGCTCTACGGCGGCAGCTACCGCGTCACCCAGGGGCTTTACGCGAAGTATGGCGAGTGGCGCGTGCGCGATGCGCCGATCTCCGAGAACAGCTTCACGGGTCTCGGCGTGGGCGCGGCGCTCGCCGGCGCGCGTCCGGTCATCGAGATCATGACCGTGAACTTCGCGCTGCTCGCCCTGGACGCGATCATCAACGTGGCGGCCAAGCTGCGCTACATGTCGGGCGGCCAGCTGCGCGTTCCCCTGGTGGTGCGCACGCCGGGCGGCGTCGCCCGTCAGCTCGCGGCGCAGCACTCACAGCGCCTCGAGCACACGCTCATGAATGTCCCCGGGCTGCGCATCGTGGCCCCGGGCACTCCGCAGGACGCCTATTGGCAGCTCGTGCAGGCGATCCGCGCCGACGACCCCGTCGTGGTGCTCGAGCACGAGCTGCTCTACTTCGAGAAGGGACCGTTCGACCTCGATGCCGAGCCCCCGGCGATGCACGCCGCGGCCGTGCGGCGCGGCGGCCGGGACGTCACGCTGATCGCCTGGCACCGCATGGTGGGGGTCTGCCTGGAGGCCGCCGAGCGGCTGGCGGCCGACGGCGTCGAGGCCGAGGTCGTCGACCTGCGCAGCCTGCGACCGTTCGACCTCGGCACGCTGCGGGCCTCGCTGGAGAAGACCCACCGCGCGGTGGTCGTCGAGGAAGATTGCGGCTTCGGAGGCGCCGGCGCGGAGATCGCCTGCGCCGTGTCCGAGCGGGCCTTTTTTGAGCTCGACGCCCCGTTGCGCCGCGTCGCGGCCGCGGACGTGCCCACCCCCTACAACGAGGCGCTCGAGGCGGCGTCCATCCCCGACGCCCCGAGGGTCGTCGACGCGGTGAGGGCGCTCGTCGGGACCTAGGCTGGTCCCCGGCCCCAGGCCTCGGCGTCGGCGAGCCGCGCGCGCAGGTCGGCGTCGCTGAGCGCGTCGAGCTCGCGGGCGGCGTCCAGCGCATTGCCGGCCGCCAGGCGCCACTGGCGCACGTCGCCGCCGTCGCGCACCGAGAAGATCAGCACCAGCATCCCGTAGGATTCCTTCCCCACGCTGACGTCCCATATACGGCCGGCGCTGTCGCGGATCGTGCGCATGCTGCCTACCCCTGTTCGTCCGGAAGAGCCCGACGGACGCGGCGCCCGCGGCACTCGGGGCCGCGCCTGCTCAGCATAAGCGCGATGAGACTCCCTACCAACCCGCTCGAGCTCCGGTCGCACGCCGATACCGCCGCCCCGGATCGCCCACTGTCTCGTCGCCTTTATCTGTTTCAGGGGTTATGCCCGCCTGAACTCGGCTCTGCCAAAAATGGCAAAGCCGCGCTTTTTGTCTGAGTTTCAAGCTCTCTATTTTCCGCGCTCAGTGCGATTACTTGGATTGAGCCTCACGGTCGCTGTGGCGGTATGCGATGATCGC
>JABAHQ010000853.1_pt2 | contig 37410 bp, 29 predicted proteins | sample 7062091 | NCBI WGS metagenome assembly JABAHQ01 (sample SAMN14534359, study PRJNA622989) | marine sediment metagenome | biome: marine biome [ENVO:00000428]; feature: marine pelagic biome [ENVO:01000023]; material: deep marine sediment [ENVO:00002113] | place: India: Gulf of Kutch | collected... | reverse complement strand
GACTGTGGTCGCCCTCCCCCGGCTGGCCTTCGACCAGAGGCGGACGCGGCGGGAGCTCAAGGAGCGCCTGGACGAGCTCCACGGCCTGATGCGGGCGAACCCCAGAAGGCCCGCCAGGCGCTGCGGAAGCCCTTGGAGGGCCCCCGGTTCGAGCCGAGGCAGGAAGGGCGAGGACGGGGGCTCCTGGGGCTACGCCATCCGTGGCCAGGCCCGGATCGGCCCCCTCCTTGCTCGCACAACGTTGGCGTCCCCAACGGGATTCGAACCCGTGTTACCACCTTGAAAGGGTGGTGTCCTAGGCCGTCTAGACGATGGGGACGGAACAGCTGTCAGGCATCAGACTCCAGGCATCAGAAAGAAATGGGCGGCTACGCCGCCCACAGGCCCGTCTGACATCTGAAATCCGATATCTGCCATCTGGTGTGGTGGAGCCAGCCGGGATCGAACCGGCGACCTCTAGCATGCCAAGCTAGCGCTCTCCCAGCTGAGCTATGGCCCCTCGGACGCGTTCGGCAGTCTACTGGGCACCCCCCGGGGTGTCAAGCGAGCCGGCCGCCGCCGGTTCCGGTAGGTCCCTGATTAGACGCGAGTCTTTGCAGCCGATCGTGGGGATTCACTCCCGCATGCGGTACTTGTCCAAAAGAGCGTATAGGGTGGGGCGCGTGATGCCGAGCAGCTCCGCAGCGCGCGAGATGTTGCCGTTGACGTAGCTCAGGGTCTTGTTGAGGGCGCGCTGCTCGGCCTCTTCACGGATCTGGCGCAGGTTGAGCGGGGTGCCGTCCTGCGCCACGGCCTCGAGCTCCAGATCCTCGGCCGTCACCTTCTGACCTTCGCTCATGACCACGGCGCGCTTGACCCGATTCTCGAGCTCGCGCACGTTCCCCGACCAGGCATGCGCCTCGAGCGCCTCGAGCGCGTCCATAGTGAAACCTTTGATCGGGCGCTTGCGATCCTCCGCGAAGCGCTGCAGGAAGCTGCGGGCCAGGATGGCCGTGTCGCCGTCGCGCTCGCGCAGCGGGGGGATGCGCACCTCGACCTCGCTGACGCGGTAGTAGAAATCCTCTCGGAAGCGCTCCTCGGCAATCAGGCCGGAGAGGTCTTGGTGGGTCGCCCCGACCACCCGCACGTCAACCCGTATCTCCTCGCGACCCCCGACACGCTCGATCACCCGCTCCTGGAGGAACCGCAGAAGCTTGGCCTGCAGATCGAGCGGCAGGTCCCCGATCTCGTCGAGGAACAGCGTCCCGCCGTGAGCGTACTCGATCTTACCGCGGACCTGGCGCGTGGCGCCGGTGAAAGCGCCTTTCTCGTAGCCGAAAAGCTCCGACTCGAGCAACGTCTCGGGAATCGCCGCGCAGTTGATCGCCACGAACGGCCCCGCCGCCCGGTTGCTGAGCTCGTGCAGCGCCCGTGCGATCAGCTCCTTGCCGGTCCCGCTCTCCCCGAGGAGCAAGACCGTCACGTCGGTCGGTGCGACTTTCTCGACCGTTCGGCAGGCCTTGAGCATCTGCGGGCTGGTGGCGATGATCCCCGACAGCGGCGAACTCGCGCTGCGCCGGGCGAGGCGACGGTTCTCTTCCTCGAGCTCGTAGAGCTTATAGGCGCGATCGATGATGAGCTGCAGCAGCTCCGCGTCGATCGGTTTCTGATAGAAGTCGTATGCGCCGTCGCCGACCGCGCGAACCGCGTTCTCGCGGTCCGCATTGCCGGTGATCACGATCACCTTCGTGTGGGGGGCGAGCTTCACGATCTCGCCCAGCGTCGCAAACCCCTCGCTCACGCCATTGGGGTCCGGCGGCAACCCAAGATCCAACGTGACCAGGGGGGGCTCGTGACGCCGGAGATGAGCCACGGCTTCCTCTCGGTCCTCCGCCGCGAGGACGTCCAGGTCGCTCAACGCCCAACGGAGCTGTCTCTGTATCCCCGGGTCATCTTCTATTACCAGCAGCTTGCGCTTCGCTTGGCTCATTTGACCACGGAGAGCCTCGCGGGCGTCTGATCCTCCACGAACACGTTGCTCGGGAAATGCATCCTGAAGGACGTTCCCTCGCCCACCCGACTATGGACCTCGACCTCTCCGCCCAGGCTGCGCACCAGCTCACGTGCCTCAAAGGCACCGATTCCCATCCCGTTGCCGTGCTTGGTGCTGTAGAACGGTTTAAATAACCGCTCGCGCACGAAAGCCGGATCCATGCCACACCCCGTATCGCGGATATCGACCGTTATGCGCTGCAGCGTGCGAGTGACGCGCACCTTGACCTCGCCATCCGGCGGGGTGGCCTCCTGCGCATTCTGGATCAGGTGGGAGAAAACGGCGTGCAACCGCTCCGGATCGGCCATGATCCTGAATGATCCGCCCTCCTGCACCACGTCCGGCACCGGCACGGATTCCATGTTCGCCTCGACTGCCTCGCGAACCGCCTCCAATAGATCAACGGGGCTCGCCGCGTTGGAGCCCGAAACGCCCCGCAGCTGCGCCATCAATGTGTTCATGCGCGAGACGGTGTTCTCGATGGTATGAACCGCGTCGTCGACGAACTTCGGGTCACGCTTGTGCTTGGCCGCATTCCGCGCCAGCATCGACAGTTGCGAAACAGAATTCTTCAAATCGTGAACCACGAACGCCGAGAGCTTGCTGAAGGCCTCGAACTGCTGCGCCTGGCTCAAGGCCTCGGTCGCCTCCTCTTCGGCCAAGTAGCTCGCGGTCTGGGTCGCCACGGTCTTGAGCAGGTCCCGGTCCTCCCAGTTGAGGGCCATGGGGGTGCGCGGCCGGTTCAAGACCACGAACCCCATCAAGCCGTTGTGGTAGATCAGCGGCACGATCAGCCAGGCCTCGGGCTGCCGCCAAAGCCAATCCGGGATAGGCACGCCGTCGTAGCGAGCCGGATGATAAAGCCACTCCTGGCGCTCGAGTATCCAGCCGCGCTCGCGCAGGAATCGCGCTAGGTCCCCGTCCAACGGCTCGCAAGCATCCCCGAAATCCGGACCGTTCGTGCTCGCCGTGGGCACGTAGCTTTCGTTGTGCAACCGCCAGAGCACTCCGCCCGTGCTCTCGACGATCTGCGCGATCGCGCGGATCACGCGTTGCTGGAGCAGCTTCGTCTCGCCGTCCGAGGACAGTGTGCGGATAAAACGCAGCCATTCTTGTCGGTGGTCGTACTTGTAGTAGAAGAAATGCTTGCTGATCAAAACCCGCAATTTGGCACGCACCTGCTCGGAGAAGAACAGGATCACGAAGATCACCAGGGCCCCGAAGAGGAATGTGGCCTGCGCGACGCCACCCCAGCTGCCGCCGTAAATGCGCACGATGTAGCCGCCCGCGCCCATCACGAGCAGATAGACGCCGGCCGCGAGCAACGCCGTGCTGCGAAAGACCATTTGGCGCGAGAACGTCAGGTCGACCGAGCGGCTCTTGACTGTCGTCCATTGCAGCCCGTTGGCCAGGGCACGAGCGATGATGAGGACGCCGATGGCGTGCACGAAGCCTCTCGCGCTCCACAAGGCGCTGTCGACCTCGTGGACGAGCAGCGCGTCCGAGTAGAGGTAGAAGTCATAGGCGAACATGCCGCCCACGGCGGCGCAGAAGCACTTGAGGATCGGCCGCTGATCCTGCTGCGACTGCCGGAAGATCTGCTCCGCCATCACCAATCCGCCGAGAGAGATGAGCATGTGGCCGGCCAAGATGGCGTTGTCGGTGACGAGCGGAAAGGCCGAGCCGCCCGAGACGCGATAGAGCGCCAGCAGTGTCAGCCCGAGCACGAATGCGGCCACTCCGCCGAAGGCGACGCGGAAGCGAGCCGACCCCTGGGCTGGAGCATCGTGGTCGGCATAGAGCACCAGGAGCAAAAATCCGAACCAGGCGAGCGCTCGGATGGACTCCAGGCCCTGCGGGATGGCGCGCGAGAAATCGTGGCTCGAGTACGCGGCGACGGCTCCGGCCCATGCCGCGCTGGCCAGACACGCGAGCGCAAGCATCGCCTTCTGCGGCTGACGCTTGATGTTGCGCAGCATGACTACGGTGAGTGCGCTAAAGCCGACCGCCGCCGTCAAGTAGCTTATCGTCTCTATGTTCATGCGCGCTGAGGGCCCTTTGGGCACCCCTCCGGTTGAGCTCAACCGACACCCGGGTGCGCTCCCTGCACTTGCGTCGGAACATACGCCAAGCCTCGCGCAGGCGTAAGCCGTGCACGGCAAGCGACCACTCACGTCTTTCGGTGAACGTGCTCGCCCCCGCCAAACGGTGATGTCTAATCGCTTCCCGGTCCTGCAACGACAGAATGACCACGCCTCGCTGCTTTGTTGTGTCGATTCGTTGTCGTGTGCTTCGCGGCGGCGTGGGGGTGATACGCCAAGCGCTTAATAACCCGGCTCAGCCCGGACTCAGTTGTTGGAATTGGAAACGTTCTAGGCCGGTCAGCCAGTTTTGTATTTTATTAGCGATTACTTACACGTTTAGCCGCTTCGGCAACGAAAATCAAGCAGCCTCTGCGAAAAAACCGATACCACGTCTAGACTTAATCCAACTTCGCCCTGCGCCGGGGTGAAGATTTTATGATAAGCATATCGCTATATCCTAATCTTACAGCTCTCTATTTAGTGCCTCATGCCGCACAGCGCCCGCTCGAGCTCGCCCGCGCGAGAGTAAGGGCGGACGACCATCTCGACCATCTACCCAACGAGCGCCCGCCATGCATCGCCAGACGCAACCAGAGACACACATGCGCAGCTCCCCGCCCCGCGAATGCGCAAGCAGGGTGGCGCATCGCGGCGGCACGAAGGCGAACTGTAAAGAAAGTTAACACTCCGGGCCTACCCGTTCGGCGCTGTAAGGAAAACCAACATCTCACTTCTCACCCACGAGCCTCCCGGCCCGAGCCTCATCGTCGCACCGCGGTCATCTCTCACGGGGCGCCATCGTTGTTGGTGCCTCTTGCGGATAAAGGGCTCCACCACCCGGATGGTGCTACTGAATCATGCCGACGCGCTACTTTCGCTCATGAGAGGACCGCCCGAAGAGCTGCAACGGGGTCGGACCCCACCGCGATGCGACACCCAACACGACGCCCGCCGCCGATCGACGCGCAACGTGCGATCAAAGCGATCTCGTTCGGCCTGACCGTCGGCCATTGCACCGCCGCACCGCGAGCAGGACCAGCGCACCCAAGGCGAACAGCCCCAGCGACGTCGGCGCCGGGACGGGAACCACCTCGAATCGCGTGTCGAAGGCCACGTTGTCGCCCGGGCTCAGGGCGAAGGTCAGGCGCGTGCCGATCTCGTTGATCGGCCCGCCGGCATCGTGGAACAGGCTGGGCCCGGGAAAACCGTCGCTGACCGGCGCGAGGTCGGCGTTCACGCCGGACCCGGCGTTGACGTCGATGTCCGCTGCCAGCAGGGTCAGAGCAGTCGTCCTGTTGATCGTCCCCCACCAGTCGACATCGAGCAGCCGCAGAATGCCGTCGCCGCTGTCGCGGGCCGTCGCGGACAAGCGCCCGCCCAGGAACGCGAGGTTGAATTGCGGGGAGACCGGTGAGGTCATGGCGACGTCGAAGGTCCGCAGGCTGGCGGTGCGGTTGGTGAACGAGATCGTAGTGTCTATGACGGCATGCGGATCGGCCTTGATGCGCCAATGCCCGCGCCAGGTCCGCTCGTTGACCGCCCCACCGTAGTGGAGCGTCGGCGGCTTCCCCGAAGGCCCGCGAGACCGTCCGGGCGGATCGGCGTAGCCGGGCCCGCCGAGCAAAAAGGACCCTGTGAACCCAGGGTCGGTCTCGATGCGGGCTGCCAGGCTTGGAACCGCAATCAAAACCGCGACGACCGCCAGCGCCGCCGCAACAAACCGCGCGGTCCTCATGAGCTCGTCCCCCAGCGAATATCTCGCCTTCGCCCGTCAAAAAAGCCGACAGCTTATATTAGTATGGAACGACCCTAACGGGATTGGAAGGAAACGGCGTAAGATTACTCGCCTCTAATTTGTAAAATATTTCGACGGCTCAAAATGGCGCAAAAAAAAGCGGAGGTGTTAACCTCCGCTTTACCCTCACCATATCCGTGTGAGTCTCGTGTCGAGCCGCCGCTCCTATTCCATTCCTGTCCCAGTGTTTTCCTCAGCTTCTTGTCGCTAGGTCTGCATTGTCGCTCTTCGTTTACGCCAGTCTCCTCCGGCGCTGGACATCGATCCGCGCTGCCCGCCCCGATCCGAGAAGACAGACCGCGCTCCACACCGGCACGACCTCGGCGCGGCTGTCGATCGTCACGATATCGCCTGCGCTGAGATCGAAGGCCAGTCGCGCCTCGGTGCCGTTGATCGACCCGCCCTCGTCGGCGCTCGGGCCGAAGCTCGCCGTCACTCCCGCGCTGCTCGCGCTGACGTCGACACCCGGTGACAAAATGCATCGTTCGTACCAAAAAAGACATGTATTCAAAAATCAGCGGCTTAATACCAGACGCGCAGGGCCCCGAGCGCCACGGCAGTCGGGGCTGTAAAGCCCATCGACATGGATCTCCCGGAGGGCGGTCCATATCGGCCGTCACCAGCGGACAGATCGACCCGCGCGGTCCTCGCTCCCGGCACGGCGACCGGGGGCGTCGATCCTGCCGCCATCGATGCGCATCACTCCCCGGCATACGAGGACTCGATCCGGATCCTTCCGCATCCCCGGTGTAAAGCGGCGCGACACGATCGGTGTGCCGGCGGCGGGGCGCGCCCGCCCACCGCGCGCGCAGGGCTGGGTCACCCGGCCGAGCTCGAGCCCGGTGGCCTCGGCGGTAGTGACCGCACCGTTGAGGATTCGCTCCGGAGAACGCCGACGCCATCCCCGAGCTCGAAGGATCCCAGCGGAGCCGGTCGATGCTCGTTCCCCGGCCGGGGGCCGGTCTTGAGGGCGGCAGGACCGCAGGGGTTTCGGACCGAGGCCCGGCCTGCAGCCATGAAGCGGGAACCGGTGGACGAGGGTCGGCCTGAAGAGCGACCTGCGCCCACCGCACGACCCGTGCCGCAGCCAGGGGCCGTCCTATGCGGCGGGTCCTCCTGGAGGACCGGGAGAGAGCCCGCCGTGCGCACCATCCTTAGCTCAACTTCTCCAGCGTCGCGCGCGCGTTGTCCAATCCGGGGTACTCGCGGTCGGTTCGCACGGCCTTCTTCAGGTGCTCGCGCGCCGCGACCGCGTCACCCTTGCCGTGATATGCGATTCCCAGATGGTAATGAAAAATCGGGTCTTCCGGCGCCTTCTTCGCCGCCTTCTCGAGCAGCGGGATCGCTCTGTCGTACTCGCCCTGTTTCGTGTAAACCCATCCGAGGGTGTCCAGCGCCTCGGCGTTCTCGGCGTCTTCGAAGCGCCGGGCGAGCTCGAGCGCACGGTCGAGCGCCTCCCGCCCCTCACCGTAGTCTGTCAGCAGCGCCGCGAGGTTGTTGGCGGCCAACGCGTTGTCCGGATGCGCCTCCACGATCCGCTCATAGATCTCCATGGCCTTATGGTGGTCACCTCGCCGCGCGTGCGCACCCGCCAGCGGCAGGGCGAGCGCGGGGTTCGCCGGCGAGGTCGCGTCGAGGCCTTCGCGGTAGACCTCGATCACCCCGGCGACATCTCCTTTATTCATGCGGATCCCCGCCAGCCGGATGTAGGGTGCCGGCCACTCGGGGCTGTGCTCGATGGCCGTGCGCAGCGCCTCCACCGCCTCTTCGTAGCGCTCCTGCGAGGCATGGACCTCACCCAGCAGCTGATGGGCGAGCGGGTTCTCCGGATCGTCCTCGATCGCTCGTTGAAGCCGATCGACCGCATCCTCGACCCGCCCCTGGACCATGTAGGCGTTGATCAATCCGAGCAGCGCCCGTGACGCCCCGGGTGCGCGATCGAGCGTCTCCTCGAACGCCTCGACCGCCTCACCGTAACGCCTCTCTGACAGCAGCACCTGACCTTCGCGGTAATACCCGATGCCCTCTTGGGGGTGCGTCCGCTTCAATTGCTCCAGCGCCGCCCTCGCATCCTTCATACGATCCTGCGCCAGCAACAGGTCGACCTTCATCCGCTGCGCCCCGAAATGCTCCGGCTCGCTCTCGAGAACCTCGTCGACCTGCGCCAGCGCCGACTCGTAATCCCGAGTGCCCAGCAGAAGACGGGCCAGATGCAGGCGTGTCTCCATATTCTCCGGCGCGATCCGCACCGCGCGGCGCAGATTGTCCTCCGCCAGCTCGACGCGCTCGCTGCGCATCTGCGCCTGCGCCAATCCTTGAAGCGCCTCGATGGAATCCGGCTGGGATCTCAGCACCGAGCGAAACGCCGTCACCGCCGTATCCACGTCGTCCTGCCGCAAGGCGATGCGACCCTGCAGCATGAGGCCGTCGATGTCCCGTGGATTCTCATCCAGAACGGTGCGCACCAGACGCTCGGCTTCATCGACCGCGTCCCGCTCCAGGGATTGACGGGCCATCAACGTACGTGCCCTCAGACCCGCCGGCTCCATGCCGCGCAGCTCGACCAGCCTCTCCAGAACGGCGCGCGCCTCGTCCGGTTCGCCTCGGCGCCGATAGATTTCCGCCAGGAGAAAACGCGCATCATCCGCCTCCGGCAGCGTATCGATCGTTTCCTGCAGCACCTCGATCGCCCGGTCCGACGTGCGCCGCTGGAGCAGAAAGCTCGCCAGCCACAGCCGCGGACGGATGTCGTCCGGCGACGACCGCACCATCTCTCTCAGCACCGATTCCGCCCGCTCGAGCTCGTCCGTCCTCGCGTAGAACTGGGCCAAACGTCGCTTTGCCTCGAGATCCTCCGGGTTCTGCCCGGCGAGACGTTTCAAGATTCGCTCGACCTCGGCCAGCTCACCAGCCTCGGCGTAGATCGCGGCGAGCATGCTCGCGAGGGCGGTTTCCTGCGGGTGTGCTTCGACCGCCTTTTGCAGCACCGCTATTGCCTTATCGGATCGTTCCGCCCGGTTGTAGAGCCCGGCCAGGAGCTGCACGGCCTCGAGGTTGCCCGGATTCTCCTTGGACACCTCGTTCGCCAGGGCCAGCGCCTCGTCCATCCGCTCCTGGCGCGAGAGGACGACCGCGCGAAGGATGCGGCCGCGCACGTGGCTTTGATCGCGGGCCAGGATCTCGTCCACCTCACCGGATGCCTTGTCCGCCTGCCCCGCGCGCACGTACAACGAGGCGAGGTTCGCACGGGCGTCGAGATGATCGGGATCGAGCTCGACGGCCTTACTATAATGGGCGTAGGCGCGACGCCAGTTCTCGTTGCGCTCCTCGACCTTGCCCAAGAGGAAATGGCCCTGAGCGTCCTTGGGATCGATCTGCAGGACGTTCTTGAGCTCCACCTCGGCCTTCGCCAGGTTGCCTGCGTCCATATATTGCTGAGCGCGCTTCATGTACTCCGCCTTGCGCTCCTCGGCGCCGCCGCAGGCCACCAACATCACCGCCAGAAGGGCGATGCCGGCAACGCTCGTGATCATGGCCATCGATCGTGTTCCCACCGCCTCGACTCTCGAACCCACCATGCCCCTCACCTTTTCGGATAGTGTTGACCGTTTGGCAAGACACCATAGGACGTCGCACGGCCGGCGTCGAAACAGGTCACGTTTCGGCCCGACATCCGCCGCACCGATCTCACCACGGCAGCCCGGGCCGGAATCGAATCTACCGACACGTGCCGATGTCCCACCGCCGGCCCCCTGCACCGGTCGCTCGTCACGCCTCTCCCGAGGCGGCCCCCCGTGCCTCGCCCTCGTGCGCAAGATACCACTCGTACGTCCGCCGGATGCCCTCCTCGAGCCCGATCGAAGGCCGCCATCCGAGCCCTTGAATCCGGCTTGCATCCACCAGCTTCCTCGGCGTTCCGTCGGGTTTGGTCCGATCGTACTCGAGCCGGCCCTCGTATCCCACGACGCGTGCCACCAATTGGGCGAGCTCGCTGATCGCGATATCCTCACCGACCCCGATATTGATGATCTCCGGATCCTCGTAGTGGTCCATAAGATAAAGGCAAGCATCCGCGCAGTCGTCCACGTGCAGAAACTCCCGCCGGGGCGTGCCGGTGCCCCAGATCGCCACGCTCGGAACGCCCCGGATCTTCGCCTCGTGGAACTTCCGAATCAACGCCGGCAACACGTGGGACGTCTCGAGATCGAAATTGTCGCCCGGCCCATACAGGTTGGTCGGCATCGCCGAGATGAACCGGCACCCGTACTGTCGCTGATACGCCTGGCACAGCTTGATGCCGGCGATCTTCGCCACGGCATACCATTCGTTGGTGGGCTCCAATGGTCCACCGAGCAGATATTCCTCTTTCAGCGGTTGCGGGGCCATCTTGGGATAGATGCACGTGCTGCCCAGGAACAGCAGCTTCTCCACGCCGTGCCGGTAGGCCGCGTGAACCAGATTCGCCTCGATCATCAGGTTGTCGTAGATGAACTCGGCGGGGTAGGTGTCGTTGGCCAGGATGCCGCCGACCTTCGCCGCGGCCGTAAACACATAATTCGGTTTTTCCTGCCGGAAGAAATCTTCTGCGGCCCTGGCGTCGCGAAGGTCGAGCTCGCGGCTCGTCCGAGTGACGATGCTCTCGAAACCTCGCGCCTCGAGCGCTCGCACCAGCGCCGCTCCGACCAGGCCCCGGTGTCCGGCCACGTAGGCTCGGCCGTCGCGTCGCATGCCGATCTCCGGCTCCGTCATCATCGCCCCTACTCGTGCCGCTCCGGGACCCGAAACCCCTCACGGCGGCAAAGATCATCGCGCTCGGCCTCCTTGAGGTCCTCGCGCACCATCTCGCTCACGAGCTCGTCGAATCCGACGGTTGCCCGCCAGCCCAGCCTCTCGCGCGCCTTGCTGGCGTCGCCGAGCAGGGCCTCGACCTCCGTCGGCCGGAAGTAGCGCGGATCGACCTCCACGCGAGCCTTGCCGCTGCCCCGCTCGACACCGCGCTCGTCGACCCCGTCTCCCTGCCACTCGATATCGATCCCGACCTCGCCAAAGGCGCGCTCGACGAATTCGCGCACCGAATGCTGATCGCCGCTCGCGATCACGTAATCCTCCGGCTCGTCCTGCTGGAGGATCCGCCACTGCGCCTCCACATAGTCCCTGGCGTGCCCCCAGTCCCGCCGCGACTCCAGATTACCGAGGTAGACCTTTTCCTGAAGCCCTAGCTTGATGCGCGCGACCGCACGCGTGATCTTGCGAGTCACGAAGGTCTCGCCCCGGATCGGCGACTCGTGGTTGAAGAGGATACCGTTGCAGGCGTACATCCCGTAGGCCTCCCGGTAGTTCACGCTAATCCAGTAGGCGTACACCTTGGCCGCGGCGTACGGGCTGCGCGGGTAGAACGGCGTGCTCTCGGTCTGCGGGGTCTCGACCACCTGCCCGAACATCTCGCTGGTCGAGGCCTGGTAGAACCGTGTCTCCTTCTCCATGCCCAGGATGCGGATCGCCTCCAGAATCCGCAGGGTCCCCAGCGCGTCGGCGTTGGCGGTGTATTCCGGCGTCTCGAACGAGACGGCCACGTGGCTCTGGGCCGCCAGGTTGTAGATCTCGTCCGGCTGGACCTGCTGGATGATGCGGATCAGGTTCGTCGCGTCCGTCAGGTCGCCGTAGTGCAGGATGAACTGCAGGTCTCCCTCGTGGGGATCCTGGTAGAGGTGGTCGATGCGATCGGTGTTGAACAGCGACGCACGGCGCTTGATGCCGTGCACCTCGTAGCCCTTGTCGAGCAGCAGCTCGGCGAGGTAGGCGCCGTCCTGCCCCGTGATCCCGGTGATCAATGCGACCGGCCTGTCACTTCCCCGCTTCTTGCTCGTCATGCCCGCTCCACCCCGCCTTCAATAACGGTATCATTCGACGATGCCGCGCCATGCCCCACCATGTCTGAGCGGCTCACGGTCACTGCGCCCTTCTTGGCAGGCTGCTCGCGCGCCTTTCCGCGCGCAGACCCGTCGGCCCACAGACCGTCCTCCGGCCGCCCCAGACCGGCTTCCGCTCACGAACCGATCGAGGCTTCGCCCGCGGCCTGCGCGCCGCCCCTCCGAGGACGCCCGGCCCGACCCCTGCCGGCCGGACCCCGCGGAGCGACCTTCGATCCGGCGACTCACCTGCTGTCGGCCCGGAGGCCGACCCGCAAATACGCCGATCCCATTCCCGATAACCTCTCGTCGTCACGTCAGTCCCCGGAACGCCAATGTCACGAGACCCAACAGCGTCGCTCCGGTCAGAAGATTGACCCTATGCCGCATGTATCTCAGCACGATCTCGCAGCCGTAGAACAAAATGATCAGCTTGATAAAGAACGCCGTCTCGAGCCCGGTGACAACGAGCTGTCCTTGCGAGACCAGGCCGCCGACCACCGCCAGCGTGAGGACCAGGAAATCAGTCGGCGTGGTCCGGAATGCTTCGCTCTGCCCGTAGCGCACGGCCAGGCCGATCGCCGCCGCCATCAAAGCGTAGAAGACGATCTCGAGCGCCGGTAGCATCTCGCCGGCGACGACCCCGCTCGAATCGACCAGATAGCCCACAAATGCCGCCGCCACATAAAGGATCAGGCGCAGGAACAGAAACCAGAGTCGAAACCCGAAGACCAAGCGCAGCGCCAGCGCGCCAGCCAGCGCCGCGGCCCCTATCCCGAAGTCGCGCGTGACCTCGCCGACGATCATCGCGCCGCCGAGCAACAGCACGGCCAACGCGACCTCTATTCCGAAGACTATGACCGGGATAAAATGCCCGCGACTCCGCACCCGCTCGACGAGCCGGCTCAGACCCGACCGCCCCGCTGTCCTGCGGATCCGTCGGCCACGCGCATCCGCCAATGCGATTCCCCCGAATAACACCACACCGGCCATGACGTACAGGCCCATTACCACCCAATCCCGCTCGTAGAGCAGCGCCGCGGCGCTCACGACCAGCGCCGCCTGCAGAAAATACACGAGCGTGACCGCCTCCGCCTGATCGAGCCCCAGATCGAGCAGCCGGTGGTGCAGATGCGTCCTCGTGGGCCGCATCAGCTTCATCCCGCGCCGCGCCCGATCGACCATCACTACGATCAGATCCATGATTGGAAGTCCCAGAAGGAACAATACGATGGCCGGGCTCGCCGCCGTGTTGACTCGTTGCGTGAATAGCACCACGAGCGTGCCAAGCGCGAAACCGAGAAACTGGCTCCCACTGTCCCCCATGAACACTCGGGCCGGGTGCGAGTTATATCTGAGGAACCCGAAGACGCCCCCGATCGTCGCGGCCGCGAGCATCAGCGCGCTCACTCCATCGGCCTGGTATGCCAGATAGGTCACGCCCGCCAGAGACAACACGGATTCCCCGCCGGCCAGGCCATCTAGCCCGTCGGAGGTGTTCAACGCGTTGATAGCTCCTACCAGCGCGAATACCGTGAATGGTTGCCCTATCCACGCCGGGAGCGGATCGTGACCCAAAAACGGAAAATAGCGTACATAAAGATCGCCATAATAGACCACCAATGCCGCCGCCACGATCTGGCCCAGGAGCTTGACGTACGGGTCGAGCGCTTCGACATCGTCCCACGCGCCGATCAGCAGCAGCGCCACGCCGCCTATCGCGAAGGCGACGCTCAGATCGTCCGCCTCCGCGACGAGGACCATCGGGACCAGGGCGCCGATGACGATGCCGATGCCGCCCACCCGCGGGATCGGCACCGCATGAACCTTGCGGGCATCCGGACGATCGATCATGCCCACTGCGGGCGCCATTCGGGCCGCCAGCGGAATCAGCGCCATGCTGATCACCATCGCCGTCACCAAGACGAGCAAATAACTCATCTCTACCCCGTCAGCATCGGCATCCGACTCGACGGCGTCACCGCCCGCGCGCTGGCATTGCCGACAGCATCTCTGTCTGGAAGCCGCACCTCGACCGCCGCCTTACCCACCGCCCCGACCCGACGCATAGCACCCGTTGGTTGGTTCCCTCGTAATGCTTGCAATTGGCCGGAGATCGAATCCCGCGCGAGCACCTGCAGTATCTCGGCCCGATGGATATGCCCACAAACGGCAAGACCCCACACGGCGCGCCGCCCCGGTCACTCAGGGATAAAACGATGCAACCGTCCGACCACCGCGTCCGCGAAGCTTTTCAGCCGCCGATCGGCGTCCATCACCGAATCCCCCGGCTCGATCATCGTCGTCAGCCGCACCAATGCCCCGTCCGTGCGCGCCCGCGTCAGCGAATCCCAGAAAAGGTACCATTTCACCAGATACTCGCTCGTGAGATTCCGGCCGCGCTGCTGAAACCAGTAATAGACCAGTTGCTTATAGGCTCCTTTCCTGATCAGAACCCGGTTCACCGCCAAGGGGGTCCCGTTCCATTCCGCATTCCCGAGCGATCGCCGTGACAGATCCACTATCTGCCAACCTCCGCCGGGTATACACGACCTCGGAGAATGCGCCGATACCCCCGCGCGTTGCGAGCCGTAGTACGCGACGTAGAGATTCACTCGCTCCCCGGACCCGTTCCTGAAATTTGCAATCAGGTAATCGTCCAGCTTCAACGCGTCTAGATAGATCGGCTCCAAGGCATCTCTGCGCCCCGTCCAGAAATTCATCTCCATAGGAAACGCTGAGAAATCCAATCGCTCCGGTCTCTTCTCCTCCCGCCCCTCCAGCGCCGCCGAGCCCGCCATCGCCGCCACAAGAACTACCGCCGAAAGGTACATCGGCCCACCGGCGCGAGCATAGCGCACGGGGGATCCCGGCGCCGCGGACTTCGGCCGCTGCAGAGCGAATGCCTCACCGAGCGAGCGAGTTCGATCACCCCCGAGCTTCGAGAGCAACCACATCTCCATCACAAGTATTACCATGCAGGCCATGAAGATGACCCAACCCTCGAAGTAATGCAGAAATCCTTCCGCCTGCTCTATACCCCAATGCTCGACCAGAACCCCGATCGCGCCGATCCGAAAGCTGTTCATCGCGATGGTGACCGGAATGCTCGACAGAAATATGACCACCTTCTTCCACACACGTCCCTGGAAAATATACGCCGCTATAAAGGACAGCGCCGTAAGCGGAAACAGATACCGTAGGCCGCTGCAAGCCTCCGCCACCTGTAACTTATATGTCCCGAGATCGATCACGTTGCCTTCGAGATGCACGCTGATATCAAATAATCTGATCACCGCGACGCCGACTTCCGACGAGATCAGCTGAAGGCTGGTCGACAAGCTCTGATACAGAAATCGAGGCAGCGGGATCATGAACGCCAGTAATATGAGAGGTGCCGCCACCACCCGGAATCCCGGCCATCCAATGAGCGCCAGGACAATCCCCAGGACGACGATCAGAACGGCATATTGCGCGACTACATAGATAGAGCTCAAAACACCGAGAAAATACACCAATATTCCGACTGCAGTGATCAGCGACCCGGCCCATGAGCCCCGCGCCGGCTGGGCCTGAAGCGCGGGTCGTTTCTGCCAGATGAGAAACATCGTGACGATTGGGATCAGATAGGCGTACCCGTACTCCTCACTGCCGTTCCATACCTCGGTCATGTGCGCCAGAGGCTCGAAAAACGCGGCGGCGCCGATCAAAAGACAGGCCCCGAGGAGCCCCCAGCTCATCCAGCCAAGTCGCCATGTCGGATTCCCATTCATCGCCTGGTCTGTCGACATTGCCCGTCTCCCGCTCAACAACGCCTGGACGCTCGGCGTCCCGTCCTACCCCTGACGCCCCATCCCCCAGCGCGCGCGCGCGACCGCCCAGAAGAACCGTGGCGCCGACAAGACCGTGCGCCGCCATAGCCGCCGAGGATCCTGGCACAGCCGCGCCAGCCACTCGAGCGCGACCCGCTGCATCCATGTCGGCCCTCTACTTTTCAGGCCCGCATAAAAATCGAAGACCGCGCCCACCGCGACGGCAAGCGACACATCCAATCGGTCCCGATTCCTCTGCAACCATTTCTCTTGCTTCGGCGCCGTCATTCCGACCCACAACACGTCCGGCCAGGCGCGATTGATCGCCTGAATCATCTCTTCGGACTGCGCTTCGGAAAATTCGGCGGTAAAAGGCGGCGAGAATGTCCCGACAACTCGGATTCGGGGGAACTCCCTTGCCATGCGTGCTTCCATGCGGTGCAGCACATCAGGCGTCGAGCCTAGAAAGAAATAGCGTATTTCCTGCTCTTCATCGGCGAGGCGAGAGAACTCCGAGAAGAACTCATAGCCGCTTACTCTGGTGTCCACGGTCATGCCAAGCCATCGTGCCGCCCAAACCACACCCCAACCATCGGGCAAAAGAATATCCGCCTTCCTGAGCGCATCGGCAAACTCCGCATCCTTGCCTGCCACCACGATCGAGTGCGGATTGGCGCACGCGACAGTCGCACAGCGATCCCTCGACCGTAGCAGCCCTCTAGCTAGGCGAACGTTCTCCCCGATCCCGTCGACATTAATAGGATAACCCAGCAATTTTTCGCGCTGAACTTTGCTCGATTCGTTCATATTCTTCAGCTACGCTTGACCTTGGGATGCCATTCAGGCACCGCCACGGCCGCTGTGCATGGAGCTACCGGGCACAGCGCCGCCCGAGACACTGTCGAGCCATGATGTGTTTGCTCCGCATTCAGTGCTGTCGGCGAACCGCTTCCGGGAACAAGATCGAGGAGTAGATCTCCATAAGATTTCTATAATTCGCTAGCCGGCTGTACCGCTCGTCGAAACGGCGGCGCGCGCCAGCCGCCAGCCGCGCTCTGGGGCCGGAGTCGCTCATGAGCTCCCGTATCCGTTCCCTCAACCCATCCGCCGAGCCCGGAGGGAACGTCATCCCCGTGACGCCGTCGTCCACGATCTCCGCGAGACTGCCGATCCGTGATGCGACCACGGGGGTTCCGCACGCATAGGCCTCCAGCACAACCATGGGAAAGCCCTCATGCCACTCCGACGGGATCACCAGAAATTCCGCGGACCTCATGCATTCCATGGTCTCCGCATGGGACAGCAATCCTAGAAATTCCATTTTGAGCCCTTTATCCCGGACTGTCCGCTCCAGCTCCTCGGACAGTGGCCCGCTCCCTATGACCTTGAGCGGCGTCTTCAGGCCCGACCATGCCCTGATCAGCGTGCCGACGCCTTTCTCGCGGCTGATGCGCCCGACGTACACCCCGTAGCCGCATCGCTCTTCACCGATACCAGGCGGCCTGTTGAGAAAATTCGGCTTCAGGCTTATCCGCTCGGCGGGCAACCCAGACGCCACCATACGCGTTGCGGCAAATTCGGTCAGCGCTATGTACTGATCCACCAGACGCTCGAACGTCTTAGCCCAGCGATTTCTTTGTATCATCCAAGCAACGCTGGCGGTGCCTGCAATCGAGCCCCTATAGCATCTGTGCATCAGGGCCGGAAACGGGGTTCGCCCGAGGCAGTCCTCGCACACCGCGCCCTCGCGAAATAGCGTTCCGCTGGCGCACGCAAGGCGGTAATTGTGCAGCGTCTGAACCACAGGCACTCCCTGGGCCGCGCAGGCTGCGTATCCGCTTGGCGAAATCTGCGGAAACGTATTGTGGAAATGCACGACATCCGGACGTGTCCTCTCGACCAGCCCGTTCAGCTCGCGGTACGTTCGTTTCGACCAGGCGGCGTCGACGGCGAGCTTCGCCTTGCCGAGCATTCCCATCCCCGAGAGCTCATCATTGTGCTTCTCGTACGAGATCACCTCATGTCCGAACGACCGCAACAGCTCGACCTCGTTACGGTAGACCACGTCTTCCCCGCTCGGCGCCTCGGACCTATAAAAGTTGTGGCACATCAGAACTTTCAACCCGCATCCCTCCGCAGGATCACGCCGTCTGCGGCCATGCGAGGATGCCGCCCCTTCGAGGGCTCACTAGGCCGCCGCTCCCCCGAAGCCGCCCCGCCTCCGAGCGTTCGCAGAGCACCGCGACCCACCACCACCACCGCCAGTAGCCCCATGTACAACATCGTCTCTCGATCATGAAACGCCAATCCGGAGCTCGTCGCCGTCCGAGCCATGACGAGCGAGAACATCGCCGCCAGCTCCGCCCTCCCCAGCCGTTCGCCGGGGTCCAACGAGCCGCCGGCCCGCGGCCACAGCAGCTTGATCCCCGGCACTACCAGCGCTACGAGCCAAAACGCGGTCCCGACTGCTCCGACACCGACGAGCACGTCGAAAATCGCCCCGTGAAGAGTCGACGTCTCCCCCCCCAGGACGCCGAAACGTCCGGCCGCCGCCAGCCCGTGCCCGAGATACGGGGACGCCTTAAAATGCTCCCACGCCGCCTCCCAGCCCTTGAGTCGTCCCGTCAGCGTGGCGATCGACTCCCATGATTGATCCTTGCGGACATACTCCACCGCCAGCTGCTGCACCGTCTGCACGGCGACGAGCATTACGGCGACGCCCGCAATCGCCACAAGCAATTTATAGTCTTTGCTGTACACGCCGAACACGGTGAACCCTATAATAAGAGCGCCCAATGCGGTGCGCGACGTGCTCAGGAGAACACACGCGACGCCAACAGCGAAAATCAGCAGAAAGCCTAGCCGGCTCGATCTGCGCGCGCATCTCTTGTATCTCACAAAACCGCCGAGCGCTGTGATGGCCGCGAGCGAGCCGACTGTGTTCGAGTTCAGCATAGGCCGCACGCCCTGGAGCGAATAGGGCAGCAGCCCGCTTATCGGCTTCCACGCCGCCTCGGGCCAGAACGCCATGCCCACCAGAACAGATAACGTCGTGAAAATAATTAACAGAAAAGACAACTCATAAGCGTGCACCGCAAGTGCACCACGTTTTGGTGACGTAACGACAAGCGCGACCAGCGTGCTCGCAACTACGATCTCCAGGCTTTTCCACAGCGTGTACAAAGGCGCGCTTGAATATACGGTCGATCCGATGCCCATCAAGCCATATCCCACATACCCCGCCACAGCCGTCGTGAGCAACGCAAAGACAGCATTCGGCCTCGCCATCATCGCGTATGCGGCCAGTGCGCCCGCCACCACCACAAGCGTGATGCGATATACCGCCCCCGTGTCGACGGTGGCGATGTCTTCGACCGCACGCGGGAAAAATATCAATGTATTGAAATACATTAATATCCAAGCTATGCGAAGCGGTTTTTCACCAACCGTCTGGCCAGAGATACTGAACATTAGACGCAATCGCTCACTTTGCCGTCTGCTGCCTCCGCTGTGGGGTCAAAACCCGCGCATAGACGGCCGCCACCTCCCGGCCCCTTCTTTCCCAGTTATAGGCGCACCGAGCTCGCCTCGCGGCGCCCCGGCTCAGCTCGAGCCACTCGTCCTTGTCCTGCTCCAGGCGCACCAGCGCCTCCGCCAGACCTCTGACCAGCGACTCCGGATCAGCGGGCTCCACGCATACTCCTCCCTCGTTGCCGGTCATGTCCGCCGGACCGCCTTGCGCCAGGCACACCACTGGTATTCCCTTGCTCATGGCCTCGAGCACCGACCAGCTGCCACCGTCCCTGAACGACGGATGAAGAAGCACATCAGCTTGAGACAAGTAGTCGGGGACCCGCTCGCGCGGGACTGCGCCGACAAGCCTGATCCGCTCCTCCAAGCCACGCTGCTCCACATACCGCTGGATACGCCGGCGTTCCGGCCCGTCGCCCACTATCGTCAATGCGCCGCGTCCACCGCACTGTAAATAGCGGTCGAATGCTCGAACCGCATGCCAAAAGCCCTTCCAGTACGTCAACCGGCCGAGGCACAGCACCCCCAGTTGGTCATATCTCGCTCGATTACGTGGATGAGCCTCTGCGGTCTCCAGGGAGGTCTCCGGGATGACGCCTCTCACGGATGTCGCGGTCGGCGGAAAGCGCGACTCCGCTGACCGGGTCCGAAATAGGATGCCCGCTGCCTTGCCCCTCACGTGCCGACCGAGTGGCGACACATGCCACGCCCATGCGCATAGACTTCTATACAGCATTTCCCGAGCTATCGAGCGTTTCCGCTCGTGCGTTAGGACGTGCTGTGGGACGAAGTCCCCGCCCCCTACAGGACCCCACAGAACGGGTTGCCTCATCATTATCGTTGCCGGCGGCGACCATGTCATGCTGAACGTCAGATGGTGCACCAGGTCTATCGTGTCCCGGCGCGCCACCTTTCGCGCCTTCAATAAGGCTAACAATTGCCAGAGCGCATAGTACACCTGGACGCTGAAAGGTATCCGTTTCTTCAGCCAGCGCGCCCAGCCCGGCAGATCGACATATATCCACGTGACTTTATTGCTCAACCCACGCCCCTGAGCCTGTTCGATCACTTCTCGATTGTTTGCTCGCGTTATGACCGTTGCCTCAGCGAATTTGGCGATCTCACGTACGAAGTTCCAGCCTACGCCGGGTTCCGAGCTCTTCCCCGGCTCACATGCGTATGCGATCACTAATACACGCATAACTCCGCTCATTCGTATCGCACCGGCATCTCGTGCTCGGCGCGTGCCTTGAGCACCCGGAGCACCGCGGCAGCGTAGTCGCGGTCACCGCCGACAAGAAACGAATCCGCCGGCTGCGCCCGCTCACCGTCGCGCGGCAGGCGATACCCGGTCTGGATGCATTTCTCACCGTTGCGCGATACGGCGAGAACCAGCGACGACCGCGCCACGCCGCCCAATCGGGCAATCAAACTGTTCGCGACATAAATCCGCCTGAAAGCGGGGCCGAGCCGGGCCTCGATCGAGGCACGCAGGGCGGAGTCGGGCGGCCGATCAAGCCAAAGCACGAGCCCTCTCGGCTTCGCGACACGCCAGACCACTCTACGAACTCTCCAGAACAATCGACGCCCCAACACCGTCGGCCGCCCGTATCTCCTCCTGATGACGTGCAGAACGCAAAGCGCCAGCGTGAGAAGGCGCCGGCATCGCCCCTCGCCCCGTGCGAGCGCATCCCACCCGGCTCGTGCGCCCCACCGACCGAAATGCCGTGTCAGCTCGTCAACGGCTCGGGCTCTCCCGGCCTCCCGCAAAAGCTCCCGCCACGGCCGAGGGTCCTTATCATGAAGATTTCGCTTACGCGCCCCCTTTACGAGGCGGTAACACAGCTCGACGGCAGGATCCGGCCGATACCACGATCCTGAGCGCCGTCGGCCACTTGTCAGGTATCTCGAGCTGAATCCGTAGCGGCAGATCCCCCTGCGATCGACCAAGGTGTCGACGGCTATCCACTCGGATTCTTTGTCCCTGGCCTTGAGGACGTAATAGAAGCAAAACGGCACGTCATACCAGAGCCGTTGCATGACATCCCATCGGTTGCGTGCGGCCACGGCTCGAAGAACCTTCTCGAACTCCGCCGGCTCTGCGTCGACCGCGAGATCCAGGTCCGATCCTATGCTGCTCGGCAAGGTCTCGTATGAATGCAGCACGCAATAGACTATGGATCGTTCCTCTAATGAGGCGAATAGGTCCAGAATGAATGCCCTTGTTCTGTTTTCATCCTGAAGCATGGAAACCTTCTCTGAATCTTTCCACGCACTCGCTCAGATAATTCAGGCGTCTCGCTTGGGCGACCCGTGCCCTCTCGTTAGAATCGCCCTGAAGCTCGCGCGCGTGTTTGGCAAAACGCCATATCAGATATATGCCTACATACCAACGTATCTCATCTTCCGCTAAGTGCTCGGCGAACGCGAAGCCCTTCCACCTATCAGTCCTCACAAAACCAGTGAGCATGCCTGCCAATCGCTCGCTGCTCCACCTCCAGACGAGCTCTCTCGGCATTGCCATGAAATGTAACACGTCCACGTATGCCGGCATCGCCCAGCCGGCATCTTCCCAATCGAAGACGAACAGATCTCCTTCGGCCCCCGTGGACATGTTCCACGGTGCAAAGTCGCCGTGGCCGCCTCCCACCAATATCCCTCTATCCGCTAGGGTCATCCGTGCCTCGCGCCAGAACGTTGAGACGACGTCTGCGCGCGTGCTCATGCCGTGAAGCCTGGCGTCACCGAGGATCGCCGTGAAACCGTGCGCCCGCTCGAAGCTGTCAATCGACACGCGCCGCACGCCGCGCGCGAAAAGGTCCTCGGCAAAGCGCTTCGCGGACGCGCCGAGCTCCATCGGGTGCGGCCGATGACCATCGCCGCCGCCACTGAGGAAGATCATCTGGCCGGCGCCGCTCTCCGTCCTGAGAATGATCCCAGGGACTCGATCTCGGAGATTGTGGACAGCGGCGAGCTGCTCCAGCATGCGTGCTTCTCTGGACAACAGGTCGTGGGCCGCCGAGCCCCAGGGGGCCTTCGCATAAGCAACCGCGCATCCTCGCGCGCGAATCTCGACGACGAGGCTCTGGCGGCACCCTTCGCGTCCCAGGTACGTCACGAGACGGGCCCCCGGCCATCTCGAGTCGACAATTGCACGAATGTCCGCGAGCTCCGGCTCATATTGACCCCGAAGCCTCACTGCCTTGAAGAAGATGCCGCTCGCGGCTTTACCGCCCGTCGCCGCCAGCACCTTGGCCCACCGCGCCAGGCGTGCCGAGGGTCTGTAGACCTCCAACGCCTCTCGCCCGGTCAGGGCGCCGTCCGCGATGATCCGGGGCGCCCCCAGTCGGGGGAAGACGCGGTAGGGCGGCCTTGCTCCGCCGCCCGGATGTCCTGCCAGACGCCCGAGCATGGCCGTGACGGCCTCGACCGAATCCCTCAGCGGTCCGTCTGTCCGGACCTCGACGTAGGGGAACCAGTATTTGAGCTCGGACCGATAGCAATGGATCTCTGCCCTGACCTCGTCCTCGGATAACTCTCGCTTGCGGTCCACCGTACGACGCGGGTCCGACACCAAAAGCACGCAGACGTCCGGCCTGGGTATCAGATACGTCAGAGCGCGTCGCACCGCGGCCGGAACGTAAAACCCGTACCGTTGCGGATTGACCATGACATCGGGGAGATACCGCTCCGCCACGACCAGCCGGCTCGTCATCTTGGCGGGATATATCCGGAACCAGTAGCCCAGCACGAAATCCAACGCGTAGTACAGAAAACGCGCGAACGAAACCGCCCGCCGCGCCATCCCAGGCGCCTTCACGGCGCCCGGCGGGCGACCGCCACCGCGCCCTGGGACCGGCGCTCGCGGCCTCAGACGGGGTAACAGCCCGGGCCGCCAATGGAATCGCACGATTTCCCGCCACGGCGGGACGCGCTCGCCGAGGCTGTGATTCACCGTCGACTTGCCGCTACCATCCGGTCCGACCAGCACCACAAAGGCACCCGGTGGCCGCCGAACCGAGGAAACGACCCTACCGATACGCCTTTGGCGCCTCCGCTCCACTGCGCCGCCACGCGCTCCTCTAGATATCCGCGTGCTCATCCAATGCATCCTTCAGGCGGGCTAATGCTCGCCCGTGGGATATTCCCACCGCGCGTGTCCGCCGCCGGACGCGCTCACACCGCCCGGCCATCTCGCCGGGCTTGAGATACTCTCCATACGGCGTCTGCACGGAGATCCCGAGGCGATCAGCCAATCTCTTCTCCGAACGCTTCGGGTGCTCATTGAAGCGATCGATATTGATCAGAACGGCGCGTGTCCTATGCTGACGTATAAAGTCCAGGATCCGTTGGTTATACGTGACCCAGCTGCGCGCCGCCAGCCAAGGCCAGCACCGGATACTGCGGTCCGTCCCCCTTCGGAGCAGCGAGTCGATCACGGCCAGAGGACTCCGATACACGCACACGAACTGCGCAAACGGGAGCAAGCCGGCCCAGAAACCGAGGAAAAGGGCTGTACGCGGGTCCTTCCATCCCCACGACCCCGGCCCCCGCTCTGCGATCAGTCGCTCTGCCCGCTCCCGATGCTCGCACCCCACCCCCATTCTCTTACGCGGAACCAGCAGGTGACTTCCGTTGGCCCGAAGCATGTCCTGGTGCAAGCGGACGAACTCTTTGTCTTCGTAGTGACCCAAGCGATTGCCCGGACCTGGCCCCACCAGGGAATTGCCCATAAAAACACCGTTACCGTGCAGGTAGCTCGCCATCAGCGAAGTCCCCGACCGGTGCATGCCTGTCACAACCACGATCATGCGTTACCCGTCTCCACGAACGGGTTCCCCCACGACGACTATCGTGCCGGCGAGCACCGGAAAGGCGTTAAACAAGGGATGACCAATAAAAAATTTCATCTTCTCACGCAACCTGCGCGGTGGTCTCGTATACGCGCCGCGCATGTCAGCGACGCGATAGTCATGTCGCGCAAACATATGATTCAAGGTCTCCGGAGAAAAGAACCCAACGTGCTCGAAGTGCTCCGCGTACCGCCCTAGCCAGCGCTTGATCTGATAGTGCAGGCCAAAGGCATTATTCGTCGATAAGATCAGACGGCCATTGTCGGTGAGAAGCGCCTTTGCCCCGTCGAGCAATGCGCCTGGCCTTGTTATGTGCTCGAGCAAATCACCGGCCAAGACGACATCGAACCTCTTCCCAAAATCCAGCGTATCCAACGCTTCGGCGTCTCCTACATAAAGATTTCCGTAACCGAGTCGCCGCATCTCTTCGATGCTGCCTTGATCGATGTCCACGCCGTACAGTGACGCCGCGACCGGTGCTATGATCCCGTGCAGATGGCTATTTCGTGCTACATGATCCCGCAAGAAGCGGCCCGAGCTGCAGCCGACGTGCAGAACATCCTTATCGCGGCATTGCTCGATAAAATATTCCATACGCGACACGTACGGTCGCGTCATCGGATTATCGCTACCTGAGCTCATTGTCGCCCATCCCGCTACCTTGGGCGCCGTCGACATCAGCGCCTAGGCCGCACGCGCATGACTCCGATACGATCGCATCAGAAGACCGGCCACCACGGCCTGGCCCAGGACTGCGGCCAGCGTCGCACCGCCCACGCCATGGTCCACGAGCAACACGCCGGTGGCGCCGAGCATCACCAGCGTTCCGAAGACGTTCGACAGAAATACGCTATGAGTCGTTTCCATCGCTCGCAGCGCGCTGGCCGCCGGCCGCTGCAAAAACTGGAACAGGTAGTAGATGCCCCACAGCCCGACGAGAAATCCATAGCTCGCGTACTCCGCCCCGTACACCCACTCCATGATGATGTCACCGCCCAGAGCCAGAAGTATGACCACCGCCGCCAGCGGCACCCCGCCCAGCACCGTCACCCTCCGCACGTATGCCCTGAGACCGGTCGCGCGCCGCTCGTGCAGAATGCGCGCGGCGCGAACGGGCACGACATTCTCGACCGCTTGCATCAGCACGTTGGCCGTCCCGACCAAGTTGAGCGCTGCGCCCATATAACCCGCGGCTGCGGAGGACATCACCATTCCCGCCGCATAGAGGGGCGCCCGCCCGTTTATCCATTGCATGATATGCGTCGCGACCAGCCACTTGCCCATGGCCCAGTGTCTGATAACGTACGCGCTCGCCTCCTGCCCGGCGACAGAGGCATCCACCGGCCGTCGACTGTCGTGCGCCATCTCGGCAGCCACCGCCACCGCCGAGCCCGCTGCAACCGCCCACAGCGCAGTCGCTGCGTCAAGGCTGCCTGTCGCGGCCAACGTGCCGAGACACGTTGTCCGCGTCCCGTATGCCATAATATCGCTCACCAGTGCCTCAGCGGTCGCCTCGCGCGCAAGGTAACGCCGCCGCACGAAATCCTGCATCACGAAGCCGGCGGCTCCGGCCGCAAGCGGCAATGCGATGCTCAGCCAGCCTGGCTCTCCGCCTATATAGCCGATGCCGACGCTCGTGCCGGCAAGCATCAGGGCCGAGGCACCGGCGAGCCCCGTGCTTGCGCACCAAAGCGATCTGTAATAGCCTTCGCGCTCCCCTTCACCGAGCTGCGGGCCGATCGCCATCATCGGCTTGATCACCAGACCTCTCTGCACGGATGCCGCGAGAAAAATAAATCCCTGCGCGAGCACGAAGATTCCGAAAGGCTCGGGCCCCGCGGCGCGCGCGATGATAAGCATACCGACGAAGCCCAGCCCGCTCACCAGCCCTTGGTCCACGAGCGCGGCCACAGTGTCTCTGCGTGTGCCCGCCATTTCCTGCGGCCTCATTCCCCCATGACTGCGACATGTTCACCCGCGTCGGCGCGCCATTCCGACAAATCCACGTCCAAGAGCCGCTCGAGGTCCGCAACCTCCGGATCGAAATAGGCACGAAGCCTCTCCTGCTCTCGGCTACCGACCTCGAGACTCGGTCCGTCCTCCGGGGCGACGTTCAGCGCCTGATAGGCGCGGCGCAGCGTCCGGTTCCGAACCAGCCTTGACCAGAGAGGGGTCATTCCCCATTCGCGCATCCTTCTCGCGCCCGNNNAAACCGCCGTTTACGCCGATGAACTCGTAGAGACCTTCCACCACCTCGTGCGGACATGTCGCCATACGTTCGTTAAAGACAACGTGCAGCTGCTCTCGCGGAAAGAAATCGAGCCACCTGCGCAGATGCCGCGCATACAGACCCTTCGTAAGGTAAGTCGGGTTGTTACTTATGGCCTCTTCGATAGACAGCTCACCGCCCCTGATGTTACCCGCCCGGAGATCGTGCCGATAATTCGAGATCAACCGCTCTACGGGGTCGCGCAGAGCAACGATCAACCGCGCCGCCGGCTGATATGCGGCAACCCTTTCAGGCGCCTCCCGATGTCCGAGATAAGAAGGCGAGATCTCTCCGACCACGACGGGCCGCATGTTTGAGCAGTCGAACTGGCTCTCGTACCACTGATAACCTCGATCGAAATTATGAGAGAAAAAGTCGATCTCCTTCCTTGCGCTCAGGCACACGTTCGGATGCTCGCTGAGCATCGCGTATATCCATGTCGTCCCGCACCTTTGCGCACCGATACCTATGAAATCGGGCTTCACGCGTGGCTCCTCTTCATTGCGCACAGGACATCAGCTCGCCGATTATCGCTCGCCTGGCAGCCGCAGCCGACTTCGAAGCCATGGCCGTGCGGATTGTCGCCGGCAAGCCGCCGGCGTCTTCGATTCCGGCACATCCCATGTACGTCGCCAGATATCTCAGGTCATCGACCCCCTCACGCCAAGCTTCCCATTGCAAGGTCGGAATAGGCTTCCCCGCCGTCGGATAGGCCATTACGTTTGGCCGGTATCGTGACTGCGGACCGAGATGCCAGTCGTCCCAGCTATAAGAGGTCTGGTAGGCATACGAAATCGTGCCGTCGAAACCGCGCAGTGCCAACCTCAGTCCGTATACCCATCGGGTAGTCGCGGGCCGCTCCTCCGACGCATGGGGTCTGCCGTATGCCAATACGCGCATTCCCTTGTCCTTCAACATTCGTATTCGAAATTTAGGAGTGGCGTGCTGCATAAGCACCACGTTGAGCTTGCCCTCAAATTGCGCCGCGACGTCCGGACGTGCTGCGACCACATTTTTACCTCCGACCGCGTGCGCCGCCTCGAACGTATGCGCTGCCGCGGCGAGGGAGCGCGCATCGCTCTCGTCCTTGTTGTAGACCCATAATTCGTCGAAGCCGTGCCGGTCCGCCAGAACGACGAGANNAATTCGCCGAAGCCGTGCCGGTCCGCCAGAGCGGCGAGATTAGCCATTTTTTCCCGATATCGCGCCGGCGACCCCGCCCACTCCAGGTGCCAATCGACATACGCGAGAATGCTCCGCATATCGGCTTTGCTCAGCAGCGAGAGCAAGGTCTCAAGAGACGGCTCTCGCCCCCCCTGCAAACATCCGTCACAGCGGTGCTCCAGCGCCACGAAATCCACGCCGTGTGCCGCCATGTCATCGAACTCCGCCCGCATCTGGGCCCTTGTCTTCGTGCTGGCCCACCCGGGATCGCTGTTTTTCTCCCATCGTGATAGATAAAACATTCCCATAAGCTTCGGTGTAGGCTGGAGCCGGAACGGCAAGACGCCCAGATAGAACGGCAATGCTCGTGATACCTGCCGTCCCGCAACTTCTGCACGTATCGTGACATTCCCGCCATAATGACCGAAGTCGGCATCTTTCGGAACGGATAACGTGAGCCAGAACTGCTTGTTGCTACCCGGCCTGATCGTCACGGATCGAAAATGATCGGCATCCTCCAGAGGCTGTGTCCTGACTATATTGACCAAGCGCTCCTCGTCGACCCTCACCATGGAATCGTCGTACAGCAGAAGCTCTGGAACAAGCCGCTTGACATCGCGGCCAAGCTCGCGCCGCATCCTTTCCGCAGCCTGATACCAGACCTTTACAGCGCGAACGTCGATTTTCCCCGCCGGAATCCCTGCTCCGCCTCCCTCGCGCTCGAGGGCGGATACCTCCACGCGCACCTCCCGAAGTCGATCCGGTCCCGATCGAAGCACAAAGCTCGCCGGCTCCAGCTCGCCGGGCGTGGCGGTCACTTGCAATGCTTCGCTCGCCTCGTGCGCCGGAATGTGTCCACTACGAGGAAGAATCTTGGAATTCGTCAACGGATCACGGAGCGGCACGAGCACGAACGGTTCCTTCGTCACAGGCCAGCCGTCGCCCGGCCCTTCCGGCTCGGCGTGCCGCCGCTGCCCCGCGCCCACGATCGTCCAGCGCGCGCCATCGGCCTGGACGTGCGCCCTCGTGTCATCCAGCTCGACCGCGCGGCCACCGGCGACCGCCCGGTAGATTTCGCGCGCCCGCCCCGGCCACTCGCCGAACGAAACGGCACTAGACACCGTCAAGCCCACGCTTAAAAATCCCGCGATACCGATAAGGATCCTGGAGAAGGGCCATGCGCACCTTCCTTTCATCTTCCGTCTATTGCGCGGATACGCATCGCTCATTTCCCGTCGTGTAAACGCCGGCTCGGACCGCCCCATTCGCCATCGGCCCGGTCATCATCGTTTCCCGACCCATCCATCGAACGGAAGGGCGTTATGCCTCCCTTCTCCCGGTCACGCGCGACGTCGTCGACGATATCGAGGCCGATTGCAGCTCGATTCTCTGCGTACCCGTGGACCAAAGCGGTATCACATATCATATTCACTAAGCGGGGGATGCCCCCGCTGTAATGGTAAATACGGTCCTTTGCTCTTGCGTCGAAGATCTCCCTCATTGCGCCCGCCCGTTTCAAGCGGTGATCGATATATTCCCCCGCTTCCGCCCGACTGAGCGCGGCCAGATGATAATCGACCACCACCCGCTGAGCGAGCTGCACCATGTCCGGCCGCCGGAGGCTGTCGCGCAAGCCCGTTTGGCCGACGAGAATGATCTGCATAAGCTGATCCTGGTCGGCATTCATGTTCGACAGCGTCCGCAGCTCCTCCAACGCCTCCATCCGAAGATTTTGGGCTTCGTCGACGATAATGATCAGCCGCTCGGCTTTCGCATACCGTCCCACGGCGAATTGGAGAAAAGCGTCGTGCATTGCAACCGGATCGTCTCCCGCGCGCAGGCCGAAAGACTGCAGCAGCCAGGGCAAGATCGAGCTAAAGCCCGGGTGAGTATTGCTGACCAGCCCGATCGCCGTATCCGGCTCTGCCTGGGCAAGCAGGTGCCGGATCAACGTCGTCTTACCGGCACCTATCTCTCCTGTGATGACCAGGAATCCGGCTTGGCTAAGCAAACCGTACTCGAGCATCCGCATCGCCATGCCATGCCGCTCGCCGAGATACAGAAAGCTCGGATCCGGAAGAAGTGAGAACGGCTTCTTCCTAAGGCCGTAGTGACGCTCGTACATAGCCCTTCCCGCCGCCTGCGCTACGTGTACGCCGAGTATCGCGAATATCGCGACGCCTTGTTCAACACCGTTCCCAGCACGTTGGTCACTTCCATCATAGCGAGCGCCTGCCTCACATCCGCGTCATGCGTCTTGCCGTCCTCCACGACCATCAGCACCGCGTCCACATGCGGCGCCACCGCGCTGGCATCGGCGGCCACCAGAATGGGAGGCATGTCGATCACCACGATGCGTTCCGGGTACCTCTGTCTGAGCTCCTCCACGAGCCGGGCCATGCGCTGTGAATCCATCAGATCGGCGGAGTTCACCGCCGGCGCGCCGCCGGGCAAAATCACAAATCGATCTATTCCTTCAGGGTGCACCAGCAGCTCTGCGATCGGCGCGTTCTTCGTCAGATGATCGACGAGCCCGGGCGCAGGGTCGAAGCCGAAGTATTCTTGTATGGAAGGCCGCCGAAGATCGGCATCCACCAACAGCACCGTATGATCCACTTCCTGCGCCGTGCTTATAGCAAGATTAATGGCGGTCAGCGTCTTGCCCTCGCCGTCTCTCGGGCTCGTCACGCCGAGCACGCTCCACGAGCGCTGACGCATACGTTGCAGGACCTGAGTCCGCAGCATCGCGTACGCGTCGGCGGAACGCGCGGGCTCGAACCCCGAGATGATCCGGCTCCGCCTCATATGATCCCGGGCGACTCGGATCGTCCGCGTGTCCGTGTAGGCTATCTCTCCCGGATCCGCTGAGGCCCGCTCTCCCGCCTGATTCACGGCCGGCACAGCCGGCGCGGAAGCCGGCCGGCGCCGCGCGCCGGCCGCCTGCCGCGATCCCTCCCGCTCCCGGCGTGCCCGCTCTATGGCCTTTTTGATACGTTCCATTCTGCCGCCTCTCGCCTCAAAGGCCTCTCGCTGTCGGCGTTCTCCCGCCGCCCCTCATGCCGGCTACGGTCGACGGTCGCACTCATACCCCCAGGACGTCCTCGGCCGCTCGAAGCCCCTTGAACCACAACACGTCCAGCGGGGTCCAGAAGAAGTGCAGACTCAAAACCGCCAGCAAAAGGACCACGCCGACGGTCCACACTATCGTTCGACGGCGGCGCCGCCGCCGCGCGATATCCTCCTCGGTCTCGAGATAAGGGATGACCGAGAGCGGCGGCGCACCGACCAGGCCGCCGAGCGCCTTCGGCCCCCGCACCGAGGCATCCAAGCCTTCAGCCACCGCGGCGTACCCGATCCCGCCCCCGACCGAAAGCACCAAGCCGAGAAATAGAATCGCCGGCCGGTTCGGGCTTACCGGCTCCTCGGGCATCGTCGGCGGCTCGATCAACGTGAACCGCTCGGCCTTCTGTGACGTCTCGAGCTCCTTCGAGATCTTGGCCTCCATCTGCTTGGCCCGGATATCTCTGTATTTTTGCACCGCGGACTCCAGAGCCCGGTCGAGCTCCCGGTGACGGCGCTCCACCTGAGGCATCAGGGTGACCCGCTTCTCGTATTGGCCGAGCTTGGCCCCAAGCTGCTTCTTCTGCTCTCGGAGCGATCTGATCTGCGCGTTCACAGAGTCGAGCTGCGCCTGAAGATTGATATAAGCGGGGTTGTCCGGATCCACCGCCGCTATATCCGCCTCGGCCACTGCTCCCTCCCGGAGCTCCGCAGCCTTGCTCCGGAGCTTTTCCTCGAGCTCGGCCACCGCCTGCTTCAGCCGGACCACATCCGGATGTTCCTCTGAATAGCGATCGCCGGCTTCCGAGAGCCTGGAGCGCAGCGCATTGAGCCTTTTGACAAGCTCCTTCGAGGCCGTCGTTTCTCCGGTCTCAAGCTCCAGCGCCTTGAGCTCGCGCCGGAGGCGCTCGACGTCCGGATGGCGCTCGGTGTACTTCGCGGCCTTTGCCAAATATTCGCTGTGCAAGGCTTTCAACCTGGATTCGGGATCTAAAATCCTCTCTCCACCATCGGTGAACATCGGGCTGCTCGGGCTCGTCTGCGCCAGCTGACCCTCCAAATAGAATTTTCGATCCTCAAGTGATCGCATCTCGCGCTCTATGTCCCGTATCTGCGCCTCCGTGCGGTCCATCTGGCTCAGGTTAAGCTGCATGAGCTCAGGGAGCCGGCTCACGTTCTCTTTTTTGAAATTCGCCATCTCCGTTTCGAGGCCCGAGATCCGGCGCTCTAGACGTTCCGCCTCGTTCGTAAGAAACTCATACGTCTCAGTCGCCTTCTGCCTCCGGTTCTCGATGTTTTCCTCCAGGAACAAGGTCGTGAGCTCGTTCGCAACGCGCTGCGCCAAACGCCGACTCGAGGCCTCGAACGACAACGTAAAGGCGATCGTGGCCTGCGTGGGACGTCCCGTTCTCGGGTCTATAACATCCGCATTTATTGTCTTTAAACCGATCTGGTCGCGCATCTCTTCGACGAGCTTTTCCGTGGTCTTATTATCACGCTCGTCCGCATAGAGATCATACCTGTTTATGAGATCCAGCAAGTTCGAGCGCGTCATCACGCGCTGACTGATCATTTGGATCCGCTGGTTCGCGTACGATGTGACCATGGACCGCACGAAATCCTCCGGCACATCCTGGGTCTCTATCAGGATTGTCGCGCTGGAGCGATACGATGGAGGAACGAGAAAAGCCACCAGGGCGCTGATCAGCATCAGCACCCCCACTAGCATCATAACCGCCGGGCGCCGCCGGCGAAGCGAATCGATATAATATCCTAAATCTCGGTTGCTGTTATCCACCGGTGCGAGGCCTTTCGATCGTAGCGTCAATGCACCGCCACCTTGGGCAGACTAGAGTTAATCCGGTATCGACGCGCGCGGCCATGTATATTCAAGCGACAGGCTCATAAGATTTTGCTTTGCCATTGCCTCTCGATTGCCGCGATCCAGCCGGGTATGCGTGTACTTGGCGACGACGCTCCAGCGGCGGTTCGGTCGCCAGATTATGCGCGGCGCGATGCGGAGCACGGTTCTCTCTTGCTCATCGGATTGAGTAGCCGCGCCGGTGGCCTCCTCAGTTTGCAGATGCTCGAGGGTCAGGCCTGCTTTAACGGCAGGCGAGATCCGGCGCTCCACACCCAAGGTCACCGTATCCGTTTCATCCAGCCCGCCGTCTATGCTCGGCGACAGGTCGCGCGACAGCTTTAGGCTGAGGTCCGTTCTTTGGAATCGCTTGCGCAGCTCGCCGTTGATAAGGAAGCCCGTGCTGCTGATGGTCTCCTCACGCGTCCCGATGACGGCCGAGAATGGCGGAAATGTGAAAAAAACCGCCTGCGCGACCTCGAACCTGGTCTTCGTGCGCCTAGCGCCGACAGCGAGATCGAATGAGAGCGTCGGCGAGACCTCGTACGAGCCGCCCACTCGCAAGGATGCGGTCTTCGCCTGCGCCCCCTCGAGCTCGATTTGTCCCGTAGTGAACGCCGACCCCGTGAAGACGACGGCCTGAAAGCGCGTCTTATCGAGCACATCGAACACCGAGTAACCCAGCGCTCCGGACAGCGTCAGCCGTCGCGAGAGCTCTCGAGACAGCGCAGCGGTGACGAACCCGTACTGAAAGTCGCTCAGCCCCGCGGCCTCATCGTCTATCGAGACCTCCTGATATCGTAGATCGACCTTTAAGCGCGTCCTGGGCGTAATGGCCCAGCCGACGCGCGGCGCTACTTGTTTCGTGGTCCGCTCGATCTGCTCGGTGACCAGGCCAAGATCCGAGGTCAGCTCGTCCTGGAGCGTTGTGTCCACCTCATAACGGCCCTCCAGGCCCCAGGTGGTGCGCGGCGTATTATAGGTTGACGCGATACCGAGCCGCCCGTTTTCCCGATCCAGATCTTCCGCGTCGTCGGCGCCCGTATAACGTTGCAGATCGAGACGCCCTTCGACACTCGCCTCCCAGTTCGGCTCGCGCACCCGCATGTCGGCGAGCGGCAGGAGCCTGGCCACCCGGACCGACCGGATGTTTTCGTCGCTTGGCCGAAGACGGACGTTATCGTTGTACTCGCCGCGCATCTCGAGCGCCGGTCCGATCGTCCATTCCGCCGCCCCCGCGGGAGCGGCGGCGATGAGTGTAAGGGCGCTTCCGAGCGCCACGGCCACGCAGCCGACCACGCATGTCGCGCGACCCGGCATCCGCGCTCACACCCGGCAGCGGTATCGGTTGTACGATGTGCCCGGACACAGGATTACGTCCGCTCGGTCACGCGCTCGACGAGAGCTCACGGCACCACCACCACGTCGCCCGGCTCGAGCAGGATATTCTGCTCGAGATCCTCGCCGCCGGCGACCGCGCTGTAATCGAACGGTATCGCCTCCACCTCGCCGCCGGCGCGGCGCAGGATCAGGATGTCGTCGGTATCGGAGAACGGGGTCATGCCGCCCGCCATGCTGAGGGCCTGCATGACGTCGGCGGGTCGACTGATCGAATAGGCGCTCGGTCTCTGCACCTGCCCGATGACATAGATCTTGTTGCCCGCCGCCTGCTGCAGCGCAACGGTCACCGTGGGATCGGGAACATAGCGCGAGATGCGCTCGGCGATCAGCGACCGGACCTCGGGGACTGCTTTGCCCTCGACGTCGAGATCTCCCGCCAGGGGGAACGAGATACCCCCGTCCGGCCGCACGACGACCTCACGGTCCAGGCCCTCTTCCTTCCAGACGCTGATGTGCAAGACGTCGCCCGGCTGGATGCGGTAGCCAATACCGCTCCGCCCGGACCCGCTGTCGTCCGCTGCGGCGGTCGCGCCGGCAAAGAGTAACAGGACCGCGCAAACCGGCCACGCCCGTGGGGTTCTCATCGTCGCTTCGCTCGCTTTTCGTCCGTGGTTTCGGCGGTGTTACGTGGCGGGCTCTAGCCGGAGGGGGTAGGGATAATGACCGGCGTGGCCCTTTTTTACCAAACAGTGAGTTATCAAACTGAGCCAAGCATAGTGACACCCATGCCTCGCGTCAACGCGATTTCACGAGGTCGGCCTCGTCGTCCGACGAAATACAGACCGGACGCCCTAGAATGTCGAGGCGAATGATCGGAAATTCATCGGGTCTGTCGCAGAGACCGCCCCTGTTGATTGCGCTTTCGCAGCCTTATCGAAGCGCGCTGGCCAGCCGCCTGTGCCCCCGACCGCTCGGTGGGAGCCGAGCCGATCAAGCGCCGGTTCCTGAAACGACCGCGGTGAGCCATCGCTCGATCCACGCCACATACAACAAATTCGAGAGAGCGTGCAGCAGGACGACGAGAAGGAAATCCCGCGTGCGCGCGTACAGCCACCCGTAGACCAGCGACGGGAAGAACACCAGCACCCCCGGCATCCATCCCTGCATCGGGACATGCACGGCGGCGAACAGGACCGAGACCAGAACGTTGGCGCGCCAACCTCCGCCGAGCCGGTGCAGCAGATAGCCACGAAAGAACCACTCCTCCGGGAGCGCGATGAACGCCAGCGCACCCGCCGCGAGCCCGCCGCTGAGCGCCGGCTCCCGGGCCACGAGCCCCGCCGAGAGCGCCACCAGCAACGCCCACGCCACGGTGTGGGCTCTGCCGCGCGGCATGGCCGGCGGGCGCCACGAGCGGTCCAGCAACGGCGCGAACAGCAGAAGCAGGACCAGAACGTAACGCCGGCCCGGGTAGAGCGGCAGCGCGGCCGCGGTGACCGCGGCGGCCGTCAGATACGGGCCGAGCTCCGGGCGGTGGCCGAGCCATTGCGTCACCGGGGCCGTCATTGCAACGCCGATTTTTTCACTAGGGCTCGAGTCGAACGCGAATAGGCTTCCACTCCCCTGTCCGAGGCATCCGCCGGCCCGAAGGCCGACTCATAAGGTTGTCTATAGCGCTCAGGGGCGGACGCGCCGGCGTCGGACGGCCAGCCCCAGCCCGCCCAGCAAGACCGCCATGAGCCACCAGTCGCCCCGCTCCCAGGCCGACATCGGCGTGCGACTCATCGAGCAACCGCCTGTGCCGGTGGACAGGTCGGCCGTCGCCCCGGCGCCGCCGCCTACGGCCACGGCTACGCCCCCGGGGTCCATCACCGTTCCGTCGGACGCGCCGTCGGCGTCGTTCGGCCCCCCGTCAGCGATCGTGAGCCGCACACAGCGATGGCCTGCGGTCAGCCCCGGCGTGTAGGCGGCGTCGTTGGGCGCAGGGCACTGGCGCATGCCCGAGCCGGAGACGAGACCCGCAGAGGCGACCGAGTCGGCGCCGCCGTCGTCGAAGTCTTGCCACGACCCGTTCACCAGCTTGCGGTAAATCGCGTCCTCCGGGATCCCCTGCGGAATCGGCAGAACCACGCTCACGCTGCCGCTGACGCCGGTCACCTGGAAGTCGTAGCACTGCCCGAAGCAGCTCACCAGCGCGCCCGGGTCGTCCGGGAGCTCATCCCGGTCGACGCGCATGCTCCCCGTCGAGCCCGGGCCGATGGTGCCGGCGCTGGTCTGCGCCGAGCTGTCCACCACGATCACGGTCCCGGTGAGGCTCAGCGTGTAAGGCACGCCGCCGAAGCCCGAGGGGTCGCCGTGCGGCACGTGCGCGCTGTAGGTCAGCTCGAAGCTCGAGCCGTCCTCGCACGGTTCGGAGCTGCACTCGAGCGAGGCATGGCCCGGATCGTCCTCTTTGACGAAGTCCGAGCACGGCGGCGTGCCGCCGATGACGCACCCGCCCTGGTTGATCGCCTCGATCCCGTTCCAAGTGACGAACCACCGGTCACGGAACAGCAGCGTGTTGTTGAACGCCGGATCCGACTCCTCGACCCTGATGCCGCCTTTGCGCGTGAAGTGCATCCCCGTGTTACCGAAGAAATTCCAGCCCTGGTCGAAGGCGGCGACCTCCTTCCCGGTGGGCGCACCCGAATGACTGGTCTCGGAGGCCATCTCCTGGCCGATCACCAGCCCGCCGGCGGTGCCCGGCTCGAGCACCGTGTAGATGAACTCGCCCGGCTGCATCTCCATCGAGAAGAACGACCCGCTCTGCGGTTTATCGCTCTTGTCGCCGCTCGGGTCCGGGATACCCGCCTCGTAGGCGAGGACCGCGGTGATGTCGTCCCTGTTCCACGAGGTCGGCGCATGGTTGAAGATGTCGGTGATGCCGATGTCGACCGTGCCGGCGGGAGAGCAGGGCATGCCGAGGCTGTCGCTCACCGTGTAGGTCACCGTATCCGAGCTGCCGCTCGCCGGCGGCCGGTAGTCGAGCGTGCCGTCGCTGTTGACATTGACCACCGTGCCCCTGTTCGCAGTGGCGATCACGCTCGTCGGATCGATCCCGGCGTTGGGGTTGGGGTCGGTGTCGTTGCCGAGCACCGCAACATTCTTGGTCTGGCCGCGGGTGACCGACTCGTTGTCGGCGGCGCAGGTCGGCGCCGTGTTACCGCTCGGATCCTCGTTGATCGTCACCGTGGGCGCGCCCGCGACCGGATTGCCGTTATTATCGGTTATCGAGTAGCCGAAGCTGTCCACGCCCCCGGCGAAATTGTCGGGGGGCGCATACTCGACCACTCCGTCGTCATCATCGTCGGTCGCCGTGCCGGCCGGGGCGCCGGTGATCTGAAGCGTCGTCGGATCGAAACCCGACGGAGGCGGAATGTCGTTGTCCAGCACCGCGATCGCGAGCCGGCCCCCGCCGCCGTCCCCGCTGACGACGTCGTCGACCGTGTCGTCCTTGAGCCCCGCCTGCTGCAAGGTCCCTTCCAGGTGCAGCTCGTAGGGCACGGCGCCGAAGCCCGACGCGGAGCCCTTCGGCACTTGGGCGTGGTAATCCAGGGTGAAGCTGTCGCCGACCGCGCAGGCCTTGGGGTTGCCGCTGGAGTCCGTGCAGTTGATCTTGGCGAGACCGCTGTTGAGATCGCCGCCTCCGGCGGCGTCGCC
>JABAHQ010006098.1_pt1 | contig 37525 bp, 47 predicted proteins | sample 7062091 | NCBI WGS metagenome assembly JABAHQ01 (sample SAMN14534359, study PRJNA622989) | marine sediment metagenome | biome: marine biome [ENVO:00000428]; feature: marine pelagic biome [ENVO:01000023]; material: deep marine sediment [ENVO:00002113] | place: India: Gulf of Kutch | collected... | reverse complement strand
GGAATAGAATTGGCTGAAGAAGAACCAGAGGAGGAACCCTCAAAGGAGAAGAAGGGCAAAGGTATCAGCGTATATTATCAGATTGAGGAGGAAGACCTGAAGAGGCTGCGGCCCTTCTGTGACAGATGTGGACCTGGCTACTTCATGGCGGATCATGGCGACCGGTACACCTGCGGCCACTGCGGCTTCACCCGCTACAAGAGAACCAAAGAGCAATAAAGTAGGTTTAAATCCTCCCCACCCCTATAAACTTCTGAGATCCACAATGGTTAAGGTAAACGTCTTCATCCGCGACATCTCCGCAGAACGCCTATGGGAGATCGATAAGAATATTCCTCCCGTCAAGGTGTCCACCAACCTCAATGTGGTGGGCGTAAAAAAGAAAGGGAGGAGCAAACTAGAGGTCCCCTTCGTCTTCACTATAAACTACTCCCCACCCGTGGCCCAGATCAGCGTCAAAGGCAAGGCCCACATAAGAGGAAAGAGGGAGGAACTGAAGAAGATTCACAGCTCCTATACCGAGAAGAAACCACCACCACAAGTCGTGGTGCAGTCCATCTCCAACACCGCCTTCCTAGAGTCCGTAATCATATCCCGAACCCTCAGGATCCCACCCCCCATCCCACTACCCAAGATCTCGGCCCAAAAAGAGAAGAAGAGGCCGGAACCCTCTTACCGAGCCTGATCCTAACCAGAAAATCCCTATACAGGCTCCAGCCTTCAATAAGAATTGTGCGCAAACCTACTAAACAGTATCCATAAATTTGTAGAAACCTCGGTAGCCCAAAGAGGATCAACGGCTACTTGAGGGGGACATACATCGAAGATCTGGAGGCCCCGATACCTGGCGATCCGTGCTTCACAAGTTGGTTAGTGATGGCGAACTCGCCCAAGTAATGCCCAATCATCCCAGGGGTCATCTCTACAGCACTGAACTCCTGTCCATTATGGATCAGGATGGTGACCCCCACCATCTCAGGAAGAATCACCATATCTCGAGCATGAGTCTTGACCATCATCTTCTGCCCCTCCTCCTTCCCAGCTCTCTTAGCCCTCCGAATATTCTCCAGCAGTATCCTCTGGTCTCTGGTTAGGCCCCGTCTGAGGCTTCGACGCTTTCTGGAGGGGAGCAGGCGGATGAAATCGTCCATAGATAGATCTTGCAGCTCTTCGAAGCTGCGCCCGCGATAGGCGAATTCCTTAGGCATCCTATTTATCCTCCACAATTTTCTCTTTACAGGCGTTTATTAAACATTTCTAACCCCACCAAAGGCAGTACAGGCCTAGCCGCCCTTTTCAAGCCCCTTCAGAAGATCCATTAGCCGGGGCATAAGCTCTGTTCCCCTCTCCAGAACCCCTAAACTTCCTCTCTTGCAGTCTCTCTCCGAGAACCGGTCAACATCGTCAGCCTGAACCCTATCGCCAGCGATCAACAGGGGAACCGGATCATCACTGTGGGCCTTCAGCTTGCAGGGTGTGGAGTGGTCCGAGGTCACACACAGGATACAATCCTCTAAATCAACCTTAGGCAACAGATTTCCGAAGAAGAACTGGTCCACCCCTTCAATGAGCTGCTTCTTACGATGTGGCTTTCCATCGTGCCCCGCCACATCCGGACCTTTGATATGGATGTAGAAGCCGTCGTAGGAGGGCAGCTGGTGGAGCAGTTCCTGGGCTCTTAAGATGCAGTCCTCTTCCATATCATCGGTGGGAGGTGGAATATCCACCACCCTCAGATTGGCGGCCCTAGCTATTCCCCGCTCAATGGGCATATCGGCCAGACAGACAAGATCTACACCATACCTCTCGTCCATCTTAAACAACCGGGGCAGGCGGCTGCCGGCGTCTCTGGTGAGTATCAGATTGGCCTTCAGCCGCCCCTCCTCTGCCCTCCGTTCATTCAACTCCTGACTCTCCAATACCTGGTGGCTCTTCCTCACAAACTCGTTAACCAGCCCAGCCGATACCTTGGCCTCCTGACTCTCGTCCAGCGGCTCACAATCCTTAAGAACCATCTCCACCTGACTCTTGGCCACCCCCAAGCCTTCCATCCTAGTATAGGCAGGATCGGTATTCGTGATCTCCCCTGACAGGCTACCCACTTCACTACGAATAACCAGGGCTGCCCTATGCCCCATAGTATTCTGGAACTCAAAAGTTGCCGGATGGGACTCCAGCTCCACCTCCTGGTTTATAATCCCAGACAGCTCATCAGCCTCCTCCCGGGTTATATCTCTGCCCACCCGTCTGTCCAAGATCTCCCCGCCCTCCCCCAGAGTGGCGAAGTTACATCTAAGAGCCAGATCCCCCTCAGCCACAGCCAACCCAGCACCATAGGCCTCCAGGGGTCCACGACGAGCCTCATATTGGAAGGGATCATACCCCAAGATGGAGAGCACCGCCACATCGCTCTCCGGAGCAACCCCCTCCTTAACCGAATACATCAAACCAGTCATTCCTTCTCTAGCCAGAAAGTCCATATTCGGGGTCTCTGCAGCTTCCAGAGGAGTCCTATCCTCCAACGCTTCAGTGGGCAGATCCCCCATACCATCTATGACCACGTAGATGAGCTTCAAACTCCTTCACCCTCCGAAGAATACCAAGCCAACAATAAGAATGGTTCGCTACCAGGTTCCACCATTGACAGCCTCTCTCCGACCAGAAGAAACCCTAAGGTATAACACTGATAAATATGCCTATCCAATAACAGATTAATCAGTAGGTGATGATATGGAAGAAGATAAAGAACTGGAGAAGATAAGAAAGAAGAAGCTGAGAAAGATGATGAAGAAGACCACCCAAAACCCAGAAAAAGAGGCCACCGCACCCAGCAAACCTATAGAGATCAACGATGCCTCCTTTAAAGAGACGATCCAGAACAATTCCCTGGTGGTGGTAGACTGCTGGGCACCCTGGTGCGCCCCCTGCCGCATGGTAGCCCCCATCATAGAGGAACTGGCCCGAGATTACGCGGGAAGAATCCTGTTCGGCAAACTGAACGTAGACCAGAATCGAAAGGTAGCCACCCAGTACCAGTTAATGAGCATCCCCACACTCCTAATCTTCAAGAACGGAAAGCTGGTGGACCGAATAGTGGGCGCCCTGCCCAAAGAGAGGCTAGAAAAGAAGATAACCCCCCACCTAGAATAGATATCAATCATAAGAGAAGATCTACTCCTTTCTCGATCCTGAGCACAGCCCACCTAGACAGCCAGCCCTCCCCCCTAATCCTCAGGCTCTGGAAGCAAACAATTCTAGCCAAGACCTCTTCTCATAGAGTGCAAACGCAAAGACTAATCTCCACAGGAGCTGCAACCACCCTCAACAACCGCCTCCCAAGCCCGTAGCCTTCTGGGCACCCTTGACCAGTTCTAGATCCTTCACATAACCACACTATTCTGGGGCTAGTCTTCGCCTCTCACGGCAAAACCAGAGATCAAGAATAGAAAGCAGACGAAGAGACGTAACAGGTAACGTGCCGAAGCTACTAACAGCTCAAACATTACCTAGAAGACTGACCATCTTCCAGGCAATAAATCTACTTCACAGAAACAGCTTACATCCCAACTGAACAGGCCAGTATCCTTGTCTAGGCCGGTGAGAAGGGGTTAACGAAGGCTTTAAATATGGAGCCGATGCTGCCTCTTAAAGACTTGAGGATGAGCAATGCCAAAGAAGAGGAAGGGTAAGTCTCACTCCATTCGTCCAGTCAGCAGTAGACCTCCAGGGTGGTGCAAGTATAGACCAGAGGAGGTGGAGGCCCTGGTCATAAATCTCGCCAAGGAAGGGCATCCACCCAGTGAGATCGGGGTCATCTTACGCGATAAGCATGGCATTCCCCTCACCAAACCCATCACTGGAAAGTCGGTCACTGAGATTTTGAGGGAGGCGGACTTGGAGCCCTCTCTTCCCGAGGACTTCCAAAATCTACTCCGGAAGGCCTCACGCCTCCGGGTACATCTGGAGAAGAATCCTGAAGACGTACATAACAAAGAGGCTCTCCAGAACGTGGAATCCAAGATCTATAAACTCATGAAATATTATAAGCGAGAAGGTTTACTGCCTCCAGACTGGAAGTACGAGGCCAAGGCGGTCTCCTTCTTCTGATCTGGGGGATCGAATGCCGATCAAGAAAGATCAGAAGGACTCCTTCCTAGAGAGCACATCTGAAGCAGCGAAACTTATTCTGCAGTGTGTGGAAGAAGAGGAGTTCATCCATGTCACCTCTCACCTAGACGCTGACGGGTTGTCAGCTGCGGGCATCCTGGGAAGAACTCTGGCCAGACTGGGTGCCACCTTCCGTATTCGGGTTGAGAGGTGGATGGATGAAGGGATTGTGCAGGGAATCGCCGAGGAGAAGCCGTCTTTAACTATATTCACCGATCTGGGCGGCGGCTATCTGGATCTGTTGAGCAAGGAGCTCAGCGATCAACGGGTGATCATCCTGGACCACCATGAACCGGTGGGACAAGCTTCCTCAGAACTTCTGCATGTGAACCCTCATATTCAGGGAATTGACGGGTCTCGCGATCTAAGCGGAGCGGGAGTAGCCTACTTCGTGGCCAAGGCCCTGAACCCTGAGAATGTGGATCTGGCCTGCTCTGCCGTGGTGGGAGCCCTGGGAGATATCCAGGACAAGCATGAACAGCGCAGTCTGGGAGGCCTGAACGAGCTAGTGGTGGAGGACGCTGTGGACTCAGGTCATCTAGAAGTTGAGAAGGATCTGCTCCTCTTCGGCAGGGAGACCAGACCTATCCATAAGGCCTTGGCCTACACCACCAACCCCTACATCCCAGGTATAAGCGGGGAGGAAGACAAGAGCCTAGCCTTCCTAGCCAATGTGGGAATCCCCCTCAAAAGGGAGGAAAAATGGCGGGCCTTGAGAGATCTCTCCCAGCAGGAGAAGAGGGAGCTCACATCTGCCCTCAGCGACCACCTAATCTCCAAGGGTTATCCTAGCGAGGCGGCTCTGAAGCTGGTGGGCACGGTCTACACCCTGACAAGGGAGGAGGCTTGGACCCCTCTCAGGGACGCCAGAGAGTTCACGGTGCTGCTCAACGCCACCGGCAGGATGGACAGGGCCGGGCTGGGGGTAGCCATCTGTATGGGAGACAGAGGGAAGGCCCTAGAAGAGGCCCACCAGATGCTAGAGGACTACCGACGGACCATAGCTGAGTATCTCAGCTGGCTCGATGAGAAGCCAGACAGGATAGAAGAGTTAGATAACATCTACGTGGTGAGAGGGGGAGGCTTCATCGATGAGAAGATGATCAGCGCGGTGGCCACCATAATATCCAGCAGTCTTCCTGACCCAGAGAAGCCCCTGTTAGCCTATGCCAAGGTGGTGGAGGAAGATATGGTCAAGGTGTCGGCCAGGACCTTGCCCCTGTTGACGGAGAGAGGTCTGAACCTAGGAGAGATTCTGCGGATAGCAGCTGAGGAGTACTCCGGCCGGGGTGGGGGACATGACATCGCTGCTGGGGCCCAAGTGCCGATCCGGGATGTAGAATCCTTCGTTGGACAGGTAGATCAGCTGGTGAAGAAGCAGCTGGAGGGCCTGGAGCTTGGAGGCTGAGATCACCCTCTCCTACCAGACTGAACGGGAAGCCCGTTCAGTGGCCCGGGCAGTGTCACCCGATAACTTAGAGGCTCCAGCTGGCCTATCCATAAAGACGGTCAGGGAAGGAAAGAGGGTGATAACCCATCTGCAGTGCAACTTGAGCCTAGGAACCCTGATAGCTACCCTAGACGACTTCTTAAGCTGCGTCTCAGTAGCAGAGAGAGCCCTCTCAGCCGCAAAAGGGACCAAGGCCTGAGCAATAATCTGGCTTACTGGACAAACTTGTTATCAGAGAAGAACAGAGGGAATGAATCACTTTAATATATATATGTCATCTTAAACTAGGACAGAAAGGTTTACAGTTAAGCTGTAATCTAAGAGGATGAGGATGTAGGTATGCTGGATATAAACTTGATTCGAGACCATCCAGAAGTAGTGAGAGAGAACCTGAAGAAGAGAGGTGAGGCTGAGAAGCTGAGCATGCTGGAGGACTTGATCCAATACGACCAGAAATGGAGAAGGTCGCTGACTGAACTGAATAATCTAAGACATAAGAAGAACGTGATGACCACCGAGATTGCTCAGCTGAAGAAGGAGGGAAAGGACGTAGGGCAGAAGATTCAGCAGGTAGGCGAGATCGCGGAGAATATCGAAGAGTTAGAGGGGAAGGTGGACAAGTATGAGGAAAAGATAGATCATACAATGCTCCGACTGCCGAACATTCTTCACCAGTCGGTTCCCCTGGGAGAGGATGAGAACGACAATGTTGAAGTCAGGGTGTGGGGAGAGCCTCCTCAGTTGGATTTCGAACCTAAGAGCCACCTGGAGATAGCCTCAGATTTGGGGTTGATAGATGGGGAGAGAGCTGCAAGAGCAGCGGGGGCAGGGTTCTACTACTTGAAGGGGGAACTGGTGCTGCTCGATCTGGCAATACAGAGATTTGCTATAGATTCGCTGATTGAGAAGGGCTTCACTCTCATCGAGCCTCCTCTGATGATAAGTGAAAGGGCCTACCAAGGGATGTCAGGCGACCCCTTCGACTTCAGGGAGGCCAGCTACAAAGTGGAGGGCGCCCAGTTCTATCTGATACCCACCGCTGAATATCCCCTGGGCAGCATGTTCATGGAGGAGGTCTTCCCTAAGAAAGAGCTTCCTACAAGACTGGTGGGGGTCAGCGCCTGCTTCAGAAGGGAGGTGGGCACCCACGGAAAATACACCAAGGGCCTATTCAGAACCCATCAGTTCAATAAGGTGGAACAGTTCATCTTCTGTCTACCAGAGCAGTCCTGGGATCTGCTTGAGGAGCTGCAGAGGAATTCGGAGGAGCTGTATCAGAAGTTGGGATTACATCACCGGGTGGTGAATCTCTGCAGTGGGGACATGACCACCAAGGCTGCCAAAGCCTATGACATAGAGATCTGGATGGCGGACGGAGAGTTCAGAGAATGCGGCACCAACTCCAACTGTACCGAGTATCAAGCCAGAAGACTGAACATCCGATACAGAGAGAAGGAGGGCCAGGCCCCAGCTGGCTATGTACATACCTTGAATAATACTGCCTTGGCGACCTCCAGAACCATGATAGGCATCCTGGAACAGTTCCAGCAGGAAGATGGCTCCGTTATAATCCCGCAGGTTCTTAGGCCCTATATGGATGGAATGCAGAGGATCGGATGATCCCCGTCGGTCTGAAGACTTCTCTGATTGACGCTAAAGCTTTTAATATATCCCTGCGAGATCTGTTGAGTCATAAGGGATGCTCACCATGTCTTCCAGAAGGAGAGGTCGCATACGAGACAAGTGGCGGGCTAAGAGATGGTATACGGTGAAGTCTCCTCCCTACTTCGGAGGCGTGGAGCTGGGAACCGTGCCAAGCGACGACCCTTCCAAGCTTGTGGGTCGAGTGATCGACGCCACACTCTATGATGTGACCGATGACTTTTCCCACCAGTACCTAAAGATGCATTTTAGGATAACGGATGTGGAGGGAAAGACGGCTCACACCATCTTTAGCAGGCATGAGTACTCCAGAGACTATCTCAGAAGCCTGGTTCGAAGGAGAACCACCCGCATAGACGGCATCTTCAACATCACCACCAAGGACGGTTATCGAATAAGATTGGCCGTATGCGCCCTGACCCTCAACAGAGTCAAGACCTCCCAGGAGAAGTCTATCCGGGGTATCATGAAGAGAATAGTTGCTGAGAAGGCCCGAATCCTGGAGTTCACCCAGTTTGTCCAGGAGATGGTTCTGGGGAAACTGGCTTCGGACATATACAACGAAGCCAAGAAGATAACTCCCCTGAGGCATGTGGGAGTAAGGAAGTCAAAGCTCATTCAACAGCCGAAGATCGCTGCGTAACCTATATCCTATTTGATTCACATCCTTTTTAGAGATGATGTCATCGACGGAAGATCAGGCCAGAAACCTGAAGGGGAGAGTAGCTCGGGAAGCAGCTACTCTACTTTATACCTCCCTGGAGAAGGAGTATAAACAGGCCAAGATCAGAGCCGCAGAGACTCTGGGCACCCGGATCCTGCCCAGCAACCGAGAAGTAGCCGAAGAACTGGACAAGATCGCTGAGGACAGAGAAGGCGCTCACAGAAGGGAGCTCTTGGTGCAGATGCGGAAGCAGGCCCTTCAGATAATGCGGATCCTAGGGGGGTTTCATCCTAGGCTGGTGGGTAGTGTTTGGAGGGGAACAGTCCACCACAACAGCGACATAGATATCTACGCCTTCTCTTCGCACCCCAACCGGGTTCTGGAGGAACTGGAGGAGAGCAGTTTTAGGATTGCCAGAGCTGAGTGGCGTTCAGTGACCACGGAAGGGAAGAGACAGTCCTCCTTTCACATCCATCTAATTCTCCCTACCGGTAACCGAGCTGAGGTGGTGGTCAGGAACCCTCAGAAGATGAGGGTGGTGAGGAGATGTGAGATCTATGGAGATCAGGTGACTGGCCTGAGCTACTCACAGCTCCGGAAGATCCTGGATGAAGATCCCCATCGTAGGTTCATGCCCACCTAGAAGATTCTTGGCCGGGACAGATGGGAAACCTATTAATATGGGCAGCCTCAAAGAGATCAGCCACTCCTTTAGCCACGGATTGATTATGGATGCCCTACTACGTTTACATCCTTCTCTGTCAAGACGACAGCTACTACACAGGATACACCAAAGATGTGGAACAGAGGATGGAACGACATCGGAAAGGTCTAGGGGCCAGATACACCAGAATGCATAAACCTGAAGAGATCGCTTACCTGGAGGAGTTTGAAAGTCGTGGACAAGCTATGAAGAGAGAGCGAGAGATCAAATCCTTCAGCCATGACAGGAAACAAAGACTGGCGGATTCATACGGCGAAGCAGGCTCCACCACCTGCCAGAGCGATGATAACCTTGATCCCCCCTGCTAAACGGTATAAGCCAGGAGATTGATTACCACCACAAGGAGATAGAAGGCAACCAGAACCTTCAGGATCCCCACGAAGACCCTCTTGGCGAAGCTCCACTCCTCAGGGTTCACCACCTTCTGGGCCACTGTAAACAATAACCCAAAAAGCAGGACCAAGCCGCCCTTCAGCCAAGCCGCAGAAAGATATCCTATCTGTTCCCAGATGTACAACGTTACCGGATTGGCTTCATAGGCCGGCACAGTGGTTAATATGTCTAGCATGTTGAGGAAGAATAACAAGACAAACCATAGTCCAAAGGATGATATCCTACCCTGCAATCTCCTCTCTCCAACTTAGAAAGATAAGAGGGATTTCAAAAAGTTATCGACTGCTCATGCATACTAAACCTTCTGTAAGAAGAGAGATTTCACGTCCCAATGGAAAATATTAAGGGATGCAGATCTCATACTAGAGAAGCGTAGAGCCTACGACAGGTGGCTTCTAGTTGGATAAGGACAGATTGGGGTTTTGCCGGTCAAAGATGGAGGAGGTGATGGAGGAGGAGGGGGCCTCAGTAACTTTTGTGAACAGCAAGTCTGGGAAGCGGATACGATTTGCCGGGAGAGCCGACGGAAGTCTCAGGGCGCACCTGGACCTGGGTCAGCTCTCTAAGGAAGAGATCGCCAAGTTGTTATCTCTGGGGTTCAGAGAGACTGGTTTCGGAGAGGTGGAGGCCCTCTCCAGCCTAACAGATGTGGGGCGCCAGAGAGCCATAGACCTGCTGGATCATTTCGGCGGGCTGGAGGGCGTCTCGGAGGCCAGAGAGCAGGAGTTGCATGAGGTTTCAGGTGTGGGTGGGAAGATCGCAAGCAGGGTAGCGGGCTCTACCTCCAAGTTTAGAGAACTGATTTCAGAGGCCAGGGCGGAGAAGAATTATAACCTCAGTAAGGTCTGTGATCTGGAGGAGGCGGTAGAATTGACTGCACGTTTCTTTGAGGAGGTCTGTTCCTTGCCCGGGCAGTACGAGATCCGGGCTGAATTGCGGAGGGGGGAGATACATTGTGATGCCTGTGGGAGAACGATTAAAGATGACAGGGTGGTGAGGCGGCCTGAGTTGTCTATAGAAGCCGCTAGGCAGATGGGGATGGAGGAGGATAGGATTCAAGTCTTGGTGGAGAGACATGTAGCCTTCACTCGTAGGATGGCGGCTCACCAGTCGCCAGAGGCTATGGAAGCGTTATGCTCTGCCATCCGGGAGGTGGGACCCGTGATTCCCGTGGTCTGCGCGGAGTGCGCCAAGAGGCTATAGTCTCTGGTCTAAGCCCTTCAAGAGCCAGATCCTTCATATACTTTATTCGGTTTTCCCTAGGTTATGGTGAGGTGGCTTCAGTGAGAGAAGGTCCAAATATCGTATATTGGTTGGGTGATAAGCTGTATCTGAACATAACTAACCGGTGTTCCAATGATTGCTACTTCTGTTTGAGACGGTTTAAGAGCGGGGTTGGAGGGTTCAATCTCAGGTTGCAGAGGGAGCCCGCTCCACAAGAAGTTGTTCAAGAACTACAGAAGGTATTAAGGAGGAAGAGATGGGAGGAAGCTGTTTTCTGTGGTTTTGGGGAGCCCTTGGTGAGGTTAGATCCAGTCTTAAGGATCACGGACTGGCTGCGGCGGTTCTGGGGTGGGGTGGTCCGGGTGGATACTAACGGTCATGGATACCTTTTAAATGAGGAAAGAGAGGTGGCCAAGGAGCTGGAAGAGGCGGGGGTGGATAAGGTGAGTGTGAGCCTGAATGCACATGATGAGGAGACGTACAATGAGATCTGTAGACCAAGGTTGGAGGATGCCTTTCAAGGAGTCTTGGAGTTCGTTAAAGGGGCCCGAGCCACAGATTTGGAGACGGAGATTACTGCTGTGAGTATCCCGGAAGCAGATATTTCTAGGATGAGGGAGATGGCGGAGAGGATGGGAGTGGGATTCAGATTAAGAGAGTATATACCCTGCATCTGGTAGAGTCTTAGAGTCTCTGCCTTCTCATCCCCAGTGTACCCTTGAGACCTGAGTCTCATGGCGTGGCCTCACTGTGAGGTGGGTAAATTCTGTCCCTTCCAGGGAGATAAGTTTAAATATTACCAAACGGTAATAAGGTTAGTTACCAAAAGGTAACAAGAGTTAGAGATGACACTGAAGCTACAACTTGTAAAGAACGGCAAGGTCCTCTTCCAGATGCCCCTATCCAAGAAGGGTTGGGCAAGAAAACAGCTAGAACATGAACTAACCGATTTTGAAAGAGAATTCGACAGATACACCACGCTCTTCCACGCACTGGCCCACCAGAACAGACTACGCATGATGAGCCGGCTCTTCGAAGAGGAGGACCTAAAACTGGGCTTCGCCGACTTCATGAAAGACCTCAGCCTGAATCCCAAAATAGTGTGGGAGAACACCAAGAAACTACAAGAAAGCGGACTCTTAACAAAATCCAGAGACGGCAAATACCGCTGCCCAGAACTGGGACAAGCCGAGTTCCTCATGCTCAGTCTAGCCCTCAGACGGCTACTCCACACCCTAAGAGGGCTCCAAGAATCACAACGGAGGTGAAAACCATAAATGGCATACTTTGACGACAGCATCCGAGACATAGACACCATATACAATAAATTGATGAAGAGACTGTTCAGACAGATGGAGGAGCTGGACAGGGCCGTCCAGAGCGGAGACTTCCAAGGTCACTGGAACATCAGACCCATCAAAGGGCCCGGCGCCAGAGGCTACGTTGCCCACGGACGCTTCCAAACGGGTCAGCTACCCAGAATCCCACAACAGACACTGAAGCAGCCCCGAGAGCCTCTAATAGACACCCTTGAAGACGAGGAATACCTCAAAATCTACGTAGAACTACCCGGGGTCACCAAGGACGACATCCAACTGGACATCACAGACCAACAGGCAGAGATCAAAGCCCGGAACTTCCACAGAACCATCCACCTATCAACCAGCCACCTAGAACTGGACGGCACAACTGCCAAGTATAACAATGGGGTTCTGGAGGTCAAGATCCCCAAGAAGAAAGAAGAGGCGGACAGCCCAGAGAAGAAGACCATAGAGATCGAATAGGAAGTTGAAGATATGAAGAGCCAGATCTACAACCTGGACTACAACAACTACATCAACTTCGTGGGCACCGCTCACTTCACCAGACGCAGCCTCCAAGATGCCTACCGGGCGGTCAGGGAGCAGAGACCTAGCGATCTAGCCATCGAACTAGATATGAGAAGATTCAGAATCCTGAACCATACCTGTTCAACCTGTCCCAGACAGACCACCTGCAACCACAAGTGCGAATTCATAGCCGCCACAGAAGCCTTAGGAAATGTCGACACCAACATCTGGCTGATTGACATGTCTCAACAGGAGATGGGGCAGAGAATCAGACAACTAAGACAATCTATGACCCCAGGATGGGCCTGGCTCTCACATATTTCTCTGCCCTTCATCCCCAGACAAGACGAGATGACCCGATCATGGGAGCAGGGCTACAAAGATCAGGTTCTCAACTCCTACCAGAGAAGGCTAGATAGGCTGCGCCGTCGAGCACCTCATATATGGCGGGTATTGATCGATGAACGCAATGGCCTCATGGCAGCCAGGCTGGCTTATATAGCCTCCCAGAAGCTCATGGAAGACGAAGAGCCTAACATATTGGCTCTTGTGGGAGCGGCGCATGTAGAGGGAATAAGTGCTCTCCTCAAAGAACCACTGACGATCAAAGAGAGTTTACAAAGACTGAATCTAACCTTCACGCCACCCAAGCTCATCAGAAGAATCAGCGTAGAAGCAAATTAATTCTGGGAGAAAAAACCAAAATCAAGAAGGGTTCTGCTAGTTTCCACACAGGACCTGAACTCCCACCGAGGCCTCCCAAGGGGATCTAGGTCTTCTCAGCAAGTACAATGAAGAGGCTTCGTCGATAACTGTCAATCATCGTCTCTCTAGGCCTAAGTTGGATTCTGAACCCTCCTAGCAACTGTCCCAGTTCATCTTGGTCCACGAAATGATGGAGAACTCCCCGTTCTGGACCCTCCTCCCGCATAAACGTATTCTCCTCCACCCTTATTCCCTTCCCATATTTACTACTTCTTTTGGAGTGAAAATTCACCAGTAGCTTGCCTCCCCGCTTCAGAACCCGGTAAACTTCAGACAGGGTCTCACGAACCTCCTCCAGTCTCTGATGATAAATAGTCTTAACACATACCACCGCATCGAAGTAGGAGTCCATACAGGGAACCGCTTTTATGTCACATCTTATGATCCCCGCTCCCAATTTTCGGGTCTTGAGCTTTCTGTTAGTCAGCTCTAGGCCGGTTTGTGAAATATCAGCCCCATAGGCTTCGAAGCCTTGCTCCGCAAGATAGAGGGTGTGCCTTCCAGCTCCACATCCCAGATCCAGAACCCTCTCAGCACCTCTCTTCTTCAAGATAGAAGCGAAGTTAACAACTATCCCATCCGGACTTTCTGGATCGTATTCCTTCCTAAGCAGTATCCTGTCCCATTCAGACATTACTCTCTTATCTCAACCCAAGAGACTACCACACAAGTACCCCATATTAGTTTCTCAAATCCAGATAACACGCGTCCTTCTACGTCATGAAGGAGCTTCAAAGTCACTCATAGCTTGATTCGTCAACACAACAATAAACCATCAAAACTGTGAATGCCCCAGATCCTGGTTTCTGGAGGTTACAGTTAAATTCATATGTCATCCCACAGGAAAGATAGAAGCAGCATTTAATGGGAAGCTTGGCCATGAACAAAAGCTCCGAGTTCCCCGGCTTCTATAAGTTGAGTCCTGAGGAGAGGGTACAGTTTGTCCAGGAATTCGCAGATCTGACAGATGAAGAAGTGGCGCTCCTGCAGTCCACGGGCTCCTTGGAACTGGAACTGGCTGATAGAATGATCGAGAATGTGGTGGGAGCCATCCCCGTACCACTGGGGATGGGGGTCAACTTCCGGATCAATGGAAAGGATTACCTTATCCCTATGGCCATTGATGAGCCGTCAGTGGTGGCGGCAGCCAGTTATGCAGCCAAGATGGCGCGGAAGAAGGGGGGATTCTTCACCAGCAGTACAGATCCCATCATGATCGGTCAGGTTCAGGCTGTAGATATACAGGATCCCTATCGGGCCAAGATGGCCATCTTGGCTGCTAGGGGTGAGATTCTTGAGAAGGCCAACGATCAGGATCCCATGCTGGTCTCGGTGGGTGGAGGAGCCAAGGATCTAGACGTAAAGGTTGTGGAAGCGGATTCCGGTCCCATGGTAATCACCGAGTTGCATGTGGACTGTAGGGATGCCATGGGTGCAAACGCCGTGAATACTATGGCGGAGGCTGTGGCCCCCCTGATTGAGAAGATTACTGAGGGCAGGGTCTACCTCAGAATAATATCAAACCTGGCCACCAAACGGCTTGCTCGGGCTTGGACCGTGGTGGAGAAGGAGGCGGTGGGCGGAGAGAGGGTGGTAGACGGTATTATAGAAGCCTACCACTTCGCAGCCGCAGACCCCTACAGGGCCGCCACCCACAACAAGGGCATACTGAATGGTATAATCGCAGTGGTGATAGCCACCTGCAACGACCACCGAGCCGTGGAGGCTGGAGCCCACGCCTATGCGGCCAGAACAGGCAGATACAGCCCACTGACAGTATGGGAGAAGAACCGAGACGGTGACCTAGTGGGCTCCATCGAGTTGCCCCTAGCGGTGGGGATAATAGGTGGCGCCACCAAAGTCCATCCTATAGCCAAGGTAGCCCTCAAAATCCTAGGTGTCAAAACCGCCAACGAGTTGGCTGAAGTTCTGGCCGCTGTGGGGCTGGCCCAGAATCTAGGGGCCCTAAGAGCCTTAGCCGATGAGGGTATCCAGAGAGGACACATGTCTTTGCATGCCAGGAACTTAGCGATCATGGCTGGGGCCTCTGGAGACTTGGTGGATCAGGTGGTAGAGAGAATGGTGGAAGAACGAAAGATAAGGATGGATAGGGCAAAGGAACTCATACAAGAATACAGGCGAGAGGAAAAGGTTAACTAGCATTCGCCGGTCAGTTGAACAAGATGGGGAGGAGATTTGAAGGTTATTCCTGGTCCCGCCAGCCAAAAATTGGGTCGACAGGTCGCTGAATTATTAGAGGCGGAGGCTGTCCACTTAGCTTTCAAGAGATTCCCTGATGGAGAATCCTACATCCGTCTGAAGGCGGATATTAAAGGAGAAGAGGTAGCCCTAATCCAGACCACAAGTCCCCCCCAAGACACACATCTGATGCAGCTACTCATCATGATCGACGCTGCCAAGGATCTGGGAGCCAGGAAAATAGTGGCAGTGGTTCCCTACTTGGCGTATGCCAGGCAGGACAAGCGATTCCTAGACGGAGAGGCGGTGAGCATCGAAACCATCATAAAGCTCCTCCAAGCCCTGAGAATAGACGGCTTCCTCACAGTCAACACCCACGAAGAAGATGTTCTAGAGAAGTTTGAGGTCTCAGCGGAGAACCTCTCAGCCATACCTATTCTGGCACAGCATCTGATGAAGAAGGACCTTAAGGAACCCTTCGCGCTGGCCCCAGACCAGGGAGCTTCAGGACTGGCTAAGGAAGCTGCCAAGGTTCTGGGAGGTGATTACGGATGGCTTCGGAAGGAAAGAGATCGCTTGACAGGAGAGATAAGTATGGAGAAGAAAGGATTGGAGGTTGAAGGCCGAGATGTGGTCATCTTCGACGATATTATAAGCACCGGAGGAACGATGGCCACCGCCTCGCAGATACTGAAGAAACAGGGAGCCAGGAGGGTCTTCGCGGCCTGTGTCCATCCGCTGCTTGTAGAGGGGGCAAAGGATAGGATCCTGCGAGCCGGCGCTGAACAGATCATTGGTACAGACTGTGTCCCCAGCCCAGTCAGCGTGGTATCTGTGGCTCCACTGGTAGTAGAGGCCTTGGCCCAGAGAGGATCCTAGTGTGGAGAAGTTCTTCTTCCTGCTGTCAGGCGAGCATCCAACCTTACCCTTCTCCGAGCTGAAGGCTATCCTAGAGGCTGAAGACTGTCAGCATCAGGTGCTGCAGAGATTAACCCAGGTCCTGCGCCTCGAAGCTGACACCCAAAGCGTGGAGGTTATTGAGTCCCGGTCAGCCATGACCCGGATCTGTGGACTGGAACTCTTCAGCTGCCACGCCTCAATCACCAGCATCCTAGAGAAGGCCCGCTCCACACCCCTAGAGGATCACCTTAGAGAGGGGGAAAGCTTTGCGGTTCGAGTAAGGAGGATACGAGGAACCGCTCCCCAGATTGGGAGACTGGAGCTTGAAGGAGAGCTGGGAGAAATCGTCCTAGACAAAGCTGAGGGTGCAGAAGTGAACCTAGGCAATCCAGAGAAGACCTTCTGGGGGGTGCTGACCGAGAATAGCTTCCTCTTCGGCATCAAGCTGACTGAGATCTCTGCAAAATCCTTCAGGGAGAGGGATCCTCAGAAGAGACCCTTCTTCCATCCCTCTGCCATGCCAGCCAAGCTGGCCAGATGCATGGTGAATCTGGCTCGTCCCCAAGCGGGTGATCTGGTTCTGGACCCCTTCTGCGGAACGGGCAGTATGCTGTTGGAGGCGGGACTTATGGGCTGCCGCGTGATGGGTCTTGACGCCCAGCCCCATATGGTAAGGGGCAGCCTACAGAATCTTCGTCATTATGGGCTGGAGCCGCAGGGGATGACAGTGGCAGATGCTCGTCATCTACCCATCACCCAGATCGGCTGTGTGGTCACCGACCCCCCCTATGGCAGATCCGCCACCACAATGGGTTGGAAGCCGCAGAGACTCATCAAAGAGGCCCTATCAGAGATGAAGGATAGGCTTCTCCCAGGACGGTGGATATGCGTAGCCTCTCCAGAAGCCACCCAGATAAGTAGGATTGGTCAGGAACTGGGCCTCAAACTTATAGAGTCCCACCTAATTTATGTACACAGCAGTCTGACCAGGGAGGTAGCAGTCTTCAGAAGTGGTTATAGTTGAGTCTGAGTGTGACCTTCCTAGGAACCGCCGCCAGCATACCCACCCCCCAGCGAGGTCTCCCCAGCATAGCCATTAGGCGAGAAGGCGAACTCCTACTCTTGGACTGCGGAGAAGGGACGCAACGCCAGATGATTCGGGCGGGCGTCGGCTTCCACCGCAAGACGAAGGTCTTCATAACCCATATGCACGGAGACCACCTGCTAGGTCTACCAGGCTTATTCCAGACCATGTCCCTCCTGGACAGGAAGAGAAAACTGGAGATATACGGACCATCAGGTATCAAGGCCTTCATCGAGGCTATGAGGCAGACGGTCCAATTCAAACTAGGTTTCCCCCTAGAAGTCTCAGACCTCGAGGAGGCAGGCTTGGTCTGTGAGGAGGATGAGTACACGGTGCAGACCAGCTGGACGGATCATGTGGTTCCGGGCTTAGCCTACGCCCTAATAGAGAATCCTAGACCAGGAAGATTCTACCCCGAGAAGGCTAGAGCCCTCGGAGTCCCACAGGGACCACTATGGTCCAGACTTCAACAGGGATCAACCGTGGAGCTTCCCAACGGACGAGTAGTTAAGCCGGAGGAGGTTATGGGTCCTCCACGCCCTGGAAGAAAGATCCTCTACACTGGGGACACAAGACCCTCAGAAAGTGTGGTGAGACTGGCTCAGAATGCAGATCTGCTGATCCATGACTCCACCTTCGACGAAGAATTGGCAGAGAAGGCTGACGAAGACGGACACTCCACAGCAGGTCAGGCAGCAGAAACGGCCAAAAAGGCCCAAGCAAAGAGGTTGGTCTTGGTTCATATCAGCGCCAGGTACAAGGAGCCAGACCTTCTTCTGGAGCAGGCCAGAAAGACCTTTCCAAGAGTGGAGGTGGCTGAGGACTTCATGAAGATCAATCTTCCTCTCTCAGAAGGTTAAGTGAAGAGCCTCCTAAGGGTTTGAAGGCTATCTTCCACATATTCCACGGACTCCAGCATAATCACATTGCTATACCCAGTCTCCTTCAGCAGCTCTGCAACCCTCTCCCAATCTATGTTTCCGTATCCTACTCCCAGATGGGAGTCGCTGTCTCCGCCATTATCACTGACATGCACGTGAACTATCCTGTCAGCGAAATGCGCGATGAAATCTTCGATCTGATTGTTCAGATTTGCGTGCCCTATATCCAGCGTCAGCCCCACATCTTCCCCCAGTTCATGGTAGAAACGAGCGAAGTCTCCCACACCTTTCATCAGGAAGGGGTAGGGCTCCGGAACATTCTCGATAGCTATCTCCACATCATGCCTTCTGGCAAATCTCAGCAGTGCTCTCACAGAGTCCAGATTCAGCTGCCAGTCTTCTCCAAGATAGAAGGAGCTGAGGCCAGTCCTCAGGCCGGGATGAAACACCCACATTTCACAATCAAGTTGGTGAGCGTGAAGAATAGACTCCTTCAGCAGCTTCAAGACGGTCTTCCTTAAGACCGGGTTCGGAGCAGCTATGTTTATGCCTGCGAAGGGTGAATGAAGGGTGAACTCCAAGTCCTGTGATTGGGCAACCTCTTTCAGAGCTCTTATTCGTTGGTGGTTCAGTCTGTGTAATCCCTCGTCAAGAAGCTCAACACGATGCACATCAACCTGGCTCAGTCTCTCCAGGAGGGATCCGAAGGATTCACCCAGACAGAATAGCATGGATAAGCCGATTTCCATGTTAGTCATAGGACCACAGCCGGAACAGGCCATTATCTGGTGGTTTTGGGAGCCATCCATTCTATGACTTCTCTGGGTTGGTCGCAGGTGATGCGAGCCTTGATGGGCCCCAGCGGGGATTCTCCCTCAGGATTTGAGAAGGAGATACGGCCCGCGTAGGCCACCTGCTTGTTCAGATAGAAGGTTATCGAACTGCCCCTCAGTCCCTCGAAGAGCGCTCCCCGGGCAGCATCGCGAATCCTCTGTCTGCGCAACAGGTCATGGATCCTCGCCAGACCACTCTTACCTTTGGTTTCAGCCCTGAGTAGATCTGCCCCCGGTCGGGGTAGGACCTGAAAGTCTAGAGGGCCGAAGATATTTTCCACAGCCTCCTTTACCTTCTTCAGATCCTCGGTAGGGTTAACGTCCACCGCTATCCTGACCTGTAGCTCATCCATCCTCTATCACTTCCTCCAAGACCTCTCGCACTCTCTTTTTCAGTTGGGACTTGGTCCCTTCATTCACGATCATATACTGTGCGGTGGCTATAACGCTTCCTAGGCCCACACTCAGTTCTCGGGAGTCTCGCTGCCTGAAGGTTTCCCAATCCTTGGGGTCGTCGCTTCTCCCCCTGCGGAATAGACGTTGGAATCTGGTCTCAGGCGAAGCGTGAACTGCGATTAGAAAGAAGTTTGAGAAATGTTTCCTGAACTCCATCACTTCGTTCAAGCTTCGAACGCCGTCCACCAGAACCAGCTCCGCCTTCGCTTGCTCAATCTTGAGGGTACAGCGCCTAGCCACGATAGCAGGTCCTTTCTCTTTCCGCAGTTCCAGCATGAGCTCACCGAGATTCGCCGGTGTGGGCTTTAGCCCTCTTCTTTCAGCCTCAAGCCTTATCTCGTCACCCATCACCACCGCGGGATACCCCCTCTCCTCCACCATCCTTCTGACTGTGGCCTTTCCGGCTCCAGGCATACCGGTCACGCCAAGAACGATTTTTTCACTCATTGCCTATTCTCTCTGGCTTCGGTCAGTATTTTATAATCTGGTGGTTAAAGTTATTATGCATGGTCCAGTATCAAGAGTTGAGCAAGAGGTCTTGCGATGTCGGAGACCATTCGAAGTTTCATATCTTTCGATTTAGATGACGAGTCTGTACTCCGAGAATTATCTGAAGCTCAGGACAGGCTTGTAGATACAGGTGCCAATCTTAAGCTGGTGAAACTGGAGAATATCCACGCGACCGTGAGGTTCCTAGGAAATATACGCCACGATATGGTTGACGCGATCCATAAAAGCATGGAGGAGGTGGACTTCACCCCCTTCGACGTAGAACTTAACGGCTTAGGCGTCTTCCCGAACATGAGATATATACGGGTGGTTTGGGCTGGGATCCAGAAGGGAGCCCACGAGATTAGGGAAGTCTTTGATCAGCTGGAGCCTCGCCTCCGGAAGCTAGGGTTCAAACCAGACTCCAAAGGCTTCAGCCCCCATCTGACCATCGCTCGCGTGAAGAGTGGACGTAACAAAGAGGAGCTGGTCAGATGCGTTAAAGAACAGGCAGACCGAGAGTTCGGGGTCTTCCAAGGTGAATGTTTGAGACTCAAGAAGAGCGTGTTGACCCCCAAGGGTCCGAACTACTCGACCCTGAGAGAGGTGTGCCGCTGACTCTTTCCAGACAGCCAATCCTCAAGTGGCCTCTATGTCCCCAAACCTGAAACCGGTTCTTGCAAAGGTCTCCGAAAGGGTTACTCCCAGCGAGGAGGAGAGAGAGCATATTCTGGAGTGGACTGAAGAGTTAAGAGAGAGGGTGCTGAGAGCGGCAGAGGAAGAGGGTATAGAGGCGAAGGTGAGAGTAGAGGGGTCCGTGGCTAAGGACACCTGGCTGAGCGGGGAACCAGAGATCGATATCTTCCTGCAGGTGCCGACCTCAATTCCCCGAGAAGAGCTGGGAAAGATCTGCCTAAGAATAGCTAGAAGGGCCACAGAAGGCTTTGAGCAGATCGAGAGATTCGCGGAGCATCCCTACCTTGAGGCCATAGTAGACAATGTAACAGTGAATATTGTCCCCTGTTATCAGGTTGAACGAAGGAAGTGGAAGAGTGCCACGGACAGAACACCCTTCCACACCGACTACGTGAAAGCTCGGCTCAACAAAGAGCTTTGCAAAGAAGTCAGGCTCCTGAAGAGATTCCTGAAGGGAATCGGGATCTATGGGGCTGAGATCAGAGTCGGAGGCTTCAGCGGCTATCTCTGCGAGCTTCTAGTCCTGAATTACGGCTCTTTCACCCAGGTCCTAGAATCCTTCGCGGAATGGGAGGGGAGAAGAACCATCGATTATAGGAAAAGATATAGGGGGGAGCAGGAGGATCTAGAAAGAACTTTTGAAGAGCCCTTGGTGGTGGTAGATCCTGTTGACAGGGAGAGGAACGTCGCAGCCGCGGTTAGAAAGGAGAGCCTGAGTGAGTTTGTCGCCGCGGGGAGGCGATTCCTAAAAAATCCTGATCTCAAGTTCTTCTATCCTCCGGAGAGAGCGGCCCTCAGCCCCACAGAACTGGTTAAGGCACTGGAGACCCGGGGAACTGCCCTGGTCCTTGTGAAGTTTGGAGGGGTGGATGCTGTCCCCGATGTGCTGTGGGGTCAGCTCCAAAAATCGAATAGGTCGCTGAGGAGGCTGCTGGAACGCCATAATTTCAGAATCCTCCGGGATTCTATCTGGAGCAATAAAGAAAATACTGACTTGATCTTACTCTTCGAGGTGGAGCAGAAGATTCTTCCATCCATAAAGAAGCATCTGGGGCCCCCTATCACCAGAAGGAAAGAATGCGAAGATTTCTTGCAAAAATATCTTGGAGCAGACCACACCCTATCTGGTCCCTACATGGAGGGAGATCGATGGGTGGTGGAAATGAGAAGGGATTACACCCATGTTTCACAGTTACTAACCGAAAAACTGAGTGAGGATGCGAGGCGTCTTGGTGTAGCTCAGTTGGTTGCGGAGAGTATCGCCAAGGGTTTTGAGGTACTGGTGAATGAGCAGGTTCTGGACTTTTATTCCTCCAGTCTTGAGTTCGCCAGGTTTTTAACGGAGTACCTAGAAGGCAACCCTTCATGGCTTCGGTACCCACTTATTGATGGCTGAGTCCGTCTATTCCAGTTCCCTCTCTAGCTGTAGAGCCCGGTCTACTAGACCATGGCTTCTGTACAGTTGGATGGCAGGCTCATTTTCGAACTCGGTTACCACATGAACCTCTGATTCTCCTCGGTTCTCTGCCCCTCTTATGATCTCCTCTAGGAGTTGGCTTCCAACGCCCTTCCCTCTCTGTTCAGGGGTGACGTAGAGATTCTGTATGTAGCTGAGTTCTGTTCCGTGGGCGAAATCAGGTACAATCCATTGGTCTATAAATCCAACTATCTCCCCTTCCAGTTCAGCCACCAAGAGTTGGTAGCCAGAATTCTTCAGTGCCGCTGCCAGCAGCTCATTACGCCTCTTTCTGCACGCCTCTAGGGGCATGAACTCTTCAGCTAGCCGACACAGGTCGGGTACGTCCCGCTCATCTGCTATTCTAACGCCCAAGTCGCTCAAACTGTCATCCTCCACCAAGAGCCCATGGTTTGGGTATACCTGCTGAGTTTATATTTAAGACTCTTGCAGCCAGCATGGGTCGTCACCGGTTTAGGTGAGTCGAAAAAGCTATTAGAACTGAGGAAAAACGGAAAGAGAGAGTGATCATCTTTGTTCGATCTTTTGAAGCATGGAGTTAAGAAGGGTGAAGAGTTAGGAGGAGAGTTCGTCGAAGCCAGGTTTGACGATCTGATGGTCAGGGAGCTTCGGGCCGAGAAGAGAGTAGTCAAAGACATAAAGAGCTTCCGGAGGAGAGGTATAGGAGTGAATCTCTATTATGGCGGAGCCACCGGCTACTCCTTCACAGTTGATCTTTCGAGGCAGGCAGTAACAAAGACGGTTGCCAGAGCTATGAAAATCGCAGAGGCCTCCAGTGGAGCCGCGGGCATAGAGGTTGAGCCCGGAGAGGCTCCTACCTCAAAATCCAAGAAGCTGGAGCTGAGGGTGAAGAAGCATCCTAGGGACTTCCAGCTAGGCTTCAAAAAGGACCTTATGCTTCGAGCTGTTGATTCCGCCCAGGAACAGGGACAGAAGATATCCTCCATCACCGGTCGATATGGAGAGTTCTACGGAGAGAAGTTGTTCCTCAACAGTGCTGGGACCCGAGTCTCGTGGCATCCGCTGGTGGTAGATCTTCGTCTTCGAGTGGTATCCAAGGAGGGTGATCTGTTGGTGGATGGTGCAGATGCTTTCGGTGGAAGCTTCGGATTGGAAGTCTTTGATTCTAGGGAGCACTCTCCAGAGGCTATGGGCCAGAATGCGGCGCAGTGGGCAGCCGAGAAGCTGGAGGCCAAGGCGGTGCCACCGGGAAAACATCGAGCTCTATGTGAAAATCGTCTGGTGGGGGTGCTGGCACATGAAAGTTTCGGTCATCTCACAGAAGGTGACTTTGTTATGGCAGGCATGTCTCCCCTAGTAGGAAAGCTTGGGAAACGATTAGGCTCTGAACATGCCACCATAATAGATGAGGGTACTCCAGATCCTGAAAAGTACCATGGGTTTTGGATGCCCTTTGATGACCAAGGAGTTAAGACCACCGAGATAATGATTCTGAACAAGGGTAGACTCTCTAAGTATCTACATAGCAGAGAGACCGCTACACTGATGAGAAGCCAGACCACTGGAAACGCTCGGGCCGTTAACTACAATTTTCCTCCCATAGTCAGGATGAGAAACACCTACTTTGCCCCAGGCGAACTATCCGTTGAAGAGGCGCTAGAAGAACTGGATACAGGAATCTATGCCATCGGAACCGCTGGAGGTCAAGCCAGCGCTGACGGCACCTTCATGTTCAAGGCTCGTCGAGGGTACTACGTTGAAGAGGGGGAGAAGAAACATACTCTTCGGGAGGTGACCCTCACTGGAAATATACTCACCTTCCTAAAGAATGTTGAAGGGGGCACCAGTGAATTGATGATTCGAAGCGGATATTTTGGAGGCTGCGGAAAGGGCGGTCAGCACCCGCTTCCAGTGGGTTTAGGAGGCCCCCATCTGGTGGTCAGTGAAGTCCAGTTTGGAGGTGAAAAATGATGGCTAAGACTCTCGATTCCACCCAAGACGAGTTGACCACCCTGGCAGAGTTAGGAATGAAGAAGGCTCTCTCTGCGGGAGCTGAAGAGGCTGAAACCTTCGTCTCCTGGATGGACACCATATCCATCAACATCAAGAAGAACATCATTGAGGCCAGAAGAGGTAGCCCCGCAGGAGTCGGCGTCCGCGTGGTATGGAATGGAAAAGTGGGATTCGCAGCCCAGAGCGGTACAGATAAGGCAGGGATCGAGAGGGTCGTCGAGGAAGCCCTGGCTGTGGCCAAGATTCGGCCCCCGGACCCGGACTTCGAACAGCTACCGGACCCGATTTCGCGTCCTTCCAAAGACGGCATCATCCATGATGCAATCTTGGAATTCTCAGAGAAGGATGCACTAGAGGCCGTTAACAACCTTGCTCAGACGGCCTTCGCTCAGGACAAGCGAATAAGATCTCTATTCGGGGCCGTAGAGGTGCATAAGGGGGTGCAGGCAGTGGCCAATTCTAGAGGGATCTCCGATTCGGGCAGGAGCGCCTTCATAGATGGAGGGGTCTACTGCGTGGCAGTGGAAGCCCAGAAGCAGAAGACCGGTTCTGAACAGATCGTGTCCAGAAAACTGAAGGACTTCAGCCAGGTAGGCGAAAGAGCGGCAGAACGAGCTATCAAAATGCTGGAGGCAAAGCCTCTAGGCAGATCCATGAAAACTACCACTGTGTGGGAGAACGTGTCCATAGCCCATCTTCTGAGGGGTATGCTGAACACAGCCTCAAACGCGCAGAATGTTCAAGAGGGTAAGAGCTTCTTCCGGGGAAAGATCAATGAAAAGGTGGCAACTGATAAGGTGACCATAGTGGACGATGGACAACTACCGGAAGGAATCTTCACCATGAAAGTGGATGCTGAGGGGATCCCCACCCAGACCACCACGGTGATTGATAAAGGAATCCTGAAGACCCACCTATATGACAGCTACGCTGCCCAGAGAGAAGATAAAGAGAGTTCAGGAAACGCAAAACGTGAATGGCCAGAACCATTCCTAACTACACCTTCTGTGTCCACCACCAACCTACTTGTGAAGCCGGGTTCAAAGAACCTGCAGGAAATGATCGGAGAGGTTGAAGAAGGAATCCTCATAACAGATATGGTGATGGGGGTGGGGCACGCCAACACTATCACCGGAGAGTTCAGCGTAGTAGCGCCAAGCGCCTTCCAAGTAGAACAGGGAGAGATATTACACCCTCTGGAACCGGTGACTGTAGCGGGAAACTTCTTCCAAGCTCTGAAGAGAGTGGTTAGAATCGGGTCTGACACCAGGCTTCTGACCGTTGGAAAGATCCCTAGCATGATCCTGGGAGGCCTTACAGTCTCCGGCTAGTGAAACTCCAAAAATCTCTCAACCCCAAATCAACAGATCAGCTTTCAAGCGCGCCCATACCGGACATCCTAAAGAAAAGAGATGAGTTTTATAGACGATGAGAAGTTGAGAAGAGCCCGGTGATTCCAAGACAGCGACGCATGTATGATTAGAGGCTGTTCACCACCCAGCCTACCATCCTTTTGGCTGTCTTCTACAATGGCTTAGAGTCTGGTGTCCTATCCACAGTGTTCCTTCTTTCAGATGTTTCTGTTCTGTAACTGTTCTGGACCCGGGGGGTTCGGCCTCCAACAGGGTTAATCAATGCATCATCTAGGGTGCTGGGTTCTCTAGGCGTCTTCGATGCCCTTGTCGGAGATTGTGAATCGACATTCGTGTTCCGGTATGTAAGGGGAGTCGAAGACCTTGGCGATCCGTTTAGGTCCTTTGCTCTTCCGGAGCATGATTCGGTGGGTACAGGCGTGGGCCATGACGTGTCCCCCTGCCGGCCGGTTGGGACTTCCGAAGAAGGCATTGGGGTTGGCCTGCGCCTGATTCGTCACTACCACTGCCAAGTTGTAGAGTTCTGCCAGTCTCAGTAGTTTGTGGAGGTAGTTGTTCAGTTTCTGTTGGCGTTGGGCAAGGTTCTCTCGGCCGATATATTCGCTTCTGAAGTGGCTGATGAGGCTGTCCACTATCACCAGCCGGACTCCTTCCTCTTTACACATCTTGAAGCAGTGGTCAAGAAGTAGGATCTGGTGCTCAGAGGTGTAGACTCTGGAGACCAATACACCGTCCAAGATGGGTTCCGGATCCAGCTCCATAGCCTCAGCTATCTGATGTATACGCTGGGCACTGAAGGTGCCTTCGGTATCGAAGAATAGTGCATTTCCGCCTAGACCTCCCTTCTCTGGGGGCAGCTGAGCCATGACACAGAGCTTGAGACAGATCTGGGTCTTGCCAGCACCGTACTGGCCCACCAGCTCGGTCATGGCTTGGGTCTCGATTCCCCCGGCTAGCAGGTCATCCAGCTCTTGGCTGCCTGTACTGCATCTCATCATGCCCTTCCGTTTCTCCCACAGGTCCCTGGCGGAGATGAAACTCATATTCATACGTTGTCTGGCAGCCTCAGCCAGCTTCTCCGCTGACCTCTTGTCCAGACCAGCCTTGTCCATCAGCTCTTGGAGAGGGGTAATTGCCAGCTCTTCTACGCTGTAGAAGCCAGCGTCCCTCAGCCTTCCAGCTGTGACCCGTCCCACGCCTTTCAGATCTTCCCAGTCCAACTCTGTCTCCTCTTCTTCTTGAAGAGCCTCTTCCTCGGACACTGTCATCCTTCCAGTCACCACTCCACATTCAGATTCGCAATCTGCGCCCAGCAGCTCTGGCAGATGGGCAGCTTCCTGCCATCTCGGTAGATGTAGACCTCGATCTCTGTGTTATCACAGTCTCCATTCCAAGGATTCTTGCACCGCTCCTCTCCTCTAGGCATATCAGTCTCCTCCCGATGATAGTAGGAGCGGGTTCAGAAGTTCCACCCAGCTCACACTCTGTAGGGGAACCTGATTGGCTCCTGTGGTCTTGGTGGGCACCCTGTACCGTAGGAGGCGGGGCTTCTTGTTCCTAGCCTCCACCGGAATTACGTAGGGGATGACGGAGCCGTCTTTAAGATGTAGGTTCACCGGTCTGCCAATGTAGCCTTTGGCGGATCTGATGTCCAGCTGCAGTTCTCTTGGCAATCCATGCACCGCTCTAGCGGTTGGATTCCAGCCTTTTTAATGCCATCGACCCAACAGAAACCTACCGCCTGGGGAGAGAGGTGGGTGAAAATATTGGCTCAATTGAGCGAGTAGCTGATCTGTTATGCGCTGTGGAGTAACAAAATTAATTCCCTGCCGTTGAAGAACAGCATCTTGTGTAGAGGCTAGATTGACGGGTGAACGCCTAGTCTTTTCTTCCGGGATATACCAGATCTGCTCTTCTACCCTTCCTGACGATACGCTTTATATGTACCGGTTGGGAGCGTAGCAGTCTCTTTACGGTTCCATATACTGGCCAGTAGTCTACCTCAAGACCCCGGGCCAGCTCATACAAGGACAAACCCGGAGGCTCCCTTACAGCCTCCAGAAGTGCTTGCTCCGATCGCCTTATCCCTAGTCATATACAGAAGCTACATCAAAAAAGGCATTTAAAACCCTCTACGAAAAGGATCCTAGGAGTGTCGGGAGTAGATGAAAGGCTATAGGATACAATTTGCAGTTTATCAAGATCAAGTGTAGATGTGGCCATTCTCAAAAAGCTGGAATTTATGGGGACATTGCCAGAATTGACAACTTATATATTAAGGAAAGATACCGGTAGAGCAGGGTAATGATCAAATGTCTCTAGAGATAACTCGACAAAAGATGCGAGAGCAGACACTTGGTCGATTCAAACATGTCAGGACCTGCGTTCTCGCCCGAGAACTCTGTATGCTGGTGCGAGCTAACCGCGTGGCACTCAACAAGGAAGATGTTCAGGAGTGCTGCTCCCTCATAGCAGGTCTGTGCAGAGAGGCTGAATGCAACGAACCCAGCCAGCTGTGCACCAAAGCTGCCGAGGCGGTCTTGGAAAGTGAGGAGAATTATCTGGAGTTCTGTGCTGAAAGCTGTAGAAAGTGCAGCGAATCCCGCCAACCTAAGAACTTAAAACCAGAAAGACAGACGCACTACGTTGCATGACACTAATGGCCCCGCATAATTGACACTACAGTTTAATCTACCAGCAGGCTCCGCTACATTGTTGTTTGTACAGTCAGTAGTTGTTTTGGTCTTTCTTGTCTGAGAGTTATAACATCTTGTTCCAATCGCTAGCATAAAATTCATGATCAGCTACAATGATCTGAGGTGATGATTAACGGCTTTCCTTGGCTCTTTTTTCAACGAAGCGAAGCCCATCCCCTCTCTGTGAAGAGAAGCTTACATTCTGGAAACTTGCTGGACGAGTTCTTCTGACTATCAGATAATCACCTGAAGAATCAGAACCTCGCCTACCGCAGTGCTAGAAAAATGGAGCCCCGGGCGGGATTTGAACCCGCGACCCACGGCTCTCCCTTATTACATACGAGGCCGTTGCTCTAACCGCTGAGCCACCGGGGCACCCGATCAACAAACCGTAGCACTCCACTTTTCTGGCAGTTTCATCTATTATAAACGAATCCCGCTTTAATATTCACTAGACTATTCCCAGGTTTCTGGATATCCAGGGGGCACTGTCTACCGTCATTCTCCGATTCTCTCTAACTAATCTTCGTTGGATATAGAGAGGAGAAACGCACATTTTAAAGACCCTCACAATGTATTAGGGAGGTCTTACCATGAGTACAGCCGAAGATCTTGGCGAACGCAAGATAGTAGAGATAATCCTGGACTGCCTAGAGAGGATGCCTAACATGCCGATTCCCTTCGGAGACGATGTCTCCGCTCTAGACATCGGAGACCACAGACTGGCTGTTCTGAAGACTGATATGCTGGTGGGAAAAACAGATGTTCCCTTGGGCATGAGTCTTTGGCAGGTGGCCCGCAAGGCGGTGGTCATGAACATAAGTGACTTAGCCGCTAAAGGGGTGGAACCTAAAGCGGTACTCGTCTCCCTCGGTATTCCCGGAGGCTACTCAAGAGAGGATATACAGCAGATAGGTAGAGGCCTGAATGCTGGGGCCCGTGAATACCATGTTTACGTTCTGGGCGGTGACACCAACCAGGCTTCGGACCTGGTGATCAGCTGTTCCCTGCTTGGATCTTGTGACAGAGGACATATTATGGAACGGAGCGGCGCAAAACCTGGAAACCTGGTGGCAGTCACGGGATTCTTCGGTAAGACGGCCTCCGGCCTGAAGATCTTGCTGGATAACCGTTCAGCTCCACCTAACCTGAGGAAGGAGCTCACAAGGGCTGTCTTGATGCCCCACGCGAGGCTTAAGGAGGGCCTGGCACTGGCCGAAACAGGGGCCGTAAGGGCATCCATAGACTCCAGCGACGGGCTGGCCTGGAGCCTAAATGAGATTGCTGAGGCCAGCGGTGTGGGCTTGGTGGTGGATAATCCACCAGTGGCTCCAGAGGCCAGGAGATTTGCTGAAGCCCAGAACCTAAACCCCCTAGAGCTCTGCCTCTACGGGGGGGAAGAATATGAACTGGTATTAACCATTGAAGAAGAGTCATGGGAAGAAGCCAGAGAGGCTGTGGAGCAAGTCGAAGGGTCTTTGATAAGAATTGGCAGGGTGGTCGAGGGGAGACGTCTGTTGCTTAAGAGTGGAGAAGAGACAACGGCTATAGAGGCCAGGGGATGGGAACACTTCAGAGAACCGGGATGAGCATCATGTGGGAAGATTATGATCAGGTCCTGTGATGTGGGCAGCCTACCTTTACTTGGCGACGAAGAGAGATTCTTGGAAGGCGCAACTGCAATTCAGGGATCTGCCGAAGAAGCGGTGAGATATTTTGAGGAGAAGGTTGCTGAAGGCCTTCTGCACAAGGTTGAGGCGGGCATTGATGTGCCCTCCTATCCCCAATTCAGAGATATGAACCGGATGTTTCTGGAGATGATGCAGGGAGTGGAGAAGACTGAGGAGGGATATATGGAGACCGACTTTCTATCTCTCAAAGCAGGAAAGACCGATATACCTGAGATATCGGCCATAAGAGAGAAGATCCCAGATATTCACGCCACGGTGGGGGAGCCTCTGCAGCTTAGGGTATGCATCACCGGACCCTACACGCTATCCTGGCTCTTCATCCACAGAGACGGAGGGATCTTCAAAAGGTTGGGTGAAGTGGTCTCAAGGCTGGTAGATAACAACTTCCTCCGTGGAGCGCATGGAAGGGTGGTGATAGTTGCGGTGGACGAGCCGACCTTCGGACTATTGGACGATCCCCTGATTGATCCTGGGTCGGAGGGGAGAGAGAACCTGCGAAGAGCGTGGCAGACCATCCTTCAAAAGGCTCACTCCAGAGGATCCCAGACCTGCCTTCATCTCCACAACACCGCAGACAGGCTCTTCTGGGAGGTAGAAGCACTGGACATCATCGAATCCCATGCGGAAGACCCACTCTACGAGAGGGAGAGAACCAGAGGACTGCTGGAGTCCACAGACAAATTTCTTAAGGCCAGCATAAGCATCACAGACTTCGACAGATTGATCAGAGACCGGATAGTGGCAGACTCTGAACAGGAACTGAACGAGCTATTGCTGAATCAGAGAGTGGCTGAGATCTGGAAGAACCTGGCTAGTGGGCAGCTGAAACCCGAGACCTTTCTCGAAGACCAAGATCTGATGCAAAGGAGGCTGACCAGAGCTATAGAAGAATTCGGAGCAGAGAGGGTGCCCTACGCAGGACCAGAATGCGGACTGAGAAGCTTCCCCACCTACAGATCAGCAATAGAGTGCCTAAAGCGAGTGTCCAAGGTGGTTAAGAGCTTCCAAGATCTATGATCTTCAGGTTCACTGTATGAGAGAGCTGTAACTTCTTTGCCACCGTAGTGTGATTTTCTAGGCGTGCATGTTTTTTCCAGAATCTTTGCTTGGTTTTCTAACTATCGTGCAGGAATATAATCTGGCATGACCAGCAAAGAGACGTTGTTGCATAAGGAAAACTGAGATAGCCATCAGTCAGCTTGTTTAGTTAGCGAGAGGAAAGGAACTATAGTATTGGTGTCTCGCACGCCATCAATCATTCTGATTTTCTGAACGAATTTCTGGGTAATTCCCTGAACAGTACTGAAGATCGATTTTCCATGCAGGTTGATTTCTATAACAGCAAACAGGTCATACTGTCCACTGATGTAATGAAGCTCAACCACCTCATCATATTTTAGAAGCTTCTTCTCCACTGCTTTATCTTTTCCTGGATCGGTGTCAACTAGTGCAAAGATCCTGTATATCCCCTTCATTTCTCGAACACTCATCGTTGGATACCTCATAATCGACTACAGCAGTCACTAAATTAGATAGCCTACTAAAATTCTTTGTGTACAAATCAGCATGCATGCAGCCGGTCTGTCTACAGAGTACTTCGTCACAATGTGACCTGTGATGAGAGATGTCCAAAATGTGGGTAGCCTATCCCTATCACCAGAAAGATCTGTTGAGAAACTGCTTTCTAGATCCTATAGTAGATGATAGCTGAGGCGGTGCAGTTTCTATTGTGGTGGAGAGAAACCATTCACGGAGAGAACAGCCTTCGTGACAGCAGTTTCTCTATTCTCTCCAGCTCTTCTGGACGGCTACAAGTCCATCCAGGATCTGTTTGAGACCTATATCGGTATCCTCACTGGCTAATCCAGACATCGGTATGGGTGAGGCCCTCACGTCTCTGAGGACGCCNNGGTTAATGGAAAACGCCTCGGTTCTGAAGGGAATAAATATAAAGCAGTTCGTCTTCTTCACCTTTAATCTCGGACAGTCTATATCGTTTTCGGGGTGGAACATAACCCTTAAGCTTCAATCTATAACCTTTATGGATGGCTTCTTCTCCTTCTCAGCCTCAGACTTCTCCTTCTGAGACGGTTTGGGCTGCTCCTCTTCTTTCTCCTCATCCACCACTCTGATGAGAGGCCTCTCTTCCAGACCTTCAATCTTGGCCCCTGGATATCTCTCCTCTATCTCTTTGCGCAGTTGGTCCTCATCCACCTCTCCCCGGGTCTTAACCTTCACTAGAGGCTCACCATCAGCACCATAGGTCACAGAGATAGAATATCCAGAGCCGCCTCCAGGAAATTCTGTTCCAAGGAGATCTTCCTCATCCCAGTCGATGAGGTTGAAGATACTTCGCTTCCTCTTCTTTCGTTCAGGCATTCTCACAACCGTGAAAGGAAGAACAAGAGGTGGGATTAAAATCTTATCACCAAAGGACTTCTCAAGCAGATCCTTCTTGACTCTTCTTGATTAGAATCACTGTCGTTAGAACGATAAGGTTTTTTCAGCTTTAGGTCAGAAGGTGTCCAAGTCTTTTGTAGAAACTGGCTCGATGTCTATACCTCTTATCCAGTATATTCTGTGCTTGAAGGCGTTGAATCTAGGTAGTTTGGGAATCTCTTCGTCGAAGGCAAGCTTCAGGTAGATCTCTGGTAGGTTGAAGCCTGCTTCTACATACAGATAGGAGGGGGTGAAGAATCTTCCAGGATTTATCTCAGTGACGTAGGGAACCTGGTCTCGGTTCTCTTTGAAGTCGATTGAGAAGATACCGTTAGGTTCCTGAGTTAGGGAATCTACCACATCTATAGCTACGTCATCTACATCTTTGTTCTCTATGATTCTAGCTACCGAGGGGGTGCCTGTGATTCCGGAGGGGCTTACGTGGGAGATGATGTATTCTATCCTTTCCCAGACAAGGCTGGTGATCAGTTCCCCGCTCTTGTAGAGGGCTTGCCACGCCATATTTCTTCCCGGCAGGTATTCTTCGGCTACAAAGCTGCCCCAGCCTTCCCAGTAATCCACCCAGGCTCGGGCATGATCCAGATTCTCAACCGGTAGGGAGCCTCTTCCTCCTGCGCCCCTGATGGCTCTTAACCAGATCTTGCCCCCTATCTCTTGGAAGGCTGTTTCCAGGTCTGACTCCTTCTCTAATAGAATATTCTTGGCAGAGGGCAGATCACTTCTGTTCAGATGTCTGATGAGTCTGTACTTGTTGTGGCACAACCTTATGGTCTCTCTGTCCGGCAGGAAGACTCTAGTCTTTAGCTCTTCACGGTCCTGGCTTATTCTCCCCACCTCCACATCGGGTTGGGGGTGTAAAAATTCGATTCTCTCCCGGTCTACTATCTGGTTCAGCTTCTGGATGTAATCTTCTTCGTCATATCTGGGAACCACATATCTCTTATCCGTCCCCCGAGCCAGATGGATATGATACCGGCTGCAGTCTACGCCCACGATATACAGTTTATCAGTGGTGCATCTTATGGCCTTGACAAAGTTGTAGCCTGGGGTTCCTCCGGCACCGGTGACCAGGATTCTCTTCATACAGACTGCCAGCCTTCAGCCTCTCACAGAGTGATTGCTCATTTAAGAGTTTGCTCAGTCCATCACCATATGCCTTTTTTTCATGGGCTCAGATCTTCTCCGCCAATCTTTTGATGGAGGTTACCAGTGGTCCTTCTTCGAATCGTAGGGCAGTTATGGGTACGTCAACCACTTTTTCTAGGGTGGTGGCGGCTATGGGGCCGCAGATCAATCCTTTTACTCCTTCCTTCTCCGCTCTTACTCCCTGAATTATCTCTTCTTCTATGGTGGTTGCAGGGTACTCGTTGACCCTTACGGTCTTTCCGTTGATTTGGAAACTTCTTCCCACAGTGTCCAGTGCGCCGCGGGTGGTTATGATCCCGATCACGTTCTCTTCGCCGTAGCCTTCCAGCCGCTTCACGGTCTCTATTATCTGTTTCAAGGTGGATCTTCTGAAATCTTTCTCCTCGTTGGAGACAATTTTATAGAGTGTACTCTTGGGTATCCTGCTCTCCTCTGAAAACTCTTTGATGTTCATACCTAGTCTTCCTATGCATTCTTTCAATTCTTCACCGAAGTTTTCACTCAGGGAGTATTTCAGTAGTTCTAGCCACATGGTATCATGTTTAGGTAAAACAGGTATATAAAATTACCTTTTAAAGAAGGATGTTTATACTATGAGGAAAAGACTTATATGTGGTACCGTGAACTATCTCAAAGGTGAAAAGTGATGAATGAGAATCTGAAGATGATCCTAACTGCAGCGTTAGTCGTCGTAGCCTTCGTTGCTGGTTTCGGAGTCTCTATGGCGTTGCCTTCAGAGCCTGAAGCAGATATCAAATATGGCGGACAATACTATCCAGGCGAGTTTCTGTTGTATGGTAGGCCAGAGTTCTGGTCCAGATATGACCTAACCGTTGAGCACATCCTGTTCAGCTCGGGAGCAGAGAATAACGAAGCTTTGATCTCTGGGCAGATTGACATCAATTGCGGCTCAGACAGCAAAACAATAGCCGTCTTCAATGCTATTCCTGACGATGCACTGATCATTGGCACTGTTCAGAGAAAAGATCGATACACTACTATTGTCCGGGTAGATTCAGAGTATGATTCTTGGGCAGATCTTGTGGGCAAGAAGGTGGGCACCAGATTTGGAACTGGAGCTGAGCAAGTGCTGAAAAGATACTTCGACCAGACAGAGTACAGTTGGACCGACTTTGAGTGGATAAATGTGAAAGTGGAGAATATGATAAGTGCACTGGAGGCCGAACAGATCGAAGCATTCACAGCTTGGGAGCCAACCCCAGCCATAGCTGAAGCACAGGGTGTGGGAAAAGTGTTGATGTCCTATGGAGAGGTTGCTATGGTTCCTGCTTCCATCCACACCACCAAAGACTTCGCCTATCAACATCCAGCACTGGTGATAAGCTTCCTGTCCGCTCAACTGGACAAGGCAAAGATGATCAAGGAGGACCCGCAAGGAGCCGCTCAGATAGCGTCTGAAGCCGCAGCTAAGAAAGGAATCGATGTATCCTCAGAGGCCTTTGAGAAGGTCTACGGCCGTATCGACTTCCAGATAGAATTCGACGAAGCCATAATCGATGAGATTCGCGCTACGGCCCAGTTCCTGAAGGATGCGGGCGACATTGAGGAGGTACCGCAGTTCGCTTGGGACACCAGCTTCATCGAAGCCGCCAAACAGTTACAGAAGATCCAAGGATAATCTAGGCCAACCCCAATTGCTTGGTGACCACTCCTCCATGAAACTACCAAAACCCCTAGTTTCCTTCCTATATTTTCTCACTCCGATCGCTGTTCTTCTCATAGGTTGGGAACTCATCTCTAGACTAGAAATAATGAGTCCTGCCTTAATCTCCAGACCCACGGAGATATTCACCACCTGGTACACACTTCTGCTCAGGAGATCAGCCTCTGGGCAGCCTCTGCTATTGGCATACATCTTCTCCAGTCTGTACAGATTGGCCTACGGTTTTGTCATAGCAGTAGTTCTGGGGGTGGGAATCGGATTATTGATGGGGTGGAACAGATATCTGTATCAGTTCTTTGATCCCCTAATCACGGTGGCCATGCCCATCCCCGGCATTGCCTGGGCTCCAATCTTCATCCTACACCCAAATTTAGGATTCAGTGACTATACAATAGTGGCAGTAGGTGCCCTAGCCGGATTCTTCCCCGTCCTCTACAACACAGCTGCAGGTGTCAGAAGCGTAGAAAGGAAGCTGGTGTGGTCAGCCCGATCCATGGGCGCAAGCAGAAGAACAGTATTTCAGAAAATATACCTTCCCTCCTCCGCGCCCCATCTCTTCACGGGATTGAAGCTGGGATTGGCAAGGGCTTGGAGAACGATGATCGCTGTGGAGCTGATTGCTGGCAGCCTCTCCGGGTTGGGCTATATGATCTTTGAGGCTCGGGAGAACACCCAACCATATAAGATCTATGGAGGAATTGTGATCTTGGCAATTATATACTTCCTGTTTGAGCTGATAATAAGATGGTTAGAGAAGAATAGCATTCAGAAGTGGGGAATGGTACGTCCCGAGGAGGGCTAGGAGTGAACATTAGAAACACAATAATAACAGTTCTTAAGTTCGTGTTTCCTCTTCTCTGCGTAGTCATCCTCTTGGAGTTGATAGTGCATCTTGGACTTCTAAATGCAGAGATCTTCCCTCCCCCCTCCCAAGTTACATTCACACTCTTCGAGCTGGCAACCCGTAAACCTCCATATCCCTCTCTACTGGATCATATTCTCACCAGCGCGTATCGCATCCTTCTAGGCTATGCGCTAGGCGTGGTATCAGGGGTCTCCCTCGGGATCCTGATGGGAATCAACCGCATAGCCTATCGGGCTTTCTCTCCAATAATCAGTCTCCTCATCTCTGTCCCCACCTTAGCTTGGGTTCCACTACTATTGATCTTCGTCTTCGGAGACACATCAGTCATACTAGCCATCTCCCTGGGAAGCTTCTTCGCTGTGGTCTACAATACTATGAACGGGATCAGAAGTGTCAATAAACAGTTCATCTGGGCATCCCAGATAATGGGCGCAGATAGAACTACTGTCTTCTTCAATGTGTTGCTGCCTGGATCCATGGTTTCCATGGTTACCGGTTTAAGATTGGCTATCGGCTATTCCTGGAGGGCATTAGTTGGGGCTGAGATGTTGGCTGCGGTCTCCCAAGGAGCCGGCTACTTGATCTTCGTTTCAAGATGGGGACACAATGCTGATGTGGTGTTTGCCGGTCTAGTGGTAATTGCGGTGGGGGGCCTGCTGATGGATCGAGTAATTATGAGACCCATTGAAAAGAAGACTATAGAGAAGTGGGGAATGGTCAGGGAAGCGTGACGACGAATGGGCAATGCTAAGGTTGAAGCAGTTCATTTGAAGAAGACGTTCGGTAGTGGAAATGATGAAGTGGTGGCTATCCAGGATCTGAACTTGAGAGTTGAAGAGAAGGAATTAACTGTAATAGTTGGACCTTCCGGATGTGGGAAATCAACTTTTCTCTATATGGTAGCTGGTTTTGAGAAGCCTACTAGTGGAAAGATCCTACTGGATGGGAAACCAATCACCAAACCCGGTCCGGATCGAGGCTTTGTCTTCCAAGAGTTTGTTCTTTATCCTTGGCGGACGGTTTTAGGCAATGTGACCTTCGGACTGGAGATAGCAGGTATATCGAAAGAGAAGGCTGAGAAGAGAGCTATGAGTTACATAGAGCTGGTGGGCCTGGAGGGCTTTGAGAATGCTTATCCCCATACTCTCTCAGGGGGGATGAAACAGAGGGTGGGCATCGCTCGGGCTCTGGCCTATAATCCAGAGGTGCTGCTGATGGATGAGCCCTTTGGATCCTTGGATGCCCAGACNNGTGCTGTTTGTCACTCACTCGGTTATAGAGGCCACTTACCTGGCGGACAAGATCGTGGTGATGACCGCTAGACCAGGAAAGATAAAGGGTGTAATAGAGGTAGATCTGCCCAGGCCCAGAGATTACACGGGTAAGGAATATCTACGGATAAGAGAGGGAGTGTTAGATCTGTTGGAGGAAGAAGTGGCGAAGAGCTTGAAGAGTCCTGTATAAAGTGGAGGATGCTTCAGAAGATCTTTTCCGCGCGTGGATAGGAAAGATTAGAGTATTTATAGGTTCTCACGTTTCCTCACGACTCTCACGTTCACAGCCCTAGATCTCCCCGGGGCTTTGGCGCGGAGAGCTTTTAAGTCTGGTAGATATGTTTGTGTTGGGATGAAGATTGGTTCTGCCGGCTAAGATCTTTGAGATACGGGAGGAGGCCGACTCACAGGTTATGGTTGAGAGGCTGAAGGAGTTCCGTGAAGAGGAGAGATATGAGGCGGAGGGTGG
>JABAHQ010011719.1_pt1 | contig 37540 bp, 27 predicted proteins | sample 7062091 | NCBI WGS metagenome assembly JABAHQ01 (sample SAMN14534359, study PRJNA622989) | marine sediment metagenome | biome: marine biome [ENVO:00000428]; feature: marine pelagic biome [ENVO:01000023]; material: deep marine sediment [ENVO:00002113] | place: India: Gulf of Kutch | collected... | reverse complement strand
GCGGCGGATGCGCGGAATACGTGGTCGTCCACGAGCGGACCCCGGTGCGGGTGCCCGAGGGGGTACCCCTCCCCTCCGCCGGAGCGATCCCCGAGGTCTTCATGACGGCGTGGGACGCTCTCTTCCGGCAGATGGAGCTCCAGGCGGGCGAGACGCTCCTGATCCACGCCGTGGGCAGCGGGGTGGGCACCGCCGCCCTTCAGCTCGCACGGACCGCGGGCGTTCGCACCGTGGGGACCTCCCGGACGCCGGAGAAGGTGGAGCGCGCCGCGAAGCTCGGGCTCGACGTGGGCGTGGTGTCCGACGAGGCCGGGTGGCTGGAGCCGGTGAGGAGCGCCACGCGGAAGCGGGGGGTCGACGTGATCCTGGATCTCGTGGGGGCGGCCTACCTCGCCGACAACGTCCGAGCCCTCGCCGAGGGGGGGCGATGGATCGTGGTGGGGGTGCCCAGCGGGGTGCGCGGCGAGATCGACCTGCGCGCGCTCATGGGTCGCCGCGCAAGGGTGCGGGGCACGGTGCTCCGTGCCCGTCCCCTGGAGGAGAAGGCGATCCTGGCCCGGGAGTTCGAGGAACGGGTCGTTCCCCTCTTCGAGCGCGGCGCCCTGGAACCGGTGATCCACGGCTTCTTCCCCCCGGAGGAGGCGGGAAGAGCCCACGCCGTCATGGAAGGGAACGAGAACTTCGGAAAGCTCATCCTGGAGTGGGAGGATTAGGCCGTGATGCGCTCATGGACGGGAATCGGTGTGGTGGCGGTGGGGCTGGCGACGATCCCGTCGGCGGCGTCGGCCCAGGAGGGGGAGGTGGTTCCTCCTCCCCAGGCCCAGGGTTCGCCGGAGCTGCCGGCGCCTCCCGCCGCCGATCCCAGGATCCGGGCGATCGTGGAAGGTGCCTCTCCGGAGCGGATCGAGGCCGATATCCGCACGCTCGTGGGCTTCGGCACGCGCAACACGCTCTCCGACACCCTCTCCGACTCCCGGGGCATCGGGGCCGCCCGGCGCTGGATCAAGGCCGAGTTCGACCGGATCTCCGAGGCGTGCGGTGGCTGCCTCGAGGTCTCCTATCAGCGCAGCCTGGTCCGGGGCGATCCCGACACCCGAATTCGTGAGGACACCTGGGTCGTGAACGTGCTGGCGGTGCTCCGGGGCACCCGGTACCCCGACCGCTACGTGATCATGTCCGGGGACATCGACTCCCGGGCGTCGGATTCCACCGACCCCACGACCGACGCACCCGGGGCCAACGACAACGCCTCGGGGATGGCGGGGACGATCGAAGCCGCACGCCTCCTCACGGAGCACCGCTTCCCCACCAGCGTCGTCTTCGCGGGCCTCTCGGGAGAGGAGCAGGGACTCTACGGCGGACGCCAGATGGCCCGGGTGGCCCTGGAGGAGGGCTGGGAGATCGCAGGGATCCTGAACAACGACATGATCGGCAACATCGCCGGGATCGACGGGGTCGTGGACAACACGATCTTCCGGGTCTTCTCACAGCCTGGACCCGTCCCCGACAGCGCGGGAGCGGCGGAGGCGGCGTATCGCTTCCACCGCTTCTTCGGGGGCGAGGTGGACGGCCCCTCGCGCCAGCTCGCCCGCTACGTGGACCGGATCACCGACCTCTACGTTCGGAACCTGGACGCCATGATGATCTACCGCCTCGACCGCTTCGGCCGGGGCGGCCACCACCGGCCCTTCAACGACGCGGGCTTTCCCGGCGTCCGGATCATGGAGGCCCACGAGCACTACCACCGGCAGCACCAGGACCTCCGGGTGGAGGGCGGGATCCGCTACGGTGACGTGATCGAGGAGGTGGACTTCGAGTTCGCGGCCAAGCTCACCGCCGTGAACGCGGCGACCCTGGCCTCCCTGGCCTGGGCTCCGCCCGAGCCCGAGCGCGTTCGGATCGGGGGAGCCGTCAGCCCCCACACCACCCTGGCCTGGGAGGGCACCGACGACCCGGACCTGGCCGGATACCGCATCTACTGGCGTGAGACCACGGCGCCCCAGTGGCAGCACTCCGTGTTCGTCGGCCGTACCGACCGCCACACCCTCCACAACGTCGTGATCGACAACTACCTCTTCGGCGTGGCCGCCGTGGGAAGGGACGGGAACGAGAGCGTGGTGGTGTTTCCGACGGGGCTGCTGGACCGGTAGGAACTGCTCCGACCAGCGGGCTCAGAGTCAGGGAGTCTCTCCTGCCACGGGGCCGCTCGCCTACCTGCGAGGGTCGTACGTCGGGGCTCGCTGTACGGCGCTAGCGCGTCGCGTCACTCCCGGGGCCACGCATCCGGGCGGCGCTGCGCCGAGCACCCCGTGGCAGGAGAGACTCCCTGCCCCGTCGCCCTCCGGGACGTCGGCCCCGTCTTCCCCGAAATAAAGGAGTGTAGCTGCGAGCCGCCGGCTGGTCGGGGCGGGCGCGGGGTGCGTCGCCCTCCTGGGGCACTCGGCGCGGCGCAGCCCGCGAACGCTGCCGAACGAGTCACGCTCCGCGCCAGCGCCGCGTAGCGAGCCCCGAACCAGCACCCGCCCGGTAAGGGGAGCGGCCCCGGGAGGGCGACGCACCCCGCGCCCGCCCGTCGATATGGGCGAGCAGTCGGTGGGCGCCTGCGCCCGTCACTCCGCCCCGAACGTCTCCCCCACGATCCGCTCCTGCTCCGCCTTGTGGTCCGAGCTCTTCCCCACAGCGGGGCTGGCCCGCTCGGGCCGGGACACGTGGCGCATGGAGATCTGCCGCGGCACGACCGCGCGGAGGCGCGGACCGATGTAGGAGAGGGCGCCCATGTTCCGTGGCTCCTCCTGGGTCCACACCACCTCCTCGAGGCCGGGATAGGCGCCCACCAGACCCTTGAGGTCCTCGTCGGGGAAGGGGTAGAGCTCCTCCACCCGCGCCAGGGCCACGGATCCATTCTCCTGCCGGTGATCGCTGCCGAGCAGGTCGTAGTAGATCTTGCCCGAGCAGAGCGCGAGGCGCCGGACCTCGTCTCGACGCTCCTCGGCCCCTGGATCGTCGATCACCCGCTGAAAGCGCCCCTCGGTCAGCTCCCGCGCGTTGGATCTCGCCAGGGGATGGCGGAGGAGGCTCTTCGGCGTCATGACCACGAGGGGACGCTCGGGCTCGGCGTGGGCCTGTCGCCGCAGAAGGTGGAAGTACTGGGCGGGGGTGGTCGGGTAGACGACCCGGATGTTGTCCTCGGCGCACAGCTGGAGGAAGCGCTCGAGCCGGGCGCTCGAGTGCTCGGGCCCCTGTCCCTCGTAGCCGTGGGGCAGCAAGAGGGTCAGCCGCGCCCGCTGGCCCCACTTGGCTCGGCCCGAGGAGATGAACTGGTCGATGATGACCTGGGCCACGTTCACGAAGTCGCCGAACTGGGCCTCCCAGAGCACCATGTCCCGGTCGGCGCCCACCTCGTAGCCGTACTCGAAACCGAGAACGGCGGTCTCGGTGAGGGGTGAGTTGTAGATCTCCAGCCGGGCGTCCCCCGCTTCCTGAAGGGGGACCAGGGTGTCACCGGTATCCACGTCGTGCAGGACGAGGTGACGCTGGCTGAAGGTGCCCCGCTCCGAATCCTGGCCCGTGAGTCGGACGGGGATACCCTCCCGGAGGAGCGAGCCGAACGCCAGGGTCTCGGCGTGGGCCCAGTCCAGACCGGTCTCCGGGCCGAACTCGCTCCGGCGCTTCTCGAAGCTCCGCTCGAGCTTCGGGTGGACGTTGAATCCCTCGGGGAAGGTGAGGGCCACCCGGTTGATCTCGGCGAGCACGTCCGCATCCACGGCGGTCTCGACTTTCACGGGCTCCGGCTCGGGAGGCGGGGGAGCTCCGTCCTCTCCGCCCTCCTCGGACCGCATCTCGTCCTGGGCGTCGCGCAGCCGCTGGGCGAGCCGCTCCTGCATCCGTTCGGCCTCCTCTTCGCTGAGCAACCCTTCCTTCACCAGACGCCTGGCCCACTGGGTGCGCACCGTGGGATGCTCGGCGATGCGCTGGTAGACCACGGGCTGGGTGTAGGCCGGTTCGTCGCCCTCGTTGTGCCCATGGCGGCGATATCCGATGAGGTCGATGACCACGTCGTCGCCGTACTTCTCGCGGTAGGCCAGGGCCGTGCGGATCGCGGAGACGCAGGCGACGGGCTCGTCGGCGTTCACGTGGATGACCGGGATGTCGTAGCCCTTGGCCAGATCGCTGGCGTAGCGGGTGGAGCGGGCGTCCTCCGGACGGGTGGTGAACCCGATCTGGTTGTTGACGATGATGTGGATCGTCCCGCCGGTGGAGTAGCCCTCGAGGCGGGCCAGGTTGAGCGTCTCCGCCACCACCCCCTCCGCCGCGAACGCGGCGTCGCCGTGCATGAGCACGGGGATCACAGCCGTGGTGTCCCGGGGATCGTCCCGACCGTCCCCCTCGAACTGCCGGACACGCGTCATCCCCTCCACCACCGGGTTCACGAATTCCAGGTGGCTGGGGTTGGGGACGAGGGTGATCCGGACCCGTGAGCCGTCGGGGGTCTCATAGGTGCCGTCGGCTCCGTGATGGTACTTCACGTCGCCCGTTCCCGGCTCGGGGACGCTGAGCGCGCCCCTCTTCTTGCCCCCCTCGAACTCCCGAAGGATCTCCCCGTATTCGATCCCCACGATGTGGGCGAGGACGTTGAGACGGCCGCGATGGGCCATCCCCATCACGACCGCCCGTCCACCCTTCCGGGCCAGGTCCCGGACCACCACGTCGAGCATGGGGACGAGCATGTCGCTTCCCTCCACGGAGAAGCGCTTCTGTCCCAGGTAGGATCGGTGGAGGAAGCCCTCCAGACCCTCCACCTCGGTCAGCCGCTCCAGGAGCCACCGCTTCTCCTCCTCCTCCAGCTCGGTCAGGTGGCTTCGCTTCTCGAGATGGTCCCAGAACCACTGGACCTTCTCGGGATCCTCCAGATGCTCGAACTCGTAGGCGATGGGCCCGGCGTACGTCTCCTCCAGGCGCCGGAGGGTCTCGGCCAGGGACTCGTCGGTGTCGGTGTCGAGGAGGACCGACGCGGGAATCCTCTCCAGCTCGTCGACGGAAAGGCCGAAGAAGGAGGGATCGAGCTGGGGATGACCGGGAGGGTCGCTCCCCAGCGGGTCGAGACGAGCCAGGTTGTGACCGTGCTCCCGGTATGCCTGGATCAGGGCCGCGGCCCTGGCCACGATCGGAAGGAGGTCTTCCCCGACCGTGGGGGCTCTCGCCTCCTCGACGGGGCGAGCCTCCGGGACCGCGGCACCCTCCGGCGCCCGCTCGGCCTCCGCCGCGACCGGCGCCCCGTTGGCCGAGAGGGCCTCGGGCGTCAGCAGACCCGCCTCACGGACCGCCTCGCTCTCCGAAAAGAACCGCCGCCAGGCCTCGGGCACGGCCCGGGGGTTGCGGGCGAACTCTTCGTAGAGCGCCTGGACGTAGCCCGCGTTCAGGCTGTCGAAGGGGATCTTCGTCATGGTTCCGTTTAAGCTATCGAATTTCCGTGTCGACGCGAGACCGAGCGCTGCCCCCGCCCCACGTCGGGACCTTCGTCCGGGAGGTCGGCGGACCGGAAGCGCCGGGCCTTACTCCCGCCGGCACCCGAAGGTCCTTGACGGCGACCCGAAGGGGTCCGTATGATGGCTGGAAATGAAGTTGAGAATCGTTCTCAACTAATAAGAATCGTTCTCGAATGGAGCCCATGCCCCTTCCCATCGCCGGCCAGCTTCTCGCCGGGGCCGCTCTGCTCGCCTGCGCTCCGGTGGTCCAGGGAGGATCGATCGGGCCCGGCTCACCTGTGGCCCCTCCCGCACCTGCGGAAGCGGCCGGCGCCGCCCTCCCCGGTTCCACCATCCCCGCGCCGGGGCCCGGAGCCTGGGTGGAGCGCGAGGCCTACCTCATGGGCACTCGTCTCCGGCTCCGGATCGCGGCCCCGGACCGGTCCCGTGCGCTCTCGGGCTCGGAGGCGGCCCTGGCCGCTGTGGAGCGGCTGGAGGCCCGCCTCAGCACCTGGCGGAGGGGCACGGAGATGGAGCGGGCGAACCGAGCCCGGGTCGGAAAGCCCGTGGTCCTCTCGGGCCGGCTGGGCTCGCTCCTCGCCGAGGCCTTCCGGTGGGCCGAAGCCACCGGCGGGGCGTTCGATCCCGCCGTTGGGGCCCTGGTCGACGCCTGGGACGTCAGGGGAGCGGGACGGCGGCCCACTCCCCCCGAGCTCAAGCGCGCCCTGGCGGCCACGGGCGAGACGGGGATCCGTCTGGACCCGGCGGCCGGGACCCTCACCCGCCTCGACGAGGCGGCGTGGGTGGACCCGGGAGGGTTCGGAAAGGGCGCGGCTCTGCAGCGGGCCCGGGACGCCCTGGTCGAGAGGGGACTGGATAGGGCGCTCCTCGACTTCGGAGGCCAGGTCCTCACCCTTGGATCCGAGACCGGCGACGGGACGGGCTGGCCGGTGGCGGTGGCCCACCCCTCGGCTCGGGAGCGGCCGGTCGTCTCACTCAGGATCCGGGACGCCTCGGTGGCCACCACCGGGACCTCGGAGCGCTTCGTCGAGGTGGGCGGCGAGCGCGTGGGCCACGTCCTCGATCCCCGCTCGGGACGGCCCGTGGCCCCCTGGGGGAGCGTCACCGTGGTGGCCCGGGATCCGGTCGCTGCCGACGCGCTCTCGACCGCCCTCTACGTCCTTGGGCCCGACGACGCGCTGGTATGGGCCCGAGGGCGGCACGACCTGGGGATCCTGGTGCTGGAGTCCATGGAAACCGGAGAGCTCCGGGCTCGCTGGAGCCCGGCAATGGAGCGCTGGCTCGACGGGGAGGTGTCCCCGGAGGCTCGAGGGATGGAGCGCGGGCAGCGCCGGCGCGCCGCCGACGGAGAAGGAACGGAGATCGCGAAGACGAAGTCCGCCAACAGGCAGAAGCGAAGATAGATGCACACGCACGGATCGATCAGGACCGCGCTCGCGGCCGCGGTGGCGGCCGGGCTTCTCGGGGCCCTCGCCCCGGGGGCGGAGGCCCAGGAGAGGCGGGATACGGTGGACCTTCAGGAGCTGGAGAGGCGCGTCGAGGCCTTGAGCAGGGAGCTCGAGGAGATGCGCCTGGGCCGGGACGTCGTGGCGCGAGCCGACACCAGCGTCCTCGGCTTCGGGCCCGCGGCGTCCAAGGTCTACGAGGTCCAGCAGGGGGTCTCGATCGGGGGATACGGGGAGGTCCTCTACGAGAACTTCGACGACGAGCGGGAGGACGGCCTCCCGTCGGGAGCCACGGACCAGCTCGACGCCCTCCGGGCGATCGTCTACGTGGGCTTCAAGTTCGACGACCGCCTCCTCTTCAACTCCGAGATCGAGTTCGAGCACGGGACCACCGGTCAGGCGGGCTCGGCGTCCCTCGAGTTCGCGTACCTCGACTACCGCGTCGCCGACTCCTTCGGCTTCCGGGGCGGGCTCCTCCTCTCGCCCATGGGGTTCGTCAACGAGCTTCACGAGCCGCCGGTCTTCCTGGGGACCGAGCGTCCGCTGACCGAGAGCGTGATCATCCCGACCACGTGGCGGGAGAACGGGGTGGGATTCTTCGGAGAAGCCGCCGGGTTCGCCTACCGGGCCTACCTGATGAATGCCCTCGACGGGGTCGGCGGAGGCTCCTCCAACGCCGGCGGCTTCGGCGCCGGAGGCCTCCGGGGCGGCCGCCAGAAGGGTTCCAAGGCCCTGGCCGAGGACCTGGCCGGGGTCGGCCGGATCGATTACACGGGCGTCCTGGGCCTCGCCGTCGGAACGTCGCTCTACCTGGGAGGCTCGGCCCACGAGCGTACATTGGCCGGCGAGGCGGTGGACGGGACCACCCTGATCTGGGAGGGCCACGCCGAGTACGCGGCCAGGGGCCTCGACCTGCGCGGCCTCGTCGCCGTGGCCAGCCTCGACGAAGTGGAGGAGCTCAACGCCCTGAAAGGCCTCACCGGAGGCGCCTCGATCGGCGAGCGGCTGGTCGGAGGCTACGTCCAGGCGGGATACGACGTCTTCCGGGCCCTGGACACCGAGCACCAGCTCGTCCCCTTCGTGCGCTGGGAACGGGTGAACACCCAGAGCGAGGTGCCCTTGGGCTTTTCGGCCGATCCGGCCAACGAGCGGCAGATCGTCACCCTGGGGTTCTCCTGGAAGCCGATTCCCCAGGTGGTCGGAAAGGTGGACTACCAGCTTCGCTCCACCGAGGCCGGCACGGGCGTGGATCAGCTCAACCTCGCTCTCGGCTACCTCTTCTGACGTCGAACCGATGACGCGCCGCGCCCCGATCCGTCCCGGCCTCCTCGTGGGATTCGTCGCCGTCACCCTGGCGGGGTCCGGAGCGGCCGACGCACAGATGCTCATGACCCAGGACGAAGCCTTGCGCCTGGCCTTTCCGGAGCCTGCGCGGATCGAGCGTCGAACGGCGTACCTGGAGGAGGCCACCCTCGACTCGGTCCGGGCCCTGGCGGGAGAGGGGGTCCGGGTCGAGCGGAGCGTGATCCCCCACTACCTGGGCCTCCGGGACGGAGAGCCCCTGGGAGCCGCCTACTTCGACGTCCACCGGGTGCGCACGCTGCCCGAGGTTATGATGGTCGTCGTCTCTCCGGCGGGCAGGGTCCAGCGGCTGGAGATCGTGAAGTTCCAGGAGCCGCCGGAGTACCGGGCGCCCGAGGCGTGGATCGAGCAGATCGTGGGTCGGGAGCTCTCCCCTGGGCTCTCCCTCCGCGGAGAGGTGATCAACATCACCGGGGCCACGCTCACGGCTCGGGCGGTGACCGACGCCGCCCGGCGCGTCCTGGCCTATCACGCCCTCATCCGGCCCTTCGGGCCGGAGACGGGGGCGCCGTGAGCCGGTTCGAGCGCTGGAGCGTCTGGAGTACGACGATCCTCACCGCGATCACCGGGGTGGGATACTTCTGGGCCAAGTACCTCACCGGTCCCGCCGAGGGGTGGGCCGTAGTCAACCATCCGCTGGAGCCCTGGTTCCTGAAGGCCCACATCCTCGTCTCCCCGCTCCTCCTCTTCGCCGTGGGGATGATCGTCCTCCGCCACGTCTGGCGTCACTTCCGGAGCGGCCTGGCCTGGGGACGGCGCAGCGGCCTCCTGACCGGACTCGTCCTGGCTCCCATGGTCGTCACCGGCTACCTGATCCAGGTGACGACCTCCGCGGGCTGGGTGCGTGCCACGGCGATCTCCCACATCGTCTTCGGCTTTCTCTTCCTGGCGGGAATCGGCCTGCACCAGCTCGCCACCCGGCGGGCGCCATCGAGGGGCGAGAACCGTCGAGCCCGGGACGCCCGCGGGGTCCCCGACGCTCCGCCGACAGTCCGGCGACGGCTCCCCGCCCGGGAGCGCACCACCGTCCCGGAGCGGGGCTGACGTCGCTCCAGGCCGCGCAAGAGAGTCTCTCCCGATCCGGCCCCTTTCTTCCGCCTCCGGGACGGGCCAACTTCTCTTCGTGTGCACCGTGACCGAGCGTCCAGTGGCCTCCGATCCGCCCCTATACGCCCATCCCGGGTGGGAAGAGCGCTTCCCCTGGCTGATCCACGGGATCACGGGGCGGGGCGAGGGAGATCCGTACGATCTGGCCCTCTTCGGGGAGGAGGGGAACGGGTCCCGGGTGTTCGAGCGCTGGTTCGCCCTTTCCCGCCGGCTCGGGGCGAGGGTGATCGTCCACGGCCAGCAGGTCCACGGCTCCCGGGTGGGGATGCACCGGGGAGGCGGCCAGGGGCTCCGGGTCGTGCCGTCCTGCGACGGGCACGTGACGGCGGAGCCCGGAACGGTGCTCTCGGTCTCGGTCGCCGACTGCGTCCCGGTCTACGTGCTCGATCCGGGGATCCCGGGGGTGGCCCTCCTCCACGCGGGCTGGCGGGGAGTGGCGGGGGGGATCGTGGAGCGCGGGATCGAGGCTCTGGTCGACCGCCTGGGCTCCGATCCCCGGGATCTCCACCTCTATCTGGGTCCGGCGATCTGCGGGGAGTGCTACGAGGTGGGTCCCGAGGTCCATCGGGCCCTGGGGCTGGAGGAGCCGCCGGCCCCGGCTCCGTTGGATCTGCGGAGCGTGGTGAGCCGACGGGCGCAGGAACAGGGGGTGCCTTCGGACCGGGTGGAGCGCTCGAGCCTGTGTACGCGCTGCGGACCGTCGACGTTCTTCTCCCACCGGGGAGGGGACCGGGAACGTCAGGCGGCTTTCATCGGCATCGGTGTGGGCGGCGGATGAGTGGGAACGATTCCGGGAGCGACGGGACTTCGAAAGGGAGTCACCCGGCGGGGCTCTGCGGCGCCTGTCGGCACGTCCAGGTGGTGGAGAACCGCAGGGGATCCCGCTTCTATCTCTGCACGCGCTCCCGGACGGACGACCGCTTTCCCCGCTATCCGAGGATTCCCGTGCTCCGCTGTCCCGGCTTCGAGGGCCGCGGGGAGCCCCTGGGGGCCGGGGGCGGCGGCGGCCGGTCGAGGGACGAGAGCGGACGGCGAACAGGACCCGAGGGAGGAGGGGAGAGATGAGCGATCCGTTCTACGTGGCGCGGGCCGAGGTCGAGAAGGTCCGGGGGGTCCACCGACGCGCGCGCCTCGAGCTGGGCACCGAGCTGGAGCTCGGGGTGCACGGGGCGATCAAGGAGCACTACGGGCTGGAGGGCCAGGCGAACCTCCCACTGCCGGTGGACTACGTGGTCGCCGCGGCCGCCGGCTGACTGCTCGGGACCCTCAATGGCGCACTGGAGGTGCGCGGGATNNGCGGAATCGAGCTCGCCCCGGACGCGATCCAAGCCCGGGCCGAAGCAACGAACGAGGTGCGGGAGCGGATTCCGGTGCTGACCCGGATCCACGTCCGCTATTCTCTGCGCATTCCCCCGGGCACCCGGGAGAAGGTGGATCGGGCCCTCGAGACGCACGTGGAGAAGTGCCCCACGGCCCGGAGCCTGCGGGGCGCGGTGGAGCTCACCTGGGAGGCGGAGATCGTGGAGGAGGTACGATGACGGACGTGTCGGGCCGGGGCGATCCGGGCCCCCGGGGACACCGGCGCCGGGCGCTCGAGATCCCCGGAACCCGCTGAGCCCGGAGCACCCGTGCCCTCACCCCTCGCCCAACTCGTCCTGGCCCTGACCGGGGGGGTCCTCCTCCTCCTCCTCCCCTTCGCCCTCCACCGGGCGTACCTGCTCTGGCTGCGGGGACGCGCCCGCCGGGGCAGGCTCCCGGCGACGTGGCCCGGCGCCCTTCCCAGGGTCACGGTCCAGCTTCCCCTCTACAACGAGAAGCACGTGGTCGGGCGCCTCGTGGACGCGGCATGCAGCCTGCGCTATCCCCGGTCCAAGCTGCAGGTGCAGGTGCTCGACGACTCGACGGACGAGACCACGAGCCGTGCCCGGGCCCGGGTCCGCCGGTGGCGCCGGAAGGGAGTCCGGGTCGAGCTCGTCCGGAGGGAGGGTCGGGCGGGATACAAGGCGGGGGCCCTCCAGCACGGGCTCGAGTCGGCCGACGGGGAGTTTCTCCTCATTCTCGACGCCGACTTCGTGCCCTCTCCAGACCTCCTCCACCGGCTCCTGCCCCCCTTTCGGGATCCGGCGGTGGGAATGGTTCAGGCCCGCTGGGACCACCTGAACGAGGAGGAGAGCTGGCTCACCCGGGCCCAGGCGCTCCTCCTCGACGGCCACTTCTTCCTCGAGCAGGGCGGCCGCTACGCCGCCGACCGCTTCTTCAACTTCAACGGCACCGCCGGGATCTGGCGTCGGTCGTGTCTGGACGAGGCCGGCGGGTGGGAAGCCGACACCCTGACCGAGGATCTCGACCTGAGCTACCGGGCCCAGATGGCGGGGTGGCGCTTCGTCTTCCTCGACGACGTCGGTGTCCCCGCCGAGATCCCGTCCCGTACGGGCGCCCTGGAGGTGCAGCAGAGGCGCTGGGCCCAGGGAGGGATCCAGACCGCGCGCAAGCTCTTGCCCCGGCTTCTCCGGAGCGACCGGCCCTGGCCGGTGAAGCTCGAGGCGGTGGTCCACCTCTGCGGACATCTGGCCCATCCCCTCACCCTGGCCCTGGGACTCCTCCTCCTCCCCTCGGCCCTCGCCCGCAGGGCCCTGGGGATGGAGGAGCTCCTGGGGCTCGACCTCCTCGTGTTCGGCGCCGCCACCGTGCCATTCCTCTTCTTCTACGGTGCCGCCGGACGCCGCCGCCGGCGGCCCTGGCCCCGTCTCCTCCCGGACGTGGTCCGCACCATGGCCCTGGGCGTCGGGCTGACCGCTCCGGTGAGCCGCGCCGTACTCCGGGGGCTGCGCTCCACGGGAGACGGGTTCGTGCGGACGCCCAAACGGGGCCGATCGCCGAGGAGCGCCTACGGATCGACGAGCTCCGGTGGAGATACCGCCCTGAAGCTCGCGCTCGCCGGCGTCATGGCCCTGTACGCGGTCGGCGCCGTGGCCACGGGCTTCTACGCGTCGCTACCGTTCATCGCCCTCTTCGGCGGAGGCTGGCTCGCCCTGGGCCTCTCCGGTCTCCGGGACGGGATCCCGGGCGCGGTCCGTCCCGGCACCCCAGAGGGCGTCCCGGACGAGGAGGGCCAGCGGCGGCGACCAGAGGACGATCCGGAGCCAGAGGGGCTGGGGCCAGCTCCCCGTCTCCCGGAACGCCTCCAGGCCCCAGTAGCCGAGGAATGCGAGGCCGCTTAGGAGGATCCACGGCACGCTCGTGCGGAGCGCCGCGAAGGGCAGGATCCAGAGGACGTACCACGGGTGGAGGGTGGGCGTGAGGAGGAGGCCCGCGCCCAGGATCCAGAAGAGGGCCCGCTCCGGGTCGAAGCGGCGCGCCGTCGTCCAGCCCACGATCCCGACCACCAGCGCGCCCACCGCGAGCCGGGGCGGCCAGCGGCCCGGGAGAGCCGCGTCCACGACGGCGAAGGGGCCCGCCATGAAGCGCCAGTCCCGGGCGTAGGTCGTGAGACCGGACCACAGCTCGGACCCCGCCGACAGATAGGGCGCGTAGAGGAGGAGGACGCAGGCGGTGAAGGCCCCCACGAAGCGCCAGCCGAGGCGTCGGGCCAGCGCCGGAAGCGCCGCCGCCGGGGCGAACTTCGTCAGAGCCGCCCCGGCCGTCGCGACCCCCGCGCCCGTCGCCCGGGATCCCGCCAGGAGGGCCAGGGACAGCCCCAGGAGGCCCAGGGGCTCCAGGTGGCCGCTCCACGCCGTCTCCACCACCAGGAGGGGGGACCAGAGGTAGAGCAGGAGGACCAGGCCGCCGTCGCGGCCCGTGGCCCGGGCCACACGGAAGAGGACCCATCCGGTGAGGAGATCGCAGGTCAACCAGAGAAGCTTGGCCCGGAGGATCCCGCCGCCCGCGGCCGCGATCAGGAGGAAGGCCAGCTGGGCCAGGGGCGGATAGATCGTGGCGACCCCCGGGTTGTTGATCTCGCCGTGCCAGGGAGTCCGGATCTCCGCCAGCGCGGCATCGGCGGGCGGGTAGCGGTACGGATTGATGCCCTGGAGCTGCACGTGCCCGTCCCAGAGGTAGCGGTACACGTCGTCGGAGAGCTCGGGGGCCAGGGGCAGGAAGAGGACGCGAAACGCGACGGCGAAGCCCCAGACGACGGCGGGGCGGACCGCATCGGGAGAGCGGGCCCGGACCGCCGCGGCGCCGCCGTAGGCCAGGAACGCCCCGAGGAAGAGAACGACGCGGGGCAGGGGCGCCCCTGGACCGGCCCACCACCCCAGGAGGCCCAGTAGGGCGAGCTCGGCCACGCCGATCAGAACCAGGAACATCCCCGCCGGCAGTCGGGTTTCTCCCGCAGGCCATGCCGACATCCCCGACCCCCGTCTCACCCGATTCCCTGGACGAAGTTGCGGTCCTCGTGCCGGCCCTGAACGAGGAGGCGAGCCTCCCCGGCCTTCTCCGGGGGTTGGCCCGAGCCGGAGTGGGAACGGTGGTCGTGGTGGACAACGGGTCGAGCGACCGGACGGCGACGGTGGCGGCCGCGGAGGGCGCCACCGTCCTTCGGGAGGAGGAGCGGGGCTACGGCGCCGCGTGTATCCGCGGGATCGAGCACCTGGCGTTCGGGGACGACCCGCCCACCGCCCTGGCGTTCGTGGACGCCGATGCCCGGGCCGAGCTCGCCCACCTCTCCCGGCTCGTCGGACCCGTCCTCCGGGACGAGGCGGACCTGGTCCTGGGGGTCCGGGAGGGTCCGGCCGGCCGGCCGGGAAATCTCCATTTCCACGCGCGTCTCGGAAACCACCTCGTTCTCGGGTGCGCCCGCCTCCTCTTCGGGCTCCGGCACGGGGACCTGGCACCCTTTCGCGCCGTCCGGTTCCCGAGCCTTCTCGCCCTGGAGATGGACGACCGAAACTGGGGCTGGACGCTCCAGATGCAGATCCGGGCACATCGGAAGGGCCTCCGCGTCCGGGAGATCGCCGTTCCCCACCGCCCCCGCTCCGCCGGACGCTCGAAGATCTCCGGCTCCCTGGGCGCCTCCGTCCGGGTCGGGGCGAAAATGTTCTACACCCTCTTGAGAGAGCGCTTCCGAGGTGTCCCCGTCAGCCCCGGGTGGGGCCGTCACCCGGACTCCTCCTCCAGCTCGTCCAGGAAGGAGAGCACGGCCTCCAGGGAGGGCCGGGGCCGCTCATCCTGGGGCACGTGACCGCACTCGTCCAGAATCGCCAGGCGGGAGCAGGGGAGGATCTCGTGGAGCCGACGGCCCTGGAGGAGGGGGATGACCGGGTCGTCCCTTCCCCAGAGGAGCAGGGTGGGGACCCGGATCTCACCGTAGCGCTCCACGATCCGCTCCACGTCCTCGGGGAGGATCTGCCGGGCGGTCCTCGACACCCCGTACCGCACGTCGGCGGAGTCCAGGGGTGCCGCGTAGCCCTCGACCTGCTCCGTCGTCACCGTCGAGGGGTCGTGGACCACCGTCCGGAGCACCCAGCGGATCAGGGTCCTGGAGGGCACGAGGCGAAGGAGGAGGACCCCAAGCAGCGGTAGTCGGGCCAGGCGGATGAACGGGGGAAGCTCCTGGGGAAGGGCGCCCGGCTCGATCAGGATCAGGCTGTGCAGCCTCCCCGGGGCCCGCGCCGCGAGTTCCAGGGCCACCAGCAGCGCGACCCCACCCCCCAGGGAATGACCCACCAGGGTGAGCTGCCTCAGATCCCACGCCTCGACGAGACGGACCACGGCGTCCGCGTGATCCCGGGGCGCGTAGGCCCCGTCCCGGGGCGCGGGCGCCGAGCCGTGACCCTTCAGGTCCGCGACCACCACCCGGTAGCGGTGCTCGAGCTCGGGCAGCCAGTTGCGCCACGTGAAGCCGCTGGCCCCGAAGCCGTGGAGGAGGACGAGGGGTCGGCCCGCCGTGCCCCGGATCTCCACGTGGAGGGGGAGCCCGGCCGAAGCTCCTCTCATGACGGGCCCGAGAGGCGCACGAGCCGCGCGCCGCGGCCCTTCAGGCTCCTGGCCATGGGCTCGTGGCAGGTGAACACGAAGATCTGACGCTCCTCCGCGAGCTCGGCCAGGAGACCGAAGCCCCGTTCCCGCCGTGCCTCGTCCCAGTTCACGAAGGCCTCGTCGAGGAAGACGGGGAGCCGCTCACCGCCGGCGTCCAGATGATCCACGATCGCCAGCCGGAGCGCCAGATAGACCTGCTCCCGGGTCCCGGTGGAGACGGGTGTGCCGTCGTCGAGGCCCACGGGACCCGGGTAGCCGGGTCCCTGGAGGAGGAGCGTGCCGTCCAGGTCGGTCTCGGACATGCGGAGGCGACGGTAGCGCCCCTCGGTGATCGCCGAGAGATGGCGCCCCGCCGCCTTCAACAGGTCGGGCTGGTTCCGCTCCCGGAAGCGGTGGTCCGCGGCGCGGACGATCCGGGCCATGAGGATGAGGCGGTCGTGGCGCTTCCGCAGCTCGTTCAGCTGGTCCTCCACGGCCAGGATCTGGCCCTCCACCTCGTCCAGCGTCCTGGCCTCCCCGAGCCGGTCCAGCTCGCGCCGGAGGTTCGGGATCGTCTCGCCGATCAGCTCCTTCTCCTCCCGGTCCAGCTCCTCCACGCGGGCCCTGGCGTCGACCAGGGCCTCCTCGGCCGTCGTCCACTCCTCCCCGGCGTCCTCGGCCTCTTCGATCCTGCGCCGGAGGCGGTCCAGCTCCGGGTATCCGGACTCGAGCTCTTCCCGCAGCACCCGGGCCCTCTTCCGGGCGTCGATCCGGACCTTCGCCTCCCGGGCGCCCTCGGCGGGGTCGCCGTCGCCCACCCGGGCCAGGCGGGCCTCCAGGGCCTCCATCGCGCCGGCCAGCTCCTCCTCATCGTCCCGGAGGCGCTCCAGCGCCGGGCCGCTCCGCGCCAGGGCCTCCTCCGCGGCTCGGGCGTCGGCCCGCCGGATCTCGACGGCGTTCAGAGCTTCCTCCAGCGCCACAACCCTGGCGGTGAGCTCCTCCGGGACCTCCAGGTCCACGGCTCCCGCCACCGCGTCCGCCCGGACGCGGGCCTCCTCGATCTGTTCCCGGAGGCCGGACTCCTCGCTCCGCGCCTGTCGCAGGTCCTCCAAGAAGCCCTGAAGCCGTTCGAGGCCGTGGACCAGCTCCAGGTCGGGGCTCTCGAGGTGTGGGGTGGCCAGGGGAAGGGGAGCCGCGGCCGCGGCCGCCCGCCGCCGTGCATCCTCCGCTGCCTCCCGGGCTCGCTCGTGCTCTGCCTCAGCGGCTTCCAGGGGGCGCCGCTGGGCGGCGGCCCAGCGGCGCCGGAGCAGCACCAGGGCGCCGGGGAGCGCGAGAAGCATGCCCCCCAGCACCCAGATCGACGGCCGCCCCGTGGCCGCGGCCCAGGCGGCCACCCCGAGGCCGGTCACCAGGAGGGCCACGCCGGGCACGAGGCCCCCGGAGGCGCTGGCTGCAGCCGCCCGCCGGTGCAGGTCCCGGAGCCGGCCCCGGCTCCGGGCCAGCTCGTCCGCGGCGTCCCGGTATTCCCGGATCCGAGCCCGGAGCTCGGCCAGGGGAGCGTCCCGGATCGGGGCCTCGTGCACCTGGTCCCACGGGACCTGGAAGAGCTCCCGGGCCAGCTCTCGGATCCGACGCTCCAGGGACTCGGCCCGCTCGGCGAGGGTGGCGAGCCGCCGACGGGCGCTGCCCAGCTCCCCGACCAGCTTTCCCAGCTCCCGGATCTCGGCGGTCCGCTCCAGGAGGGCGCGATCCTCCGGCTCCAGGCCGTCGGCCCGCTTGGCGAGCCGGGCCGTCTCCTCCTCTTCCTCACGGATCCGCCCGCGGAGCGCCTCCAGCTCCCGGGTGAGCTCGTCCACGCGCGCGGCCGGCTCCGCCGGGAGACCTTCCAGCGCTTCCGGGTCCCCGGCCCGTTCCTCGGCCTCGGCGATGCGCCGGAGCCGTCGTCGGACCGGTCCCAGGGTCTCTGCGCGCTCCACCAGCGCCCGGGCGTCCCTGCGCTTCCGGCGCACCTCTTCCAGCCGATCCCTCGCCTCCTCCAGGGCCCGGGCCGTGTCCCTGGCCTCCTCGTCTCGTCGGCGGGCCTCCGTCCGGGATTCGTTCAGCGCGGCCAGCTCCTCCTGGAGGTCCCGGATCCGCTGGTCGCCCCTTCGACTCGGCCGCCACAGCGCGCCCGCCTCGGCCTCGAGCTCGGCCACGACCTCCCGGGCGCCCCGCACGTCCTCCGCCCCCAGGGAGCCGAGGAGCCGGTCCTGGATCTCGGGCCACCGCGCGTCGTCCACCCGGGCCAGGTCGCCCAGGGTCAGGGCGAAGACCTCGTCGAACAGCTCGCGCCGGACGTGGTGCGCCCACGGGACGGTCCGGTTGGCCAGGTCCTCAGCGTCTCCGTCGCTCTCCAGGCGGCCCCAGGGCGAGGCCAGGAGTCGCCGGTGCACGGTCACCCGCTCGTCACCCGAGAGGCGCACGACCGCCTCGGCGTCGGCGTCCTCCCCGGACCAGGGCGCGTAGGGATTGCCGTCGCGGCTGGCGGGATAGAAGCCGTAGAGGAGGCTCGAGAGGAGAACGAAGAAGGTGCTCTTTCCCCCCTCGTTGGGCGCCTGCACCACCACCAGGGAGGGGAGGGGATCGGGGCCGGTGTCCAGGTCCTCGAGGGCGCCGAAGGCCCGTACCCGGATCCGCTCGAACCTCACGCGCCGTCTCCTGTTCCCATGTCGAGCATGCGGGCCGTCAGCTCGCCGGCCATCCCGTCCAGGAGGGAGCGGAGGTACGCGGCCTCGTCCCGGGGCGCGCCCGCCAGTTCCTCGGGCCGGAGGTCCAGAAGGGCTTCCGGATCGCTCTCCAGCTCACCCAGCATGCAGAGGGCCTCTCCGAGGACGTCCTGGCGGTCCCGGTGCGCGTCCGGGTCCACGGGGGGATGGACGTCCCCGGATCGGACCTCGGCGGCCAGGAGGCCCAGTCGGGCCGCCACATCCTCCTCCAGGACCCGGCGGTTTTTCTCCAGGCCCAGCTCCCGGTGCAGGGGACAGGGACCCCGGAGCTCGACCCGGAGCAGCCACTCGGTGTCGGGAAGGCCGGGATCCCCCTCCCGAACCTCCCGCCACGCTCCCTCCACCGCCCCCGCCAGCCCGTCGAGGCTGCGGGCCGACCCGAGACCGCGCACCTCCAGGCGCTCCCACCGGACCGGGGAGAGGGGCTGAAACTCCACCGAGGCGTCGCCTCCCTCCCGGAGGTCCACCAGCAGCGCGCCCCTGGGTCCGGTCTCCCGGGGGTTGCGGCCCTGGAGGCTTCCGGGATACCAGATCGGGGGCGTGGCCGAGAGCTCCTGGCGCAGGTGCACGTGGCCCAGGGCCCAGTAGTCGTACCCCGCACGTCGGAGGGCGTCGAGCTCCGAGGGGGCGTAGCGGTCGTGGGCCTCGCCGGCCCGGGCCCCGGTCACCTGCGTGTGCAGGAGGGCGACCTCGGGCGTGCCGCCGGCCGGATCGGGGAACGACGCCGCGAGATCCCGCTCTTCCCGGGCGGTCTCGTGCCCGGCGCCCGTGACGCGTCCCACGAGGCGGCCGTCCGGCTCCCGGACTTCCACGGCCACGGGCTCCCCGTCCCGGATCACCGTGACCCCCTCGGGCCACTCCAGGGCGTGGGCCCGCTGCCCCCCCCGACCGGGATCGTGGTTGCCGGTCGCATAGATCACCCGGACACCGGCCGACGCCAGACGCTCCAGCTCCGCCAGGAGGAACCGCTCGGTCTGAAAGGACAGGCGGGCCCCGTCGAAGAGATCGCCCGCCACGAGAAAGGCGTGGGCCCCCTCCTCCAGAGCCAGGCCCACCGCCCGGCGAAAAGCCTCCCGGGACGCCTGCCTCAGACGCTCCCGCACGTCCCGGGAGCGGGTCCCGAAAGGCGTATCCAGATGAACGTCGGCGATATGGACGAAGCGCATGGCCGTATGATGATATAGAGAGGGGCCTCGGGACGGGACCCGGGCGGAGGGGAACGCGAGCGATCGCGGCCGCCGGGATCGGTCCGCCGGTCTCCGGCTCGACGCCCGGGGCCGGGATCCGGATCCCGCCTCTCGCGGCCCGCAGGGGCCGGAGGATCATCCGGTTGCCCGGGAGCGCGGGCGCGGGGTATCTTAGGCACCCGCGCGGTGAGCGCGCCGTCGACCGATGCCATCTCACCCGACTACAGGAACGGCCGACCGGGGTCCGGAGACCCGCCCCGGTCGGCCCTCCCTGTTTCATCACCCATGAGCGACACCACGCAGGCTGCGGTTCGCAGGGTCCGCGAGGACTCGCCGATCGTCGACGCCGTATGCCAGCAGATCCAGCGGGAGGCCGAGCCCGAGGTCGCCGAGCTGGCGGTGGAGTTCGCCGGGCTCTTCTTCTCGAAGGCGCCCCCCGACGTGCTGCAGGAGCGGAGCACGGACGCCCTGGCCCACATGGCCCTGGGCGCCTTCGAGTTCCTGCGGAGGGCCCGGCCCGACCGGGTGGACGCGGAGATCGTGAACCCCGACGTGGACAACGAGGGGTGGTACGCGCCCGTCACGGTGCTGCGCACCAACATCTCCGAGCGGCCCTTCATCGTGGACACGATCCGGGAGTTTCTCCACTCCCGGGACCTCGCCATCGAGTACTACATCTACCCGGTCCTGGGGGTCGAGCGCGACGAGGACGGGCAGCTCACCGGAGTCCGCCCCTCCCGGGAGGGCGGCGGCCGGGAGAGCCTCGTCCACAGCGAGGTGGCCCGGATCACCGACGAGGCGGTCCGGACGGAGATCCGGGACGAGGTGGGGCGAAGGCTTCAGGACGTGGTCCGTGCCACCGACGACTTCCACCCCATGGTGGACGCCCTCAACGAGGTCGTCGCCTACCTGGCGGAGCGGGTGCAGGACCTCCCCGAGAAGGAAGAGGAGCTCCGGGAGATCCAGGCCTTCCTCCGCTGGCTCCGGGACGGCGGCTTCGTCTTCCTGGGCTACCGGGGCTACGACATCGTCGAGACACCCGCGGAGGAGGAGCGGGCCCTGATGGTGGAGCCCGGATCGGGCCTGGGAATCCTGCGCAACGAGGCCGAGTCCCGCTACGCCGAGCCCGTGCCCCTGGAGGACCTCCCATCCGGCCTGCGCACGCTCATCGAGGGCGGACCCCTCCTGATCATCAGCAAGACCAACGCCGAAGCCACCGTCCACCGCCGGGCCCGAATGGACTACATCGGCGTCCGGAAGCTGGACGCCGACGGTCGCGTGGCGGGAGAGCACCGGTTCGTGGGCCTCTTCACCTCCAAGGCCTACGCGGAGGATGCGGAGAAGATTCCCATCCTCCGCGACAAGCTCCAGTGGATCCTCGACAAGGCGGGCGTCCAGGAGGGATCGCACGACTACAAGGAGATCATCACGATCTTCAACTCCATGCCGAAGGAGGAGCTCTTCCTCACTTCGGCCGAGGAGATCGGCGACGACGTCCGCACCGTCCTCACCAGCTACCACACCCACGAGGTGCGGGTCTCGATCCGGGAGGATCCCCTGCAGCGGGGCGCCTCGATCATGGTGATCCTGCCCAAGGAGAAGTTCTCGGGCGATGTGCGGAAGAAGATCGAGGCGGCCCTGGTGGAGCGTCTCGAGGGCGAGGTCCTCAACTACCACCTGGCTCTGGGAAGCGGTGACCAGGCCCGCCTCCACTTCTACCTGACGACCCGCCACGAACGCCTGGAGGAGATCACGCCCGACGAGCTCGAGGAGGTCGTCGGGCGCCTGATCCGGACGTGGGCGGACAGGGTCCGCGAGGGGCTCGAGCGGGTTCGTCCCCCCGACGAGGCCCGACGGCTCGCCCGGACCTACAGCGAAGCGTTCAGCGCCGAATACCGGGCGGCCGCGGCTCCGGACGTGGCGGTCCACGACATTCTGGAGCTGGAGGCGATGGAGGCCGACGACCGGGCGGTGGCGGTCTCCTTCGCCAACCTGGAGGCTTCGCCGGCCGTGGCCGGGGGCGAGCGGGTGACCGAGCTGAAGCTCTACCTCCGGAATGAACGGCTCGTCCTCTCTGACTTCATGCCGATCCTGGAGAACGCCGGTCTGCGGGTGATCGCCGTGAACCCCTTCGAGATGGATGGGAAGGGGGCCGCCAGAGCGATCATCTACGCGTTCGCGGTGCAGGACGCGGAGGGCGAGCCCCTGGACGTGGACGCCCGGGGCACTCTGCTCACCGACACCCTTCTCGCGGTGCGCCGGGGCGACGCCACGAACGACACCGTGAACGCCCTGGTGCTCTCGGCCGGCCTGGCCTGGCGCGAGGTGGCCGTGATGCGGGCGTACGCGAGCTACGCGTTCCAGCTGGGTGCGGTCCCGAGCCGCCTCTCACTGCCATCGGCCCTGGGGAAATACCCGGAGCTCGCGCGGATTCTCTTCGACCTCTTCCAGGTTCGCTTCGACACCGAGGGTCCGGCGGACCCCGCGGAGCGGGCCGCACAGTCCCGCCAGATCAAGGCGCGCTTCACCGAGGCGATGAGGGGTGTCTCGCTCCTCGCCGACGACCGGGCCCTGCGGCGCCTCCTCACCCTGATCGAGGCCACCGTCCGCACGAACTACTTCCGAAACGGGGGCAGAGCGCCCACGAAGCGCTCGGGAGGCGTGCCCTACGTCTCGTTCAAGTTCGCCTGCGAGGGGTTGCGGAGCATCACGCGGACGCGGTTCCTCTACGAGGTATGGGTTCGTTCTTCCCGTATGGAGGGGATCCACCTCCGGGGCGCGAAGGTCGCCCGGGGCGGGATCCGCTGGAGCGACCGGCCCGACGACTTCCGGACCGAGGTCCTGGGCCTGGTGAAGACCCAGATGGTGAAGAACGCCGTCATCGTTCCCGCGGGATCCAAGGGCGGCTTCGTGACCCTCCGGCCTCCCCACGAGTCGGACGCCATGGGCGACGAGGCCCGGGAGCAGTACAAGACCCTGATGCGGGGGCTTCTCGACCTCACGGACAACCTGGACTCCGAGGGCACGCCGATCGCCCCGGAAAACGTGATCCGCTACGACGAGCCCGATCCCTACCTCGTGGTGGCCGCCGACAAGGGGACCGCGAAGTTCTCGGACGTGGCCAACGAAGTGGCTGCCGAGTACGACTTCTGGCTCGGCGACGCCTTCGCGTCGGGGGGCTCCTACGGGTACGACCACAAGAAGGTGGGGATCACGGCCCGGGGCGCGTGGGAGTGCGTGAAGCGGCACTTCCGGGAGAAGGGGAAGGACATCCAGACCGAGCCGTTCACGGTGGTGGGGATCGGGGACATGAGCGGCGACGTGTTCGGAAACGGGATGCTCCTCTCCGAGCAGATCCGGCTGATCGCCGCCTTCGACCATCGCCACGTCTTCATCGATCCGGATCCCGATCCCGTGGCGAGCTACCGGGAGCGGGAGCGCCTCTTCGAGATGGGTCGGTCGAGCTGGGACGACTACGACCGCGACCGCCTCAGCGAGGGGGGGATGATCGTTCCCCGGGGTGCGAAGGAGGTGGAACTGAACCCACGGGTGAGGGAGGCGTTGGGAATCGACGAGGGCGCGGAGAGCATGGACGGCGAGGCCCTGATCCGGGCCGTCCTGCGGGCACCGGTGGAGCTCCTCTGGAACGGGGGGATCGGGACGTACGTGAAGGCGTCCACGGAGTCCCACGCCGACGTGGGCGACGCCTCCAACGACGCGGTTCGGGTCGACGCCTCCGATCTCCGATGCGGGGTCGTGGGCGAAGGCGGCAACCTGGGCTTCACGCAGAAGGCGAGGATCGAGTATGCGCTCCAGGGCGGGAGGATCAACACCGACGCCCTGGACAACTCCGGCGGCGTCGACCTCTCGGACCGGGAGGTGAACCTCAAGATCCTGCTGAACCCGGCGGTGAGGGCCGGGGAGATGTCGATGGAGGAGCGCAACCGGCTCCTCGGGGACCTGACCGACTCGGTGGCCGCCCTGGTCCTGAAGGACAACGAATCCCAGGGCCTGGCCATCTCCCTCGACGAGGTCCGGGCCCGGGAGAGCATGGACGAGTTCAGGGACCTGATGTCATCCCTCGAGAAGGCGGGAGTGCTGGATCGGGCCGCAGAAGATCTCCCCACCTGGGAGGCCCTGGTGGAGCGGCTCGAGGCCGGCGGAACGCTGACGCGGCCCGAGCTCTGCGTCTTGCTGGCCTACGCGAAGCTTCATCTGATGAGCCACATCCTCTCGGGGGACCTGGCGGACGACGACGCCGCGGTCACTTATCTCCTCGAGTACTTCCCGCCGGCCGCGCGCAGCGCCGCCGGAGAGAAGCGCCTCGGCGGTCATCGCCTGCGCCGGGAGATCATCGCCAGCCAGCTCACGAACCACGTGGTGGACATCATGGGTGCCACCTTCGTGCAGCGCGTGAGCCGGGACACGGGGCGTTCTCCCGACCTGGTGGCCCGGGCGTGGCTGATCGCGTCCCGTCTGGCGGGCCACCGGTCGATCGTGAAGGAGCTGGCCGCCCGGGAGGGCGAGCTCTCCGCGGCGGTGCGGTACCGCTGGCTCCTGGGGCTCTCACGGGTCCTGGCCCGGAGCACCCGGTGGATCCTGGCCAACACCGCCCTCGAGCGTCCGACCTCCGAGATCATCGAGGAGAACCTGAAGGGCCTCGCCACCCTGAGGAGCGAGTTCGACGAGATCGTCACCGGCGAGGATCGGGAGATCTTCGAGGCCCGGGTCAGGGAGCTCACCCGTTTGGGGGCCGAGGTGGATTTCGCCCGGGACCTGATCACCCTCCGATTCCTCGATCAGCTCCTCGAGATCCTGCGCGTGGCCCGGGAGACCGATTCCGATCCCGCCGACGCGGCCCGGGCGTTCTACAAGGTCTCGGAGACGCTGCAGGTGCCTTGGATCCGGCGGACGATCTTCGAGACGGCGGGCGACGACCGGTGGGAGCAGCGGGCCGCCCAGGCCCTGTCGGCGGACCTGACCCGGGCCCACCACGGACTCGCCTCGATGGTCATGGAGGAGCGGAAGGGCGCCGACGACGTGGGCTCGGCGTCAGATCGGGTGTTCCGGCAGCAGCGCGGGGAGCTGCGCCGCTTCCAGAACCTGCTGGAGGAGATTCAGGGGGGGGAGCGGATCAGCCTCTCGGGGCTCGCCGTCGCGGTCCGGGAGATCACCACACTCTCCGAGAGGGTGAACGGCAGGAGGGCCTGACCGGCGTCCGGCGGGAGGAGGGAGCCGGAGGTTCGAACGTCGGACGACCGGGCCGGGGCTCAGCCGGCCGCCTTCATCACCTCGTCCACGTAGCGGTCCACGTTCGAGAGGACCTGCACGAGCTCCTTCCGCTCTTCGGCGCCCGCCACGTCACCGGCGAAGCGGAGAAGCGCCTGGCGAACCTTGTCCCGATCCCCGCCGTTGGCCGCTCCCCGGCCGCGCTTCCGGGTAGCCCGCTGGCGCTTTCCCTTGCCGGGGGCCCGGGCGCTCTTCCTGCGCTTCACCTGAAGCGGATAGCGGGCGTTGAACTGCCGCAGCGTCAGCTTTCCGATCGCCGACTTCACGGACTTCGCCTTCTCGTATAGGTCCTGAACGGACGCGTCGGGATCCTTCTCCAACTCCTTCTCCACGACGGCCATGACTTTGTCGTCGGTTTTCGCCACGATACACCCCTCGTCAGTGGGAATGACGGCTGATTTTGCTGGAAGACGGTCTCAATGAAAGCGGTGCAAATAGAAAAGTCAATATTTGCTTGCCGCGATATTCCGTGAAATATACGAAATAGAAAGAAGAAAGAAGCGCGTCGGCCCTTCAGACCGATCCCGCTGGCCCGATCGGGAGGGCAAGGCGATTCGTGCGTATTGAGCCTGGAGCGGCGTGGACCGATCTTTGGAGTATGGCTACGAAACACGCGGGGTGCCCCGGGCGCCCCGTTTCGCGCCCCGGGACGGGAAGGACGGGCCGCTCCTGGAGGGCCGGCTTCACGATTCTCGAGCTTCTGGTCGTCATGGCCCTGGTGGTGATCACCCTGGCGATCACCCAGCAGACCTACGGCCTCTACCAGGAGCGCACCGCCACCCGGCGGGCGGCCAAGCTCTTCGGCCTGGACCTCTCCCTGGCCCGGAGCGCGGCCGTCCAGGGGCGGATGAACGTCGTGATCCGCTTCGACGAGGCGGCCCGGGAATACGAGGTGATCTCCAACCGGCGGATCATGCGACGGGATTTCGGCGATGACTCCGACGTCCCCCTGGAGTCGATCGACCTGGAGCTGCCGGGCGACAGCGTGGTCTTCGACGCCCGTGGCGTGGCGGACCTGAGCGGGATCGCGGGGTCTCTGGGGCGCGCCACCTTCGAGGTGGGCGGGAGCTCCTACGCCGTCTCCTTCAACGCCCTGGGCGCCTCGAAGGTCGGCGAGCCGTGATCTCACCGCGTGCGGCCGAGGCCGGCTTCACCCTGATCGAGGTGATGGGAGCCCTGCTCATCTTCGCCATGGGCGTCCTCATCGCCATCGAGCTCTCCGACGCCCTGGCGGCCCAGGTCGAGCGTTCCGCGGTCAGGGCCGAGGTGGTGACCACCGCCCAGGAGCGACTCGACTCCCTGGACCGGCTGCACTACGACTCCCTCGACCTGGGCACCCAGGTGGACACGCTGAGCATCCGGGGTCATCGCTACATCTGTTCCACCGTGGTGGAGAACTACGCCGCGCGGGTGCGCGCGCTGCGGGTCAGCGTGGTCCCGGCCGACACCGCGGGGTGGCCCTCCCAGAACCTGTCCTCCTACGTGTACGAGCCGTGGTGAGGGGAACGGCGGGGGGTCGCGGGGGCTTCACGCTGATCGAGGCCCTGATCGCCATGTTCCTGGCCACCCTGATCGTGGTCCTCGTGGGATCGATCTTCCTGGCCCAGAACAACTTCTACACCGACGTCGTACGGCGGAGCGAGGCCCAGGACCACGCCCGGAGCGTGGTCGAGCTCGTCACCACGGACGTCCGGAGCGCCGCTCCAGACGGGATCGGCCTCGCCGACTCCCTGGAGTTCGCCTTCCGGGCCCCCTTCACCATGGGGATGGTCTGCGGGTTCGCCGGGGGCCGGGCCCGGACCTACCTGCCGTCGGGGAGCTCGGGGCTGGATACGCTCGGCGTCACGGGGTTCGGGATCCGGTCGTCCGACGGAGGCTGGTCGTACTACCCGAGCGACTGGGGCACCCTCTTCGAGTCCTCCGGGCGGACGATCGCCGACGCGTGCGCCGTCGCGGGCATGGACACGGTGGGTGTACCCGATGAACATTTCATAGAGTTGAACGATGTGGCCACGACCCCGTCGCCAGCCCCCAGGGTCGGTGACGGGATCACGCTCTTCCAGTTCCTCCACCTGCAGGTGGGGGATTCGGATCTGGCGCCCGGCAGCCTGGGTCTCTTCCGGGGCACCTTCGGGGACACCCTGACGGAGTTCTCCAGCGGGCTCGGGGAGCGGACCCACTTCGAGTATCGGCTTCAGGGGAGCAACACCTATTCGTCCCAGGTGACGGGCGCGGACCTGAACGACATCAACAGCGTGCGGATCGTCGCCCACGCCGTGAGCCAAGAGGGAGATCCCTCAGACCGCTATGAATTCGAAATCGTGCAGGACGTGCCGCTCCGAAATGCCCGCTGACGGACGCCGGGCCCGGTCCCGGGCCGCTCGCGGGTCGGCGGCCCCCGGGTACTGCTCCTCTCGCCCCCGTCCGGCCATCGGGCCCCGGGGTGGAGGAGAGGACGGGTTCGCCATGGCCGTGGTCCTCCTCCTTCTCTTCGCGATCGGGGTGGCGGGGGCCACCAGCTACGAGATCGTGCGCAGCGAGGCGACGCTCTCCCAGAGCCGGAAGGTGGGCACCCAGGCCCTGGGTGCGGCCCGGGCGGGCCTCGTGCGCTTCATGGCCGAGGAGGACGACACGCTTCCCGTGGAGCGGACCTACACGGTGGACGGGGCCCGGGCGGTGGTGACGCCCCGCCTCGTCGTCGAGCACCGCTTCCCGAACCGTCGCTACGCGATCACCTCGGTGGGCTCGTTCCTGGATCCCCGCTTCTCCGAGGAGCTGGCCGAGCGCACGGTGATTGAGTACGCCATGCACTGGCGCTCGCCGATCCACGCCCTGGGCGTGATCGTCGCGGCGACCAACAGCTTCACATCCGACGACATCTCGCAGTTCTCGGGGTACGACATCGCGACCGCCGCCGACTGTCCGGAGGCGCCGGCCGACCCCATCGCCGGCCTCGTCGGCGGCGGCTCGATGTCGATCACCGACGACCGCTACGACGACGTGGAAGGCGTCCCGCGGAGCGTGAGCTACGGCAGCCCCCAGGCGGTGCTGGATTCCCTGGGCATGGACTGGGACGTCTTCCTCGACCCCGACTTCGAGGTCGACTACGAGGACACCTGGCCCGACTTCTCGCTGATTCACCCGGACACCTTTCCGGTGATCCGCATGACCGGGAACTTCGACGCCCAGTACTATCACACCGGTCGGGGACTCCTGATCGTGGGCGAGGATCTCTACCTGCGCAGCGGGTTCACCTGGGACGGCATCATCCTGGCCAACGACATGACGAACGTCACGACGAACGAGAACTTCCTGATCCGGGGCCTCCTGGCCGTGGGCATGGACGGGGTGGGGGAGCCGGTGACATACCGGGGCGAGGGGGAGGCGTACTTCCACTCCTGCAACGTCCTCGCCGCGGGTCGGAAGATCGCCCAGCTGGAGCCGATGGCCGGCACGTGGTGGGAGGTGTTCTGAGAGGAAAGACGCTGGCCCTCGACGCCCCGCCTGCGGCGGAGTCCCCGCTCCGCGTAGAAGATCCTCACTTCGGAATCCACCGGGCCGCACCATGACCCGGGAGCACGCCACCACCGCCATCGCCTTCGCCGACGTGAGCGGCAGCACCCGCCTCTTCGAGGAGCTGGGCGACCGAAGGGCCCGGGAGGTCATCGGTGGGACGCTCTCGGAGCTCTCCGCGATCGTGGAGACCCACGGGGGCCGGGTCGTGAAGCTGATCGGCGACGAGCTCATGGCCACATTCCCCGACGCCGCCCAGGCGCTCCGGGCCACCTCCGCCATGCAGAGCCACGTCACCGAGATGACCGCGCCGGAGGGCGTCTCGATCGCGATCCGCGTGGGGGTCCACCACGGGGACGTGATCCTCGAGGAGGGGGATGTCTACGGGGACGCGGTCAACGTGGCGGCCCGGATGGTGGGGATGGCCACGGCCGGTCAGATCATCACGACCCGTGAGACCGCCGACGTGATGACCGAGGACATGCCGATCTCGGCCCGGAGCCTCGGCAGCCTGAAGGTGCGCGGGAAGGCCGAGAACATGGAGATCTGCGAGGTGATCTGGCAGGAGGACACCGAGGACCTCACGGCGATGGCCGACGCCGAGACGCGGAGGGTCCTGAAGGAGCTCGACAGCACCGGGCTGGTCCTCCACTACCTGGATCGGCGCATCGACGTGGAGAAGGCGAGCTTCAAGATGGGTAGGGGCGGGCTCAATCACCTGGTCGTGAACGACTCGGTCGTCTCCCGGACCCACGCCCGGATCGAGCACCGGAACAACAAGTTCTTCCTGCGGGATCACAGCACGAACGGGACCTACATCCGCATGGGCACGGACCCGGAGATCTTCGTCCACCGGGAGGAGGTCCACCTCCACGGGGAAGGGGAGATCAGCCTCGGCCAGTCCGCCTCGAAGGAGGGCGCCGAGACGATCCGCTACGTCTGCCGGCGGTAGGCCTCCCCTTGGGCGATCGTCCTGCCCAGAAGCCGGACCGAGCGAGCCCCGCCGCTCGTGGCCCCCCACTAGCCCTTCGGCGGCAGCTCCACCCGACCCAGGGACCTCCACTCCAGATTCTGGACCCGGAAGCGGGTCGCGTAGGGGTCGTGGGTGCCCTGGTTCTCCGGAAGGGGCCGGATCTCCAGCGTGTGCTGGGTGCCGGCGAGGACCGGAATTCCGGCCACGGGCGTGTTCCCCACCTCCTGGCCGTCCACGAACACGAGGCCCCGGGGCTCGGAGGTGACGGTGATCGACCCGAATCCCGACACCTGGGCCTGGACCTCGGTGGTCCGGCGGGGAGTGACCCGGTGGCGTCGGCTGTAGATGCGGATCCGGCGGGGGGAGAACTCGGGCTGGCCGAAGATCTCGACGGTGTGGCTCCGACCGCCGGCCACCGAGTATCCGGACACCGGAGGGGAGCCCAGGGTGTCGCCGTCGACCACGACCACGGCGTAGGGCGTGACGTCGGACGGGGAGACCGAGACGCTCAGGGTTCCGGGGCCGCTGGGAACCGGGGCCTCGGCCGCGGCGGCGACCTGGAAGGCGAAGCTGTCGGCGCTCAGGGCGTTTCCGGCGGTGTCCGCGATCCCGGGGCCGAGGCGCACCACGTAGCGCGCTCCACGCGTGAGGGCCGCGCCGGGCTCGATGCGGGCCACGGTGAGGGAGTCGCTGCAGCACAGCACTTCGGCATCCACCGGGTTGCCGTCGGCGTCCACGAGGGTCAGGGCGTCGCCGCTCACCGACGAGGGATCCAGGGGCTCGTCGAAGACGAGAGCGATCGGCTGGTCGGCGGAGGCGTCGTCGGCGTCGGCCTCGGGGGAGCTCGACGCCAGCCGCGGGGGCTCCCGGTCGGGTGGGGGCGGCTGGGTCTCGATGACGAAGCGCGCCCCGGGCTCGGTGTCGTCGGGGCCGTCGGCCACGGCCTGGCCGTTGAGGCTCAGGACCCCGGCGGTGACCATCACGGTGTACTCGGTGCCGTACTCCAGCGACCACGCGGGCTCGATCTCGATCGCCCGTCGGTCGTCCCCGACCCGGATCGTCGCGGGTACGACGGCGCCGTCCGGTCCCTGGAGCCTGACGTTCTGGCTCGTGGCCGTCCGGGGATCGATCCGGTCCGTGAAGGCCACGGTGATCGGGCTGTCGATCCCCGCTCCCCCCTCGACGATCGTGTAGGCCACGTCGGCCACGTAGGCCCGGCTCCCGGCGAAGCCCGGTATCGTTCTGCGGACGAAGTCCCGGAAGCCCCCGGTGTTGGTGTAGTAGAGTCCCCCCGCGCCCCCGCCCGCGAGAACGGCCGTGAGGAGGAGCAGGACCAGGAGCCCGGAGCTCTCCTTCTCCTTCGGCTCCTCGCGGACGGGAGAGGGCCTTTCCCTCTCCTCCCTCTTCTCCCCTCGCTCCTCGATCGGCGGCGCCTTCACCGTGGCGGCGGGGAGGACCACCGTGGACCCGGCACCCCTGCTCACGGAGTCCAGCTCGGATTCGATCTCGGCGGCGCTCTGGAAGCGGTCGTCGGGATCCTTGGCCAGGCACTTGAGGATGATCTTCTCCAGGTCCCGGGAGAGGTCGGGGTTCCACTGGGTAGGCGGTTCGGGGGGCTCCTCGATGTGCTTCCGTCCCAGCTCGAACCAGTCGGCGCCGCTGAACGGCGTGTCGCCGGTGGCCATCTCGTAGAGGGTCACGCCCAGGGAGTAGATGTCGGAGCGGGCGTCCACCTTCCGGCCCCGGGCCTGCTCCGGGGACATGTACTTGGGCGTGCCCACGGCGACGGTGGTGCCGGTGACGGCGGTGTAGTTCGTCGCGACCTCGGCGATTCCGAAGTCCGTGACGATCGCGTTGCCGTGGGCGTCGAAGAGGATGTTGTCGGGCTTGAGATCCCGGTGGACGATCCCCCCCTCGTGGGTGTGGGCGAACTGGAGGGCGGAGCTCACGTCCGAGGCGACGCTGATGATCGCGTCGTTGTCCATGGCACCCTGGGCGATCAGGTCGGCCAGGCCCGTCTCCAGGAGATCCATGGAGAAGAAGACGATGTCGTCCTCCTTCCCGGCGTAGTGGATCGTGATCACGCTCGGATGGCGGAACTTGGCCGCCCGGTGTGCCTCCTTCCGGAAGTTCTCCTCGAATACCTCGTCGTGGGCGAAGGCGGGCTTGAGCACCTTCAGCGCCATATCCACCCCGAGGCTCTTGTCCTTCGCCCGGTAGACGAAGGCGAAGCCCCCCTCGCCGAGGAACTCCTCGATCTTGTAGACGGCCACTTCACGGCCCAGGTAGATGTCGGGCTTGTGCATCGCTCGCTCCTATTCGCCCGAGGAGGAGGGTCGGGGCGGTGGTGGCCGGGACGTGACCGAGCGGGGGCTCGTCGCCGTCGCCGCCTCCATGCCGGTCCGCTGGGGAAGGAGGTTCTGGAAGAACTCGCTCATGTCGGGACCGAAGATCTGTACCCCGTACAGCTTCTCCACGCGCTCGGATTCCTCCTCGAGGCTGAGCTCCGGTCGGATGTCGAGAATTTCCCGGAACGCCGCGGCGGCGTCGTCCCGTCGTCCGAAGGTGAAGAGAGCGGCGGCCAGGAGCTGTCGTCCGACGATCCGGGTCTCGGCGTTCAGCTCGTCGCTCTCGAGGAGGCTCTGGAGAGCCCGGACCACCGCGACGTAGTCGGCGTTCTGCCAGTCGGTGAAGACGTCCCCGAGCTCGATCCGGGTCTCGAAGACGCTGAGGGAGTCCTGGTACGCCCCGCGGAGATCCTGAGCGCTTCCCGGGATGCTCCGCATGTACTCCCGGAGGAACTGGAGGCCCGGGATCTCCCCTCCGGCGCCTTCGTCCGACTCCCTCTCCCCCGCGCCCTGTGCGGCGATACCCCCGCCGGGCGCCTGCCCCGACAGGGACCACGCGGGGGGGCGCTGCATGCTCTGCAGCTCCCGGTAGATGTCGAAGGAGAGGGCCACCACCGCCGAGTCCTGATAGTACTCGGCCCGGGGATCCTGGCCCCCGATCGCCATGAGGCTCAGGGCTGCCGAGTCCGGCGCTCCGAGGAGGAGCTGGGCTCGGGGAAGCCGGCTGAAGAACTCGACCCGCCGGGAGCTGGTGACCGACGGCCGAAGCCGCTCGCCCCATCCCACGACGGCCCGGTAGTTCCGACGCTGGAAGGCGCTGTTGAAGGCCACCCACATCAGCTCGCGACGGATCTCCCCGCCCAGGTCCAGTGAGCCGTCCTCGATCCGGTCCAGGGCCCTCCTCGCCGCGTCGAGGGCCCGCTGATGCTCGCCCGCCCGCTCGTAGGCCCGGGGAACGAGCTCGTGATAGCTGGACTCGAGGGAGTGTCGCTCGATCGCTTCCGGTTCGATCTCCTCGACCCACTCCACGGAGCGACCGTACTCTCCGGCACGGTACGCGGCTTCGAAGGCGATCCAGGGGAGGAGTCCGAGGAGATCGTCGGGGACGTCGAGGTCCCCGGCCCGCACCAGCTCCACCGCCTCGGCGGCGTCCTCCATCGCCCGCTGCCAGTTGTCGCGCTCGTAGGCGTGGAGGGCCGTGAAGTCCACGAACGGAAGGGGCTGCGTGGCCTCCCCCACCTGGCCGTTCGCGATCATCGGCGCCACGCGCACGTAGCGAGCCCGTCCCGTCGAAATCGCCTCCTCCACCGACGTGTCCGCGTCCGACAGGAGGAAGCGCGGCTCATCGGTGCTGGCCAGGACCTCGAAGGGTCCGGTCGGAGACGCCGCGGCCTGGAGCTGATAGCTCCGGATGAAGGCGGCCGGGCCGGGCTCCCATCGGAAGCCGGCCTGGTCTCCGTGATCGAATGCGAGGCCGGCCAGCGCCGGCGAGTGGACGTCCCACCGCAGGACCAGGGTCTGCCCGGCGTCCCTGCGGTCGGTCACGTAGACGTTGCCCTCCAGGTCCGTGTGGACGCCACCCGGCTCCTCGATCCGGCCCCCGGTTCCCATCCGGACGAGGACCCGCTGGAGCGTGGGATCGAGGACCGTCACCCGACCGCTCTCCCGATCCACCGCGAAGAGGTTGCCCAGGTGGTCGAACGCCACACCGGCGACCTGCTCGGGCAGGAGAGCGGGGGAGACGCGCTGCCGATTCGAGCCGTCGGCGGCGACGCGCAGCACGTTGCGGCCCTCTTCGTCCCAGGCCACCAGATTCCCATCGGGCGAAATCACGACCCGGTCCGCTCTCGGCAGGGGGTAGACGCCCAGCAGGCTCGCCAGATCGGGGCTGAACACCACCAGGCGGTCGTTCCCCTTGTCGGCGATCACGACCCTTCCGTCGCCGAGGAGGACGATCCCCCGGGGATCGTCCAGCTCACGCTGGTCTTCGTAGTTGTCGCCGAACGTGCCCAGGAGGGATCCGTCGACCCGGGAGAAGAGGGCGAAGCGGTCCTCGTCGGGGTCGGTGACCGCCAGGAGGGAGTCGTTCAGCGACGCCCATCCCACCTGCCGGAGGCTCTGGGAGAAGAGCTGCCCTTCCGCGTCCGGGTCCGGCGCGAACGCCCGGGCATCGTCCCCGTACACGGTGGTGAAGCGGCGGGGACGTCCGGGCACGACGCGAACCCCCCTCTCCCCCACGCGCAGCACGAAGAGGGGGTCCTCACCGTCGACGTGGCGGATGCCGCGGATCCGGACCGGCAGGATCTCCGGGCCCCGGGTCACGCGGAAGGGATATCCGAGCCGAGGGAGCTCGTTCACGTCCTCCTCGAAGGAGATCCGGACCTTTTCCACCTTCCGGACCTCCCGGTCGAGGATCAGCACCGCCTCGTCCCCCACCAGGGCGATGTCCACGGCCTCGCGGAACGACCCCCTCCCCGAGCCCGACCCGCCGTAGAGGAGGTCGTTGGCACCCACCGTCTCCTGGGTCGCCGGGTTGCGGGTCCAGATCCGTCCTTCGTCCCGGTCCAGCACCAGGACCCGGCCGAAGCGGGTCACGGCCACGCGCTCCGGATCGTCCATCCGTGCTCCCCGGAACGGCAGCTGACCGGCGGGTCCCGCCGCGGCGGAGCTCGCCCAGGAGGCTTCGCTGAAGGGATCGTAGAGGACGATGTGGCCGGTCGCGTCCTCGTCGGTCAGATAGATCGTCCCGTCCCGCGCGACGGCCAGGCCCCGGGCATTCTGCAGGGCTTCACCGAAGCGCACACGCCGGACGAAGACCCCGTCCCGGCTGTACACCTGCAGACCCCCCCGCCCCTTGTCGGCGACGTATACGTATCCGCTGGGTCCCAGATCCAGGTCCACCGGGTCGTCGAGAGACTCCAGGTCGCCCCCGCGTCCCCCGAGGGCTCCCAGGGCCTCCCCGTCGGGGTCGAAGGTCCAGACCTGCTTCCTCTCGCGGTCGAGGGCGTAGGCCCGCCCGTCGGAGTCGAGGACGAGGGCCACGGCTCTCCGGAGCTCCCGCTGACCGTATCTGCGGAGGAAGGTGCCCGTGGAGTCGTAGACGAAGATCCCGCCGCTCTCCCCCGCGATGTGCACCGAGCCGTCCGCCGGCGACCAGGCGACGGCCTGCAGCCGCTCGGGGGCCCGGGAGAGCTGGTCCGGGACGTCGAAGGATCCCTCGGTGACGTAGGTCGCCTTCTGGACGATCTGGGCGGAGAGCCGCGGGGACGGCGCGAGGGCCGGGAGGAACACGGCGACGAGGGTCCAGGCCGAGCGGTGTCGAGTCATTCTCGCCGTCTCCTTCCCCGGGGGCTCTACGCTGACGGGATCGGCCCCACGTACGCGTCCAGTCGGAACCGGAACCCCGAGTCGCCGATCCAGACCATGTCCCCGTCTTCCAGTGCTGTCGCCTCGGTCACGGGCCGTCCGTTGACGATCGTCCCGTTGCGGCTCCCGAGGTCCTCGATGCACCAGCCTCCGTCTCTTCGGAAGACGCGACAGTGGCGCCGGGACACGGTGCGGTCCGGGAACTGGATGTCCTCGTCCGCGCCGCGTCCGACCCGGATCTGCGGATCGATGATCCGAAATCGCTTTCCCCTGTGGACGCCCACCACCACGTGAAGCCAGGCCAGGACCGGAGTGTCCTCGTTCAGAACGAAGCGGAAGCCCAGGCCCGAGAGGCTCACCACGTCCCCGTGGGAGAGGTCCCGCCGCTCACCGGGGGCGAGGCAGTCGCCGTTCAGCGTGGTCACCGCGTTCTCGTCCACGGCCTCGATCGCGAAGCCCCGATCGTCACGGAGGAAGCGGGCGTGACGGCCGGCGATGCGGGGATCGGGAATGCGGATCGCGTTCTCCGGACCGCGACCCACGGGCACCACCCGGGACCGGAGGGGGAATTCCCGGTTCCGTTCTGCGTAGAAGAGGCCGACGAGGTTCGCGTCAGGCGGGATCACGGATGTGGTGTTTCCGGACTCCGTCCGGGGTGGGTCACGAGGCGTGCGTGAATCTGCAAGATTCAACGCGGATGAGGGGGGTGTCAATCAACCGGCTCGTCGAATTGGTGGACAGTTCTCGCTGACCGGGGCCCGTGCGAGCCGGGGCGCGATCGTGCCGCGCTGCGGATCGAGCCCCCGTTCGAAGGAACGTGCTTCCCCGTGCCTCGCGTCTTTGCGACGAGATCCTTTCCCGGCGGGGGAGAGTGGGCGGAGGCTGCACGCTTGGGCCGAGCATCGCCGCAAGTGCTGCAATGGTAGGTAGTTGAAGGCTCGGATAGTTGTTTCGGATCGATCGGAGCCGCGGCACTGCCCGAGCCGGGGCGTGGTCGAGCCCGGAGCTTCCCCCCACGGAGGACCCGATGCGTCCCCCTCGCCATGCCTTTGGCTCCCTCCCAGCCGTCGTCCCCCCCTGCCCTGGCCGGATCCCTGGTGGCCCGCGGTGGTGGAGGAGGGTCCTCGGCCCCGACGAAGACGTCGGCGGCCAGGCCCGGGTGGCGGCGGTGAAGGTGACGCCGGGCGCCGCTACGCTCACCGCTCTGGGTGAGAGCCGGCGGATCCGGCCCGAGGCCCGGGACGCCCAGGGGAACGAGGTGACGGGCGTGAGCTTCAGCTGGTCGACCTCGGAGGCCTTCGTCCAGGTCGGCGGGGGCGGTGCCCACACCCGCGGCGTCACGGCCGCAGGGGATCCGCATTGCCGGGGCTCCAACAGCGTCGGACCCCTCGGCGACGGGACGTTCCTTCTCCGTTCGGCACCCGCCCGGGTGGTTCAGCGAGAAAAGACGGGTGGCTCCGGGGCGGTGAGCAGAGGACGGCGAGGGAGCTCGAGTGCTCGGAGTCCGGCCGTCCCGCCTCGGACGGAAACGAAAGGCCCCCCACCGTCGCGGTGGAGGGCCGAGTCGGGACGCCCGGATTCGAACCGGGGACCCCCGCAACCCCATTGCGGTGCGCTACCGGACTGCGCCACGTCCCGAAAGAGACCGGAATATAACGGGACGAGCGGGGCCGGCTCAAGGCGCCCCGAGACCCGTGGATCGGCGGGAATCATGCCCGTCCTGGGGCCCCTCAAGGCGGTTGACACCCCCCCGGCCCACGGGTATACTTCTTTTCCTTGATGCGGGGTGGAGCAGTCTGGTAGCTCGTCGGGCTCATAACCCGAAGGTCGCGGGTTCGAATCCCGCCCCCGCTACTTACGCGAACGCCGCCTCTGGCGGCGTTTACCACGTTGGTCCTTTCGGCCCGCCGTCCCCGGCGGCCGGGCCGGTTCGCACCGAAGAGACGGCCACGATGCTCACGACGTCAGACCGCAGCGGGTTCGTTCGCGTGCAAGCGCAGTCGGACGCCGCCCAGGCCCGTGGCTGGACGGTGTCCGATACGTGGTCTAGCCCGTGCGGGCAGGTGGGGAGGGAGCGCCGCTGACGAGACCGCCGCCGCGCTCCCGGAGATCTCCCGCCTGAGCCCCCCGCCCAGGCGGGTTTTTTGTTCGGCCAGGTAGCTCAGTTGGTAGAGCACGCGACTGAAAATCGCGGTGTCGGCGGTTCGACTCCGTCCCTGGCCATGCGGCCGAGAGAACACGGCGGCGTCGAGATGCGTAGGAGAGCAGGTAGGTCCGTAGCTCAACTGGCAGAGCACCGGTCTCCAAAACCGGGGGTTGGGGGTTCGAGTCCCTCCGGGCCTGTACCGGCGGTTCGGGCGTCGCTCGAATCGAATGCCGGGGACGACGGGAGGACGGAGTTCTCGGTCGGCGGGGAACGGACGTTGGGAGCTCGGTCTTCCGGAGCCGGGGCCCCCATCGTCTAACGGCTAGGACACCACTCTTTCAAGGTGGAGATCGGGGTTCGATTCCCCGTGGGGGCATGGGATAGGAGGACGGAGGGTTCTTCGGGGCTGTAGCTCAGTTGGTTAGAGTGCCGGTCTGTCACACCGGAGGCCGCGGGTTCGAGTCCCGTCAGCCCCGCTGGAAACGTCAGGACTGCGTTGATTGAAAACCGAGGTGCGGTAGCGAAGGCTGGGGCTGTAGCTCAGTTGGGAGAGCGCCTGAATGGCATTCAGGAGGTCAGGGGTTCGAATCCCCTC
>JABAHQ010003008.1_pt3 | contig 37647 bp, 42 predicted proteins | sample 7062091 | NCBI WGS metagenome assembly JABAHQ01 (sample SAMN14534359, study PRJNA622989) | marine sediment metagenome | biome: marine biome [ENVO:00000428]; feature: marine pelagic biome [ENVO:01000023]; material: deep marine sediment [ENVO:00002113] | place: India: Gulf of Kutch | collected... | reverse complement strand
TTCATACAGAAAATCGTGACTGCGGCCGTCGCGTTCGTCGTGGATGTGAATCTTCAGGCCCTTGTTCAGATACGACAATTCCCGTAACCGGTTGGACAACACATCGAAACTGAAATTGACGTCGGGGAAGATGTCGCCGTCCGGCTTGATCAGGATCCGCGTCCCGGTGGTGGTGGTTTTACCGACGACCTTCAGCGGCGTGGTGGGTTTGCCGCGCTGGTATCTCTGCTGGTAGACCTGGCTGTCCCGCCGTATCTCCAGATCCAGGGTTTCCGAAAGGGCGTTGACCACCGACACGCCGACGCCATGGAGTCCTGCCGATACCTTGTAGGAATCTTTATCGAATTTGCCTCCGGCGTGCAGAACCGTCAGCACCACTTCGGCGGCGGAGATTTTTTTATCCCGGTGAATATCCACGGGAATGCCGCGGCCGTTGTCGGAAACGGTGACGCTCCCGTCGATATGAAGAATCACTTCGACCTCCGTGCAGTGCCCGGCGATGGCTTCGTCGACGCTGTTGTCGACCAGTTCGTAAATCAGGTGATGCAGGCCGTCCTGCCCGGTGCCGCCGATGTACATGGCGGGACGTTTCCGGACCGCTTCGAGGCCTTCCAGAATCTTGATTTTTGAAGAGTCGTATACTTTCTTTTGCGCGCTTTCCATCTAATCCAAAAAAGAGAACTTAAGAAACAAATATTAGTAGAAGTTATAGGGACTGTGTAAAAGTGGGAAAGTAATCTAAATCATTAAGAACAAAGGTCATTCCAAGCCAAAAAGTATCCGTTTTTGGGCCATTTCCGTGGATTGGCGGGAATCATTTTTGAACCTTATATATTATACCTTAATTTGGAAGGTATTGATCATAGTTTTTGAACAGGTTTTTTACAGATCAGCCGTTTTCAATGGCTTTGATGATATCCTGAATGTCCTTTTGTAAGCCTTTGTTTTCTTTGACCAATTTGGATATCTTGCGGTGCGAGAAAATAACCGTGGTGTGATCTTTTCCCCCGAACTGACGGCCGATCTCCGGCAGCGAGGCCTGGGTGTGTTCGCGACAGATATACATGGCAATCTGACGGGGTACCGAGATATCCCGCGACCGCTTTTTGGACTTCAAATCGGCGATTTTGAGATTGTACAGTTGCGCCACGGTTTTCTGGATATTGGGGATGGTGAAATTGCGGTTTTTGTCGATGGTGAAGTCCTTCAATACCTCCTGCGCCAGCTCGAGATCGATCTCCCGGCGCGTGAAGGAGGAGAACGCGATGATCCTCAGCAGCAGGCCTTCGAGTTCGCGGATATTGGATTTGATGTTATTCGCCAGGAACATGGCCACATCCTGCGGAATGCTTTTCTGATGCAACTCGGCCTTCTTGTACAGGATGGCCATCTTGGTTTCCAGGTCCGGCGGCATGATGTCGGCGATCAGTCCGCTTTCGAAACGCGAACGCAGGCGCTCCTCGATGTTCTGCATGTCCTTCGGATACCGGTCACTGGAGATGACGATCTGCTTGTGGTATTCGTACAGGGAATTGAACGTGTAGAAAAACTCCTCCTGCGTGCGTTCCTTGCCGGCGATGAACTGAATGTCATCCACCAGCAACACATCCAGCGGCCGGTACCTTTCCCGAAACGCCTGCATGCAATCTTTTTTGATGGATTCGATCAGGTCGACGGTAAAACTCTCGGCGGAAATGTACCGGATCCGTGCTTCCGGATCGGACTTCAGAATGGCGTTGCCGATGGCATGCAGCAGATGGGTTTTGCCCAGCCCCACCGCGCCGTATAAAAACAGCGGATTGTAATTATGCGCCGGGTGGCCGGCCACCGCCTGGCAGGCGGCATGGGCGAACTGGTTGTTCGGGCCCACCACGAACGAATCGAACGTGTATCTGGGATTCAGGAAACTGGGGGCCGCCGTCGGCCGGGAAGGCGGCGCCGCCGGCTCTTCTTTTTCGTCCACCGCCGGTTTCGGATTTTCATGATTGTTCTGGATGATGAAACGCACCCGTAACTGCTTTTGCGATACGGTTTCCAGCGCCTGATGGATCAGGTCCAGATAATTTTCCGTCAGGCACTTTTCAAAAAACCGGTTGGGCACCGCAATGGTGATCTCGCGGTCGGTTTTTTCGCAAGGATAGGTGGGGGTGAACCAGGTGTTGAAATTTTCAGGAAGAACCTGTTTTTCTATTTCATCAAGACAATTCTTCCACAGAACTTGCATATAAGTCCTCTGACAGGTTTGAATGTTAAAAATCTCAGGTGGGAAGTCGGCAATATATATAACAGGTGAAACGAAATCAACATGAAAAATCTTTTCTTCTGCGTTGAGTTGCCTAAGTAAAGAAATAACATGGTATTCCGGTTGCAAAAAAATTCCGGGGAAAAACGTTTCTTTCCGTCCGCTGTTTTAAACAATCACACACCTCTGTTTTTGGTTTCGTAAATGATTTAAAAGCAACCGCTTATCCTCCGCCTACCCTGATCGTTCGCTCAATCTACAGAAGCCCGCAATCACGGGCGCAAACAGCAGGTGGGAACTTGCTTAAACGGTGCCGAGGAAACTTCGCAATTTTAAACGCGTTGTTGTCGGCGCAAAAAATTGTGACATGCGTTAACCGCTCCTACCCGCCTCGGTGCGCAGGAGGCGACCTCCTTCCCTGGACGGGACGGACCGATTCGAACCGGTCCGTCCCCACCCCCCTCGAGCGAGGGAGGCAATGGGCTGACGGTGAACGGCTTGCGATGATCGGCCCCGGCTTTTGGCATTTTAAAAATTTGCTCCGGCGATACGCCGCAACTTAATGGAGATAATTTATGAATTGGCTTCAAGGTAAAAAAACTTATATCGTTTCCGGACTCATGGTGATGGCTTCCCTGACCAACCTGATCGCCGGCGACATGGGGGTTGTGGAGTTTTTCAGCAGTTCTCATCTCAATACCCTGCTGGAGGGCATCGGCCTGGGAACCCTGCGCGCCGGCGTCTCTAAAACGCATGGGTATTAAAACGGCGCGATCAGTACCCCGTTTATACCCTCGTCGCCATCCTGCGCGAAAAAGATTTCCCCTATCCCCTGTCCAGGGGGTCCGGATTCTGATCCTGGTGTGTTTTGCCGCCGGGTCTTCCACCGCCTTCGCGGACAATGACCGGGGCCGCCCGGACCGCCGGCTCGATGCCCGCTGGCAACTCAACCCCGCCGGACAGCTCGAGTTGCTGTTCGATCCCCTGCGCAACGGATATTCGATACATCGGGAAACCCATACGGTGGTTCTCCATGACCGTTCACCCAAATTGTGTGGCGACCCCGACGGCACCGGACGCTACATCTGGTTTTTCACCGACGCGCTGATGATCGAAAAGGAAACCGTGCCGCAAAAAGAGATACCCTCGAATCAACACCTTCAAAAGGGTGAGAAGGAGAGACCATGACCGTGGAACTCTTCCGCGCCGTTACGCCATACGTCACGCTGATCCTGATGATCGGCGTGTGGGTGGTCGGCTGGCTGATCCGGCGCCTCATCACCGAAAGCTCCGCCCACTTCGCGGATCTCAAAAAGGAGCTCAAGCACAAGATCGATCAAAGAAGCTGGGAACTGGAGAAACGCATCGACAAGCTGGAACGCGACCTTGAAAAGCTCGAGGCTTCCCGCCTGGCCGATCAGAAGTACCTGTACGAGCAGTTCGTGTCCAAGGAGGGGTTCTACCGCACCGTCGGCAAAACCGAAAGCTCCATCGGACGCATCTTCAAACTCATCAACGATCTCAACCAGACCGTCCACCGGTCGACCGGTCCCCTTCGACATCCCCATGGATCATGAGTCCCTCTCTATCGGACATGGCTCATGAATAAACCGGATGCGGCCCTTCTGCAGTTGATGCAGGAGGTGACGGAAGCCAAACAGGCGGTGCAGGCGGCGCTCCAGCTCGCGCCGGAAGATGTGCAACTGCACCGCATCCACGGCATGTACACCGGTCACATCCTCGATATCCGCAAGGCCGCCCTGCAGGAAACGGCGGCGGACCGGGATCAGCTCCTCATCGATGCCCTGAAAGGGGTTGTTTCATTTTTGATACAGCACGGGGAAGCAACGGCGGCCCAGTTCGTCGGCGAGCATCTGGAAGAGATCGGCAACCGGATCAAACTCACGTGGCAGGATACCCAACCCTCTCCAGACTGGCTCACGGCTACCAGGACATCCGCCGGCTCCTCAAAAAAGAAATCACTCCCTTCGGCAAAGAACAAGGCCGCCAAAAAGAAAACCGCCAAAGCCGCGCGCAAAAAGACCTCGGCTTCTTCGCGCAAACCTACTTCCCGCACTACCTGACCGCCCCGCCGTCGGAAATGCACCGGCATTTCTACGAAACGTTCCAGGCGGCTATAGATGTTTCTGCAAATATTGGCGGCCCGATCTTCCGGACGCCGTCCGCCGCAGCGGACCCGGTGCGGATCGCGCAGGCGGCGCCGCGCGGTCATGCCAAATCCACGATCGCCTCGCTCATCCTGCCGCTGTGGTGCATCGTCACCGGCAAACGGAAATTCATCGCGCTGGTGTCGGATACCACCGAGCAGGCGTCAGATTTTCTCGAATTCATCAAGGCCGAACTCGACGTCAACCAGCGCCTGCGCGCGGATTTCCCCGAGGCCTGCGGCGAAGGCAAAATCTGGAAAACCGGCCAGGCGGTGACGCGGAACAACGTCCGCCTCAAATGCTGGGGCAAACGCAAGGCCATGCGCGGCGCGCGCCACGGCAGTGTGCGGCCGGACCTGGTGGTGTGCGACGATCTGGAAGGCGACGAGAACATCGACTCGCCGCAGCAACGCGAAAAGGACCGCGAATGGTTCTTCAAGGCGCTGATGAAGATCGGCTCCCGCCGCACCGTGTTCATCGTGGTCGGTACGCTCCTGCATTACGATTCCCTGCTCGCGCAACTGCTCGAACGCCCCGGCTGGACCTCGCGCAAGTGGCAGGCGGTTGAGCGGTGGGCGGAGTCGCCCCTGTGGGAGAAATGGGAAGCGCTCTACACCGCGAAGAAGGAAGCGCAGGCCGACGGCTTCTTCCGCAAACACCGCAACACCTTGCTGGTGGGCACGCGGGTATTGTGGCCGGAGGTGGAGGATTATTATTACCTGATGAAGATGCGCGTGTCGGACGGACCCGCCTTCTTCGATTCCGAAAAACAGAACGAGCCGGTGAATCCCGCCGACTGCCTGTTCCGCGAGGAATGGCTGACCCTGCTCGACGAAGAGCGCGTCCTGCGTCAGGTCGAGTGGAAGTACTATCGCGGCATTTATTGCGCGGTCGACCCGTCACTCGGCAAGCAGGCGAAACACGCCGACCCGTCCGCCATCCTCATCGCCGGAGTGGATAACGAAGGCTTCGTCGATGTCTTGGAAGCGGACATCACCAAGCGCGCGCCGGATCAGATCATGGAAGATGTATTCGCGTATCACCGGCGGTACGGTTTCACCCTGGCGGGCATCGAGGAGATCCAGTTTCAGGAACTGTTCAANNGGCCGCACGTGGACAAGCATCTGCGCATCAGCCGCCTGCAGCCGCACATCAAGAACGGCGTGATCCGGTTTCGCAGAAGCCAGCGCCAGCTCCTCGACCAGCTCAAATACTTCCCGAAAGCCGACCACGACGACGGCCCCGACGCCCTCGAAATGCTCTTCACCCTCATTACGAATCACACCACATATGGGCCGCGCATCCGTAAACTCTCCATAATATAAGGGCTCTGGCCCGCCGCACCGTATCCGGCACCCGAAAACTCATTGCCCAATCGGCCTTCCGCCTTTAACCTGTGAGTATCGATCATCCATTGCGTCTCAGGCAGGGCGGCCATGCAGGTTTTTCGAACAATCAATCTCCCGGCGAAATACGGACGGGCTCTCTTCTGGCTGGGGGTCCTCGTGCTGAATCTGGGCGCGACCGCTCCGATGGATCCCAAAAAACCGTTTACCGGGTCGGACTACTGGTTCTATTCCCACGTCGCCGACCAGGTGGAAACGACGGAAGCGGCCGACGGCACCGTCGCGGTGAAGTATCTGTATCAGAACAAGTGGCACGCCTACACCATCCACAAGGACGAAATAGATACGCCCCTGAACCGGAAGAACGGCTTCCTGCGCGCGTTCCACTATTACATGGACCGGCTCAAGCAGGCGCGCCACCCGGTGGTGGGGGATCGCATCGAACAACGCCTGGCCAAACTGACCGCGGGGGTGAGAGGGGGAAAGCAAATCGAAGGATACCGTCACTGGAAAGCCTGGTTTTCCTGGACCAAAGGCCTTCTGATTTATGCCGACTGCTTCCAGGGGATGGCTCTGGAAGCGCCGCCGGAATTGTATTGGGCGCGGATCATTTTCAAGGAGCCCCTCATCGTCACCAAAGAGCGCGATAAAGACGGCTATCTCTGCTTCCGTCTGGGTCCGGTTTCCCCCGGGTTTGTCATTAAAGCGGACAAGACCCGCGGTCACCGGGCCAAAACGGATGGATTTAAACAGGTACTCAAAAACAGTATGTGGGGACTGACCATGGCGCACCAGGACCGGGAGAACCTGGAGCGGCTCGCCGGGCTGGATCCGGAAATGAGGGCTTCTCTTCAGGGCAGTTTTGCCGAGAACGAACAACAGCAGAAAATGCGCATGCATAATCTTAACGTGCTGACCGGACTGGAATTCCAAACCGCCGAAGAATGGCTGGACTGGTACAAAGCCAATAAAGACCGCCTGGAACTTTCCGAAGCCAAAGGACATCTCGTTGTCAAACACGATTGAACACAATACAGGATCCCAACTGATAGAAACCCTGCAATGCGGCGGGTGCCGCAAGCGCTGGCAGATCGGTTGGATGGAGGCGGAGGATCAAGACAGCGTCGAGCATCCGCTCACCTGCGATTGCGGGCGCGTGTTGAAAACCGTGCGCACGGCGGAGGACGCGCCGCCGATGATGATCCTGCAACACGCCTGGGGCAAAACCGTCGCGGCCTGCCTGCCGGCGTTCGCGGCGGGCGCGCTCTACCCGACTCTGCCGGAGGCCGCCCTGCTCGCCGCATACGTCATCTCGTGGGCCCTGTGCGGACTGACTTTCGTGGACGAGGACAATTCTCATTTCTCCGCGCTGGCCGGTATCGCCATCTGGTCGCTGGCGATCATCTCCGCCGCCGCCGGACTCGGCGCCCTGGCCGGCTCCCTGGCGAGAGCGGCAATGGGCTGACCCTGCACGGCGGATGATGGCCGTTGGGCACAGTAAAAAAGTTGCTTCCAGCGTTACGCCGCCTCCCTTTCTTATCGTTCAGAGTTCCAGGTGGCGGCGGACTTTTTCCGCCCAGTTGCCGGGGATCAATGCGTCGAAGTGTTCGATGTAGGCGGGGCCCAGTGTGGCCAAAGCGCGGCTATCCGCGGCCAGCCGTTCCACCTGCACCCACAGGTTCCACTGACCCGCCAGGCTCCAGTCCGGATCGTTCAACCGGCAGTCCGGCAATCGTAAATGAAACGTCGGGCGGGCGGAGGTGAGATCATCTCCGTCGAGTCCGGCGGCGACGCGTCTCTCATCGATTGACATCAGCAGGGGCAGAAGGTCGAGCTCGCGGTTGCGCGTCGGGTTGTCGGCCAGGTAATCGTCGATCAACCGCGGCATATCGGGCGCATAGGCGGGATCGAGCACCTTCATCGCGTATTCCCGCGGGAAGGTGTTGATGTAGGGCGAGAGCTGACGGGTCCAGTCGATGTCCATCGTCTCGTGCAGGCAGTCGCTCAACAGCAGAAACGCCCGCAGGACGCTCAGGATGTTCTCCGCTTCCAGCGACGGCGCTTCGGGATTGATGTGCAGTCCGAAAGCGTACCAGAACTCCTCATCGGTGCCGCGCGCACCCAATTGGCTCAGGCCGGCCATCAACCGGTTCAGTTCATGCAATTGGTCGAGGGGGATGGGCGGCGTCACCACCTCATAAGGCACCACCTTTTTGCTGATGTCCCCCAACAGCTCGTAGAAATACTCCGGCACCTCCTTGCTGAGGAAACGGTCGATCTCGTCTTCGTATTCCGGTGTCCCCTCCGGATCGTGAATCGGCTCCGAGGGGACGATGCGCGTGTCCAGCTCCACCACGAACGTTCCCAGCCGGGTATCGTGCGCTTTGAAGTAATGCGGATTGATGCGCTCCAGCCGTCCTCCGTACAGATCCGCGATTATTTGCGCGGCCGCGGTGCAATCCTTCGCGCCGAATTCAATTTCGAAACCGGCTTTGCGGATTTCACCGGACTCGTTCCGCGTCAACGGTGGCAGGTCGAACCCGGGCATACTCATACATCTCCTCCAAGGTGAAAAAGGCGGAATGCCGTGAACCTCCCAAGTGTACGAGGCCGACGGATGGGAATCAAACCCCGGATTCCCTGCCTCCCTTTAAACGGCTCCAACACCCTAAAAAATAACCGCTTCCGCGTTTCGGACCCTGTCCGTCTCCTATCTTGTGAGAACGCCGCACGGCACTCCTCCCCGGAGGGGGAACTTGTTGATCGTTGACGGCGAATGATGATCCCCGAGCACCATCGAGAACTTAAGAAATTGCCCCGGCGCTTCGCCGGCCCTTACAGGGGGGAACATTCCAAATCCTCACCAAGGACACCCATGAAATTCACCCACTGGTTCCGGCGCAAGGTCAGCGCCGCCACCCGCGCCCTCACTCTGATGATGCCCCTGCCCCACGGCTCCGGCATGAAACCGAATTACGAATCGCTGGCGAAGGAAGGCTACATGGCGAACAGCGTCGTCCACGCCTGCATCCGCGAAATCGCCGAAGCCGCCGCCGGCGTCCACTGGCACCTCACCCGACCCGCCGCGGGCGGCCAACGCGAAGCGGTGACCGGTCACCCGCTCCTCAAACTCATCGACCGGCCCAACCCGTTCCAGGGCCGCTTCGAGTGGATCGAAACCCTCGTCGCCCAACTCTACCTGTCCGGCAACGCCTATATCGAAGCCGTCGGGCCCTCGGCGGGCAGCCAGCGAAAACCCTCTTCCGCAGGGGGCGGTCAGCTTAAACCCCCAACGGAGTTGTATGCCCTGCGCCCCGACCGCATGGTGGTTCTGCCCGATCCCACCCATTTCATCCGCGGCTACGAGTACAAAGTCGGCGGCCGGTCCGTCAAGTTTTCGCGCGACCAGGTGATGCATCTGAAACTGTTTCATCCGCTGGACGACTGGTACGGTCTTTCTCCCGTACAGGTGGCGGCGTTGCCGGTGGACAAGATCAACGCCAGCGACCGGTGGAACGCCGCCCTCCTCCAGAACTCCGCGGTGCCCTCCGGTGCGCTGGTGTCCAAGAAACGGCTGACCGACGAGCAGTACGGCCGGCTCAAATCCGAAATGCGCGAGCAGGTCCAGGGCGTCACCAACGCGCGCTCGCCGCTGCTTCTCGAAGAAGACATCGACTGGAAAGAGATCGGCACGTCGCCGAAGGAGATGGACTGGATCGAGGGTCTCAGGTTCAGCGCCTTGCAGATCGCGCAGATTTACAACATCCCGCCGGAGCTGATCGGCCTCGCGCCCGCCACCTACCAGAACCGTAAAGAGGCGCGCAAAGCGCTTTATACCGAAGTCGTCCTGCCCGCGCTCTCACGTTTGCGCGACGCGCTCAACACCTGGCTGACGCCGCGCTTCGGCGACGGGCTTCTGCTGGAGATCGACCGCGACGGCATCGAAGCCCTGTCCGATGACCGGCAGGCGCTGTGGGACCGCGCCAACGCCAGCACCTTCCTCACCGTCAACGAACAACGGGCGTTGGTCGGTTATGACCCTCTCGCCAACGAAGAGGCCTTGGGCGGCAAAACTCTTTATAAGGATCGAAAATAAAGACCCAGATCCTTCGCTGACGCTCAGGATGACATTCCCCGCGTCTCTGTCATTCTGAGCGGAACAAAGTGAAGCGAAGAATCTGGGTTTATTGAACCCACACACAAATCGGTAAATTGCCGAGGAGTCCCATTAATGAAAGAATACCATTCCTATGAATTCAAACTGAACGATGTGTCCGAGAGCGGACAGTTCACCGGCTACGCCGCCGTGTTCGGCAACGTCGATTACGGCAACGACATCATCGAGCCCGGCGCGTTCGACCCGTCGTTGCGCGAAACCGGCGGACGGATCCCCATCCTCGACCATCACGATCCCGCCCGCCAGATCGGCTGGAACCTGCACGCGCGGGAAGACGCGTTCGGCCTGTTCGTGAAGGGCCAGCTCGATCTCAACGTGCAGGCCGCGCGCGAACGCCACAGNNGTGCGCGAGGAGGCCGACCCCGACAACTACAAAATCCGCCGACTGCAGGAAGTGCGCCTGCTGGAGTACAGCATCGTCACCTTTCCGATGAATCCCGAGGCGGCGGTCACCCATGTCAAGCGCACCCCGCCGGAAACGCTTCACGCCTCGTTACACACTTTACTCACCCATCTGCGCGCCGTTTGAAATCGCTTCCATATATAGAACGGACGCGCCCCTCACAAGGAGCATTTGAATGCAGGACCTCAAACAACTTGTCAACGACATCAACCAATCCTTTCTCGAATTCAAAACGAGAAACGACCAGCGCCTGCGCGAACTGGAACAGGGCCGGCGCGATCCCCTGCTGAACCGGCAGGTGGACACCCTCGCCCGCGAGGTGCAGGACCTGGCGGAACTCAAATCGCGCGTCGAGCAGGTCGAAACCACGCTCAACCGCCCGGCGTTCGATACCGGCCGCGGGTTCGACGCCTCCGCCGACAGCGAGCAGAAACAGATCGTCAACAAATACCTGCGCCACGGCGAAAACGCGCTGACCCCGGCGGAAATCAAACTGCTGTCGGTGGACAGCGATCCCCAGGGCGGCTACTGGGTGACCGGCGAGATGTCCCGCCAGGTCATCACCAAGGTTTCCGAAACCTCGCCGATGCGCCACATCGCCACGGTGGAGACCATCAGCTCCGACGCGCTGGAGATTCCCGAAGACATCGGCGAAGCCGCCGTCGGCTGGACCGCCGAGACCGGCGTGCGCAGTGAAACCGCGTCGCCCACCATCGGCGTGCGCCGCCTGCCGGTGCATGAAATCTACGCCATGCCCAAAGCCACGCAACAACTGCTCGACGACGCGCGCGTCAACGTCGAGGAATGGCTGAGCGGCAAGATCGCTTCCAAGATGTCCGTTACCGAAAACGCCGCGTTCATCAACGGCACCGGCGTCGACCAGCCGCGCGGCCTGCTCACCTATCCCGCCGGCACCACCAACCCCGGCGAGATCGAGCAGGTCAACTCCGGCAGCACATCGGCATTGACCGCCGACGGCCTGCGTTCGGTGTTCTACGCGCTCAAGACGCCGTACATCCGCAACGCGCGGTGGATCATGGGACGCTCCACCCTGGAAGCCATCTCCAAACTGAAAGACGGCGGCGGCGACTACCTGTGGTCGCCCGGTCTCAAGGAAGGCGAACCGCAGATGCTGCTCGGCCATCCCGTCGACCGCATGGAAGACATGCCGTCGGTGGCGGCCAACGCCCTGCCCATCGCGTTCGGCGACTGGCGGCAGGCGTATACCATCGTCGACCGCGCCGGGGTGCGCATCCTGCGCGATCCCTACAGCGCGAAACCGTTCGTGCTGTTCTACACCACCAAACGCGTCGGCGGCGACGTCACCAACTTCGAAGCCCTGGTGATCCAAAAGATAGCCGCTTAGGCGGGGTAGCCCCCTTTGTGTGAAGCGCTGTCCTACTTCGACAAGCTCAGTAGGACAGCGCACCCCTCTTCTACCGCCTCACCGAATCATATTATTTCTGATTATATAAAGGAGACATCCATGCGAGACCTGAAAAACAACCTGGACGGCGTCAACTCCCTGGCCCCGGCCGCCTATACCGCATCCACCAACGGTTCCGGTGTCGACCTTAAAGGTTACAGCGGCGCCATGGTGGTATTCCACGCCGGCACCGCCGATACCGGCAACGCCGACGAAACCTACACCCCGGGCGTCGAGGAGTCGGACGACAACTCCACCTTCTCCGCCGTCGCCGCCTCCGATCTGGAAGGCGTCCTGGCGAACATGACCGCCAACTCCGTCCAGCGCGTGGGCTACAAGGGGTCGAAGCGTTACGTGCGCGCGGTGATGACCCTCGGCGGCACCACGCCTTCCATCAACGCCTCGGCGCTGGTCGTCCGCGGCCTGCCGCACGCCGCTCCGGTGGCGTAACCCGGGTTATCAGGAAACCCAGATTCTTTCCTTCGACAGGCTCAGGACAGGCTCTGCCAACGCTCCTCAGAATGACAAAACGTTTCTCTTTGTCATTCTGAGCGGAACGAAGTGAAGCGAAGAATCTGGGTTTTAAAAAAACCCGAATCTTCATGCGGTAATAAAAGGAACACCATGAAAATAAAAATGAAAAGCACCCGCTACGGATCCGCCGACGGCGTCCGGGTGGATGAATATAAAAAGGGCGAGACCTACGACGTCCGCGCATCGCTGGCCGCCATCTTCCTCAAGGAAGGCTGGGCGGTGAAGGCGGACAAGACGCCGCGCAAGACGAAGGACCGGGGCGCCGCGCCGGAAAACAAATCGGTCAAAACCAAAACGAAAACCAGACGCAAAACCCCACGCGCGGGAGGATCCCATGGCGCTTGAAATCAAAACCCCGCCCGGCGAGGAACCGCTCTCCCTGGCGGAAACCAAGTCTTACCTCAAAGTCACCGGCACCGCGGACGATACCCTGCTGACGCAGATCATCACCGCCGTGCGCAAGAGTTGCGAGGACTGGACCGGCCGCGCGCTTATCACCCAGACCTGGACGCTGTGGCGCGGCGGGTTTCCGCATCGCCGGCGCGACCACCTGCCGCACGACGGCTATTTTGAACTGCCGGTGGATTTCGCCGACGCCGCCGTTCGCGTGCTGGACATTCCGAAGCCGCCTCTGCAGTCGGTCACCTTCCTCAAAACCTACAACGCCGCCCATGCGGCATCGACCTTTGACGCGGCGAAGTATTTTGTCGATACCGCCTCCGAGCCGGGGCGCATCGTGCTCAACGAGTCGAGTTCCTGGCCCACCGGCCTGCGCCCGGCCAACGGCGTGGAGATCGAATTCGTCGCCGGGTACGGCGATGCCGCATCGGTGCCCGACGCGCTCAAGCAGGGTCTGCTGTTGTGGATCAAAGGGCTGTACGCCAACCGCAACTGGCTGTTCGAGCTGGGCGAGTCGATTCCCGGCCTGGCCGAGTTCAATCAACACGACGTGCCGCCGCCGGTGGCCTCGCTGTGGGCGCCCTATAAAATCTACGCGCTCGGCGGGAGGCGGTGATGAGTATCGGATTCTACTTTCCCACGCAAGCCGCGCCCACCGCGCAATGGGTCCCCGCGAAGCCGCCTCTGCTTCCTGTGCGCCATACGACCGATTATCCGGAACAACTCACCGGTGAAACGGCCGGCGGTACGCTTCACGTGCAGGACAAGGGTCCGGCGCGGGAGACGTTCGAGCTTGCGTTCGAACGCATTCACGAAAGTGACCGCGATGCGGCCCTTGCGTTTTTCAACACGGTCAAGAAAGCGTTCAATGCCTTCGAGTACCAGGATGCGGCAGGCACCCTGCACACCGTGCGCTGGCTGAACGGTTTTGAGTTTGATGAAACCGTTCCGGGGCGCTATTCGGGAACCGTGCAGTTGCGAAAAGAATGAATCTCCCCTCCTGCCGAAGGAAAGAATCTGTGGTTGGAATTTGTAGTTGCCTCATTCATGAGGCTCTTTTCAACACCGCCCGATGAATCGGGCAACGACAGAATAAGGATGAAATCATCAACCACCCCCAGCCCCTCCTTTGAAAGGAGGGGAGGTTTTCTCCCCCTTCTCCGAAGGGGGCCGGGGGGCTTCTTCCTTAATTTGTATTTTTTATCTGGAGAATTAAAATGATCGACTGGTCCAACGCCCATCTGGAAGACTTTACGTTCGATGTCGACGCCGAAGGCATTCAGGAAATCGGCCCGTCGCAGGTGTTTCCCGTCAAGGTCCACCGCACCGACGGCACCCCCGCCTTCACCTGCACCATTCCCGTGCGCGCCGAGTTCTACCGGCAACTCAAGCAGACCGCCGACTGGGAATCGGCCCTGCTCAAAATCCTGAAGGCCCGCGTGCGCGAGGAAATCCTGAAACGCAAGAAACACCACCCCGTCCCCATCGAAGACAAACTGCAACTGATCGGCAAACAGATTTCCACCGCGGACTGACCCATGCGCACCTTCACCGGCGGTTTCGAAACCGCACGCAACAAAACCGGCCACGCGCCGGCCACCCTGCTCAAGCTGAGCTGGCCGGCCATCGGCGCGTTCCCGGCGAAGACGGTGTACCTCTCCGACCGCGCCATCACCATCGACGGCGTTGACTGGCTGCCGCTGGTGTCCGACTGGGGCGCGATCGAAGGCTCCGGCCTGGACGCGCTGTTGCAGTCCGGCGGCGGGCAGAAGGCGAAGGTGGAACTGGTCAACGCGCCCGCCGATTTCGGCGAGGGCCTTCAGCGGTTCTCGGATCTGCTGTTCGAGTACCCGCCGGAAGCCGCCACCGGCGTGCTGTACCAGTGGTTCGAGGGCGAAAGCCTCACCGGGGCGGACCAGGCGGAACTGCTCACCGCGCGCATTGTCGATCCCTTCCTATATAATGAAGAAACCCTTTCGCTCCACCTGGCGGTGGAATCGGCGCATCACGGCCGCGCGTGGGTCGGCAACACCCTGACCCTGACCGATTACCCGGACGCGCCGGAGGCCTCGGTCGGGCTCGTCAAGCCGATCGTCATCGGGCGGGTGGACGGCGCCCCCGGTATTCCCGTGCGCCAGGTGTACACCACGCGACTGACCTCGGTGGCCCTGCCCGGCGCCGCGACGCTGGATGTCGCCTCGACCGCCGGTTTCCCCGCCGCCGGATCGGTGGTGGTCAACGACGACACCATCGCCTACACCGGCATCACCGCCACGCAGTTCACCGGCTGCAGCGGCGTCAATGAATACCATTACGCCGGCGACGAGGTGGTGGAGAGCGTGAGCGACCACCGCTACCTGCTGAGCGATCCCGATTATCCCATCGCCGGCATCAGCAACGTGAAAGTCGCCGGGGAGCCGGCGGACGCGGGCAGTTACAGCGTCGACCTTGCCAACGGCGAAGTGGTGTTTACGGACAAACCGCGCCGGGTGGTCTCGGTCGATACCCGTTTTCTGCAGGCGCAGTTCGATGCCGTGGCGGCGGGCAACTCCGCGCTCGACCCGCTCAACGCCACCGACGCCAACTCGCGCACGGCGTTCGCCAGAATCTCCCAGCTCAATCCGGCGCTGAAACTTCAGCAGACCACGAACATGGCGGCGATCGGCGAGATCAACAAGGTGCTGTTGCGCGTCGAGCATTTTGTCGAGGAAAAACTGCCGAACGATTCCATCGTCGCCCGCATCTCCGGACTGGGCAGCGCCGGAACGCTTTCGTCTCCGGCGGATACCGATGGCGCCAGCACCACCGGCGATACGGATATCACCCACAACCATCTCGACACGCTCGGCTTTCCGGTGAACACGCCGAACCATCTGCACACCGCCACCTCGGAAGCCGACCATGTGGTGATCCAGGGCGCGTCCAGCGGTCCCGCCGGTAACCTGACCATCACCGATCCCGGCGACGTCGGCCCCTACACCATCAACGTCACCTTCCCCTCTCCGCCCAGCGGTGTGCTGAAAACCGAGTACAAAGTCACCTGGCGTTACCGCACGATCACCTTCACCTCCGGCACGCCGACGCTGAAGTTCGGCAGTCAGGTGATCGGCACCTTTAACGGCAGCCGTTCGGATTTCGATTACACCCAGACGTTCACCGTATCCTCCGGCACCGGCGGCGACACCTGGGGCATCACCCTCAACACCGGTTTCATGAAATTCGATCTGCTGTCCGCCGAGCGCACGATTTATTACGCGCCGAACCCGGCGACGCTGTCGAATCCGCTGGACACGGTGAAAGGCGGCGGTGTCACCCAGCATGGGTCCAGCCCGGCGATCGCCGCGACCACCGAGAAATCGACCAGCACGGTGGTGAACTTTTTCGACATCAGCGCGTGGGTCAACCGCGACTGGGGATGGTTCAAGGACAAGGTGGTGGAGATCGAGTACACCGGCACCGCCGACGGACGCACGGCGTACATCATTCACACCGCGTTCGAGATCGAATACGCCCGGCGGCGGCTGGCGATCACCGACGAGGTGACGGCGGACGTGGACGGCGTGGCGGACGACGGCGCGGGAACCGTCACCGGAACGCCGGGGGCTATCATCGAGCGGCCGGATCACGTGTTTCAGTGGTCGATTCTCATTCTGCTGGGGCTCGGCGCTTCGGCGGTCGATACCGCTTCGTTCGCCCAGGCCGGAACGGAATTCCAAAACGCCGTTACCGGCGGTTATGCGCTGGCCGGGCGGATTCACCGCAAGACGCGGATGGACTCCCTCTGGCGGCAGTGGATGAAGGAAAGCCGGTCCGACCTGCTCTGGGACGCGCGCGGCAGGGCGCGTTTGATCTTCCGCCCGCTCAACCGGTCGTGGGAAGTGACCGGGCAGGAAGTCAAGGCGCTGACCGGCAACCAGGTGGCCCTCGATCCCGCAACCGGGCGCGGACGCATCCGCTTTCTGCGCACGCCGGTGGCCGATGTCGTCACCCACATCGAACTCGGTTACCAGCGCGACTGGTCCAGCGATCACTACGGCAAACTGCAGGTGGCGGCGGACAACGATCAGATAGCCCTGTACGGCCGGCGCGAAAACCCCGGCGCGTTTCTGTTCGACTGGTGCCGCGGCGATCTCATGGCGGCGGACCTGGCCGCGTTTTATCTCGAAGAGTTGAAGCGGCCCGCCACGCTCGTGGCCTGCGAATCGTTTCTCGATGTTATGGAACTGGAGCCGGGGGATGTGGTCACCCTGTCGCATGACCTGATCGCGCAAGCCAGCGCGCTGTACGGCCTGGTGATTCCCGGCCGGCACCTGCCCGGTTCCGGCACCGCGCGGCGCATGGACGGCGTGGAGTTGTGGATTCTGCTGTTCCCGACCGAGCATCTGCGCGACCTGTTTGGGGAGGCGGCGGACGTCGCCGAAACCTCGACGCTGCTGGCGGTGTTCGAGCTGGATCAACCGGAGGCGGTGGACGTGACGGATACCGCCTTCGAGGATGAGGTCGACGGCTGGGGCGAGCAGGACTGGGGCACCAGCGGCTGGGGAGGCCTGTCGCCGTTATGACACCCGCCGGACTGATTGAAGAAGAGAAGATCACCCTCACCCTGTACGGGCCGGAGGGCGATATCCAAGAACAAATCACCTTTATCACCAGAAGGAGTGGATCCCATGATCGTGGATACCGGACTGCAACATATCGCCGACCGCATGACCGACGAGAGCCAGGCGGCGATGAGCCACATGGCGGTGGGCACGGGCACCAATGCCGAAGCCGCCGGCCAGACCGCCCTGCAAACGGAAATCGCCCGGGTGGCGCTGACCTCGAAAACGCGCAGTGACAAGAAAGCGGTGTACGTCGGCGATTTCGCCGCCGGCGTCGGCACCGGCGCGCTGACGGAAGTCGGCCTCCTCAACGCCGCTTCGGCGGGCGTGCTGTTGTCGCGCATCGTGTTCGCGGTCAAGAACAAGGGGCCGAGCGATACGCTGAAGATCACCATCGAACACACTTACGCCAGAGGTTAACCCATGCCCACCCAAACACCACGCATCAATCTGACCAAGCCGGACACCGGCAACAAGACCTGGGAAACCGACGTCGAAAACTGGGCCGACAAGGTGGACGAACTGGCCGCGCAGTATCTGTCCATTCATCTGGGCGGCGCGGCGATCGACGAGGAAGTGATCTTCGACGGATTGTTTTTCGATGAGGACGTCGACATCACCGAAGTCACGCTGTACGCGCGCGAGGCCCCCTCCGGCGCGGCGTTTTCCATTGACTTTCTGAAGAATGNNTCGATTTCATAAAAAACGGGAGCGAGCAATCCCAGACCGCATCGATTGCCGACGGCGCGAAGAAAGGCAACGCGGCGATCACCGGCCTGAGCTACACGACCCTCGAAGAGTTCGGCCTCAAAGTGAAATCCGTCGGCACCACCGACCCCGGTTCCGAAATCACCATCCTCGTTCATTATCATATTGACGCATTGCCGTAAGGAGAACCCATGTTGAAACGCCAATTGATCTTGTTGTTATTATTACTGTGGGCTTTTGCCCACCCCGCCTGGGCGGTGAAGTACAAGGGCGACCTCGAAGCCAACGAGTCGCTGACCCTGCCGGAACAGTCCGGCACTCCCGCCAGCCCGGCGGCCGGCAAGCATAAGTTTTATATCCGCGACGACGGGTCGCTGTATTCGCTCGATTCCGCCGGGTTCGAAAATCCGGTCGGGCGGCGCGGCCTGAAAAACCTGATCATCAACGGCAAGTTCCGCATCTGGCAGAGAGCCACCAACACCACCATCGGCGGTTATGCGGCCGCCGACCGGTGGCTGGTCACCTTCGGCGCCGGCGCGGCGGTCACCACCAGCCGCCAGTCCTTTACCCTGGGGCAGACCGATGTGCCCGGCGAGCCCGAATTTTATATCGATCTCAACCGCACCACCGCCGGAACGACAGCATCGACCCTGCGGCAACGGATGGAAGATGTCCGCACGATGGCCGGGCAGACCGTAACGCTTTCGTTTTATGCCAAAGCCAGCGCCGCCTTTGATATCAGCACGGACTTCAATCAGATCTTCGGCACCGGTGGTTCCCCGTCCGCCGGGTGGGACGGACCGGATAAAGCGCACTCCCTGACCACGTCCTGGCAGAAGTTCACGCACACGGTCGCCATCCCCGGAATTTCCGGCAAGACGCTGGGCACCAACAATGATGATCGTCTGGTGGTGCGGTTTCTGTGGGCGCAAGGCAACGGAGCCACCGAGACGATCAGCGTTGCCAATGTGCAGGTGGAAGGGGGGAAAACCGCCACGGAATTCGAGGAACGTCCCCTGCCGCTCGAACTGGCGATGGCGCAGAGGTATTACGAAAAATCGTTTCCGCAGGGTACGGATGTCGTTCAGAATGCCGGGCGCACCGGCGCCGTTGAATGGCCCTCTACCGTAACCGGGGCGGTGAGCATTGTTCAACCGATTCGGTTCCGGGTCATCAAACGGACCGTTCCCACGATGTCTTTCTGGAACCCGAGCGCGGCGAATTCCCAGGCGCGCAATCAAACCGACGCGGCAGACTGTTCGGCGACGTCCACCTCGAATACCGCGAACTCCGGATTTCAGATTGCCACCACCACCAACAGCGCCGCCAATCCGGGGGATACTTTGAGCCTGCATTGGGCCGCTGACGCCGAGCTATAAAAGGAGAACCCATGAAACGTTTATATCTGATTTTTGGAATATTGCTTTTTGTGTGCGCCTTATGGATTGCCCGGGCGCAGGCCGGCCACCCGATCGCGTCCGCGCAATTCACCGAATCCGGGATGATCCGCGTCGTCATGAACGACGGCCGGGAATTCGACGTGCCCGACGATATGGCCAACCGCCACCGGCGGCAGTTGGCGGCCTGGGTGGCTGAAGGTCATTCCATCGCACCGGCCGATCCCGTGCCCTTGCCTGCGCGGCAGGAGCTGATCCGCAACGATCCCGATTTTCCGAAACCGGCGGAGTTTATGGAAGCGTTTCTCGATTGCCGGTTTGCCGGCGACTGCGCCGCGGCGCAGGCCCTGCGGGAACGGTTGACGGCCCTGCGATTAAAATATCCTTAAAGGTCCGCTGAAGTTACCGTAGCGGGTTATTTCCTTTTGGCGTGAGCTTCGGTGATGATCTGCTGGAGGGTTTGTCCAATGGTTTTAATATCAATGGGTTTGGTGATGAATCCGTCCATGCCGACCAGCAGGCAGGCCGAACGTTCGGTTTCCTCGTCGTGGGCGGTCATGGCGGCGATCGGGGTGAAGGGCGGGGTATTGAAAGCCGGGGCCTTTTCTTTCGAGCGGATCTGCCGGGCCGCCTCGATTCCGCTGATCCCCGGCATTTCCAGATCCAGGAGAATAATATCGAACGGTTGTTCCAGAAACCTTTCCACCGCGTCGATCCCGTTTTCCACGGTGGTCACGATGTGTCCGCGTTTGGTGAGCAGGCGTTCGGTAAGGTCGAGATTGACCGGGTTGTCGTCCGCCAGCAGGATTTTGTAAGAAACGTCGGACATTATAAATCCTTCCAGGCGCCGATGATGCGGCCCACCACCGGCTGGTCCTCCTCGTTGAGGTCGATGATCTGGACTTCCGAATTGGGGTTGATCGGCCGCAGGATAAGGAGGTTGTTTTTCCGCTCCAAAAGTTTGGCCGTCAGCCCTCCTTCATAGTAGACCGCAAAAAACTTGTTTTTGACATAGTTTTTATCGTTGCGGTCGATCACCACAATATCTCCGGAATGCAGCATGGGTTCCATGGAGTTGCCGTCCACCCGGCTGGCCACCAGATTGGCCCGTTTGCCGGCCGCCCGGATATGAAGAAGAACATAGTCTTCAATGTTTTCCTCCTGAATGATCGGGTGTCCCGCCGCTATCGCCGAGGAAGTGAGAGGCACCGCCACGAAATCCTCGGTTGAAACCGGGGAACCGGACCCGACGGTGTCCGCCTGAAACACCTTAAGCGCCGGACTTTTGGATGGTTTTTCGGTGCCCGTCAGGAACAGCCGCACGGGTGCCAGGCCCAGGGTCTGGCACAGGGTTTCGATCAGGTCCGGGGAAAGAGCGCACTCTCCCTGCTCATAAAGTTCCAGCACCTGAGGGGAAACCCGGGTTTGAGCGGCGAGTTGCTCCAGCGACCACCCCTTGGAAGTTCGGTATGCCTTAATATTTTGAGCGATGAGCCGGTTCAACTGAGAGTCGGGTTTCTGCCCGGTGATCAGCCATTGTAAATCCACACGGCAAAAAGCGGCGATTTTTGAAAGCGACACCGGATCAGGCAATGCGTTTCGTTGAAAGCATTTACGTGTTTTTTCGTAACTCAGGCCGGCCTTCTTGCAAAACTCCGCCCAGGGAAGCTCCGCCTTTAAGACCGTGATTCGGTCAAGAACCGCACTCATAATAATTTGGTATACCAAAAAATGATTGACAATAAGGGACAAATATCCCATATTATAACACAGAGCGGGATAAATTTCCCGAACTATGAAACCCACATAAAATTAGGTCAATTGGGTACCAGGAGCGCTTCCGGGCAAAGTGGCTATGGGCCAAGGATCGCACAAAAATATCCGAATACCAAATGAATTATTGCGTGTGGGAATAAAAATTATTGGAAGGAAAGAGGGGCCTGCCGCCCTGTGTCTTTTTCTTCGAAATATCAACACCGGATCAATGGGGAGGAGAATGAGAAAATTAAGACTGGTACGGAAAAGGGAGGGGGAATCCCCGTCGAGGTTGTATCGCTGTCCCGTGGTGATGGTGACCCTGCAGAGTGGCGAAGCGGTCAAGCGGGGTTGCGGTCAGCAGGGCATGACCGAGTTTGGAGCGGGCCTGCGATGTTTTTATTGCGGCCAGTATATCTACCGGAAGCAATCGAGTGAGGAATCGCTGTGGTTCCATTTTCGCTGGGCCCAGGAATTCCGGCGTTTTCAGACATCCCAGGGCCGGGACTATTTGAACGGGATTCCCCAGCGGGGTCCTGCCGGGTCTCTGCCTCCCGGCCTGCGCGCGGACCTGGGCGAACCGCGGCCGCCCGGCTGGTTCGCCCCCTTCCTGCATGGAGACACCGGCGGCCGGCAATCGGATGGATCGCTCCTTCAAGCGGGTTGCGCCCAATGAAAACCATTCGGGAGAAGAAGGTTCCGGCCTGCGCGGTGCAATCGTTTTCCGCCAAACCCTGTAGCGGGGAGGTGCAGGAGGTGGTGCTGATCGATCGGGAAGATTCTGGTGCCTCCCGGTATCCCCGCCGGATCGATCTGTGCCAGTTTCATCATCAACTGGAACTGATGGTTTGGGGGGTCAAAACGTTTTTTGACCGTTATCCGCTGGCGGGTCCGGATTCCGATCCGGTTCCGCGGGGCTCTTCCCGGAAACGGCGGCAGGCGGATGGCGGGGACTGGCGGCAGGCGTTGCTTCCGGAACCGGACGATGCGTCCTTATATTTCAGCCCGCCGGAGGATCTGGAATTCTGGATGGACCGGGTGCATGACGACCGGGCCGGCGGGGATTTTCAGCCGCGGGCCGGGTACGAGCATTTGAAGGAGACGTTTATCGATCTGGATCAGGTGCAGTTGACGGATAAGCAGTTGATGGCGGTGTGCATGGTGTTTTACGGCGGGGTGAAGAAAAACCGCGCCGCCCGGGCGATGAAGATCACCAGCCAGGCGTTGTCCGATCACATCAAAGCCGCCCTCAAAAAAATCGAGGAGAATATCATTCATCCCTGAAGGTTCCCGTTAACCCGGGAAATCCCAGGGGGGCGGGGCGTTCGTGTGCCGGATGCCGTGGGCCTTCAGATGTTGCCAGACGGGATGATCCGGCATCTGTTGCTGGTCCCGGATGAATATTTTGGAGACGGGATCCTGATAAATCCGGGTCCAGCCTTGCAGGTTCTCCATGAACCGGTGCGGCGCTTCGCCTTTTTTGGTCAGCACCAGGAAGCTGGGATAGCCGGTCAACAACTTCAGCCCTTCGGGTTTGCCGCGCGCGAAGTCCTGGTTCATCTGGATGATGGCTTCCGGATAGGCGGTGCGGAACCGGCCGTCGATGGACACCCGCGAGTCCGGAAATTTCCAGATCATGTATTCCCCCCAGTCGAACGGCACCACCAGGTTGCCGTTGATCCGGTTGAGCGCCATGAACTGCGCGGCGTATTTGGGATACATCTGCGGGTCCACGCGTATGCGGAAGTTGTTGATCGCGTAATCGTTCAGCGGATTGTAGGCGCTGGCCAGAATGAACAGACCCAGCACGCCCTGCACCGCCCATTGAAAATGATGGGACAGCCGGTCGTATCCCCGGCGCAGGTCCCATTGCCCCGCCCACTGGCTCCACTGGTGGAGCAGGTAGGGGATGAGGACGATGGCGGTGAGCACGGTATGGCGCTGGTGCTTGAAACCGTATACGGCGGCGAACACTATAATGACGATTTCCCAGATCCGTTTTCGGGTGGGCAACGCGAAACTGGCCAGAAACAGCAGAATCATGAGTTTGAACTGCCAGTACTGTCCGCTCCACAGCGGTACGGGGCCCCATTCGCTGATGGCGCGGGGCGCCCCCAGCGATTGCACGAAAAACAGCCACAGGTGATAACCGTAAGGGTTGACCAGCACCGCCGGACACGACAGCAAAAACCACGTCAACAACTGCCGGCCGTGCGTCTCCCCGGTTTTGAAACAGCGGAGCCATTCCACCAGCGTGACCATGCCGAAAATTCCGAGGCCGGCCACCACGCCGCCGTGACTGTTCACCCAGAACAGCATGAGCAGGGGCGTCCATCGGATCACCGGGCGGTTGCCGTCGAAAAACTTGTGCAGGATGTAGATGAGGAGCGCCAGGCCCAGAAAGGTGGCGAGGTGAGGGCGGGTCATGAACCCGGGGGCCATCACCGGCAGGCCCAGCAGAAAGACGGCCAGGTAAACGGTCAGGTTGGCCGCCCGCGCGAAATACAGGCAGGACAGCAGATGAACGATGAACACACCCAGCAGGGCCTTGAAAATCAGCAGGCCGGTGGAATCGAAAAAATGATAGAGGAGGTAAAACAGCACCTCCATGACCCATTCGTGATTGATCCAGCGGTAACCTTCCGCGGTAAAGGAAAACGGATCGGTGGCGTGCACCGCCTGATGCTGCCAGATATCCTGGCCGAACCGGATATGGCCCCACAGGTCGGGGTCGGCGGTGATAAAGGAAAACTGGGCGAAGGCCAGAATATAAACCAGCGCGCGGACCAGCAGGCGCAGGCGGTCACTGGCGGGTGGAGGTGCGGTGCGGTGTTGAGACATGTTGTTCCTCATTAATAATTTATGGGACGCCGGGGCGGGGGACAAGCAAAAAATGCTCCTTAACAGTTGAGGCAATTTCGCCCGGGCGGATTCGCGCGAGTGAAACGTTATTTTCGCACCCGGGGTTTATAAGTGACCGGCGCGGTTCGCCGCCAGATCGTGGTTTGCATTTGAAAAGAGGTCTGCCATAATAAGCCCTCATTCAAAATCCCAACGTTGTCAGGAGGAGTTGTGGACATTATCGTTTGTATCAAGCAGGTGATCGACACCGGGGCGTCGATTGCCATCAAAGACGGCGCCGTCGATACCGAGGGCCTGCCGCGCGTGGTGAATCCCTACGATGAATTTGCCATTGAAGAGGCGGTGCGCCTGCGCGAAAAATTTCCCGAAACCACGGTGACCCTCCTCACCCTGGGTCCGGAGGGTTTTAAGGACACCCTGCGCAAGGGGTTGGCGATGGGGGCGGACCGGGCGGTGCATCTGCTCGACCCGGCGTTCGACGGGCTCGACACTCTGGGTGTGGCGACGGCGTTGTCGAAAGCGATCCGGACGCTCCAGTACGATCTCATTCTCTGCGGGCGGCAGGCGGTGGATGACGATATGGCGCAGGTCGGGCCCGCCATCGCGGTGCTGCTGGATATTCCGTTCGTCACTGTGGTCACCGAATTGAAACTGAACGAGGCCCAGGACCGGGCCGAGGTGACCCGTCAGATTGAAGGCGGCTCGGAAATCCTGGAGTTTCCTCTGCCGGCGTTGCTGACCTGTCAGAAGGGACTGAACGAACCGCGCCTGCCTTCGCTGAAAGGCATCATGGCCGCCAAGAAAAAGGAAATCACCACGCTCGACGCGGCGGCCATCGGTTTTGATCCCGAGCTCATGGGAGCCCGGGCCAACCGGGTGCGGGAAGTCGAACTCGCCTTGCCCCCGGCGCGCACCAAAGGGAAAATCCTTGAGGGCGACGCCTCCCAGGTCAGCGGTCAGCTGGTGAAAATTCTGCGCGATGAGGTGAAGGTGATCTAACGGAAGAACGGGAACGAACTGCGGTCGCCGGGTTCAGCCGGTGGAGTCTGAATCCGGTAAGGCGGAATTACCAGTACAGGCAACCGTTGTCGCAGGTTTCGGCCTCAGGGGAATATTCGATCTGGACGGCCTGGCTCTTTCTGGAATAATTTTCCCGGACGTAATCCAGGTCTTCTTTCGGCAGTTGCAGATAACCGTTGGCGGGGCGGCCGACGTGGCCCCACTTTCCCGTGTCAAGATCGAACCAGTAATTGCCGTTCGGGATATCTCTTTTTAAATATTTCTCCAGAAAGAGAACTTCGAAAAATCCCAGTTTGTGGCCGTTGAGGATGACGTTTTCGTATTGTTTCTGATCATTTTCCAGGGGAGCCGAGAGGACCGGTGCGGCCGCCAGCAGAAAAATTCCAACAATCAGTACAAGAGCCAGACAAAATTTGTAAATTCCATTGCCGGTCCGGTTTCGAGCAGTTGTAGAGAGAGCGTTTAACATCAGTGATTTAACCTTTGGTGATGGGGATATCCCTGGTCATTGGAATATATGATGTAAATCTGGATGCATGATATATGCCATCCCAGTGGTCACATCAGGGGTATATTGATAAGGCTCAAGAAAACATAAAGATAATGTTTATATCCCCGATGGGGGGATAATTTTGCTCCATATTACCCATGGATTGATGCAGTTTTATTACGAAATTCGTACAGTTTTGTGTAAACATTTTGGACAGATATTGTCACCCGTTGTCCGTTTCCGGGCAAAAAGAGATAACCCTTTGTTAAAAGGGGAGTATTGAAGCAAGTCGCTTGTCACCCCGGATTTTAGGATTTAAACTGAATTGACAATCCACTGTCACGGAGTTCAAATTGAGCCGGCACATTCAATCGGTTTTAGTCATCGGGCTGGGGAAGGTCGGTAAACTGGTGGCCACCCTGCTGGACGCCAACGGTTTTCAGACCGCCGGTATGGATTCCGGACCTAAAGAGGACCTGCCGTTCCGCACCATTACCGGCGGGGTGGAGGATCAATCGCTCCTGCAGGAATCGATCAGGGGTCATGACGCGGTGGTCACCTGTCTGCCTTATCACCTGAACCTGGATGTGGCCCGGGAAGCGCACCGGGCCGGGAAACATTATTTCGATTTGACCGAAGATGTGCCCACCACCGAGGCCATCCGCCGGTTGGCCAGGGATGCCGGCGGGGTGATGGCCCCGCAGTGCGGATTGGCGCCGGGTTTCATCTGCATCGTGGGCGCGGACCTCGCTAAAAATTTCAAGACCCTGCGCAGTATCGAATTGCGGGTCGGGGCTCTGCCTCAGCATCCGCGCGGTCTTCTGGGCTACGCTTTCAACTGGTCGCCGGAAGGCGTGGTGAATGAGTATCTGAACGACTGCCAGATCATCAAGGAGGGCAAACGGGTCGAGGGGACCTCCATGGAAAATTTGGAAACTATCGTGATCGATGGGGTTCCGCTGGAAGCGTTCTCCACTTCCGGCGGTCTGGGCACCATGTGCGAAACGTACGAAGGCAAGGTCGACAAACTCAATTATAAAACCATCCGCTATCCCGGCCACTGCCAGTTGATGCGGTTTTTCTTCAATGAGCTGTATATGCGCAAAGACCGGAAGACAGCGGGCGAGATTCTGGTCAACGCCAAACCGCCGGTGAATGACGACGTTGTTTATATCCACGCCGCGGTGGAAGGCGGGTTGAACGGACAGATCATGAGGGAGGAGTTTGTGCGGAGTTACTATCCCATCGAAATCGCCGGGCAGGCCTGGCGGGCGATCGCCTGGACCACGGCGGCTTCCGTATGCGCGGTGGTGGAACTGGTGTCCCGCGGGGGGTTGCCCGGCAAAGGATTTATCAAACAGGAAGAAATTCCTTTGGACCGGTTCCTCAAGACCGCCACCGGACGGTATTTCAAATCCTGACCCTTCCCCTTAAGTTTTTACAGATTGTAATCCCCGCCGTTAGAACAAAATTACATTGAAACTGTTTCAACGGAGGTCCCTGCCGTGTTGCTGCGCCGCGTCAGATGGCCAACGGTAAAAATGTTAAATTGTTGCCTCTAAAATCTATATTTTTGTAATTCAGCCCGTTAGACTAATAATAGATTCTGAACCAACTGTGGCAGGTTTTTTGCTGGAAACCAGCGTGTGTACGGTTTTTCCGGCGGGGGATAACATTTCTTTTTTCATGAGGTAGGTGACGGTGTTTAAGTGGGGACTGTTTAAAAAAGAACTGCAAGAAACCCATTTGCCCGAGGACATCCGCGAGCAGATGGAATCCATTTATTCCCAGTTTTCCGGGACCGACCGCGTGGTTCTGGTAATGGATCAACTGACGCAGATTATTCGCGATCAGAACAAAAAACTGGAGGAGCTGGAGAAAACATCCAGGAAACGGCAATTCCAGGTGGAACGGGCCGACAAGGAGCGGAACTTTCAGGCCGATCTCATCACCAGTCTCAGCGATGAAATTCAAGGTCCTCTGAACACCATCAACCAGTTGGGAGACTGGTTGGATCAAACCCATTTGCAGCCCGAGCAACGGGCCGGACTCGCCATCTACCGGCTGACCGCGCGCAAGCTGCGGAATCTGTTCGCCAACATTATCGATGTCGCGCGCCTGCGGGAAGGTGTTTTGGATTTGGATCCGATTCCTTTCAATCTCGAGGAACTGGTTCAGGACTCGGTCAATGCCTTTCGGCTGACCGCTCAGGACAAGGGCATCGGCCTGAAGGTGCACATGGATGAATCGATACCCAAACCTCTGGTGGGAGATTTGCGCCGGCTGGAACAGATTCTGATCAGCCTGGTCAATAACGCGATCAAATTCACCTACGAAGGCGAGGTTCAGATTCAGGTGCGGCATGGCGGCGAAGACGGTCCGCAATGTATTGTGCATTTTCTGGTGATGGATTCTGGGATCGGGTTTCCCGAGGACCGCAAGGAACTCATTTTTGAACGGATGGCCCAGGGCGATCCGGATATTGAAAGAAATTACGGCGGGACCGGACTGGGTCTTTATGTCTGCAAATGTCTGGTGGAATTGATGGGCGGAAAGATTTGGGCCGAAAATCGAGAATCCGGAGGCGCTACGTTCGGGTTCTCTTTGCCGTTCGAAATGGGCTCCGTGGAGGACCTGAAAGAAGAACTGATTTTTACTCCCCGGGAAAAACCGGAAAACGAATCGCCGGCCGATGCTGATGAAAAGGGCGATGGGCTTTCCAGGGAGCCGGAGGACAACGGCGCTTCCGGTTATTCCGAGGGAGAGTCCATGAATATTCTGGTGGTCGACGACTGTGAAGATACCCGCAAATTGATCGGCAAGTTTATGGAGGATATTCCATGCCAAATCTATTTCGCGGGCAATGGTTTGGAAGCTCTGGAGAAGCACGATGAACATCAGTACGACCTGATCCTGATGGATATCCAGATGCCGGAAATGGATGGCGTGGGGGCCACCATCGAAATCCGCAAAAAGGAAGTGGCGAAAAAGGTGGGAAAAACCCCCATTATCGCCATGGTGGGTAATCCCGGTGTGCAGGATGAAGGCTATTACCTGGCCGCGGATTTCGACCGCTGTCTGATCAAACCCGTTTCCAAGGCGGATTTAATAGAAATCGTATCCTCTTATCTCTGCCTGAAATAAAAATATATTGATCCCCTCCTTTCTTCTTGTCCAATTCAGGACATTCTGGTAATTTTATCCCCTGCATTCATTGACACGTTTTTTCATTATTAATTGCCGAGGCCGGTGGTTAGCCGGACCTCTTCGTTTTATTGTGAGGAGAACCCATGCCTGATCGAACATCTGAAGCACGTTGGGAAGGAACGCTGAAAGAGGGTAAAGGAGTGATGAAATTCGGAAGCGGAGCCTATGAAGGCGCCTATTCCTTTCCGTCCCGATTTGAAAGCGGCGACGGCACCAATCCGGAAGAGCTGATCGCCGCCGCGCATGCCGGGTGTTATTCCATGGCGCTTTCCGCCGGGCTGGGAAAAGCCGGTTTCACCCCCACCAGCGTCGATACCAAAGCCACCGTCACTCTGGAAGCGGTGGAAGGGGGATTCGGCATTACCAAAATCAGCCTGGTGTGCGAAGCCGTGGTGCCGGATATCGATGACGCCAAATTTCAGGAACTGGCGACGGCCACCAAATCCGGTTGTCCGGTGTCCAAGGCCCTGGCCGGACCGGAGATCTCTTTGTCCGCGACTCTGAAATAATTTCATCTGTTGTCATCCGAAAAACCTCTCTGTTGGGTCCGGACCCCGGTTCCAGCGGAGACCTTGACATAACCCGGTGTTTCCCGGTTCGGCGAACAACCTGAATCCCTCTCTCCATGAATGGGGAGAGGGCAGGGTGAGGGGTGGTCCGGTCCATGCCCTGGATAGTGTATGGTTTTGAAAGACCCCCTTACCTTGATCCGTCACCCTGTGGGTGCTCTCCCTCGGAGGGAGAGGAAATATCAGAATGACCCCTTGAAGGATTGAACATGGGTCCTTATGCCAAGGTCTCGTTCCAGCGGAGCAGGCTTTTTATTTTAATATAATGCCCAAACGGGCTAAATGGTTTTTCTGCTTTATGGCCGACGCAAAGGATATCTGGATCGTTGTCGAACATTCCCAGGGAGGGGTGAAGCCGGTCAGCCTGGAAGGTATTTCCGCCGCCCGGTCACTGGCGGAAAAGTCCGGGGGGCGGGTCAAAGCCGTCGTTTTATCCGGCAGCGTCGGGGAAGAAATTCGAGCGCTGAGTCAATGCGGCGTGGACCAGGTTGTGGTGATCGTTGACCCCGAACTTGAAACCTATTCCAGTTCCCGCTATTTGTCCGCCCTGCTCTCTTTGATCGGATCCCAACCGCCTTTGGTTGTGTTGATGGCCGCCACCAACCATGGCAAAGAGCTCGCCCCGGCCCTGGCCTCCGGACTGGGATCCGGTTTGGCCACCGATTGTACAGGCCTGGAATTGAATGATGCTTCCGAACTGAAGGTCACCCGGCCGGTTTACGCCGGCAAAGCCCTGTCCACCATTCAAATGTCCGGCACCTCCCCTTTTGTCGCCACCTTTCGGCCCAATGTTTTTCGCAGTGATGGCGGCGGTGAGGCGCAATCCGCTGAAATTATCGAACATTCCCCCCAGTGGTCGGAAAAATCGCTTTCCCTCATTGTCAAAGACATTGTTCACGGCAGTGAAGCGCTCGATATCACCGAAGCCCGAATTGTGGTTTCCGGCGGAATGGGCATGCAGGGACCGGAAAACTTTCATTTACTGGAGGAGCTCGCCAGTGTTTTGGGGGGAGCGGTAGGCGCCAGCCGGCCGGTGGTGGATAACGGCTGGCGGGATTATTCCAATCAGGTGGGCCAGACCGGCAGGACCGTATCTCCCGATCTGTATATTGCCTGCGGCATCTCCGGCGCGGTCCAGCACCTGGCCGGCATGTCTTCCTCCAAATGTATTGTCGCTATCAACAAAGACCCCAATGCGCCTATCTTTGATGTCGCCGATTATGGTATTGTGGGCGATGTTCTGCAGATTCTTCCTACTCTCACCGCAGAATTCAAACAGGTTCTTTCCGGTTAATCCGGCTTTGGGAATATTTTCCACGATACCCAGAAGATGAGTTCTCCCCTGCTTTCCCATATTCAAACAGTGCTGGAAGATCCACGGCTGTCTCTGCATGCCGGGGCCCTTTCCGCGGATAAAATCGGCCGGATTTCCCGTTTCTGCCTTTTGCTGGAAAAATGGAACCGGAAGATCAATTTAACCGGTGAAAAGGATGCCCCGGGCATCCTGGAAAAACATGTTTTCGACTCCCTGCAATATCTGCGATGGATTGGGAAACAGGACCGGGTGCTGGATATCGGAAGCGGCGGCGGATTCCCCGGGATTCCGGTCAAAATTATATACCCCGGGATCGATCTGACCCTGATCGAAAGCCAGCGAAAACGCTGTTCCTTTCTGGAGGAAGCGGTAAGGACCGTGGAATTGGACCGGATTACGGTGATTAATGCGCGGGCCGAGCAACTGGGCCGGGACCATCAATACAGCCATTATTTTGACCGGGTTTTATTTCGAGGCTTCAGTTCCATTGCCCAATGTCTGGATATGGGCCGGGAATTTGTAAATGACACCGGCAGGATTATACTGAAAAAGGGACCCGCCGAAAGCTTTCCACCCGAGGGGCCGGGAGGGCAGGACATCACCTGCGTTCAACAGCAGGTTGTCGAGGGTTTTCACGGGGAAGAATCCAGGATGATGGTTTTTGCGCCATGTTCCACGTGAAACATTGGAAAACCGACTCAAAATTCTCTCCCTGTTGATATCAGGAAATTCTCCGGCGGGTCTTCTCCGGATGGCCTGGGCCAGTGTTCCACGTGGAACAGGGTTCCGGCTCTTTAAATTTGATTGTGCGCGGGAATATCCTGTGGTAATTTTGAATCTATAAGTCCTTGAAGAGAGTTTATGGCTAAAGTCATCAGTGTTGCCAATCAGAAAGGGGGGGTAGGGAAAACCACAACGGCGATTAATCTTTCTGCCTGTCTGGCGCTCACCGGTAAAAAGGTTCTTCTTGTGGATATGGACCCGCAAAGCAATGCCACCACCGGCATGGGTCTGCATTTGCTGGACTCCCAAATGGGAATTTACGAGCTCCTCCTGGGCCAGGCGGAAATCCGGCAGGTCATTCAACAGACCGGTGTCACCAACCTCGATGCGGTTCCCGCCACGGTGGATCTGGCCGGGGCGGAGGTGGAGCTGGTATCCACGGAAAACCGGGAAAAAAGACTGAAAATGGCGCTGGCAAACCTGGATTCGCAATATGAATTCGTGGTCATCGATTGTCCGCCATCCCTGGGATTTTTAACCCTGAATGCCCTGACCTCCTGCGATTCCGTGCTGATCCCCATGCAAAGCGAGTTTTATTCCTACCAGGGCCTGACCCATCTCATGAAAACCATTATGCTGGTGAAGCAATCCCTGAATCCCCTCATAAAAATCGAGGGAATTCTCCTGACCATGTATGACGGCCGCACCACTCTCGCCACCCAGGTCCGGGAGCAGGTCAAAAAATACTTCAAGGATTCCCTGCTGGGCACGGTGATTCCCCGCAATATCCGCCTGAGTGAAGCTCCCAGCCACGGAAAACCCATCGTAATGTACGACAACCGTTCCAAGGGGGCCGATGCCTATGTCGAGCTGGCCCGGGAAATCATTGCGCGCTCCAAAAGAGCCGCGAATCCTTCAACCGTTTCATAGAAGGTCAAACGTCCATGAGTAGAAAAGCATTGGGAGAGGGAATCAAAGCCCTGATTCCGAAAATCGAAGCCCCGCCGGGTGAAAATATAAAGGAAGACGGTTTTACGCACCTGCTGATCGATGAAATTGTGCCGGGAGACACGCAACCCCGCAAGGATTTCGACGACGAAAAACTGGATGAGCTGGTGAACTCCATCAAGGAAAATGGAGTGATCCAACCCATTATAGTCCAAAAGGGCGAATCTAATTATGAGATCATTTGCGGCGAGCGCCGGTGGCGCGCCAGCCAGAAGGCGGGTTTTAAAAAAATCCCGGCGATTGTCCGGCAGGTGTCCAATACCGAATCCCTGCAAATGGCCCTGATCGAAAACATTCACCGTCAGGATCTCAATCCCATCGAAGAGGCAAACGCCTACCGGCGGCTTCAGCAGGAATTCGGCCTGACCCAGGAAACCATCGCAAAAAGAGTCGGAAAAAACCGGGCCACCGTGACCAATTTTCTGCGCCTCCTCAAACTGTCGAAACCCTTTCAGGAGGACCTGGTCACCGGCCGCCTGACGATGGGTCATGCCCGGGCCATGCTGGCTCTCAAATCGGAAGAAGACATGGAGACCGCGCGTCATCAGGTGCTGAAAAAAAATATGAATGTCCGGCAGTTGGAATCCTATGTGCGAAAAATGCTCGCAGGAAAGACCCAACCGGTTAAGGAGAAACAGGTCCAAAAGGACATCTTCATTAAAGACCTGGAAAAGGAGCTGGAACGCCGCCTGGGGACCAAGGTGGCGGTCTCGCCCTCCAAAAAAGGGGGCAAACTTGTTGTTTTTTATTATTCTAATGATGACTTGGCCCGAATTCGTGATATGATAATAAACCAGCAATAAAGCCAAAGAGAACCTGAAGATGAATCCAACCTCATAAAAGCTCGCCAAGGGGAGATACGATGACAGCAAAGAATCCGGAAAGCACCAAAGACATAAAAGCCTATTTGGGCGAGGACACGGTTTTCAGCGGAACCCTGACTTTTAACGGCGCGGTTCGCGTGGACGGCCGCATGGATGGAGAAGTCAATACCGACGATACCCTCATTGTCGGTGAAACAGGAATTCTGGAAGCGGACATCAATGCCGGAACGGTGATCTGCCGGGGCAAAATCAAAGGCACGATCAAGGCCGCCAAGCGTATTGAAATTCACACCAACAGTGAAGTGGTGGGCAACATTTCCGCGCCTTCGCTGCTGGTGGAGACCGGCGCCCTGTTTGACGGTCATTGCGACATGTCGGGCAACGACAGCAAAATCGTCAAGCTGGTCCCCAACGAAGAAACGGAAGCCGCCGGCACCCGGTAAACCCTACGATTTCCCAGGGCCGCGCCGGACCCCCGGCGGCGGCCCTTTTTTTATCCCCCAGACTCTTGATTTCAACCGCCTTGCCATGGAACGGCCCGCGGCCCGGGCCTGTTTACGCCTCCCCAAAAACCTATTAAAAACCTTTGATTCCAAATAGTTATTGAGTTTTTCGCGGCTCCGTTTTACTATAAATGTGTATGTCTCAAACAGAAAAGGGCCGGTTGTTTGTGGTGAGCACACCCATCGGTAATCTGGGTGACGTCACCTATCGCTCGGTGGAAACGCTTCAGCAGGTTGCGTTGATCGCGGCGGAGGATACGCGCCGCACCAAAACCCTGTTGACGCATTACAGCATTGCCCGGCCCCTTTCCAGTTACAACAGTTACAACTGTTCGAAAAAAGGTCCGGAGCTGATCAGGAAACTGCTCCGCGGGGAAGACATCGCGCTGGTTTCGGATGCCGGGACACCCGGCGTTTCCGATCCTTTGTATCAGTTGGTGCAACTGGCGCTGGCGGAAGAAATTGAAGTGATCTCCATCCCCGGTCCCTCGGCGGTGTTGTCGGCGTTAACGGTTTCGGGATTGCCGATGGACCGTTTCCGGTACGAAGGATTTTTGCCGCGGAAAAAACGCCGGCGGAAAACTCTGGAGGAACTGGCGAACCAGCCCGCGACCGTGGTTTTATTCGAGTCGCCGCAGCGTATCGAAAAAACATTGATCGAGTTGCGGGAAGTGTTCGGCAATCGAAAAGCCGCCCTGACCCGCGAGTTGACCAAGAAGCACGAAGAAGTGTTAAGAGGAAGTCTGGACGACCTGGTCAACGCCTGTCAGGGACGCCAATGGAAGGGCGAAATCACTTTGGTCCTTTCGGGCAAACAAAAAGAAAAGGGAAAAAAGGAAGCCTGATGTCTGTTATCACCATTGTGGGTCCCAAGGGAGGGATCGGAAAAACCACGTTATCGATCAACACCACGGCCGCCCTGACGCGTGCCCTGGGTTCGCGCCACTCGCACAATCAGATTTGCCTGGTGGATCTGGATTTGCGCCTGCCGACCATCACCAGTCTGCTGGACAGCCATCCCACTAAAACGTTTTACGATTTATTCGAATGCCTGGGCAACCGGACCTATCAGGTGGATTACCTGCGCACCTGTTACCAGCTGCTCACCTGGTTCAAGGCATATATCGAGGGCGAGATTCCCGCCAGACACGACAAACTGATCGAGGCATTCACCCATTACAAGGTTATGAACACCCAGTTGTTCCAGGCCTCGGATTTCAAATACAGCCACGCCATCCAATCGATGTTGCTCCAGCGGGGAGAAATCAAAACCATTTCCGCCCTGAAGCAACTGGCGCCGGATTTGCGGTCCGTGGACCTCAAGGATTTCCGCCGGCGGGTGGAGGAGATGGACCAAACCGCCCGCCCGGTGGTGGAGGAATACATCAATTACATCGAGGAATACGGGTTCTCCATTATCGGCGGCGAAGTCCCGATTCTGGGAAAACGCGGGCACCGCAAGCGCATCAACGAACCGGAATTCCTGCTCCTCTTTCTGGATTTTCTGGCCGGGGTATTTAAAAAATTCAAATACGTGGTGCTGGACACACCGGCAGGGGGCGTCAATCATCTGTCCTCGCTCATGAACGTGATCGATCAGGTGCTGTTCGTTTTTGACCTCAGCAATACCATCGCGGTCAACGGCAGTATCGACGCCCTGCATTCGTTTATCGATTATTACGAGGAATTTCAGTCGGACTACGCCAAGGGGACGCTGCACGGGCTGGACCGCGCGCACGTCAACCGGCTGGTGGCGCAGAAGGGCAAGAGCGACCTTTATGAATCCATCAAGAGCAAGAAGATGGGTATCGTGTTCAACCGCAATCAGGGCAAGGAGGAAATCACCGGCGCCCTGAAAATGCTGAGGGAATATCTGGACACGCTCGACAAGTACCATCAATACAAAAACCGGATTCAGATCGTCGGCATGATTCCCAATCACAAGGTCATCAACATCACCAACAACCGGGGCACTTTGTTTTATAATATGGACATCAGCCTGAGCGATCGCATGGACCAGATCGCCAAAGGCATTCTGTCGGAAAACGGGACGTGTCCCTCTCTGGGAGATGGCGATAAAGTCATCCTCGATTACCTGAACAGTTTCAAGAAACCTCAGCTCATCGACAAGCTGGGCAAGATCGCCAGTAATTTCAGCTGACGCCGGATATGGAACAGATCAAACTCAACGTCCTGACCCATACGCAATACAAACTCCTGACGTCGAAGGACCCGCAGGGGTTTTACGACAACAAAACGCGCGAGCAACTCTACAGCCTGATCGAGAAGCTGGAGGCGCACCGGAAGTTCTGTTCGAAAGAAGAGCTGCGCGTGATGAAAAAGTTTCAGGGGGCGGAGTTCGGAATCGATCTGCCGGGCAACCGGAAAACCAGCGGGCCGCTCAAGTTCCGCGTTTCGGTGTGTATCAACGGGTATCACGACGGCGAGGTGATCACCGCCGGGCAATTGATTGTCAGCGAAACCGGCAGCATCAACGGCAACGTTTCCGCCGCGGAAGTCATCTGCAAGGGCAAAATTGCGGGGAACGTGGCGGCCGGCCGGCGGCTGGTGGTGGCGGCCAGCGGCATGCTGGTGGGCAACGTGGAGGCGCCCGCGGCCCAGATCGCTCCCGGCGCCATGTTCAAGGGAAAATGCAAGCTGGGAACCCCCGGCCCCGGGGAAACCGTTAAAACCGAGGACAAGAAGCCGATTAAAAACCGCATCAGCCAATTGTTCGGAGTGGGAACGATTTTCAGATGATCTTCGGTTCCCCTTTGCCGGGAAACCTCCCGAACGGGCTGTGACGCAGGTGGACCATGAGTGGCAAACTCAACGCGCTCAACATTACCGAGTATAATTTAATCGCGACCAAGGATCCCAACGGCAGTTATGACCGCCGCACGCGGGAGAACCTGTACAACATCATCGCCAAGCTCCAGGACTCCCGTTCCCGGCTCACCCCGCTGGAGTTCACCCTTCTGCAGAAATTCAAAGGCGCGAACTTCTCCGCCCTGGGCGAAAAGGACAAAAAGGTCAAAAGCGAGGTTCTCCGCTACCTGTTGTCCGCCCAGGTCAAGCGTACGCTGAAGTTGACCGCCATCGGCGTCACCGCCACCGCCTCCGTCCTGTTCTTCATCTATCATCTGTTTCTTCCGGCCGCCACCCGCCATCAGGTGGACAACATGATATACGCCGGATTGAACGCCGTGGGCCTGGTTTCCGAGGAGGAGGTCGCCAGTATCAAGGAAAACCTGAACCAGACCACCGCCACCCTGCAAAAAACCCGGAAGGAATACGAGGAACTGGCCCGGGTGGTGGACCGCATGATCCAGAACAACAAGGTCACCGAAAACCTCAAATACATCATCAAGCGGATTTACGACGACTCCCGCACCGTCTACATAAAAAAAACCGACACGGTGGAAATCAAGTTCGGCAAAAACCGTATCGCGAAATACAAATACAACCCGGAAAGCTGGTACCTGCTCGGGGTCATCGAAACCGGCATGATGAAGGTGTATTACGAAGACGAACAGATCATGGAGATCGAAACCATCTTCGGCCGCCAGGGAGAAGAAACCCCGGTCGGGGAATACGCCATCAAAAACCGCCTGCACAAACCCACCTGGTACAAGAAAGAGGAAATCGACGGCAAGATCCGCGTCCGCGCCATTCCGTTCGGCGACCCGGACCACGAGATCGGCCACTGGTGGCTGGGCCTCAAGAAACTCGGCGACCCGGTGCCCGGCAGTTACGGCATCCACGGCGTCAATGTCAACAAGGCCAACGAATTTTTCAAAAAGAATTACGACTGGCGCAACGGCAGCGCCGGCTGTCCCAACATCCAGGAATGGTACCTCGATTTCCTGGCCCACGTCCTGCCCATCGGCACCCACGTCAACATCGTCGAAAAAGACAAGTGGATCAAATCCTCCCTCCAGGCGGGGTAGCCCCCGCAGGCAACTTGTTG
>JABAHQ010002496.1_pt4 | contig 37692 bp, 30 predicted proteins | sample 7062091 | NCBI WGS metagenome assembly JABAHQ01 (sample SAMN14534359, study PRJNA622989) | marine sediment metagenome | biome: marine biome [ENVO:00000428]; feature: marine pelagic biome [ENVO:01000023]; material: deep marine sediment [ENVO:00002113] | place: India: Gulf of Kutch | collected... | reverse complement strand
ATCACCACCCTGATCAACGATATCACCGACGGAGCGATCGTCAGCGCCACAAGCGCCCACTGGGAGGAGGCCCAACCAGACTTCTACAATATGAACACCGATACCCGCAGCACGGCCATCGTCCTGACGGCTCTCAGCCGCCTTGATCCCAACAATGCCCTGGCCCCCAACGCCGTGCGCTGGCTTATGGCGGTCCGTGAAAATGATCGCTGGGAAACCACCCAGGAGACGGCCTGGTCTATCATCGGCCTGACTGACTGGATGGTGGCCACCGGCGAGCTAGAGGGAAATTACGCCTGGGATGTCTCTCTCAACGGCGAGGACCTGGGGCAAGGGACCGTCGAGGTGAGCAATATTGACCGGACCACAACCTTGACTGTCGCCGTGGCTGATCTGCTGGCCGAAGAAATCAACCGCCTGGTCATCGAGCGCGCACCTCAGGACCAGGCCGCCGAGAGCTTAGGCCGTCTTTACTACACGACTCACCTTGAATACTTCAAACCGGTCGAGGAGGTCAAGGCGCTGGATCGGGGCATCGTCGTCGCCCGCCAGTACACCCTGGCCGAGCAAGAGCAAGGCGATGAGGAGACCCCCGCTCCGGCCATCACCGGGGCCAAGGTCGGCGACATCATTACAGTCAGGCTGACCATTATCGCCCCCCATAACCTGCACTACGTCGTCCTCGAGGATCCCATCCCGGCCGGGACGGAGGCGATTGACGTTAGCCTCGAGACAACCAGCGTGGTCAGTGAGAGGCCCGAATTGGCCCGCCAGGGCGATCGCGGCTGGGGCTGGTGGTGGTTCAACCACACCGAATTACGTGATGAAAAGGCCGTCCTCTTCGCCACCTACCTCCCCAGAGGAACCTACGAGTACACCTACCAAATCCGCGCCTCCCTCTCCGGCGAGTACCGGGTCCTGCCCACCCACGCCGAGGAGATGTACTTCCCCGAGGTGTTTGGCCGGGGTGATGGCGGGGTGTTTACAATTACTGAGTAGCGGATGAGTAGTTTTAACGCCGCGAGGAGTTCATACCTCGCGGCGTTTTTTGTTGGAGGCGGGTTTGTGATAGAATGTTGTAGGATTGGATTAAATTGTCTGGTTCCAATTACAGGAACTGGCTGAGTTGAAGACTGGCAAACCCTATACCAACTTTACACTAGATGGCAGGCTAATTTTACAGAGGAGCTCAATATGGCAACCGAAATGTTAAAGGAAGCTGTAATACTTTACCCTGAAGAATTTCCTCAATTGCTAAAAATGTCCGACCAAGAGTTTGTTGAAGAAATACGTTTCCTGGCGGCGGCTAAATTATATGAACTGGGTCGACTGTCTTCGGGAAAAGCAGCCCGGTTGGCCGGCATAAGTCGAGTGGTGTTTCTGCAACAACTGAGCCAAATCGGTGTCCCAGCTATAAACCTTCGTGACGAGGAGATAGAGGCTGAAATTCAAGCTGCTAAGGAATTACTTGAAAATTAAAATTGACTAAACGGGTAGTAAATAGTGTCTGATAAGATAAGAAAAAAAGCACTACGCAATAAGACCATTCATTTGACCGGAGCAGAGTACGAACTTTATCGGTCACGCCTTCTGAAACTAAGTAAACCAGTTACGTTACAAGAGATTAGAGACCGCACGATTTGCCAGGATATTTTTGATATCCTTGACTGGTTGCCGCCCAACTCTGTTGATCTCCTGTTTGCCGACCCCCCCTACAACCTGGCCAAGTCGTTCAACGGACTCACATTTGCCCAAATCGGGCTACCGGAATATGAAGCCTGGTTAGAATCCTGGCTGGCCAGGCTGGTCAAGGTGTTAAAACCGACCGCCTCGGTTTATATTTGTGGCGATTGGCGCTCATCGGCGGCCATCCATAAGGTGGTCGAAAAATATTTCATGGTTCGTAACCGGATTACCTGGGAGCGAGAGAAGGGGCGCGGGGCCAAGACCAACTGGAAAAACTGCTCGGAGGATATCTGGTTTTGCACCGTTTCAAATGACTATACTTTTAACGCCGAGGCGGTCAAACTCAAACGCCGGGTCATCGCCCCTTACACTGACCAGACGGGGAGGCCCAAGGATTGGGAGGAAAATAAAGCGGGCCGATTTCGCTTAACGCATCCCTCTAATTTATGGACCGACCTGACCGTGCCCTTTTGGTCTATGCCGGAAAATACCGATCATCCGACCCAAAAACCGGAAAAACTCCTGGCTAAGATTGTGCTGGCCAGTTCGGAAGAAGGCGATGTCGTCTTTGATCCGTTTTTAGGCTCGGGTACCACTTCGGTGGTGGCCAAAAAGTTGGGACGCCATTATGTGGGCGTTGAATTTGACGAGGCATACTGTTGCCTGGCCGAAAAGCGGCTCGCGATGGCCGAGGAGGAGGCCGGTATTCAAGGTTATGCGGACGGTGTCTTTTGGGAACGGAACTCGCTGGCAGATCAAAAAGGAAATAAAGAAGCTAAAGTTCAAACTGAGGGGTTACAGCCCTCCTTGTTCTTGAGGGCTAATCCAGGCTCTAAAAGTCTTAAAGACCCTTAGGGTCTTCATCTGGCAAGAAACAGGAGCAGTTCTCATTCATGACCTAAAGACCTGACAGGTCTGACTTTTTCTTTACGCACAAAAACCCCATGAACCCCATCTTCAGTCACTAACTCATACGCTTTTTGAAAGCGTGGATCATTCACCAGCCGTGTAGTGCCGGTGAAGTTGGTCCGCCATTGGCCCTTTTCATCTTTGCCCTCGAGGTGAACCTGAATAAAAATCGGAGTCTGGGCCAAAACGTAATCGACATCCCATTTGCCAAAGGCGTCGCCACGACCCAAGAGGCCGTTCGGGAATTGGGCCGGTTGGTGGGCGATATGGCTATTGGCCAGACCGACCATATCGACGACCCGCGTTCCCAGGGGTAACATATAGGCGTGAATGCCGGCATCAATCACGGCAATAGTATCACCTGCATGGACCTGCCGCTGCAAATAAGCGACCCTGGCGCCCCCATCAGGCCTAAACAGACCACTGCCAACACCGGCGATAAATCGCTGTTCCAACGAAGTAGCCAGCAAATAACCGGACTGCCCGAGCACCAACAAAACAATGATCGACGATGCCCAGCGCGGCGACCAGTTAGACCGCATTTGAATAAGCCCGGCGTGAACCAACAAGTAGGTAAAAGGCAAAATATGCACCAGAAAACGCTGCATAGGCATCCAATCGCCGCCGCCGGCGATAACAAAAAAGAGGTAAGCGGCCAAATTCAGGGCCAGATAGTTAACAAACAGAGGGCGGTTGGCCCGCGCCAAAACCAAGGCTAAAGGCAAAGCCAAGAAGAAAAATCCACCGATGGAGACGAAATTCTGATAGAGATAAAAGATACCTTCAAGCACAGGTCTGGGGTGTAGCCCTGTTGACTTAGCATAAACGGTGTTGGGAAGCCAGTAGCCGTAGTAGCTGAAGCGCCACAGGTAGTAGGGGATCACGATGGCCATTAGGGTAACCAGGCGCGTGATATCCTGGGGGGTGGGTTTGGTCCGCGCTTGAAACAGTCGCCAAAGGCGGAAAGCGCCCGCTACCGCAGCAAAAAGCAACCCCTCAGGCCGGGCTAAGGCAAGTAGACCGAAGGCGGGGCCGGATAGCCACCCCTTTTCCCGCTCTTCCTCACGTACAAATAGATAGCCGCTGACCGTCAGCAACAAGGTAAAGAGCAAAGTCTCCAACCCCCCCATAGTCCAGGCGGCAAGCGGGCCGGATGCAGCTAACAGGAAGGGAGGGAGCTCCGGCAGTTCCAGCCGTTTGGCAAAAGCATAGGTGACAAATAGGGTAAGTAGCCCCAGCACAAGTCCCCAAATTTTGGCGACCAACACTAAATCCAGGTCAATTAAATCAAAGGGGGCCAGCAAAACAAGCCACAAAAAGTTAGAATATGCTTCTACCCTTTCGCCAATATTGTAGACCAGGCCATTGCCGTGGGTCCACTGCTGTAATACCCGAAAGGTGATGAAGGCGTCGTCGATGAAAAAGTTACGAAAAAGCCAGGCATGCCCGATGAAAAGAAGGATGATAAGCGGCATTCTAGCTGCCGCCAGAACTTTGGCCATTACCCCCCTCATCCCATAACTGATTTTCTAACACCTGACTTGCCTCAAACCCATCCAACTGCAAATACCAAGCCGCTGCTTCAATTAACGCCTGCTGGGGTATCAGGCCGATGAGTTCTGTGGATTCGATGCCAACGCCATAGCGGGCGGCCTCACGACGGATCATTTCCACCACCCGGAAGATAGGGGTACGGGTGAAATCGGTCAGGTTCATGCTGACCTGGGCCTTGCCGTTGACCAGTAAGCCCATGGCCTTGACAAAGCGTAACCCGCCGCTGGAATGGCGAACGGCTCTGGCAATTTTCTTGGCAATTTCAACCTCGGCTGTGGTCAGGTACACATTGAAGGCGATCAGCGGACCTCTGGCCCCAATGGCGACCGCCCCGGCGGGGCCGAGTTCCGCCAGACCGAAGTCGGGAGCCCGGTCCGGGTCGGTGGCGATGGTCTGGCGCAAACCCTCGTACTGCCCCTGGCGGACCTGGGCCAGGTTTTGTCGCTCCGGCCGGATGGCCGCGGCCTCGTAGAGATAGACAGGTATATTCAATTCCTGCCCTACGCGCTCACCGACGGCCCTGGCGATGGCTACGCAGTCCTCCATAGTTACCCCCTTGAGGGGTACAAAGGGGCAAACGTCGGCCGCCCCAAGACGCGGATGGCCACCCGTGTGTTGAGTCATATCGATCAATTCGGCCGCCTTAGCAATCCCGGCGAAGGCGGCCTCACCTACGGTTTCCGACGGGGCGATAAAGGTCACCACGCTGCGATTATGGTCCGTATCCAAGGAATAATCCAATACTTTTACCCCCGTTACCGCTGCAATCGCCGCCACAATCTCGGCCACAACTTCCGGGCGGCGGCCCTCGCTGAAGTTGGGAATACATTCGACAATTTTTTGCATCGTCCCCTCTTGATAACTAGACAGCGTAATAGAAAATGTGGCGTCGTATTAGGAAAAAACATAGAACACGAAAACACAAGGGAGTTCGACAGAACCGGGGTTCAGCAACGAGCATGAAAATGGCGTGCAAGGCTTGCCTTGCCGCACGCCACGCGCAAGGTTTGCACGCCTATTTACATGAGGAGTGCGACAGTCCCTCGGGGAACGACCCAGGATGAAAATAGAGGAGCCAGCACGCCGCACGCCCACGTGCGGCGACGTGTTCGGCACGAGGGCGTGCCTCACTCCTCGTCACCAATTCTATTTTCAAGGGAGTGTAACCGTTCCTCCTGGGACGCCACCGAGAATGAAAATTCGTAGTGACGACTTTAGTCGTTTCCACTTTTGGCGTGAGAGGCACTGAACGACTGAAGTCGTTACTACAAACACTTATTTTCAAGGGAGACAGATTGTTGGCATGAACTCAAAATTGGGAAAATCCGTCGAGGTGGTGTTATTCGTGTTCTATATTTAATCGTGAGTAATTTTATAGTGCTACGCTTAAAACTGGCCTATTACCCACGGCGCGGGCGCTCATAATTAGCGATCAGCCATCAGCGATCAGCACGCTGAAAGCTGATCGCTAAAAGCTGAAAGCTATTCCTCATTAAGCTCAAGATCATCATCCAGGCAAACCCACAAATAGAGCTTATGGCCCTCGGACACGGCTTCCCAACGAGTAGCGATAATATCCAATTCGGCGCGCTCTCCGTCGCCAAGGGGAAAGTCGAGGCGGGCACTGCGGTCTTCGGCCCAGGCATCAGTACACCGTTTGACCAACTTAGGGCCGTCAAAGGTCCGCATTTCGGCCAAGGCAACCTCTTTTCCGGTCGGCCCCTCAAGTACGCTATTCGCCCATAGATTGGCAACTGGCTGAAACTCCGGCGGTGGCCCCTCCACAATTGTAATATAAGCTGGTTTGGTCTCCATAATCTCTCACCTGTTTGAGTAAAAATAAGGCATTGCCATCTATTTATTTTACTCTGAAAAAGGTCCTTTTGCTATTTTGGGGAATGATTTTGGAAGGTGAGTCCTGGTTTTGATCTTTAACTTGCCGCTAAAGATTATCTTAGGTTACAATCTCCTTTTGAGAAGTAAAAAGGACGGTATAACTCCACCTTCAGGCTTTCAATATCTATGTTGATCAAAACCCTACTGATTACACTTATCAGTCGCTTGTTGGGCGTATTATTTCCTCAGCGCCCTTTATCCCCAAACCCACGCAGGATCATCGTCATTAAACCTTGCTGTCTGGGTGATGTAGTACTGGCCACGGCAGCGATTGCGGCCCTCAAGTGTCGCTACCCACAAGCGCAAATTGATGTGGCGGTGGGTCGTTGGAGTCGGGCTGTGCTGGAAAACAATCCTCACATTCGCCGCTTGGTTGACTCCGGGCAAGTCGGACAGGGTCGATCCGGTCTGACCGGCTGGTGGTCGTTAGCCCAAACTCTGCGCCAAAACCGCTACGATTTAGCTATTACTTTAGCTCGTTCCCCTATGGTGGGACTGGTTCCATGGCTGGCTGGTATCAAACACCGGGTCGGTCTCGACAGTCATGGACGGGGCTTTGCCCATACGGTACGGGTTCCAGTACCAGAAGAACCGAGACATGAAGCTTTAATCTACCTCGATTGCATTGCGGTCACCGGCGTCGCCACTACAAACCACCAGGGAAGCAATTTTCGGACTGAGTTTTATCCAACCGAAACGGATCAGGCCACCCTCCCCCCGCTCACAAAGACCCCCTTCGTCATCGTTCATCCGGCCGGCGGGGTTAACCCCGGTATGCGTATGCTCGACAAACGCTGGCCCAGCGAACGCATGGCCGCCCTGGCCGACCGCTTCAGTCTCCAGGGCTTTCACATCGTCTTGACCGGAGCCGCCAGCGATCTGCCTGTCTGCCGGGAAGTAGCCAGCCGGATGACTTACCCTGAGCCCCAGATTCTGGCCGGATGTATTACCCTGGGGCAGTTCGGCGCGCTGTGCCAAAAGGCTGATCTCTTTGTTGGGGGGGATACCGGGGCAATGCATTTGGCCGTAGCCGCGGGGTGTAAAACCGTGGCTATCTTTGGGCCAAGCGACCCTAATCGCTATGCCCCTTTCGCTTCCCCTACTCAGGCCCAGTTTATATGGCGTGAGGTGCAACTGCCCGGCGGCGGCGTCGGACAAGGTCGGGTCATTGACTTTAGTTGGGAGAGAGGCGTTACCGTTGATGAAGTTTGGGTGGCCTGTCAACAATTATTAGGTACTTAATGATGATAATCGAGCGCTCAGGCTTTAGTTGCAAGACTAAAATAACTATGGTAACATAATGTATAAATCAGGTAACTTGCCCCACTGTTTAGGGGATATCCCAAGAGTGACATGGTTCATTGGCTAACGAAATAGGTTTACAATTTACCACCTTACGCCAGCCACGGGAGTGAAGCGTGAAACGTGAAGATTTAACGCCGAAAAGCCTCACGTTTCACGTTTCACGGCGTCGTTAGGGCAGACGACTAAATTTGTAAAGCAGTTTTTTGAGCGAGTGAACCATGCCCATAGAGTGATATATATGCCATTTAATTCTGAATTTGTTCGCCGAGAGATTAGTTTAGGGGTTAAAGCACATAAAGCAGGCGATAGTCTGGCCGCCTGGCTTCATTTCCAGGCAGCCCTTCGGGAGGACACCCAAAACATAACCGCCTTACTATGGCTGGCTTATCTCGCAGATAGTTACGAAAAACGGATTTTCTTGCTTAAGCGCGCTCTGGAAATTGATCCCAATAATCAACGGGCTCGGGCTGGTTTGAAATGGGCCGAAGAAGAGAAGAAAAGGGAAATTGCCAGAAAGGCAGAGCAAGCAAATGCCGAAGTTGCCACCACTTCAGGTGAGGCGCAGTCAGCGACTCGTGAAGACGTGTTTGATCTCAATCAGCGCTTAAAAAATGCCGTCGAGACCGAAGATCTGAAGGAACAAGCCAAAAAAGGAACGATCGCCCAACGTGCCCGCCGTCGTATCAGCCCCCTGATCTTTTTGATAGCGGTGGGGGTGTCGGCCCTTATCATCACCCTGCTGGCCACATCCTGGCTCAATCCCAGCCCATCACTGGCGGCTTTGTCGCCTCAAGGGGAGACAGCGACCGCAGCGAGCTTGGTGGCGGTGGCGATAGCAACCTTCACGCCATCGCCCGCCCCTGCACGAATTGATATATTGCTTCCCACAGCAACACCCTTTCCGCCAACGCTGCTTCCAACGCCGGTTCTACCAATGGCCACCCCGATCTCCCTTGCTTACCAACCCACTTCAGCCGATGAAAAATGGATTGAAGTCATTTTGAGCGAGCAGCGAGTAGTCGCCTGGGAAGGGGCAAAAGCGGTGATGAGTTTTTCAGCCAGCACGGGATTATCCGGCACGCCGACGCGAGTTGGTCAATTCCGTATCTATCAAAAATATCTCTCCACCCGGATGACCGGACCTGATTATAATCTGCCTGATGTGCCCCACACCATGTACTATGATGGGGGTTATGCCTTACACGGGGCCTACTGGCACAACAATTTTGGCCAACCTATGAGCCGCGGTTGTGTCAATCTCTCCCTTGAAAATGCTGAACAGCTCTTTACCTGGGCTGGTCCTGTTATTCCCCAAGGAAGTCATCAGGTGACAGCTACCAAAAATAACCCCGGTACGTTGGTCGTCGTCCATCAGTAAGTTTGTCCTCGTCTATTTGTCATCCCCTCTATAATTTGCTATGCTATCTGGCATAGTTCATTCGTGAACGAAATAGCTTTACAATTTGTCTATATAACGTCAGCAATCTACGTGAAATATGATGAATCCAGGCAGAAAACTCTCACGTTTCACACTTCACGGAGGAGATTGGCGAAAGACGCTAAATATATCAAGCTATTTTCAAGTGAACTGAACCCTGCTAAATTAAATATCTGATCATGAAACGAGGTAGCTTGTGAAAAAATTTGTTTTTCTCTGTTTGATTTTCGTCTTATTTCTGACCGCTTGTAGAGGGGGCGAGCCAGAAGCCACCGAAACGGAGACAGAATCGGCGACAACGGTGGCCGAGGCAGCTCAAGGGACTGATGGTGACACAGGCCAAGAAAGCACCCCTGTTGAAGAAGCACCTACCGCCACTGCTACTGAACCGCCAGCCGTAGAAGAAGCAGCACCGGCCACCCCAACCCTGGCAACTGCTAGCCAGGCTGAAGGGCAGCCTGAGGACGACGGGGGTATAGCCGAATGTAATCTTGATCCTCTCAATCTGTCCAAAAATACTGCTATCCCTGAGATCACCAGCGCTGATTGGCGACATGGTAACTTAGAAGCCAGAATTCAGGTCATCGAATATGGCGACTTTCAGTGACCGGGTTGCGCAGGCGCTGCTCCCGTGTTGGAGCAACTCCAGGCTGAATTCGGCGACGAGATGGTCCTCGCTTACCGCCACTTTCCTTTAACCAGCATCCACAATAAGGCAGTCCTCTCCGCCGAAGCGGCCGAAGCCGCCGGCGCACAGGACGCTTTTTGGGAATACCATGATCTTCTTTTTGAACGGCAAGGCGCCTGGGCGGAACAAACGCCTGATGAGGCCAAGGAGACATTCATTGGCTATGCTGAAGAACTGGATCTTGATGTTGATCAATTCACAGCCGATCTAGATAACGGCACCTATAGCGATTTAGTCGCAGAAGCACAGGCAACTGCGCAAGAGGCACAATTGACCGGTACCCCCTCAGTCATTGTCAATGGCTATGTCTTCCCCTTGCAGCAAATTCCCCTCAATCGTGAAGGGATCGAGTTCTTCATAGATGTCACCAGGTTGGCGGAAAAACAATTTGGCCTGCCGACGCAAGTTATTGACCCGACCAAAGAATATCAAGCCACCATTTCTACGGAGAAGGGGGATATTGTCATTGACCTCTTCGCCGATACGGCCCCAACGAACGTTAACAGCTTTGTTTATCTGGCCCAAAACGGGTGGTACGACGATGTCACCTTCCATCGTGTTTTAGAGGATTTTATGGCCCAAGCGGGCGATCCGAGTGGGACTGGTTTTGGTTGGCCCGGCTATCGTTGTGAAGATGAGATTTCGCCCTCCCACTCCTTTGATGAAGCGGGCGTCGTGGCCCTGGCCAACAGCGGCCCCGACACTAATGGAGGTCAATTTTTCATCACCTTTGGGCCAACGCCCCATTTGAGCGACAGCTTTACGATTATTGGCCGGGTTACCTCCGGTCAGGAGGTGGTGGACTCCATTACCCTACGTGACCCGGAGCAAAACCCTGATTTTGAAGGAGATCGGATCCTCGCGGTCACGATCAGCGAAAAATAGTGTGACGCCGAAAGTAATTAGCCGTATCGCTTAAAGTTGTTAAGCCAGACAGCGTATATGAAATTAGCCCCAACATGGTAAACTTGGGGCTAATTTTATGGCTGGTGCCACCGTCCTTTTCTCAGTCCTCGACGGCGGGCACGTTATGGGTTGGGCTGAAGAAATTTGCCCTACTTTTATATCTGTCCTGAAAAATCACCAAGGAGAACAGTGCACATGAAAAACTTGCTTATCACCGGTGGAGCCGGTTTTATCGGCGCTAATTTCGTTCACTATATGTTGAATAAATATGATGATATGACGATCACCGTTTATGATAAACTGACTTACGCGGGTAATTTGGAAAATCTGGCCCAGGTCGCGGGAGACCCTCGCTATAGCTTTTATCAAGGCGATATTTGTGACGCCGCCGCAGTGGAAAAGATCATCCAGACCCAGAACATTGACACGATCGTCAATTTTGCCGCGGAAACCCATGTCGACCGCTCCCTGATGGAACCGGGCAGCTTTATTCAAACCGATGTCTACGGAACCTACGTTTTATTAGAAGCAGCCAAAAAGTTTGGCCTCGCTCGCTATCATCAAATTAGCACCGACGAGGTTTACGGCCACGTTCCAAGCGATCGCTCGGTTGAAAGCGATAATTTAGAACCCCGTAGTCCCTACTCGGCCAGCAAAGCCGGGGGTGATTTGCTATGTCTCTCCTACTTTACCAGCTTTGGGCTAGCGGTAACGATCACCAGGGGCAGTAATAATATTGGCCCCTATCAGTACCCGGAAAAAGTAGTCCCACTCTTTATCACTAACGCTATTGACAACATCCCCCTGCCCCTTTACGGCGATGGCATGCAGGTACGCGACTACCAATATGTGCTGGACCATTGTACCGGTATTGACCTGGTCTTACATAAGGGTACACCCGGCGAAGTTTACAATTTAGGAACCGGGAAGGAAACACCCAACATTACCATGGCCAAGCTGGTTCTCAAGTTGTTGGGTAAATCAGAAGAGCTGCTTCAACCTGTCGCCGATCGCCCGGGGCATGACCGTCGTTATGCGCTAGATGTAAGCAAAATAAAAGCCTTGGGTTGGCGCAACCAATACGATTTTGAAGCGGCGATTGAGGCAACCGTAAAATGGTACGTAGCTAATCAGGATTGGTGGCGTAAGATCAAATCCAGGCAAGATTTTCAGGACTATTATGTTAGGAATTACGCCGGTCGGGAAATTCTCAAAGGTTAAAAACGTTTACTTGCCACTTTATTGCTTCTAAAGTAAAATTCTGGCTGACTGGAGGTATATACGATCTATGGCCAAAAAATCGCGTAGAAAGCGGCGTGAAAAAGTTGCTAAACAACCCACGACCAGACAAACCGCCCAACAGGGAGAAACGCTTTCCAGCAGCACAGCACAAGATGTTTTAGACTTCACCGAAGATTATCATTATGTTTATACAGATGTACGGATCTTGCTGGTCGTCACAGTGATTATGATTGTGCTGATACTTGGGTTATCGTACCTTATCTAAATTTCAGTAATACTAAGAAAAATGCGCCTTTTACAGGCGCATTTTTCTTTAATCTCGGTCTTAACGCTCTAAATCATCAACCCGCATCAACAACACCGCCATAACGACGTTGTCGCTTACTGAAGGTCAAAAGAGCTTCGTATAATTCAGCTTGGCCGAAGTCCGGCCAATAAGTGGGCGTCACATAGTATTCAGCGTAAGCACCTTGCCAGATTAAAAAATTGCTGGTTCTGAACTCACCGCTGGTCCGAATAATCAGATCTGGATCTGGTAACCCCCGGGTGTAAAGATGTTGACTAATCATATCCTCATCAATCATCTCAGGATCAATGCCATTCCGCATAATTTCCCGAACGGCATTAATGATCTCATTGCGGCCACCGTAATTAAAGGCCACATTTAAGATCAATTTATTATTATGTTTGGTTCTTTCTACAGCCCGGAGGATTTTCTTTCTAAGACGATCGCTTGTTCCCTCCATTTGACCAGCGTGGCGAAGTTGAACGCCGTGCTTGTTTAATTCATCCAACTCACGGTCAAAATAATAATCGAAAAGGCTCATCAACCCCCGGACTTCGGGTTTTGGGCGTTTCCAATTTTCTGTAGAAAAGGCATAAATGGTCAAAATTTTGACCCCAAATTCAACGGCCCCTTCCAGAATTCGCCGCAAATTCTCGGCCCCCTGACGATGTCCGGCTGCTCGTGGTAGCCCTCTCGCCTTGGCCCACCGACCATTACCATCCATGATGATACCCACATGAGTCGGCACACAAGGCAACGGCGGCCAGACTTCAATCGGTGTTGCTTCTATGACCGTGTCCAATTTTGTCATACAAATTTACCTTCCAACATCCCAAATACCTAGTACACTCCACAAAATCACTCACTGAGACAAGTAAGAAAAGTTTGCCGCTCAATCATCAACCTGATAACTCAAGGTAGAAGCTGGCAGCAAAACCTTAGATTGACATAATTTCCTCTTCCTTAGCTTTGCCAATCTCCTCTGCTTTTTTAATAAATTCATCGGTTAGTTCTTGCAACTCCTCGCGACCTCGATAAAAATCATCTTCGGAAATCAATTTTTCTTTTTCCAGCTCACGGAAGTCTTCTAAAGCATCACGACGATGATTACGAATAGAGACACGTCCATCTTCAATGCGGGACTGAACATTTTTAGCCAAGGCCTTACGGCGCTCTTCAGTTAAAGGGGGAATCGCCAGTCGGATAACTTTACCGTCGTTGTTAGGTGTGATCCCCAGATCAGATTGCAAAATACCTTTTTCAATCTCTTTAATCGCCGTAGGATCAAAGGGACGAATAACAATTAGTTGAGCCTCTGGAACCGAAATAACCGCCATCTGTTGTAGGGGTGTCGGGGTACCATAATAACTGATCGGTATTTTTTCTACCAGTGTTGTGGAAGCGCGTCCCGTTCTAATAGAAGCTAAATCATGGTGCAAGGAATCTATCGCCTTCTCCATTTCTTCACGGGCTTGCCCAAGAACCTCGTTAATCATAAAATTCAACCTCCTCAGTTATAAGCAATGGTGAATCAGATTGGCCGCTAAAAAATACATCCCCCAAACTTGCCAGCGTATTTTACAACAAAATCGCTGCCAATTTGTCCAGTTACTGGAAGAAACTATGGATGACAAAATTTTAGCTTATATCATGAGCCGTTGCCAGTAACGGTCAAACCTCAGCACTGTTGACACAAACCCTTAGTCAAATCGGCAGACACGCGTTCCAAATAACACGTTATAGCCACGGAATTAATATTATAGCATAAAACCTGGTTATGAACAGATTAGGGTCCCTACTTTTTCACCCATGACCGCCCGTCTGATACTATCCTTGTGCCACAAGTTTAGAACAATGATTGGCATCTCGTTTTCCATACATAAGGTAACAGCCGTGCTATCCAAGGCTCGAAGACCTTGATTCAAAAAGTCAATGTAGGTCAGTTGCTCGATCCGTTTGGCCTCAGGATTTTTAAGTGGGTCCAGATTATAAATTCCATCCACTTTTGTGGCTTTGATTAGCAATTCCGCATCAATCTCCATAGCCCGCAAAGCACCGGCGCTATCAGTGCTAAAATAGGGGTTTCCTGTACCTCCGGCTAAGATAACAACCCTTCCTTTTTCTAAATGTCTGATAGCCCGGCCGCGGATGTAAGGTTCGGCAACGGCACGCATTTCAATGGCAGTCTGAACTCGAGTCTCAAGGCCATATTTGCCCAGGGCGTCAGCTAACGCCAGAGCATTCATCACTGTAGCCAACATACCCATGTGGTCCGCCGTAGCGCGTTCCATGCCGTGGGCAACCCCATCTTCCATACCTCGCCACAGATTCCCCCCACCAATAACAATAGCCGCCTGCACATCCATATCTTTAACTAGTTTAATTTTTTGGGCCAAAATATTGGCTTCGTGGGGATCAATTCCACAGCCACTTGGGGGAGCCAGTGCTTCACCACTTAACTTGAGCAAAACTCGATTGTATTTTGGTTTTGTCATCCTTACTCCAATTAGCCACTTTATAAAAAAGGCCAGAGATAATAATCTCTGGCCTAGTTTGCGCTAACCGTAATCAACTACCGCCTATTTCAAAACGGGTAAACCTGCTAATATTTATAGGCGTACCAAGACGTTTACCGGCTTGTTGTATCAGCTTGCCAACCAAGAGGGCATCATCTTTGACAAAATTTTGCTCTAACAGACAAATCTCTTGATAAAACTTTTTCAGTCTTCCCTCGACGATTCGCGCCTTGATTTCATCTGGCTTTTTATCATCGACTAATTGAGCCATATAGATCTTCCGTTCTTCCTCAACGACGTCAGCCGGAACATCATTTACAGACAGGAAACGCGGGTTTGCTGCCGCTACTTGCAGAGTCAAATCGTGGGCCAGTTCCCTAAGCGCCTCCCGATCTGAAACTGGTCTGTCTGTATGCAGTTCTACTAGCACTCCAACTCGACTGTTGGAATGGATATAACTGTCAATAATACCTTCACCTGCCAATTTATACTGTACCAGCCGCCTAATGACAATATTTTCACCTAATTTGCTAATCATCTCTTGAACGGCTTCAGCAACTGTTTTTCCAGTGTCCGCAACATATTTTGTCGTCAATAGATCTTCAGCCGAGGCAATCCGCCCATCTTCAAAGACCTGTTGGGTAATGTTGGCCACAAAATCGCTAAAGTCTTCTGTTCGGGCCACAAAATCTGTTTCGCAATTAACCTCTATCATCGCTGCGCGGGTCCCATCGTCGTTGGTTTGGGCCGCAATCGTACCCTCGTTGGCCTCCCGACTCGCTTTCTTCGCCGCTTGAGCCAGGCCCTTTTCACGTAAAAACTCAACCGCCTTGTCAAAGTTACCATTGGTTGCTTCTAGCGCTTTTTTCGAGTCAAGGACCCCTGCACCCGTAGCCTCTCTAAGTTCCTTGATCATAGCTGTTGTAATGGCCACAAAATCCTCCTAATTTTGTTATTGACCTGAGTCAATGAATAGTTCAATTTCTCACACTGAAGCTTCAGCCCTATCGCCTACATCCTCCGAGCTGTCCTCGGTTTCACCAACCTCTTCCAATTCAACTTCATCTGCTTCATCTTCATCTTCATCATCTTTAAAGTCATCAGCCACATAGGCCACTTCTTCTTGGCCCTCCCCATCGATTTCTGCAGACGCTTCTACCTCTTCGGTGGCCTTAAGCTTGGCCAAAGTGCTGGGGCCAAGATAACGGGTTATATCCTCTTCGCCGGCGGCCTCAGCTTCCTCAACTTCAGCTTCTTGGGCCTCTCGAATTGCCTTACCTTCCAAAACCGCGTCGGCCACTTTGCTGGTCATCAATCTAATGGCGCGGATCGCATCATCATTCGAAGGAATGATATAATCAATCGGATCTGGGTCGCAATTGGTATCAATCATAGCCAAGATGGGAATGCCTAAAATATTCGCTTCATGTACGGCAATCATCTCCCGGCGGGTATCGGTAATGAAAACGAGATGCGGAAGGTGGCGCATGTTTTTCAACCCACCGAACCTTTTATTCAGTCGGGCAATCTCCCGCTCTTTTTCCAGGGCTTCTTTTTTGACTAATCGAGTAAATTCACCCCGGACCTGCTGTTTTTCCAAAGTCAACAAGTGATCAATACCTTGTCGGATAGTACGCCAGTTGGTTAAGGTCCCCCCTAGCCAGCGCTGATTGACATAGGGCATTCCACAACGTTCTGCTTCTTCTTGGATGCTGTCCTGGGCTTGTCTTTTTGTCCCCACAAACAAGACAACCCCGCCATTGGCTACTGTATCAGCAATCAGTTGATAAGCCTGGTCAATGTAACGGAGCGTTTGTTGTAAGTCAATAATGTGGATACCGTTTCGCTGGGTGAAGATGTAAGATTTCATCTTCGGATTCCAGCGGGGGGTGCGGTGTCCAAAATGAACACCCGCTTCGAGTAAAGCCTTCATGGGTACAACGTGCTTCTGAGACATAAAAATTCCTCCTGTTTTCGTTCGCCTTTTTCTCTTAAAGTAACAACCCCATACTCCGGGCACAGGATTACTTCATCCAAAGGCGTGTTAGTAAATTTCCAACAGAAGAGTGTATCATACCAATCATAGAAGGGCAAATAAAAATGTGCATTCCGATTTCTACAAAACTTAGCGATGTGTTGCTCAAAGGAATCTACTTTTTTATTTCAGACAATAATCACCTTGTGCTATACTATACTAGCGTGACCTTCAGGACCATACCATATGTTGCGATTTGGAGTGAACACGACATGAAAGGAAAAGTCTGGTCAGTCCTGCTATTGTTAAGTTTATATCTTCTAGTTACACCGCTGGTTAAGGCGCAAAGCCCTGCTATTCAAATCATTGATCAAACCATTAAAAGTCGTTTTCGAGTAGCTATTAACGCTGAGCTGACAGCTAAACATGATATTGAAATTACCAACGTCGAATTTTTTTATCGCGTTATCGGTGGCATTGCCACATCGCGTAATGTAGCCGACTTTGAGCCAGGCCAAATAGTCAAGGCTAACTTTAGCATCAATCAGAACCTGATTTATCTGCCTCCCGGCACCGAGATTGAATATTGGTGGCGCCTGACCGATGCCGAGGGTAATGTCCTCAAAACCGAACCTGAAATCTACCTCTATCTCGATAATCGCTACAATTTCAAAACCCTCAGCAATGATCGCTTGAGCCTCTATTGGTATAACGGCAATCGTAGCTTTGGCAAGGTCCTCTTTGAACAAGCGGTGAAAGCCCTGGACCGTCTGGAAACCGATGTGGGCGTTTTTATAGATAGACCGATCAAAATTTTCATTTACGGCACCCATGCAGACCTACTCAACGCCCTTTCAATTGGAGCCAGAGAATGGACCGGCGGGGTCGCCTTCACTGACCAGGGTGTGGTCGTTATCGGCATTGAGCCTGATAATCTGGATTGGGGCCTGCGGGCCATGACCCACGAAATGACTCACCTGGTCATCCATCAAGCAACTGATAATCCTTATGGCGATTTACCCACCTGGTTGAACGAAGGATTAGCTGTTTACAATGAGGATCCCGATAACCTCAACCCACGCTACCAAGAAATTTTAACCGAAGCTATAGCCACCGATAGTCTTTTTACTTTGCGCTCGCTTTCCAGTAGTTTCCCGGCCGACCACGAAGAGGCCAGCCTGGCTTACGGGCAAAGCGGAGCTATCGTCCACTTCCTGATTGATGCTTACGAGCCTGAGGCTATGGCCAAACTTCTGGAAATTTTTTCAGAGGGTGCTGTCTATGACAAAGCATTGATTGAAGCGCTGGGCGTAGATACATGGGACCTCGATAATGCTTTTCGGGCCAGTCTGGGGTTGTCCCCTTTGCCCGAACTATTAGACACACAAGCCAGAATCCAACAATCCTCACCTCAGGAGATCGAAACCCGCCAGACAGATACTGAAACCGAACAGGTTGAATCCAATACCGAGCAGGCGGAATCTGTTCAACCGGGTGAAGACCACGAAACGTCTGCCGTTAGGGAAACAGCTTCCGAGGCTGAGACAACCGTCGATGCTAAAACAGCAGCATCACAAACAAACAACCGACGGCTACAATGTTTTGCCGGCCTACTCCCCTTGGCAGTCCTGGGTTTAATCATCATCCGAAGACGTAATTTATTTTCATCTTCAATGCAGGAGTAAAAAATATGAGACGAAAATTTTGGTTGATTCTTTCTAACTTGTTATTGGCTTTGTTTCTGATGAGCACCCCTTTGGTGAGTGCTCAGAGTGCTACCATCCAAATTATGGATCAGAACGTGAAAAGCCAATTCCGAGATCATATCACCGCCGAGCTAACCGCTGAACACGCTAGTGAAATCACGAATGTCGAATTCTTCTACCGTGTTGTTGGTCAACGAGCCACAAACCGGAACGTGGCTGAGTTTGAACCCGGCAAGATCATTCAAGCCAGCTACAGCATTGATCAAACCCAAAACGACACCTATATGCCCCCCGGCACCGAACTTGAGTATTGGTGGCGTTTGACCGATGTGGATGGTGATACGCTCAAAACTGAGACAGAGCTTTACATTTATCTGGACAATCGCTTTGACTTCAAAACCCTTCACAACGACCGGTTAACCCTCTATTGGTATAATGGAGGACGCGCTTTTGGCGAAGCGCTCTTTAAGCAGGCCAATAAAGGTTTAGACCAGTTAGAAGAAGATATTGGTGTTTCTTTAGAAAGACCCATTAAAATATTTATCTATGGCACCCATGAAGATTTAATTAGTGCCCTGTCTCTGTCTTCTCAAGAATGGACCGGCGGGGTGGCTTATACGGATTATGGCGTGGTCGTCATCGGCATCCGGGCCGATAATCTGGATTGGGGGCTACGCGCTATGACGCACGAAATGACCCACCTGGTCATTCACCAAGCCACCGATAACCCTTATGGCGATCTGCCCCGCTGGCTGGATGAAGGGCTGGCCGTCTATAACGAAGATCCAGAAAGATTGGATGAGCAATTTAGAGAAACGTTCACCGAAGCAGTGGAAAATGATTCACTCATGACCCTCCAAACGCTCTCCAGCACCTTTCCCGCTGATCCCATGGCGGCCAACCTGGCCTATGGGCAAAGCGGGGTGGTGGTCGGATTCATCATCCAAAATTATGGCTCTGATGCAATGAAGGAGTTGTTGGAAATCTTCTCTGAGGGCTCGCTCTACGATGACGCGTTGGAGAAAGCCCTGGGTGAGGATACCAAAAGCCTTGACAATGCTTTTCGGGCCAACTTTGGTTTACCCCCTCTGCCCGGCACTGAAGCATCCCAAACAGAAACTCAACAAACAGAAGCCTCAGAGCCGGAAACAAAAACGACAGAATCTGAAGTAACCAAAGCCGAGCAGCCCGAAACCGAACAGGGCGTGTCTGAAGCCGCTGCTATCGAAGAAAAATCCGAGTCTGCCGGGCAAGCAAGTGAAACCCGTCCCCGCCGTCGCGGGCTGCAGTGTCTGGGGGGCTTACTTCCCTTAGCTGCTTTAGGGATGCTGATAGCACAGCGCAAACGAAAACAGTTGTTTTAAGGGGAAGCGAAAAAGAGGCGAGAGGAAAATTCCCTCGCCTCTTTGCTTTAAAGGATTGGATCAATCTGTCAAAACAAATTCAGCCAAAACAGGGTAGTGATCGCTGGGGTATAGCGGCGGCTCCTGATCTCGAACAATCAGGCAGGATTTAGTTTGCAGATGTCGGGGATTATCCCGGGCCAAAATCCAATCAATCCGCAATGACAGATCGTTCTGAGCTGCTGAATACGTTTCCCCTTCAAAGCGATGAAAGGTGTTTATGGCTATAGAATCTGTATTCCCCGCCGCCAGATAAGTATCCAGGAAACCGTTCTTCAGAAAAAAACGGTGAGTGGTTGTGTCCATATCGTCAATCGGGTTCCAGGCGTTGTCGTTAAAATCCCCAGTTATAATGACCGGCAACTCCTCAGCGTTCAACTCAGCTAACTTTCGCAGAATCAGTTTACTTCCTTGTTGACGGGCCAATCCGCTGATATGATCGAGGTGAGTATTAAGGAGTAAAAACTTCAACCCTGTCTCTGCGCAGCGCAACTTGACCCAGTTCGCGCCTCGCACGCAGGCTGTATCCCAATCTCCTGACCACACACCGGGGGTATTGCTCAACCAAAATCCACATGAGTCGAGCAATTCAAAACGGCCTCGTCGCCAAAAAATAGCGTTGTATTCGTGTTTTTCAGGCAGTGGGTTACTGGTAGGTATACCAGCAATACAGTCATAGGCTCTCAACTGCCCCAGATAAGCTTCTAAATTCCCCGGCTGACATTCCTGAAACCCAATTAGATCCGGTGCATATCTCTTAATCGTCCTGACATTCAATTCAGCTCGATTTTTCCAAATATTTATCCCATCCTGAGTATGCGTCGCGCCACGAACATTAAAGGTCATCACCCGAAGTGTAGGCATAAATCTAATTCTCCATAGCAAGTGGGGGATTATTGAGCTTATACAATTGTTCCGCCAATGATACTAATAACTCTCGTTTAGCCAACTTAGCCAGCCACTCAGGCGGTATACCGGCCTCACCATAAAGGGCTCCGGCAAGTTGACCGTACACTGCGCCGGTTGTATCAGCATCATCCCCCAAATTAACTGCCAATAAACACCCCTCCCGAAATGAGCGGCTATGATAAAATGCCCATAGCGCCGCTTCGAGCGACTCAACCACGTAGCCTGATGCTCTAATTTCGGGTGGCTGTCGCCCTTTGAAGGAGCCGGCAGCAATACGCGCAATATCCGGGTGCAGGGGATGCTCGATCCAGTAGTCAGGAATTGGTGTGTAAGCGGATGAAAGAAGGTCAGCCTTGCCAACACCGTTCAATGCGCCAATAAGCAAAGCCCCTAGATAACGACAGGCATCAATAGCCGCTGCGGCGCCATGGGTGGTCCGTGAGCTTTCCCCTGACTGCCTGATGGCCTCAGCCGGGTTACTGGCATAAAACATTGGCACTGGGGCCAAGCGCATAATAGAGCCATTACCAGCGGCTCTCGGATTAGTCGAGCCACTATAAGGGTTCCCAGTGCGTTCAAACCGCAATAGCCCATCTCGGACAGTGTTGCCAATGTCAAAGCAATGTCCAGTACTACTCAGATAACCATCCCGATACCAACGCAGATACCGCCTTTGCTGATCGGTTAGATCAAAGGTCTGTTGTTCTACCAGACTCGTGGCCAGGCAAAGGGCCATGGAGGTAGCGATGGTCGCAAAATATGTCTAGCTCCAACTGGCTTGCTGATTGATTTATCGCTATAACTCATCTCTACACCACTCTATTCTTGATCGTCTAAAACCCTTATTTCGTCTTATAGCGCTGCAAAAGCCGCTCTAACAGCGGCTGAACCATCTCTTGGCCCCGCAGTTGCGCCTGCCATCGCTGGGGGATTGCCTTTATGCCGTCCCGGATACCGGCAATTCCCCCGGCAACACAAGCGGTCGTATCCGTGTCGTGCCCCAAACTGACGGCCGCTTTGACCACCTGTTCATAATTTCCCGCTTGGACTGCCCAGCGAGCGGAATGCAAACAATCCACGACGTAGCCGCTGCCACCACCACCGGGTGGCTTGTCAGGTTGAACCTTTGCTTCAAGTTCTTGAATTTCCGGTGACTCCTCATCATAGATGGTTCGCAGAGTCGCGACTGCATCCTGCCATGGCTGAGATGTCTCCTGGAGTAAACGTCGTGCCCATAGACAGTAGAGGGCACAACAGATTTGAGACCGGGGGTGACCATGGGTGGGTAATGACTGCTGATGAGCCAGATCAACCAACTTACCATCTGAACCTTGATGCCATAGCGCCAGCGACAACACTCTCATCAACGAGCCGTTTCCATTGGCATATTCGTCTCGGGCACCCGCTCTGGCCGCCGGGGTTCCGTTCATGATCGTCCGGAGCGCTTTGGTCGTCTGGATGCCCACATCAAAGACCACGCCGCCAACGGCCATATATCCTTCGCGGTACCAAGCCACTAACCGTTGGCCGAAATCTTGGAGGTCGAGACCATCCCGCTCTAATAGAGAAGCCAAGAGCGCAAGCGCCTGAGCACCATCATCCGACCAGGTCCCAGGTGGCACAGAAGCGTGTGACCGGCGAAATCCGGGGGGTGGGATAAATTCAATGTTATCCAAAGCAGGGAGGTCTTGCGGTGGGTGAAATTCATAAGGCACACCGAGGGCATCCCCAATCAACAGACCCAGCAACCCTCCTTCGAGACGTTCAACCAGAGTGGGCATGAGACACTATCTTTTTCATAATAAGCTCATACCTGGTAAGGGTATGGGTAATTAAAATTGGCTCAATCTTACTATATATTGGTTCTTTAGACCAAATAAGATGTGGTAACCGGGCCAACCTGGCGTAGGTCCGGTAGAACGCTAAAGCATCCCTGCGGCCAGGGATTCATGTAAAAGTGGCTTGATTCTGCGCTGTAAAGCGATTGTTAGGTTTGAGGGGCAGCTTTCTCTAGCTATAGTGAATTTTACGTGAAATTATATTTGGACACCCACTGTCGCAGATAGGAGCACAAAGAAAGGCCCAGATTAATACAATCCTCACCTAAATCTTCATTTGGAAGATCAGTTAGCCAGTTGAACTGATCTAATTGCTCCCAAACAGACCCCTTTTTCTTAAGTTTTGATCCGATTAACCTTTAAACAACTGAATACTTACCGCGTTCCTTAAAACAGGTATGGGTTCGGTCTGTCTCTCACTAAAAGGAGGGGGGAGAGGCCGTTTGTTATTTCCTCAGGGAATGTGATCGGTCGAAACTCATGGTGTTGACCATTACCCCCTCTCATCGTTACCGACTCCTGGTTGGGAGAAGGGGAGGGGATGGTCTCTCGGTCTGCCTGGAAGCGCTCAAGGTGGGCCAGAAAGCTCTCAACGGCCAACTGCGTGGTTTCTTGCAGATGTTTGGCCCGCCCTTGTTTCCACTGCTGAACAAAATCTGCTACATCTTCGTCTCCTTCAGTTCCCTGCAGCGCTTCGGCGATCTTCTGGCAGGTGAACAAGTCGTCAACGACGTTCCACAAGGTGGCCGCAAAGGACATTTCCGGGTTATCTTCTGGGGATGGGGGAGCGGGTGGGTGGTGTTCCAGGTGGTCTTCGATACGCGTGATATTGGGTCTATCATACCATGTCGCTTGCCTCCGGGTATGTATCTCATTAATCCCGGCAAGTGGCTAGTCTTGACACCCCCATGAGATTGGGCGTAGGTCCTTGCGGCATCGGTAAAACCGGCGCGGGCAAAAAAGGCAAAAGATATCTGCCAGCCGGCTCCGCCATTTGGGAGATCATTTTTTACTTTGGGTAATTTTTGCTCAATCAATTCACGCACAATTTGGCGGTCAATCGGATCTTGTGTCCACTTACACTCCCCAAGCAGGATTTTTTTACACTGCTTGATGCCAAAATTACATGTCGATTGTTTTCCACCAGCGAGCGTTGCGGCTGCATCCATTCCAGGATTGAATCAAATGAAGAAATAAGCCACAGGTACATTATTATAATTAACTTGTGGCTTATTTTACAAATGGGGGGCAAGGATGATATTCTAGTTATCGTCGTGTCCGGTGTAGACCAATTCCAATAAAGATGGTATTGGTTCTGACCAGATCAAATAACTGGCGACATTGGCTTTTCGTTAAGTGCAAGCTGAAAAACATCTGGTCTCGCATAATGGCCGGCATCCGGAAAGCTGCCTGTTCCGCGTCCAGATTGTAAAAGGCTTGCTCGCTGAACGACTTGACCCTGGCGTATAAAGACAGTGGGGCTGAGGGGTGTGAGCTGCACACCCCAACTATTTCTCGTAATACCTGTTGTAAATTAGCCGCCCGTTTTCCTAACAGTTGACGATGAAACGACCAGTATCGAAATCGATTCTTCAAATCGGACATGTGGTCACGACACCCAATCCAGAAATCGATAATATTGGGCAGCGAAGGGCAAGAACCACGGTTTGTTGCGATAAAAAAACATTGTTTGGTGCGGGATATCGGCAAAGGGGCTGCTAGTTTTTTGACCCGTTAAAAGGAGTCCCATTTCTGTACCCAGATACGTGGCAATGGACAGACCGTGTCCACCATAGCCAAAGGCATAGTGAATCCCATCGACCCGGCCAATGTGGGGCATCAAATCAAAGGTTATGCCTAATTGTCCGGTCCAGGAGTGGGTAAGAGGTATATCGTGAAGTTCGGGAAAGGTGTGTACCATCTGTTTGCGTAAACGGTCGGCGCTTTCTATTAAATCTAAATCTACACTTAAATCGTTGCGCCCACCCCACAGCATACGACCATCCGGCGTTAAGCGAAAATAGTTTAAAAACCACTTTGAGTCATAAAACATTCGCCCCTTGGGACTGAGCTTCTTTTGCAAATCGGGCTCAAGCGGTTCAGTGACAATGATATAGCTGCCTACGGGAAAAATCTTGGGTTTCAGTTGGGGAACCAGCATATCCGTGTAACCATTGGTTGCAACCACCACTTCTTTGGCACTAAGTACCCCCTGACTCGTCTGCACGTTAAATCCGTTTGGCTGTTTTTCAATGCGTGTCACCCTAGTGTTTTCACATAGATGTACGCCATATTTGGCTATAGCGCGAGCGAGGCCAAAAACATATTTGGCCGGTTGCAAACCTCCACTGTAATAATCATCAACCAGGCCGCCAAAAAAAACGTCAGTGCCAATCTCTGAGCGTAAATCAGACGGGGCAATACTTTGCAATTTATAACCTAACTCCTGTCTCATCCACGCAGCTCGCTGTTTCATATGCTCAAAGTGAGACTGTTTAAAAGCAAGGCCGACATGCCCGTTTCGCACCCAATCGCAGTCAATGCCTTCCTCCGTTACAATTTGCTCAATCAAGTCAATGGCATCCAGCGAGGCTTGCCAAAAGAGGCGCCCTTTTTCTCTACCGTATCGCTTAAAGATAGTGCCAATTGATTGCTTGATGCCGGGCGTCGCCATTCCCCCATTACGGGAACTGGCCCCCCAGCCGATGGAGTTTTGCTCTAACACAGCTACACTGGTGCTATTTTTAGCTAAAACACGAGCAATATTCAATCCGGTATAACCACTGCCAACCACGGCCACATCCACCTGTGAGGGCAAGGCCATATCAACGGGTATATCAATAGGTTGGAGAATTTGATCGATCCAAAAGGGGGTTGTTTTCATAGTGTTTCACCATATAGAGATAAAAGGTGGAGATAAGGCAGCCTTTACTTTATCGCAGCTTTTACCGCATCTTCAAACTTGTTCAGTGTTTCATCAATGATAGCATCGTCGTGGTCTTCACACAAGAACCACGGCTCACGGGCATCGTCCTCGGCCCAAACGCCCATTTCGTAGAGATTGCCCATAATGGCCCCATACAAATCGACATCGTGGTGGACTAAATCACGAGTCTCTTTAACAGGCTTTTCGGTGATAAGAAAAGTTTGCATATTGGGGTGTCCGCTGAGTTGGTGGGGAATGTCGGCATCACTAAGAATTTCACTGATGCCACTCTTTAGCCGCTGGCCGCGCTTAGCCATATCTACCAATATGGGTTCTGTATCCAGGGTTTCCAGGACAGCTTTGGCAGCGGCCATGCTAATCCCGTTGGCGCTGAACGTTCCGCCATGAGACACGCCTGAGCCGACCACATCCATCACTTCTCGTTTACCGCCAAAAGCAGCCACCGGATATCCGTTGCCCAGACTCTTGGCATAGGTTGAAATATCGGGGATAACGCCGTACGCCTCGCGTGCGCCACCATTGGCCAGGCGAAAGCCGGTTTTTACCTCGTCAAAAATCATGACAATGCCGTATTCGTCGCACAAATTGCGTAGATGTTCCAGATAGCCAGGCACAGGTTCAAGACCGGCAATGTTACCCAGAGACGGTTCAATCAGCATCGCCGCGATGTCACTATGCTGGTCTTTGACGGCTCGTTCCACGGCTTCAAAGTCATTAAAAGGAAGCATTACGACGTAATCGCGGATGCGTTCCGGAATGCCGGAACTCATCTGGACCGGCACAGGGCTACGTCGGTTGCCCATTGCCGAAATGGGAGCAGTAGCAGTCGTGAACAGCACGTAATCATGCATACCGTGATATTGGCCTTCAAACTTGATAAATTTTTCTCGATTGGTGTAACCACGGGCCACCCGTAAGGCGTGCATAGTGGCTTCTGTACCGGTGTTGGTAAAGCGGAGCATTTCCATGCTCGGAACCATAGCCACTATTCTTTCGGCAACTTCCACTTCTAATTCAGTAGTGGCAGCAAAGGTTAGACCATTGGCCATAACTTTGTGAACAGCCTGATCTACTCGCTCATCGGCATGTCCCAAAATAATAGGCCCCCAACCCAGGCGGTAGTCGATAAACTCATTGCCGTCAGCATCCCAAACCTTACCGCCTTTCCCACGGGCCAGTACCGGTGTTTCCTCTGGTCCCCAATATCGAAAATTAGAACTGACACCTTTTGACAGTACCTTTATAGCCCGGTTAAATACGGCTTGTGACTTGTCGCGTTTTAACATTGTGAACTCCTTGGTTAAATTTGTCTTCGTTAAACGTGATCAATTGATTTTTCGCAGTATACACGGTTTTTTATTTAAGTCCAATTTTGAGCGGATAAAATTGATATATACGCTATTCTAGCGTAAAATGGTCATTATTCCCGCTCAAATCATAACTACGTAAAGGTGGAGGAGGTGCAAAATATCCGAGAATTTTACTGTTGTCAATAGCAAACCAGAACTGGTCGAAGAACTCGAAGCCATTCAGCGAGCTAGTTTCCCTTCCCTGGCCGAGGATGAAATCATTTGGCTGAGTAATCACAACCCGAAAGGTGATTGGCTTTACGGGGCCGATATCGGCGTGCTGCCGGCTTACCGGCGTCGAGGCATTGGTCGGATGTTGTACGAGGCTCGGCAGGGTTTAATTCGTCGCCTCAATCTGAAGGGACACGTGGCCGGGGGCATGCTCAAGGGGTATGGTCCATACAAGAATCAGATGTCGGCCGAGGAATATATGGAGAAGCTCAAAACGGGCGAGATATTTGACCCCACGGTCAGCGTGCAGTTAAAGGGCTCAGGTTGTGGCTAAGCGGTGTCATGCTTTAAGAGCGCACCCGCTTGCCCTTTGGGTCATACATCGGGCGCAGCGAAGCCCTGGCCGGATAGTGCACTCCAGCTACCTTAATCTCGTAGCTGCCGCTCTTGATGAAATCAACGGTCACTCCTGTTTCGTTTTCAACCTCGCCCAGGCCCACTGCTCCGCCAAGCGTGTGACCATACGCTCCGGCTCTAATGTAACCAATCCGCTCGCCGTCCCGGTAGATTGGCTCATCACCATACAGCAGAGGCTCCGGATCCTCCAGCAAAAACTGCGCCAGACGGAGCTTAAGGACACCTTCTTCTTTTTTCCGCAAGAGCGCTTCTTTACCGATGAAACCGCCGGGCTTGTCAAAAGCTACGGCAAAGCCCAGACCCACCTCCAGGGGCGTATCTGTATTATCGATATCGTGGCCGTAATCACGGTAGCCCTTCTCCATCCGCAGCGTGTCCAACGCTTGAAAGCCAGCATGTTTCAAGCCCACCGCTTTACCCGCCTCCACCAGCAAATCAAAGACGTGCAGCGCAAACTCGGTTGGCACATAAAGTTCCCAACCCAATTCACCCACATAAGTCACGCGCAGCGCCTTGACCAGCGCATACCCCATGTCAATCTCCTGCATCGTCAGGTAGGGAAAGGCTTCGTTCGACATATCCACGTGGGTGAGACTGCTAATAAGCTGGCGTGATTTTGGACCCTGGATATTGAGGATGTTATATCCTGAGGTGACATCGGTGACGAAGACATGCGCTTCAGGGGCGATGTGATGTTTCAGCCAGGTTTCGACATGCCGATGGAACAGGTCCACCACTACTAGAAGATAACAATCCTCCGCCAGGCGTGTGACCGTCATGTCTGCTTCAATGGTGCCGCGTTCGTTCAACCACTGGGTGTAAACAATGCGACCAATCGACACAGCGACGTTGTTGGCACAGATTCGGTTGAGTACCTTTTCCGCATCCCGACCCTGAACCAGGAATTTGGACATGTGGGTCAAATCCATCAAAACGACGCCCTCACGAGCGGCCCTATGCTCGGCCGCGACGTACTCAAACCAATTCTGGCGACCCCAGGAATATTCAACCTTGGGTTCAACACCTTCCGGTGCGAACCAATCGGGATACTCCCAGCCAACAGACTGTCCATAGTAAGCACCAGCTTCGAGCAAACGGTCGTACACGGCCGATTTGCGGGCGTTGCGGGCCGTTTCAGGCTGGAGGTTCGGCCAGTCGATATATTGCCAGCCGAGTAACTCCATCACTCGGTCGTGCAAGTATTTAGGGGTATTCTGAAACGGCACCAGGCGATTGATGTTGATTTCGCTGACATCGACCGGGGGATAGCCATCCACAATCCATTGGGCTAAAACCTGGCCGGAGCCACCCCCAAGCAAAATCCCTAACGAGTTAAACCCCGCCAGAACAAAGAAATTTTTCAACTCCGGCGCTTCACCCATCAACGTACCCATATCAGGCGTAAAGCTCTCCGGACCGCAGAAAAATTTATGCACGCCGGCTTCCTGCGCAATTGGGATACGTTTCATGGCCGTTTCAAGGTAAGGCATGACCCGATCCCAATCCGGTGGGATTTCGCCAAAGCTAAAATGCTCCGGGATGCCTCCCCCTCCTCCCGGCTTGACCATGCCCCAAGGGCCAGCCACCGGCTCAAACAGCCCCAGCATCAGCCCGCCCATTTCCTCGCGATAATAACCGAAAAGGTCGGGGTCCTCGACAATAGGCATATCCCGGTGAATACCTTCAATCGGTTCGGTAATCAGATAGTAATGCTCTGCGGCGTGGAGCGGCACATTGACCCCGGCCATCTTCCCGATTTCCCGGGCCCACATGCCACCGCAGTTAACTACGTATTCCGCCTCGATTTCCCCTCTGTCTGTAACTACACCCGTCACTCGCCCATTGGTTTGTTTAATCCCGGTCACTTTGGTCTCTTCCCAGATGCATGCGCCGCCCATTTTAGCCCCTTTGGCCATCGCCATCGCCGTGTCAATCGGATTCGTCCGACCATCATCGGGCGTATAGAATCCGGACAGAATATCGTCAGTTTCGAATAAGGGCCACATTTTCTTGATCTCTGCGGCAGATATCTCTTCGGTGTAGACACCAAACATGCGAGAGAAGTCGGCTCGCCGGCGGAGGACATCTACCCGGTCCGGGTTGCTGGCAATCTGAATGTAGCCAACGGGCTTGAAGCCCGTATCCTGACCGGTTTCCTCGCCCAGTCTGGCGTAGAGGTCTCGGGTATATTTGGCGATGCTAATAGTAGTCTCGGATGAAAAGCCGGTGACAATCAGCCCTGCTGCGTGCCAGGTGGTACCAGCTGTTAATTGGCTGCGTTCCAGCAGCACTACATCTCGCCAGCCCAATTTGGTCAGGTGGTAAGCAACGCTACAGCCGACTACGCCGCCCCCAATAATCACAACCCGAGCCTGGGTGGGAAAAGCGTCTGATGATGCTATGGTTGAATCTGCTTCGGTCATTTTTTTATCTCCTAATCTGGACAAACCAGAAATAAAAGGGATACCGACAAGGTGACAAGATGAGGAAACAAAATTCATCTGGTCATCCCTTCATCATTGTTATCTTGTTACGGCTGGCAACGTCTTGTTTTTTGGCGACAAGTTACCTGGTTAGACATTATTTATGTCTTCACCTTCCATTTAGCGGCTAAGAGTTTTTCTGACCCTTAGCGTGGCAATGAGGTCAAAATCTCTCGAGCGGCATTTTTGCCGTTAAGGCCGGTCACACCGCCGCCGGGATGAGTGGCGGCGCTACATAGGTAAAGACTACCTATTGGGCTGCGATATTGGGCATAACCGGGAACGGGCCGCATCCATAAGAATTGGTCGAGGCTCATTTCACCGTGAACTAGGTTGCCCTCAGGTAGATTGTAAATCGTTTCCAAATCCAAGGGAGTAATGACTCGGTATTGTTGCACACGGTGTGAAACATCGGGCGCGTATTCAGCAATGGTTTCCAGCACCAGTTCACGAAGGACATCATCCATTGCGTCCCAATTTTCTTGCCGCAAATGGTAGGGTACATACTTTACGGTCACGGACATAAGGTGTTGACCATCAGGCGCTAATGAAGAATCGATCAGGGTTGGTATCTGAATATCGAGATAGGGGCGTTCTGAATATCGACCGTATTTCACGGGATCGTACGCTTTGTTGTTGCCATAGAACTATTCTCTCATCAGTTTGCAAGTGGCACGGAGGAATAAATACGAGTCCTTTTACAAACTTGCTACATTGAAGAGCGCACCCGCTGATTCTTGGGATCGTACATCGGGCGTAGTGAGGCCGTCGCCGGATAACGCACGCTGGCAATCTCCAGCTCATAGCTGCCGCTCTTGATATAATCCGGGGTAACGCCCTCTTTATTCTCCACAAAGCCAAGCCCTATCGCCCCGCCGAGCGTATGTCCATACCCACCGGCTCTGATGTAACCCACAGACTCACCATTCCGAAAGATTGGCTCACCGCCATGCAGCAGGGGTTCTGGGTCTTGCAGCAAGAATTGTACAAACCGCTGTTGGAGCCCCTCTTCTTTTTGCCGCAACAGTGCTTCCCGGCCGATGAAACCGCCGGGCTTATCGAATTTCACAAAAAAACCGAGACCAGCCTCTAGCGGGGTATCCATGTTATCAATATCATTACCGTAGTCGCGATAGGGTTTTTCCATACGTAAAGTGTCTAAGGCTTGCAGCCCGGCATGTTTCAAACCGACCGCTTCACCAGCTTCTACAAGAATATCATAGACATGCAGGGCAAACTCAGTGGGTATGTAAAGTTCCCACCCCAATTCGCTCACATAACTCACCCGAAACGCCTTGACCAGGGCATAGCCAATATCAATCTCTTGCATGGTCAGGTACGGAAATGCTTCGTTCGACATATCTACATGGGTCAGGCCGCTAAGAAGTTGGCGTGATTTTGGCCCTTGTACGTTGAGAATGGCGTACCCGGAGGTCACATCTGTTACAAATAGATGTGCATCGGGCGGTGTATGTCGTTTCAACCAGGCTTCGCAATGAGTCTGGATTGAGGGCGACAGAACCACCATGAAACTGTCCTCGGCCAGACGAGTCACCGTCACATCAGCCTCAATCCTACCATTGCTGTTTAACCACTGAGTGTAGACAATGCGGCCAACCGGCACCGCAACGTTGTTAGAGCAAATACGGTTGAGTACCCGCTCTGCATCTCGACCTTGAACCAACAATTTAGACATCAAACTCACGTCCATCAAGACCACACCCTCACGGGCTGCTTTGTGTTCGGCGGCACTGTATTCCCACCAATTCTGACGCCCCCACGAGTACTCAACTTTGGGTTCGACACCCTCCGGCGCAAACCAATCCGGATATTCCCAGCCGCTAAATTCAGCAAAGTAGGCCCCGGCCGCCGCCAGCCGGTCATGCAGCGCCAACTTGCGAGCATTGCGGGCCATCTTATATTGATAGTTGGGCCAATCTTCGGCCATGGTCAGGCCCAAAGTCTCTGTAATCCGGTCACGCAAGTACATCCGGTTGCTTTGGTAGGGCGACATCCGCTGAATGTCGATCTCCGTGACATCAACATCCGGCAGACCCTCAACCATCCAGTGGGCCAGAACTTGACCGGCCCCACCCCCCAACAGGATGCCCAACGAATTGAACCCGGCGGCCACGAAGAAGTTTTGCAACTCAGGCGCCTCTCCCATCAAGGGCATCAGATCGGGAGTAAAGCTCTCCGGGCCGCAGAAAAATTTGTGAACGCCCGCAGTTTCCATAACAGGAACGCGTTTCATAGCCTCTTCGATATAAGGCATCATTCGATCCCAGTCGGGCTGAATTTCACCAAAAGTAAAGTCTTTGGGAATGCCGTCCAGCCCCCAGGGCGCGGCGACAGGTTCAAAGAAGCCAAGCAAGATGCCGCCGGTCTCCTCACGATAGTAGGCATACCGGTCTAGGTCCGAAAAAACAGGTAATTCCGGGTGAATGCCCTCGATCGGCTCGGTGATCAGGTAATAATGCTCGGCTGCTTGTAGCGGCACATGGACTCCAGCCATTTTACCCACTTCCCGGGACCACATCCCGCAACAGTTGACCACATACTCGGCCTGGACTTCTCCCTTGTCGGTGACCACGCCTGTCACGCGTCCCTTATTCTGCTTGATTCCGGTCACTTTGGTTTCTTCAATGATCCGAGCGCCGCCCATTCTGGCTCCCTTGGCCAGAGCCATTGTGGTATCTATAGGGTTGACTCGGCCATCTCCAGCAGTGTAAAACCCAGCTAAAATGTCATCCGTCTCCATCAGCGGCCACATTTTTTTTATTTCCGAGGGTGAAACCTCTTCAATATCGACATCAAAAACACGATCAAAATCTGCAATCCGGCGTAGTCCCTCCAGGCGGGACGGCGTGGAAGCAATTTCAAGGTAGCCAACCTTTTTAAAGCCCGTTGATTGGCCGGTTTCTTCTTCCAAATTCTGGTAGAGCGCCCGCGAATATTTGGCCATTTCAAGGATGGTTTCGGTATAAAATCCTCCGGCTTCAACCAAACCGGCCGCATGCCAGGTGGTGCCTGCGGTCAACTGTTTGCGCTCTAAAAGCACCACATCTTTCCAGCCCAGCTTGGTCAGGTGGTAGGCCACGCTGCAACCAATCACCCCACCGCCAATAATCACAACTTGCGCCTGGGTTGGAAAGGAATTGGAGAGTGCTTTTGTTGAACCTGCTTCAGCCATATTTTCAGCTCCTGTAAACTTGATTAAACTTTAATCTTTTTCATCTCAGGATCATAGAATGGACGTAAAGAAACTTCAGCTGGATAAATATTCCCAGCAATTTCGACTTCCCATTTTCCTTTGGCGATATAGTCAGCATTTATAGGTTCACCAGCTTCGATCATAAATAAACCTACGGCTCCACCCAGAGAGAATCCGTATGAACCGGCTCTAACATAGCCCACAGCTATGCCATTTCTTCTGACAACTTCGGCGTGAAATAATAGGGGTTTCGGGTCCTTCACTAACACTTGAGCAAGACGTCTTGTTATTGGAGTCTGAGCTTTTTTCTCAACAACGGCATCTTTACCAATGAATCCACCTGGTTTTTTCAGATCAACAAAAAAGCCTAAACCGACTTCATAAGGTTCGTCAGTATTGTCGATATCATGCCCGTAATCACGATAACCCTTTTCCATTCTCAAACTAGAAAGTGCTTTAAGTCCAGCATGGCGAAGATTGAATTTTTCCCCGGCTTCAACAATACGATCATAAACATGAGTCGCTTGTTCGGTTGGAATATACAACTCGTAGCCCAATTCACCCAGATAAGTAATGCGAATACAAAGAACTTTCGCATAACCGATCTCAATTTCGCGAGCACATCTAAATGGAAATGCTTCGTTTGATAAATCAGTTGTAGTAAGTGTTTGCAGTAACTCTCGAGACTTTGGCCCCTGAATATTTAATTGTCCGTATGCTGAAGTCATGTCTGCCACAAACGCATGGTCATCATCTGAAATATGCCGCTTTAACCAAGTTTCGGCATGTCGATGCATGGTATCTGTAACGACAACTAAATAGGTTTCTTTATTGAGTTTTGTTATCGTTAAATCTGCTTCAAGGTTTCCCGCATCATTTAACCATTGAGTATAGGTGATTTGATTTGCTTTACCATCAACATTGTTAGCCGAAATATAATTTAACACTTTTCCAGCATCGCGACCTTGCACCATGAATTTTGACATAAAAGACATATCCATGAGAATAACATCCTCACGAGCTGCATGATGTTCAGTTTCCCACCATGAAAACCAATTTTCTCTACCCCAGGATAATTTGTCTACCTTTGGTTCAAAACCAGCCGGTGCATACCAATCAGCTCCTTCCCAGCCACTGACATCCTTAAAGTAAGCGCCATGTGCTGCTAAGCGATCATGGAAAGGAGATTTCTTTACGCCTCTTGCGGTTTGATATGACATCGCAGGATAATGGCACTTATAAACCATCCCCAGTGATTCAGTGGTACGATGTTTTCTGTATTCGGGCGTGTTTTGATAAACGTGCAGTCGATCAATATTGAATCCGGTAACATCAACATCAGGTGTTCCATTAATTATCCAATGGGCCATGATACGACCAATACCGCCACCCGTTAAAATTCCAATTGAGTTTAAACCAGCCGCTACAAAATAATTTCGCATTTCTGGCGCTTCACCAATTATGGGTTGAAGGTCAGGCGTAAAACTTTCAGGGCCGCAGAAAAATTTCTTTATGCCAACTTCCATGGTTATAGGTACCCGCGACATCGCCTTTTCCAAAAATGGAGTCATTCGTTCCCAATCGGGCCTGATTTCACCAAAGGAAAAATCGTTCGGGATTTTTTTGATGTTCCAGGGAGCACAATCCGGCTCAAATAAGCCAACCATGATGCCACCCACCTCTTCGCGGTAATATCCATAGTGAGATGGATCTTCAAGAACGGGCATATTAGGCGGAATATCTTTTATTTCTTCAGTTATTAAGTAATAATGTTCTGCGGCTTGATTTGGAATATTGACCCCGGCCAGGGCTCCAAATTGCCTGGCCCACATGCCGGCACAATTGACAACGTAATCTGCCTGGATATTGCCCTGAATCGTTTTTACGCCAGCAACGGCACCATTTTTCTCTACTACTCCAGTAGCCGTTGCCCCTTCAATTATTTTTACGCCCTGCTGTTGAGCCCCTCTAGCCAGAGCTATGGTCACGTCTACTGGATTAACCCGTCCATCATCTTTCACATAAAAACCGGCATGTAAATCATCAACACGGGCCAAAGGAAACAGTTCTTTTATCTCTTCAGGTGAAATTTCCTGGACATCAACCCCACAATATCTATTAAATGTAGCAACGCGGCGGTACTCTTCTAGGCGATCTGCATTACTTGCTACTTCGATAAAACCGATGGGTTTAAAGCCTGTTGAAAATCCGGTTTCGGCCTCAAGACGGCTATAGAGGTCGCGCGTGTATTTACGAAGTTCAGTTGAAGTTTCAGACGTTGAGCCAAAGGTCACCATGAGACCGGCTGCATGCCATGTTGTCCCAGAAGTTAATCGATCACGTTCCAGGAGGACAACATCCTTCCAGCCCATCTGTGCTAAGTGATAGGCCGTAGAACAACCGATAATACCACCACCAACAATTACGATCTGCGCCTGGGTTGGAAAGGAAGCGGAGGGCGCTTTTGTTGAATGTGCGTCAGTCATATTTTCATCTCCTGTGTTCCGGAATCCAAGGCAATACAGTACAAAAGTATGGTTATGTGTTCATATTCGATAAAAAACAGATTGGGTAAATTTCTTCAACCACATCTTTACAATGTAAGGTGGTATGTATAAAACTCTTCGTCTTTTTCGTATCCCATTGTCTCATATAGACTTTGGGCACTTGTATTTGTGATAGCTGTATCCAGCGTAAGTCTAGCTGCATTACATTCTTTGGCATAAGTCTTTGCCGTTTCCATTAACGCTTTGGCTACCCCAATCCGTCTGGCCGATGGATCTACAAATAGGTCATATAAATATATCAATTCTTTTAATTCAATTGAACAAAAAGATTTGTAGAGTTGGGTAAAACCAACTATTTCACCAGTTGATTTTTGTGCGATAAAGATCACTGACTCATCATTTGTTATTCTTTGGTGTATGAATTCTCTACATCTATCGTAATCTGGTATTTGATCATAAAATTGGCGATATTTGTCAAATAGAGCTGTGACCTCATCCAAATGTTCAATAGTTGCTTGTATTATTTTCAATTTGCCTCCTTTTTGATCATACAATACCAACAACTTCGCTTTTCGCTCAAGCCCGTAATCGTCCGTTCTTGGGATCATAGGCCGGCTCTACCAAAACCTTCGCCCGGCAGTGCTGGCTCAGAATTTCGATGTCGAAGGTAGAGTCTGGCGCGGCGAATTCGGGGTTCACGTAAGCAAAGGCCAGGCTTTTGCCTACAGCGTGACCATAAGCTCCCGACGTTGTCACCCCGATAACCTGATCACCGTGGAAAACCGGCTCACCACCATAAACGTCAGCATCCTCGGCGGCCACTTCAAGATAGACTAATTTGGTGGTGACCCCTTCCTCTTTGCGTCGAAGCAGTGCTTCGCGGCCAATGAAATCACCTTTATCGAATTTTACAAAGCGTTCCATACTGGTCTCGACCATGGTCATCTCATTGGTCATATCCGTGCCCCAGCCGCGGTAGGCTTTTTCCATGCGTAGGCTGTTCACGGCATAAGCCCCGACATCGGCGATGCCGAATTCTTCGCCGGCAGCCCAGACCGCATCGTAGAGAGTCTCAAGCTGAGCCGGTGGCGTGTGTAGTTCCCAGCCTAGCTCACCGACGTAGTTGACTCGTAGCGCTCGCAAGGGAACGCCCGCTACCTCAATCTCCTGGCCGGTCAGCCACCGAAAGTGGTTGTTACTGAGGTTGGCAGTGGTAATTTTGGAAAGTAAATCGCGTGAGCGAGGGCCAGCTACCACCAGAATGCTAAACGCTTCTGTAACATTCGTAATCTTGACATTCTCGGAGTCCAGCCTGGCCTGATTGAGCAGATCGAAATCGCGCAGTTCAGAGGCCGCGCCAGACAACACATAAAAATGGTCATCTGCGAGACGGGTAATGGTGAATTCGTTTTGCATCCGACCATCGTTGGTCAGCATATGGGCCAATACAATCCCGCCCTCACGACGAGAAATCCGATTGGCACAGACCCGGTTAAGAAACGCTTCTGCATCGGGGCCGGTTACCTCGTACTTGGCAAAGCTGGGCACGTCCATGACCCCCACGCGTTCCCGAACTGCCCGGCACTCTTTAGCCACTACTTCAAACACATTGTTGCGCCGGAAGCCACATTTCTCCTGGCGACCATCCAAAGAAAACCACTTGGGCCGCTCCCAGCCATAGACTTCGGTATGGACAGCCCCCTTCGCTTTGAGCTTGTCATATAGAGGGCTAAGCCGGGCCGGTCGACCGGCCGGCCACTCTTCGCCCGGCAGATGCAGGTTGTACATATACCAATAATGTTCGTGTGATTTGGCTCTGGTGTAGGCCTGATCGGCATACGCGCCGAAGCGACGCGGATCAACCACAAACATGTTAATCTCCGAAGCCCCATGCACCATCCATTGGGCCAGATACTTGCCGGAACCGGCCCCCTGGACAATCCCCAGACTGGCTCCGCAGCAAAGCCAGAAATTGTGCAGTCCGGGTGCCGGCCCCAGCATCGAATTCCCATCCGGGGTGTGGGGGCTGGCCCCGTTGACCACCCGCATGATGCCCGCCTCGCTAAAAATTGGGACGCGCTCCATCACCCGCTCCAGATTGGGCATAATCGGGTCAAACTCCGCTTCAAACAGTTCGCTCTCGGCCTCCCAATCCTGAAGGCCCCCTTTCTCTGCCCAGGCATCGCGAGAGTCGCGTTCATAGAGGCCAATCAGCCCCGCGTCTTGTTCCTGCCGGTAATAGGCGGAACAGTAAGGATCACGCATCACCGGCATCTCTTCATCACGGTCGATAAATGCCTGAATCGGCTCGGTGACGATATATTGGTGTTTCATGTTGACGATAGGG
>JABAHQ010004204.1_pt3 | contig 37839 bp, 29 predicted proteins | sample 7062091 | NCBI WGS metagenome assembly JABAHQ01 (sample SAMN14534359, study PRJNA622989) | marine sediment metagenome | biome: marine biome [ENVO:00000428]; feature: marine pelagic biome [ENVO:01000023]; material: deep marine sediment [ENVO:00002113] | place: India: Gulf of Kutch | collected... | reverse complement strand
CTCATCGACGAGCGGCCCGAGGAGGTCACGGACATGGAGGAGCACGTCCCCGCCGAGATCATCTCGTCCACGTTCGACGAGCCGGCGGACCGGCACACGCAGGTGGCCGAGATGGTGCTGGAGAAGGCGAAGCGGCTGGTGGAGGCCGGCCGCGACGTGGTCATCCTCCTGGACTCCATCACGCGGCTGGCCCGGGCGTACAACACGGTGGAGGAGGGCAGCGGCCGGACGCTCTCCGGCGGGCTGGACGCCAACTCGCTGGAGAAGCCGAAGCGGTTCCTGGGCAGCGCCCGGAACATCTCCCGGGACGAGGGCGGCGGCAGCCTGACCATCATCGCCACGGCGCTGGTGGACACCGGCTCCCGGATGGACGAGGTGATCTTCGAGGAGTTCAAGGGGACGGGGAACAGCGAGCTCGTGCTGTCGCGGGAGATCGCCGACAAGCGGGTCTTCCCCGCCATCGACATCAACCGGTCCAGCACCCGGAAGGAAGAGCTCCTCCTCACCGACGAGGAGCTGAACCGGGTCTACCTGCTCCGGAACTTCCTCTCCGACATGCCCCCGGCCGAGGCCATCGAGTTCCTCCTGGAGCGGATGAAGCGCACGGAGACGAACCAGGAGTTCCTGGACAGCATGGCCGCGGGCAGCTGACGGGTCAGAGCTCGGGCGCCTCGTCCGCAGAGGGTCCGTAGGTGGGAGGCACGGGCACGTCCAGGAGCCGCAGGTAGACCGTGAGCTGACCCCGGTGGTGGATCGTGTGGCTGAGGGTGAAGGTGCGCAGCGCCGCCAGCTTCGGCGTCGTGAAGATCTCTCGCTCCCCCTCCCGCAGCGTCCAGGGCTCCATCAGCGCCCGGTCGTCCACCTCCTCCCAGACCTCGGCCAGGGCGGCCCGGGCGTCGTCGAAGTCGTTCAGGATCTCCTCGGTGCTCCCGGACGCCTCCCGCTCGGGTCGGGGCTCGGCCAGGTCGAAGCCGTCCCCTTCCAGGGTCCACCGCATCCAGTTCACCAGGTTCGCCAGGTGGGCGCCCAGCTCGCCCACGCTCCAAGACTTCTCGTGCGGCCGCCAGCCGATCCGGTCCGACGGGATCCGGGAGAGGTGCACCCGGGTGGTGTCCAGCTCCCGCTCCAGGTCCCCCAGGGCCAGCTGACGCGCCGGAGGCATGGGGTCGTCGGGCATCGTCGTCTCCTCAGGTCAGGATGTAGGACTCCGCGATCCGCTTGAACGCCTCCACCTGCTCGGTCTCCCAGGAGACGTCCCGGTCCAGCTCCCCGGCCAACAGCTCCGCCACCCGGGGAGCCGCCTCCCGCGCCGCCCGGGCGTCGAGGAGGAGGCTCCGGGTCCGCCGCGCCAGAACGTCGTCCACCGTCCGGGCCATCTCCCGGCGCGCGGCCCAGAGAACCTCACCCCGGCGCACCGAGAGGCGTGGGTGCAGGGGCTCGTTCCCGTCGGGGGCGGATTCCAGGATCTCCTCCACGGAGGGGGCGTCGGAGCCGTAGTGGGCCAGGGGTCCGAACTTCTCCGCGTGCTGATGGAAGCCGTGGATGTTCAGGTCCTTCGTCACGCACTCCCGGCTCTCCAGCCCCGCCAGGGTCGCCGCGTGGTCCACCGTGTCCTCGGCCATCTTCCGGTAGGTGGTCCACTTCCCGCCGGCGATCGTCACCAGCCCGGAATCGGAAACCCGGATCTGATGCTCCCGGGAGATCTCCGCCGTGTCTCCCGCCTCGGCGTCGGAGACCAGGGGCCGGATTCCGGTGAAGACGCTCTTCACGTCGGCCCGGGCGGGGTCCCGGGTGAGGTACCGGGCCGCGTGCTCCAGGAGGAACTCGACCTCCTCCTCTCGGGCCCGAGGCTCCAGCTCGGGCCCCTCCACCGGGGTGTCGGTGGTTCCCACCAGGACGCGATCGTTCCAGGGAATCGCGAAGAGGACCCGCCCGTCGTCGGTCCGGGGAACCATGATCGCCGAGTCGCCGGGGAGGAAGGCCCGGTCCAGGACCAGGTGGACCCCCTGGCTGGGGCGGAGGATCGGATCCGCGTCGGGATCGTCCATGCGCCGGATCTCGTCGGTGAAGATTCCGGTGGCGTTCACCACGCCCCGGGCGGCGAGCTCGAAGCCCTCTCCGGTCTCCACGTCCTCGGCCGTCACGCCGGCGACGAAGCCGCTCCCGTCCCGCACGAGACCCGTCACCCGGACGTAGTTCAGGAGGAGCGCGCCCTGCTCCGCCGCGGTCAGGACCATGTGGATCAGGAGGCGGGCGTCGTCGAACTGCCCGTCGTGATAGATCACGCCGCCCCGGAGGCCGTCGGTCTCGATCGTGGGAATCCGCTCCACGGTCTCCTCTTCGGAGAGGTTCCTGGACTCCCCGAAGCCGTACCTTCCGGCCAGGACGTCGTAGACCCGCATTCCGACGCCGTAGAAGGGGGCTTCCCACCACTTGTAGTTGGGTACGACGAAGGGGAGGTCCTGGACCAGGTGGGGGGCGTTCTGCCGGAGGATCCCCCGCTCCTTGAGGGCCTCCATGACCAGGGGGACGTTGCCCTGCTGGAGGTAGCGTACGCCGCCGTGGATGAGCTTGGTGCTCCGGCTGGAGGTGGCCTTCCCGAAATCGCTCTGTTCGAGGAGCGCCACGTCGTATCCCCGGGACGCTGCGTCCAGGGCCACCCCCACCCCGGTCGCACCACCCCCGATCACGAGCAGGTCCCAGGGCTCGGAGCGGTCCCGGAGGCGGCGTATGAGCTCTGGGCGATCCAAAGGCGTGGGAGACCAGGGAGCGGCCGGGCGCGGTCCTGCGTCGCCGGGGGAGGGGGGACGCGGGCTCGGTCCCGACCTACTCCTGGATCGCGTCCTGGTAGCGGGGATTCACGACCAGCTCCTGGTCCTCGAAGATCTTCCGGTCCCAGGGGAAGATGACCGTGGCGTCGGTCTCCAGGGCGAAGTAGTCGGGCTTGTAGCCCCGGGGACGGACGAAGCTGGTGGCGGTGCGGACCTCGGCGGGGCCGACGTCCCGGACCGCGGCCAGAGCCATGCGCAGCGTCTCCCCGGACGTGGTGATCTCGTCCACCAGGAGAACCCTACGGCCCCTCGCCTGCCTCGGCGCGGCGGAGAGGATCGCCGGCCGCTCCCGCACCCTCTCGGCGCCCTCACGACGGCTGATGTTCATCGAGTAGAAGTCGAGCCGGAGGATCGAGGCGACGACGGCGCCGGGGATGACGCCGGCCCGGGCGATTCCCGTGACGATCTCGGGGTCGTACTCCCGGGCCACCCGCATCGCCAGAGCCCTGCAGAGCTCTCCGAACATCTCCCAGGAGCACTCGAGGAACTGCTCCGGCCCGACGTCCGGGGCCGAGACGGGATCGAACGGGCTCGGGGGTCTCACGGTCCTCCTCCGAAGGCGGGGCTCGGGGACCGGAAAACTAGGTCGACCTCCGTGGCGGGGCAATGAAGATCGGGGTCTGTCTCCGCCCCCCCCGGCGACGAGCCGGCCCGGCTCCGTTGACGCCGCCGCCGGGACCGGTCATCGTGGACCCTCTCACCCCCACCCCACGGCCATGGACGACGACCTGCGAGACGAAGCGACGCGCCGCTTCGAGGAAGCCCTGGAGCGCACCGGCGCCCGGGATCCCCGGGATTACTACCGAAACCGCCTCCGGGAGCTCAAGTCGCGAGACCCGGAGGCGTACGAGGATGCGGTCCGCCACTACGGGGAGGAGCTGATCCCCTCGATCGCCGAGGGAGAGGTCGACCCCCTGGAGGCGTGGCAGGGGTACGGGCGCCGGATCGCGGAGCTCACGGCGCCGGGGCGGACGGTGGAGATCGACGCCCACGGACGCTCCCACCCCTTCGATCCGCCGACCTCCCCGGACCGGGTGGTGCTCCACCTGCCCGACGACCGGAAGCAGCGGGCGCTGCTGGTGTCCCTGCCGCCGGATCCGACGCGGGCGCAGAAGGCGACGTACGACCTGCTCGTGGAGGGAAGGCAGACGCTGCGGTAGCCCTCTGGGTCATGGGAGGCAGGGGGGCAGGGCCTCGCCCTCCCGGGGCCGCTCGCCTGCTTCGATCCATCCTGCTTCGGGGCTCGCTGTGCGGCGCTCGCGCGGAGGGATCTTCCTACCCCTGACTCCTTCGGCTGCGCGGCGCCGAACACCCCGGCACGGGGAGGCGGCGACCCCTTCCCGCCCACAACGGTCAAAGGGCGACGGTCAGTTTCCGAGCAGGTTGAACTGCCGGCTGTACTTCACCGTGAACGCCCGGTCCAGGGGCCCGTCCAGATCGTCCACGCCCCGGGTCCCGTTGTACACGATGAATAGCCCGGTGCCCGCCGTGTGCAGCCAGCCGAAGCGAACGTTGGCCGAGAAGCGGTCGATCTGGTCGCTGTACTGCACCAGGGACTGGAGGAAGATCCTGGGGGTGAAGAAGTAGCCCAGCCGGAGCCCCGCGAGACGGGTCGTGAAGTCGCCCTCGTCCAGGGAGACGTCGTTGTACTCGAGGCGGAGCGCCGTGCTCAGCTTCGAGCCCTGCCGGACGGTGAAGAGGGTGGAGACGCCCCGGCGGCGGCCCGNNTGGAGGCCCCCCGGCGGCGGCCCGAGAGGAAGCTCCCCCAGTTGATCCGGGTCTCGAACGCCACGTCGGCCGCCTGGTTCGTGTAGGCGTGCCACGCCGCCTCCCAGCCGTCGTAGCTGCCCGGCGGCACCACGATGTCCTCGGCGATCTCGAAGGGCTGCTCGAGCCCCTCCCGGACCCAGTTGAACGCCGGGCTGAAGAAGTGGCCGCTGTGCCACTCCACGTGGCTGTCCACGTGGACCTGGGCCGTCTCCTCGAAGCCGGTCCTCAGATCCCGGAACGTCTGATAGCGCACATGGGGCCGGAACTCGCGCACTCCGAAGAATTCGGAGGGACGGTAGTACACCATGCCGAAGATCGAGTACTGCCGGTAACCGTCCCGGGGTAGGAAGCCCACTTCGGGGTTGAAGTCGTGGCCCACCTGGCGGATGTCGGCGCTGCCCCGAAGGCTCCGGCTGCTCCAGCCCGCCGAGACCTCGTACGCCTCGTCCTCGACCACCCGGTCGGGGTTTGCGGGGTCGAGGCCCGGCGTTTCGGTGCGGGCCCCGAAGGCGCTCAGGGTCAGGGCGTCGCCGATCCCCAGCTGCCCGTCCACGGCGTAGGTCCGGTTGTAGTCGCCGTCCACGTCCACGGCGTCCCGCTCCACGAAGATCCCGCCCACGCTGCTCCGGTTCGCCCACTCCTTCTCCAGGCGGGCCACGGAGAAGGCGTTACCCGACTGGACCCCATCGAGGCCGTCGGTGCGGATGTGGAGGAGGCCCACGTTGAGGCCGAGGGTCCGTCCCGAGAGCCGACCCCCACCCTGGATCGGCACCCGGGCTCCGGTGGGCGAGATCCCGATTCGCCGGCTGAAGAAGAGCTCCGCCTCGCCGGCGCCCACCGAGAAGAAGCCCGCGTTCTCCAGGAAGAAGGGCCGCTTCTCGGGAAAGAAGAGGCTGAAGCGGGTGAGGTTCGTCTGGACGTCGTCCACCTCGACCTGGGCGAAGTCGGTGTTGTACGTCAGGTCCAGGGTCAGGCTCTGGGTGACCTGGACCTTGGCGTCGCCGCCCACGTCGCCGTCCTCGTCGAAGCCGGTCTCGCCGCCGAGGTAGTCCCGGGAGGTGGAGCCCAGCACGTAGGGCGTGACCCGCACGGAGCGTCGGGTCGGAGGCTGGAGTCCCGTGAGCGTGCCCGCCTCGCTCACCCGATAGAGGTTGAACTCCCGGGGCACCGGCGACCAGAACGACTCCTCGTTCTCCCGACGGACCCGGCGGGCCACGTTGAAGCCCCAGGCCTGCTCGTCTCCGGGGCCGTAGCGCAGTGTGGAGAAGGGGATCCTGAACTCGGCGTACCACCCTCCATCGTCCCGGGAGGTGGCGACGGTCCAGCTGGCGTCCCAGTTCAGGTTGAAGCCGCCTCCGGAGCCGGACTGCTGGCGCTGCCCGGCGAGGGCGCCCCTGCTGAAGCGACCTCCGCCCTCTCCCTGGTTCACCACCTGTCCGTCGTACTCGATCCCCGCGGGATTCGTCCCGAAGACGAAGCCGTTCTCCTCGTCGTTGAAGGTGTCGAAGATCAGGAGCACGGCGTCGGAGTTCTCGAGGTCGTAATCCCGCAGGCTCTCCCCCTCCACGATTCGCGACGGCTCGGTGTCGTACGCCCAGACCCCCACGTAGACCGCCTCGGCGTCGTGGGCGACCCGGACCTCGGTTCGCTGGGAGGCGGGCCGGCCGTCCCAGGGGGTCCGCTGGACGAAGTCGGTCAGGAGCTCGCTCTGCTCCCACACGGCCTCGTCGGGCCGGCCGTCGACGTTGGGACCCTCCTCGACCCGGGGCACCCGGGCCTCCCGGACCAGCCCCTCGGTCCGCGCCGGGGCCGCCGCCTGGACCGCGTCGTCCTCCTCTTGCTGGCCCGCGGCACAGAGCGGGCTCCCGAGGAGAAGGAGGGCCGCCACAGCGGCGGTCAGGTCCGGAGTCGAGCGCATCATCTCAACGGGTTCCGTGCTTGATCATGGCCCCGAAGTGTTCCTCCACCTACTCCGGCGGGCGGGTTCGGCGGCTCACGATCACCGTGGCGGCCAGAGAGAGGAGGAACGCGGGGATCAGCTCGTAGACGAAGGCCTTCAGGGCCGGGGTCAGGTACCACACGATCGTGGTCATCATGCCGGTGACCAGCCCAGCGAAGATACCGGGTCGGGTCGTCCGCTTCCAGTAGAGGGCCAGGATCTCGGTGGGTCCCAGCGCCGCTCCCAGGCCCGCCCACGCGAAGAGGACGAGCCAGATCACCAGGTCTTCGGCGAGGAGCCCCATGACCAGGGCCGCGCCCACCAGGATGGCCACGATCGAGCGGGAGAGGATCACGAGGCGGCGCTCGGACACCTCCCGGTCGCGGCGGAGGACGCTCTGGTAGACGTCCCGCACCACCGAGGAAGCTGCGACCAGGAGCTGGGAATCCGCCGTGGACATGATCGCGGCGAAGATCGGGGCCGCGACGACCCCGAAGAGGGCGGGGTGGAGGTGCATCCGGGCGAGGACCGGGAAGAGATTCTCGGTGTCCGCCCCGGGAAGCATGGAGGTCTCGGGCACGAAGACCCGTCCCGCCAGCCCGATGAGCACCGCCCCCGCCCCCATGAGGACGTTCCACGTCGTCCCCATCCCCGCCGCCCACCGGAGCTGGTCCGCGTCGTCGATCGACATGTAGCGGACGATGATGTGCGGATTGCCGGGGGAGCCCAGGCCGATCCCCACCATCCCCAGGAAGGCGCCGAAGCCCAGGTTCAGGGGGTCGACGAATCCGGGCTGGTAGGCCGCGAGCTCGGCCCGGACGGCGCCCCAGCCGCCCGCGGCGGGGATCGCCACCAGGGGCAGGCCCAGGAGGGCGAAGAGCATGAGGAACGCCTGGAGGGTGTCCGTGAGGCTCACGGCGAGGAAGCCCCCGGCCATGGTGTAGAGGACCACGATCCCGGCGGTGAGGAGCACTCCCGCCGTGTGTCCCAGCCCGAAGCTCGCCCCGATCGCCTTGCCGCCGCCGACGAACTGGGCGGACACGTAGCTCACCATGAAGACGAGGAGGATCAGGGCGAGGATCGCCCGCAGGCGACCGTCGTCGCCGCCGAAGCGGGCGGCGAAGAAGTCGGGGATGGTGATGCAGTCGTACCGGTCGCTGAAGCGGCGGAGGCGGCCGGCGAAGTAGAAGAAGAGGAAGAACTCCGCCACGGTGTATCCCGTCACCGCCCAGAGGGCCGACGCGCCGGTGGCGTATGCCATGCCGGTCACGCCCAGGAGAAGCCAGGCGCTTCGCCCCGAGACCACCGCCGAGAGGGCCACCACGAGGCGCTTCATCTTCCGCCCGCCGACGAAGAACTCGCTGATCCCCTCGGAGGAGAAGCGCGTGGAGTACGCTCCGATCGCCACCAGGACGACGAGGTAGCCGAGGAAGGCGGCCAGGGACCAGCCGTCCACCTCGATCCGGGTCGCCGCCACGCCCTCCTGGAGCCCGACCGCGGCGCCGGCGGTCAGCGCCGGAAGGGCTCCGGTCATTCGTCTTCCACCATGTAGGCGACACCCCACGCCCCCGGCCCGATGTGGGTGGCGATCACCGGCGTGGCCGGACCGCTGAGGATCTCCACGTCGCCCCAGCGGGCGCGGAGGGCCCCGGAGACCTCCTCCACCATCTCCTCGCACGCCACGTGGACGACGCCGAACCGCACCCGCTCCGGGTCGCGGGGGATCCGCGCCTCCAGCTCCCCCATCACCGCGTCCAGCACGCGCCCACGCCCGAGGACGCGTCTCACCGGAGCGACCCCCCCCTCCCCGGTGAGCTCGAGGATCGGTTTGATCCCCAGGAGGCCGGCGAGGCGCGCCTTCCCCTTCCCTACCCGCCCCGACGCCAGGAGGCGGTCGAAGGTGTCCACGGTGAAGAGGATCCCGGAGCGATCGCGGATCCGGCCGAGCTCGGCTGCGATCCGCTCCGGCGGGGTCGCCAGCTCGGCGAGCTCCGCGGCCTTGAGGACCAGCAGCCCCTGGAGGAGCGATGCCGCCCGGGAGTCCACGAGGTGGAGCGGAATCTCCTCCACGAGCCGGCTCGCGGCCTCGGCCGACCCGAAGGTCCCGGAGAGGGCCGACCCCAGGATCACGGCCACCAGCGTCTCGGCGTCCTCACCGGCCTGTCGGTATCCGTCGAGGAACGCGCCGGGTGGGGGCTGGGAGGTGGTGGGAAGCTCCTCCTCCCGGGTCATCTTGCCCGCGAACTCCTCCGCCGTGATCTCCACCCGGTCCTCGTACACCTCGTCGCCGGAGACCAGGAGCAGCGGCACCACCCGGATCCCGTGGGCCCGGATCACCTCGTCGGGAAGGTCGCAGGCGCTGTCCGTCACCACCCCCACCGGACGCCGGGCCAGGCTCAGGCGGTGCTCGGCGGCCTCCTCCACGGCCCGGTGCTGGGCCTTCATGTCCTCGGCCTTGTGGGTGACCAGGCTGCCCAGCCCCTTCAGATAGGCGAAGACCGCGTCGGGATCGTCGGTGTGGATGTGGACCTTGAGGACGTCGGCGGTTCGGATCACGACCAGGGAATCGCCCTCCTGCCGGAGACGCGACCGGACCGTCTCCTCGTCGGGCAGGGACGGGCCCCGCACCAGCGCCTCCGTACAGTACCGGTAGCGCTCCTGGGCTCCGGAGAAGGAGACCCGTCCCGCCACCGGCTCGTCCACCCCGCTCCCCGCCCCGTCGGCACGGGCGACGGGCGTCTCTCCCCGAATGTAGAGGAGGATCCCCTCCAGGAGATGGACGAAGCCCTTGGCCCCGGCGTCCACCACCCCGGCCTCCCGCAGGACCGGGAGGAGCTCCGGCGTGCGGGCCAGGGACGCCCGGGCCCGCTCCACCAGGTGGGACACCAGCTCCGCGATGTCCGGGATCTCCGCGTCCTCGGCGGCCACGGCCGTGTCCCGCATCACCGTGAGGATCGTCCCCTCCACCGGCCGCTCCAGGGCCTCCTGGAGGCTCCGGGCGCCGGCCCGCAGGGCCTCGGCGATCTCCCCGGCCCCCACCGCGACGCGGCCCCGGAGAGGCTCGGCGAAGCCCAGGAGGAAGTGGGAGAGCATCATCCCGCAGTTTCCCCGGGCACCCAGGACCGCGGCCCGGGCCGCCTGGTCGGCCACCGCGGCCACCTCGCTCTCGGTGCACTCTTGGAGGCCGTCGGCGATCGCCCGCACGGTGAGCGCGAGATTCGTCCCGGTATCCCCGTCGGGCACCGGAAACACGTTGATTCGGTTGAGCTCGCCGCGCTGTCCCTGGGCGTATTCGCACGCCGCGACCAGGGAGCGGCGGAGACGGGGACCGTCCACGTACGCGATCTGCATCGAGGGAGGAAGATGTCCGGGACCCCCCGGGATCGCAACGAATCGGGGGGTCTGGACACCCCGGGGGCCTCTTTTTACTCTTCGGCCGCCCGGACAGTCGGCGTCCGGCGGAGGGTGCACAAGTGCGATGGGGTAGCTTGCTCCGACCGGCGGAGCGCCCGTCTCTCCGGGCGCCCTCCAGCCAGACGGCCAGGCGCCGCGTCGGGGCGCTCGAGCCCCCGGCCGGCGCCTTCTTCGTTCGCGTCGGGGACGCCGGTCGCTCGAGAGCGCCGGGAGAGCGGACCGCGCCACGGCGCCTCTCTTTTCCAGCATACGGGAACGACGGGAGGACGAGGAGATTCGATGATCGCACTGGAGGGGGTCACGAAGCGCTACGGTCCGATCACGGCCGTGGACGCGCTGTCGTGCGAGATCGACCGAGGCCAGGTCGTGGGCTTCCTGGGTCCGAACGGAGCGGGGAAGACCACGACGATGAAGGTGATCACCGGGGCGCTCCAGCCCGACGAGGGGTCGGTGCGCTTCGACGGCAGGGAGATCGGCGAGGATCTCACAAGGGCACGGGCACGGGTGGGCTATCTGCCCGAGACCAACGCCCTCTACCCGGAGATGCTCGTCTCCGAGTACCTGTCCTACGCCGGCGAGCTGAGGGGCGTCACCGGCTCCCGCTTCCGGCAGGCCCTGGCCGAAGCCGTGGAGCGGACCGGGATCGGGCCGGTGTTCACCCGCCCGATCTCGGAGCTGTCCAAGGGGTTCCGCCAGAGGGTGGGGCTCACGGCGGCGATCCTCCACCAGCCCGAGATCCTCGTGCTGGACGAGCCCACCGAGGGCCTCGACCCGAACCAGCGCGTGGAGATCCGCAAGCTGATCACCCGCCTCGGCGAAAAGCGCACCGTGATCCTCTCCACCCACGTCCTGGCCGAGGTGGAGGCCACCTGCAACCGGCTCCTGATCATCCACCGGGGCCGGCTGGTCGCCGACGGGAGCGTCCAGGACCTCCTCGAGGAGCAGCGGGCCGGCCCCTCCTACCTGGTCGAGGTCGAGGGCGAAGACGTCGTTCCGGTGCTCGCAGCGATGCCCGGCGTCCTCTCCCACGACGCCCAGCCGGTGGACGGGCGCACCCGGGTGCGCCTCGTGGCGAGCGGGGAGGAGGACCTCCGCCCCCGGATCTTCCGGACCGCCGGCGAGGAGGGTTGGACCCTCTGGGAGCTCCATCGGGAGCGGGCGAGCCTCGAGGACCTCTTCCGTCGTCTCACCGAGGAGGCCGAGGGTCCGGGCGCCGCGGGCGCGCCGATGCCCGACGAGACCGGGGATCCGGGCGCGACCGGCGCGAACCCGGCCGAGGAGGCCTCACCCGGCGGGCACGAGACTTCCCGGGAAGGAGGTGAAGGATGAAGTCGGCTTGGAAGGTGGCCCGCCGGGAGTTCAAGGACTACTTCGATCACCCGACGGCCTACATCCTCCTCGTGGCGTTTCTCGCCCTGAGCCTCTTCCTCACCTTCCGCACGCTCTACGCCGCGGGCCGGGCCGATCTCCGGGCGTTCTTCGATCTGCTCCCGTGGCTCTTCATGGTCTTCGTCCCGGCGGTGACGATGCGCTCCCTGGCCGAGGAGCGGGGCCGGGGGACCCTGGAATGGCTCATGGCCCAGCCCGTCACCGAGCTGGAGCTGGTGGCGGGGAAGTTCCTCGGCAACTGGCTCTTCACCCTGGTGGCCCTGGCGGGCACCGTGCCCACCGCCCTCGGCCTCCTGATCGTCTCCGACGCGGCCCTGGGCCCGATGGTGGCCCAGTACGTGGGTGCGGCTCTCCTCGGCGCGCTGCTCGTCGGAGTGGGGCTCTTCGCCTCCAGCGTCACGCGGAACCAGATCACGGCGTTCATCCTGGCCGTGACGGTGAGCTTCGCGCTGATCCTGGCCGGCCTCCAGGTCGTGCTGGTGGGTCTGCCCGGGCCCGTGGCAGGGATGGTGCGGAACCTGGCCGTGATCCCCCACTTCGACGGCGTGGCCCGGGGCGTCATCGATCTCCGGGACGCCCTCTACTTCCTCTCCACCGCCGGTCTCTTCGTGGCCCTCGCCTACTTCGTCGTGGCCCGTCTGCGGCTGAGCCGGAAGCGGGGTTCCTACGGGAGGCTCCGGGTGGGGATCGCGGGCCTGGCCGCGGTGGTGGTGGGCCTGAACCTGCTGGGAAGCGAGATTCACGGCCGCATCGACCTGACCCCCGACGACCTGTACACCCTCTCCGACGGCACCCGGGAGCTCCTGGGAGGCCTCGACGACCTGGTGACGGTCAAGCTCTTCGTCTCCGAGGAGCTCCCCCCCGAGGTCCAGACGACCCTCCGGGACGTCCGGGACCTCCTCGCCGACTACCGGCGCTTCTCCGACGGGGACGTCCGGGTCGAGGTCCTGAACCCCGACGAGGACGAGGACGCCGCCGACGAGGCCCGCTCCTACGGCATCCGGGCGATCCAGTTCAACGTCCTGCGTCAGGATCAGTTCGAGGTGCGCCGCGGGTGGCTCGGCATGGCGATCCTCTACGCCGACGAGCAGGAGGCGATTCCCTTCATCGAGCGCTCCGACGACCTCGAGTATCGGCTCACCTCGACGATCTCGTCGATGACCTCGGGGGAGGAGCCCACCCTCGTCTTCGCCACGGGCTTCGGTGCCCGCTCGCCCGGCGACCTGCAGCAGCTGAGCCAGCTCCTGCGGGATCGATACCGGGTGAGCAGCGTCGACCTCTCGGCCGATACCGTGCCCGGGCTCTCGCCCGACACGATCGACCTCCTGGCCATGGTGGGGCCGAGCGAGACCCTGAGCGAGGACGCGGTGGCGGCGATCCGGGAGTACCTCGACGCCGGCGGCGCCGGCCTCTTCCTCCTGGACCGGATCGTGGTCGATCCCCGGGCCCCGGTCTCCCAGGGGGTGGAGACCGGGCTGGAGGCTCTGCTCCAGGAGCGTGGGCTCCGGCTGGGGGCCGAGGCGGTCGCCGACTACCAGTCGAACCAGACGGTCTCCATGGGACGGCGGGGCATCTTTTCGATCGTCCAGCCCTATCCCCTCTGGCCCGTCGCCCTTCCGGCCCGCGACCACCCCGTGACCCGGAATCTGGAGTCCCTGACCCTGGCCTGGGCCTCGCCCGTGGAGATCGTGGACTCCACCCGGGCCGTGCCCCTCTGGACCACCTCCGAGTACGGGGACCGGCTGCCGCCGGGAGGAACGATCAGCCCCGACGCGATTCCGCAGCCGAACCCGGGAGCCCTCTCGACGCAGGTTCTCGCGGTCGCGGTGGATCCGAGCCTCTCCGGGGAGGGCGGTGACGGGAATGGCGCCGACGGAGACGCGAGGGGCCGCCTCGTCGTGGTCGGCGACGCCAACTTCGTGGAGCAGCAGTTCGGACAGGGTAGCCCCCAGAACCTCACCTTCGCGGCCAACGCGGCGGACTGGCTGGCCCAGGACGAGTCGCTGATCGCGATCCGGTCCAAGGACCGGACGCCTTCGCCGCTCGTCTTCACCTCGGACCTGCAGAGGGTCGCCCTGCGCTGGGGCAACCTGGCGGGCGTTCCCCTGCTATTCGTCCTCCTGGGCCTCGCCCGGGGGGTGCAGCGGCGCCGACAGGCCGAGCGTCTCTGGAAGGAGGTGCAGCAATGAGCGAGCGGGCGCTCAAGCGGATCCTCGTCCTGGCGGCCGTGATCGCGGTCGCCTACCTGGCCGCCCGGATGCTGGGGAGCGGACCGACCACCGCCGGCGACGGCGGGCCGGTGGCGGAGCTCCTCTCGGGCCTCGAGCCCGGGGGGATCACCGCCTTGACCGTCGTTCGCCAGGCGGACGCGGACACCGTGCGCCTGGAACGCTCCGACGGTGCCTGGACGGTCAACGGCTTCCCGGCCGACTCGGGAGCGGTGGCCGGCTTCCTGGGGACCCTCACCGGCTCCGGGACCGGCGGCGTGGTCGCGCGCAACCCCGCGAACCACGCCCGCCTGGGCGTGACCGAGGAGAGCGCCGTGACCCTGACGATCTCCCGGGAGGGTGCCGACGACGTCACGCTCCTGGTGGGAGATGCCGGGCCGTCCTTCCCCAGCGTCTACGTCCGTCTGCCGGGTCAGGACCCGGTCCACCTCTTCCAGGGCCGCCTGCGAAGCCCGGCGCGCCGGAGCATCGATCAGTGGCGGGACCGGGAGATCGTGGCCGTGGACACCGCGTCGGTGGGGAGGATCGAGGTGAGCCGCGAAGGTGGCACCTATGTCGTCGTCCGGAGCGACAGCACCTGGACGGTGGACGGCGCCGCAGCCGACGGGGGAGAGGTATCGTCACTCCTCCGGGAGCTCTCGTCGCTCAGCGCCTCGGGCTTCGCACCGGATACGGCGAGCCTCGGCGAGCCGGCCCGGCGAATCGTGGTCGTGGGTCAGGCAGGGGACACCTTGACCGTGCTCTCGGCGCACCGGGGAGAAGGCTCCACCTTCCGGATCACCGCCGGCGACGACCCCGAGGTGTACGAGATCTCCAGCTACCGCGTCGATCGTCTCACGCCCGATCGGGAGTCGCTTCGAGGGTCGGAGGGGAGCGGGGGCTGAGGCGCGAGGGATCCGGGGGCACGATGGGCGCACCCGGGACCTTCACTGGCCCCGAGAGCCACGAGGCCCCAAGTTGGCCCAGCTTCGCTTCCCGCCCACGGCCACGGGGACGGCGCGGATGATACCCAGAACCGAGCACTGGCTCGCCGCAGTGGTCCGCGCCGCGGAGCTGGAGAACGCGGAGAAGCTCCGCGTGGACGCCGACACGGGGATCGACGCGGCCTGGGACCTGGTCTCGTCGACCACCGGCGTGGGGAACGAGACCGTCACCCGGACCGTGGCCGAGCACTTTCGGCTCAACGTCGCCGATCTCCGGGCGGCCGATCCCCAGGCGCACAAGCTCGTCCCGGCGGGCCTGGCGCGGAAGCTTTGCGTCCTCCCCCTCTCCTATACCGATCGCACGCTGGTCGTGGCCACGGCCGATCCCGTGAGCCTCGACGCCGAGCGAGAGCTCGCCCGGGTCACGGACCGCAGCATCGTCTACCGGGTAGCCTCTCCGGACCGGATCCGGGAGGCGATCGAAGAGACCTACGCCTGGGACGACACCCCCCGCCTCTCCCCGGCCGCCCCCACGGCCAACGAGACCACGCCGGGCGGGGGGGTCGCGATTCTCGTGGTGGACGACGATCCGAACACCCGGCTCCTGCTCCGGGCGGTGCTCGAAGCCCACGGGTACGCGGTGACCGAAGCCGACGACGGCCCGGCCGCCCTCGAGGCCCTGGAGAACGGCGCCAGGATCCGCCTCATGACCCTGGACCTCAAGATGGAGGAGATGGACGGCCTCGAGGTCCTGGAGCGGGTGCGGGAGAACGAGGAGACCCGCACGCTCCCGGTGATCGTGGCCACCTCCACCGACGACCCGGAGGTGGAGATCCGCCTCTTCGAAGCGGGGGCGGACGACTTCATCGTGAAGCCGCTGGACCCCCGTCGCTTCATCCTCCGGGTGCAGGCGGTCCTCCGGAGGTGCGGCCCGGACGGCTGACCCCCGGGCCCGCTGCCCGCGGAGGGCGCGCTCGGGTACGGCGGGAGCCAGCCTGCCCGGGGACGGCTCAGAACCGTCCCCTCGCCCTCTCCTTCCCGGGCAGGATCTCGAGGCAGGTGGTCCACCACCCCGTGAGAATCGTCTCCACGAACTCCTCGGGGAGCTTCTCCTCCCGCATCTCCTCGGCCAGCGCCCCGTGGTCGTAGGCCACGGGCACGAACTCCACCTGCAGCTCCCTCCCCCGGGCCGAGAGCAGGGCGTACCAGACCTCGGTCCTGCCGTCGTTGGCCGGGCGTCCCAGGGCCCCCACGTTCACGTACCAGCGCCCGCTCGGAAGCCGCCTGGACCAGTGGATTCCCGTGTGCGTGCCGAGGAGCACGTCGCAGCCGTGATCCCGGACGAGCATCTCGAGAAAGTGGGACGGGGTCGCGCTCTCCCAGAGGAACTCGTTGATCCGCCGCGGGCTCCCGTGGCAGGCGAGCACCCGAAGATCGCCCAGCTCGAAGCGGAGATGGTAGGGCAGGGTCCCCATCCACGCCCGGTTCCGGGGAGAAGTGCCGTGGAAGGTGTAGCGGTACGAGATCCGGGCGAAGTGGTTGTCCCGGGGGTCGGTGTAGCCGCACTGGCAGTCGTCCAGGCCCCGGGCGATCGAGTCGTCGTAGTTGCCCCGGATCGTGCTCACGCCCGCCTCCCGCAGGATCGGGAAGACCCGGTCCGGATTCGGGCCGAACGCGCCCAGGTCGCCGAGGCAGAAGAGGGCGTCCGCTCCTCGCTCCCGCGCGTCCGCCACCGCCCGCTCGAGGGCCCGGTGATTCGAGTACACCCCTCCGAATACGGCGATGCGACGGTAGCGGGGAAGCCCGCCTCCCACCGAGTCCGGGGCGCCGTTTCCTCCCGCCCTCCCGGGCACCGGGCCGACGGGGTCGCCCCTCACTGGTGGTCGACCCCGTCGGACGGCACGTTCGAGCAGATCGCCCCGCTCACGTAGCAGGTGAAGCATGCCTGCTCCGACAGGACGGCGGGCTTCGACGCCGCTTCCCCGAGGGAATCGCCCAGGCGCGCCCCGGGGTGATCCAGGAGGATCGGGCAGACGTGGACGCCGTCCGCGGTGACGAGACGGGCCCGGGTGCAGAGGAGCTGATCCACGTCGAAGCCCCGGAGCATCTCGCGGGTGACGCGCTCGGTGTCGGCGTACCCGCCGCTCCGCTTCGCCTCCTCGCCGATCTTGAGGGGCGGGAGGATCTTGATCCGGGCTCGATCGTAGCCGATTCCCGACAGGAGCTCCCGGAACTCCGAGAGGATCTCCCCGGTCTCCGATTCGTCCCAGCTCCGCATGCAGGTGACGATCGGGAGGAAGCCGGCCGCCACGAGACGCTCCACCCCGTCCATTGCGCGCTCGAACATCCCCTCCCCCCGGAGCGCGTCGTTCATCTCCCGGGTCACGCCGTCGATGCTGACCCGGAGCTCCAGGGTGTAGTCCGAGGCGCGGGCGATCCGGGCCAGCTCTTCCACCGTCCGTCGAGGCAGGAGCGTCCCGTTCGTGAGCACCGTGGCCGGGCCCAGTGCCAGCGTGTCCTCCAGGATCGGAAGGATCTCCCGGTTCATGAAGGGCTCACCCCCCGTGAAGTAGTACTCCTTCACCCCCAGCTCCACGCTCTCCCGGAGCGCGTCCCGGACCTGGGCCCGGCTCATGAACCAGTACGAGTGGTTGTCGGGAGCGCAGGAGATGAAGCAGTGGGAGCAGCGCAGGTTGCAGACCGTCCCGGAAACCTGGAACCAGAGCTGGTCCAGGGCGGCGAGGGGAACGGAGGGGACGTCGGTCCCGGCCCGGCGGGCCGGCTCCCCCTCCACCACCGGGAGGGCGCCGTCGGCGGACCGTTCCGTGTGCGTGGCGAGTTCGGTCTCGGGCAAGGGGGGTAAACCTCCTGTGGTCGGCAGAGCGTCCGCCGTTGCGATGGGCGATCGGCCTCCGGTGCTCCCGCCGAGCGCCGAATGGACCGGGGGCGACAAAGGTTCCCCGGTTCCTCAGGCCGGAGGCGGCGCCCCCGGTCCCGCCCCCGGGCTCCGGCCGAAGCGCCGGTCCAAGGTGAGGGCATCGTCCGGAGCGTTGAGCACCAGGACGACTGACGCCGCCGTGATCACGATCGACGCGAGGAAGAGGTGGGCGTTGCCTCCGTCCCGGATTCCGAGGACGGCCCACGGATCCAGGATCTGTCGCCAGCTCGCCAGGGTGGAGACCCCGTTCACCACGAGCTGGATCCAGGCCATCGGGATCCGGAAGAGGCCCACGGCCAGGAGCGCGCCGAGACCGATCTCCGCCACCCCCGCCACCTGCACGACGATCGCGCCCACGTCCAGACCGTAGAAGCTGGAGAAGATCCCCACCGAGCCCTCGAGGGCGACCAGCTTGTCCACGCCCCAGTAGGCCAGGAACACACCCATTCCGATGCGGAGGATCGGCATGGTCAGGCGGTGCAGGGAGACTCGGTGCATGGTTCCTCGGTCGTCGGAGATCGGTCCGGTGGACGGTTCTATGATCCCGTGGACGCGGGTCGGTGGCAAGTGCGGTGGCCGGGCCTCGACCCCGATCCTCCGTTCGCCCGGGCAGCCGCCGGCACCGTGCCCGACCCGGGTGCGGAAGGGAGATGGAGCATTTCCCCGGTCTGCGGGTGCTCTAGTACGAACGAGCGTAGCCCGAGATTGGACGACGAAAGGAGACACCCCATGAGCTTCACCGCCGTGAATCCCACCACCGGCGAGACGATCCGCGAATACCCCACGATGAGCGGCTCCGACGCCGACCGCATCCTCTCCCGGGTCGTCTCCGCACAGCGGGACTGGCGGGAGACCGGGTTCGAAGAGAGGGCCGCCCTCATGGGCAGGGCCGGCGAGATCCTCCGGGAGCGGTCCCGGGAGCTCGCCGAGCTCATGACCCGGGAGATGGGGAAGCCGGTGGCCGGCGCGGAGGCCGAGGCCGAGAAGTGCGCCTGGGTCTGCGACTACTACGCCGAGGGAGCGGCCGACTTCCTGGCGGACCAGCCGGTGGAGACCGACGCCTCGAAGAGCTTCGTCACCTTCCGGCCCCTGGGCGCCGTCCTGGCGATCATGCCCTGGAACTTCCCGTTCTGGCAGGTCTTCCGCTTCGCCGCGCCCAACCTCATGGCGGGCAACGCCGGCGTGCTCAAGCACGCCCCCAACGTCCCGGGCTGCGCCCTGGCGATCGAGGAGATCTTCCAGGAGGCGGGGTTCCCCGAGGACCTCTTCCGCACGCTCCTCGTGGACCTGGACACGACGGGGGCCGTGATCGACGACGACCGGATCGCCGCCGTCACCCTCACCGGAAGCGTGGGGGCGGGGAAGGCCGTGGCCTCGAGGGCCGGTGGCCTCGTGAAGAAGACGGTCCTGGAGCTCGGAGGAAGCGACCCCTACGTGGTCCTGGAGGACGCGGACCTGGAGGCGGCCGTGGAGGCGTGCGTCACCAGCCGGCTGATCAACTCGGGGCAGAGCTGCATCGCTGCGAAGCGCTTCATCGTGGTGGACGCCCTGGCCGATACGTTCACCGAGGAGGTGGTGGAGCGGATGTCCGCCGCGGTGATGGGCGACCCCATGGAGGAGGAGACCGAGGTGGGGCCCCAGGCCCGGGAGGATCTGAGGGTCCAGCTCCACCGGCAGGTGAGGGAGAGCATCGAAGCCGGAGCCGAGTGCCTCCTGGGCGGTACGGTCCCCGGGGGTGCGGGCTTCTTCTATCCCCCCACGGTTCTCGCGGGCGTCGACGAGGGAATGGCGGCCTACCACGAGGAGCTCTTCGGGCCCGTTGCGTCGATCCTCGCCGTGGAGGACGAGGACGAGGCGCTCCGGGTGGCGAACGACACGGGTTATGGGCTGGGCGCCGCGGTCTTCACCGCCGACCGGGAGCGGGGTGAGCGGATAGCGGCCGAAGGGCTGGAGGCGGGGTGCTGCTTCGTCAACGCCTTCGTCCGCTCCGATCCCCGCCTCCCCTTCGGCGGGATCAAGGAGAGCGGCTACGGCCGGGAGCTTTCGCCTTTCGGGATCCGGGAGTTCGTCAACGTGAAGACGGTCTGGGTGGACTGAGGGCGGCGATACTCGAGCGGGGTCTCCCGGGCGCCGCGAGGGCGGCGGTGGCCTCGGGGTCCCGACGCCCCCGAGGAGAGGCCTCCTGCGGGACCTAGGAGTGGTAGTGAACCAGAGCGTCCACCCGCTCTCTCACCTCCTCCGACGTCCCGTCGAACCGGTAGGTGCGCACGCCCAGCTTCCCCTGGAAGATCTCCACGTGGAAGAGGAGCATCGAGTGGTGGTCCGCCTCGTCGTCGTGCCACTCCACGTACGCGTAGCGCCGTCCCGGTTCCGCTCCCGCGCTCGTCTTGAGGGCCCTGTCCGAGCGGGCGGCTTCGATCATCTCGTCCAGCCATTCCTTCGCCATGGTGGCGCCATGGGGCTCGCTCATAGGGTCCTCATCCTCGTTCGGGGTTGTGCGCTATCGTGGAGTGTCCTCGGTCCCGGCGTTCCCGTGCTCCGAGGATAAGGGTCCGGCCTGCGGGAACGTCGCGCAACCACGGGACTCCGTCGTCGGCACTCCCGTGCCCCGGACGCGGGCTCAGGATCCCTCTCGATCCGGGTCGTCCCATCCCACCCAGCCGGATCCGCGAACCACCCGGCCCGGGGTCGCTCCCGTGTGCTCCCCGCCGCGGAGGACCTGCACGCCGTTCACGAAGACGTGGAGGACGCCCGTGGCGAGCTGGTGCGGTTCCTCGAAGGTCGCGTGGTCGATGACCGTCTCGGGGTCGAAGATCACCACGTCGGCCATGTAGCCCGCCTCGAGGCGTCCGCGCCGGGAGAGGGAGAGATTCTCGGCCGGGAGCGAGGTCATGCGCCGGATCCCCTCCTCGAGGGGGACGACCCCCTCCTCCCGGACGTACCGACCCAGGATGCGGGCGAAGGTCCCGTACGCCCGGGGATGGGGGTTCGACTCCAGAAAGACGCCCTCGGGGGCGGGAGCCCCGGCGTCGGACCCCACGCTAACCCACGGCTGGCGCAGCTTCCTGCGCACGTTCTCCTCGGACATCATGAAGTAGACCGTGCCGACCCGGGTGTGGTCCTTCACGACCAGGTCCATGGCGGTCTCCTCGGGGCTCAGCCCACGCCTCTCGGCCACCTCGGCCAGCGACATCCCCGTGAGGTGCTTGAGGGAGTCCTCCTTGAAGCCCACCAGGACCACGTCTTCGGCCGATCCGGAGAGCAGGAGGAGGTTCTCCCACTCGTCGGTGGGGGTGCGCATCTCCCGGGCCACCCTCCGGCGAACCTCCGGATCCCGGAGCCGCTCCACCCAGGCGTCCACCCCTCCCTCCTGGACCCAGGGCGGCATCGCCGCGTCCAGGCCCGTGGCCCCCGCCGTGTAGGGATAGACGTCGGCTGTGATCCGCACTCCCCCGGAGCGGGCCTCCCCGACCCGGTCGACGACGTCGCTCAGCTTGTCGTAGTTGGGCTCCCCGGCCGCCTTCAGATGGTAGATCTCGGCCGGGACCCCGGCCTCGGTGGCGATCGTGATCAACTCGTCCACCGACTCCAGAAGCCGGTTCGCTTCGCTCCGCATGTGGGAGATGTAGATCCCGCCGAACTCCCCCGCGGCCCGGGCCAGGGCGATCAGCTCGTCGGTGTCGGCGTAGAACGCCGGCGCGTAGATCAGGGAGGATCCCACCCCCAGCGCCCCCTCCCGCATCCCCTCCCGAACCAGGTCCTGCATTCGGGCGAGCTCCTCCTCGGTGGGGGCGCGGTCTTCGTACCCGAGCTCGTGGACCCGCACGGTGGTGGCGCCGACGAAAGAGGCCACGTTGGGGGATATCCCCCGCTCCACGAGGTATTCCAGGTACTCCCCCAGCGTCGTCCACGCGACCTCGTAGGTGATGTCCCCCTGCCGGGACTCGAGCTCGGCCTTCATCTCCGCGTCGAGGGGTCCCATGGACACCCCCTCCCCGAAGACCTCCAGCGTGACTCCCTGGGTGACATCGCTCAGGCCCCGGCCGTCCTCGATCAGGGTCTCGGTGGCCCAGCTCAGCATGTTGATGAAGCCCGGCGAGACCGCGAGGCCCGCCCCGTCGACCTCGGTGCGTCCCGTCGCCCGGCCGATCTCCCCCACGGCCACGACGCTGTCCCCGTCGATCGCCACGTCGCCGACGACGGGAGCGGCCCCGGAGCCGTCGTAGATCGTGCCACCGCGTACGATCACGTCGTAGACGGGCGCCTGGCCGCAGGCCCCCAGAAAGAGGAGGGCGGTCGTGGCCGCACCGCTGATCAGGCGGTCAGGAAGCATGGGCAAGCTCTCTCCGTCGGGGACCGATGGGAGCGCCCGAGCGCCCCGCTCCCGGGCTCATGCCGCATCCGGCGCCGGATCCCGGGGTCGAGCGGGGCAATATAAGGTCCCGGCGGCGCCCTCCGACAATCCAAATGGCCCGATTGATGGCCGGCCGAGCCGGTACCTCCCTGCCCGGCCCGCCCGAGGAGAAGGATGGCACGGGTCCTGCATCAACGTTATTGTGGTACGAAATGAAGCGGAATTCGGGGCGGACTGCGCGCCAGACCGGCGCGCGTCGCGCCGGTCCGCATGTGCCGGCAGAGCGCGAACCCACTCGAGACTCGGGAGGAATGCGATGACGAAAGCCGGAAGCAGATCGGGACGACTTGTCGTGCTCGGCGTGGGCGTGGCCCTCGTCACGGCGGGCTGCGCCACGGTGAGCCCGGAGGAGATGGACGGCCGTCTGGCGGATCTCCGTGAGGAGATGCAGCAGGCCGACCAGGAAAACGCGGATCGGATCGAGCAGGTGGACCAGAGGGTGAACAGCATGCAGAACCGGCTGAACTCCCTCGAGCGCGACCTGCGCTCCCTCCGCGAAGACTTCGACGTGACCGTGCAGCGGATGGAGACCGCCCTCCGCTTCAGCACGCCGGTCCACTTCGGCTTCGACAACGCCGAGGTCCGGGTGGAGGACCAGGAGTTTTTGGACCGGTTCGCGGGCGTGGTCTCCGAGTACTACAGCGACGCCACCATCACCGTGGAGGGCTTCACGGATCCCGCGGGCAGCGAGGCCTACAACATGCAGCTGGGCCAGCGCCGCGCCGACGCGGTCCGGACGTATCTGGTCGAGAGCGCCGGCCTCTCCGGCGACCGGGTCCGCGCCGTGAGCTACGGCGAGAACACCCAGCGCCTGATCCGGCCCGACGCCCAGGGCCCGGGTGAGCAGGGATGGGAGAACCGCCGCGTCGTGATCGTGGTGGACTTCCGGCCCACCGGCGGTTCGGGCCCCGTGGCCGCGACCGACATGACGGAGGGCGACCGCGCCGGGAGCTGACGTAGCGCAGCCCGAATCCGCAGGACAGGAGGCGGGGCGACGGCCCGTTTCGGGCCGTCGCCCCGTCGTCTTCATGGCCGGGTGACCTGCCTTTCGCGGGCAGACCGGCGATCGCGGCCGACTATTCGAACGATCCCGGCACCGCCTCGTACATCTCCTTCTCCACGGCCTCGGCGGGCCGCATCGCTCCCAGGTCCAGCTCGAAGTCGGGACGCTCGGGAGACGGGCGCAGCTTGGCGACGAGCTCCCGGATCTCCCGCCCGGACATGCCCAGCTCCCGGAGCTCATCCGGGGAAAGGGGCTCCACCCCTTCCCGCACCCGCAGTCCCTCCTCTGCCGATCCCTCCACCAGCCGGGCCAGAGCCAGGCGCTGAGCCCTGCTCAGGGGCTCCCCCTCCAGGTCGTAGTCCACCCAGGCCTCGTAGCTGAGGGGAGCCACCCGCTTCACCATCCCGGCGATGACCTTGGCGAACTCCCGGATCTCCCACTGGGCGTGGGGGTCGACCCGGAGGGTGAGGAAGTGGAGGAGGTTGTGGAGGTCGATCTTCCAGTACCACTGGGTATAGGTGGAGAGGGGCAGGTCGATGCGGGCCAGCTCCCGGGCCACGTCCTCGCCCACCAGCCATCCATAGGCGTCCGACGCCTCCTCCCGGATCCGCTCCCAGCGGGCCACCGCGTCCCGATAGAGGGCCTCCGGGGCCCGCTCCCCCTCCCTGCCCTGACGGTTCGCCGCGCTCTGCAGCGCGAAGTGCTCGTGCTCGGGGCGGTAGAAGAGGAGCGGCATGAGCGAGTAGCGGCCGCTGTACTCGTTCACGTTGGCCGTCCGGTGCCGGATCCACTGCCGGGCCACGAACATGGGCATGGCGCAGTGGAACTTGAGCTCCACCATCTCCGAGGGCGTGGTGTGGCGGTGGCGCCGGAGGTAGCGGACGAGGCCGCGGGTGCGGCTGACCTTCCGGGTGCCGTACCCGTAGCTCACCCGGGCGGCGCGCTCCACGTCGGCGTCGGTGCCCATGTAGTCGACCAGGGCCACGAAGCCGTGGTCGAGGACGGGGAAGTAGCCGCCGAGGATCTCCTCGGCGGCGGGGATGGTGGGGCGCTTCGTCTCCATGGGGGACGGGGTGGCCTCTCTCCGGGTGAACGGGATCGGGGCCGGACGGGATCCGGGCCTCCGGGCACCGGCAAGAGAAAGGAACGACGAGGGCGGGGCAATGGGCCGCCCCCCCTCCGCGCTGGGGCCCCGGCCGTGGCCGCCGGGCTGCCGGCCCGCCCTCAGAAGCGCACCACGAAGGTGGCCGCCGGGACCAGGAGCTCGAGATCCGTGGTCCGGACCGTCTCGTTGGCGTGGAAGAGGACGTCCCCCTCGATCACCGACCAGCGCCCACCCAGGCTGAGGATGACGTCCATGTGGCGGGAGACACGGTAGTCCACGCCGGCCGAGAAGCGCACGAGGGCACCGTCGGCCGTCCGTTCGAAGTCGCCGCTGGCGTCGGTCACGGTGACCCGGGTCCGCACATAGCCCCCGTGGACCCGGAGGACCGGCGAGAGGTCCCCTCCGGAGAGGACCCGCCAGCGCACGGAGGGTCCCACCGTGAAGGTGAACACGTCCCGGTCGCTGAACGCGTCCAGGGTGCCGGGGTTGTCGAGCCGGTCCACTTCGTCCCGGGTCTCGGACCACGTCGTCTGGAGCTCCACGCCCCCGTCCACGCCCGGGGCGACCCGACGCCAGGCGCCGTAGACGGCGCTGAAGCCCTCGAGGAATTCGATGGAGAGGGCCCAGGCCGGGGGCGCTTCGTCGTTCGGGGCAACCGGCCGCTCCTGGGCGCCACCGGAGCGGGGTGCCGCGAGGAGCCCAGCGGCGAGGAGGGTGGCGGCGAGGACAACGGAGACGGAGAGAGGACGGGGCATGGTGAGCCCTTGCGGTGGGAGAAGAGGCCGGGCGGATCGCGTCCGCCCTCGTCGTTCATATACCGGAGGACCCTCCCCTGGAATTACGGCGGCGGTTCGCACGCCGCCGACCCGATCGTGAACGTCCCTCCCGTCTCCTCCGTGCTCCTCTCACCCACGGTGACCGCCTCCGGGGTGGCCGTGGCCTCGAAGACCAGCTCGCTCCCTCCGCCGACGACCCGGCGCGCCACGAAATCGAGCTCGTAGACGTCCGGCAGGAGGACCGTGATCTCGTAGCTTCCTTCCGGGCCCGTCTCTCCCGAGAAGGCGAGGGGCTCACCCTCGTCGTCGGTCAGCTCCCGGGTCGCGGCGATGGGGATGAAGTCGGTGCGATCGCGCTCCTCCCCGGCCGGGCACTCCGGGATCGGTATGGGCTCGTCCTCCGGCCCCGAGGCGATCACCACGGTCCCGACGATGCGGGCCCCGGGACGGGCGCCCTGGCGCACGGCCTCCGGATCGACCGGCGCTCCGGTGATCACGGGCTCCATCGTCCACGAGTCCGGGTCGTCGGCCCGGCGTCCGAAGCTCCGGGTGACGTCGAAGTCCAGGACGAGCCCGTTGTCCCCGTCGCCGACCTCCAGCGGCCCCGGGAGAAGCACCTCGAATCCCGACTCCCCGCAAGCGGGGCAGAGGAGGACTCCGGTCGCCTCCTCGCCCTCCGGATGCTCGGCTTCGAAGGTGAACACGCCGTCGATCTCCCCGGCGCCGTCGGTGGTCTCCAGCACCGCTCCGCCGACGACGAGGCTCAGCCCGGTGAAGGTGCCCGGATCCACCGCGAGCTCGTCGACCAGGGTCGCGGTCTCCGTCGCCAGCCGGGTCAGGAGGATCAGGTCGGTCGGGACGTCCAGCAGCGAGAGCGTGTCCGCCTCGCGCACCAGGACGACGTCGTCGGCCCGGACCCACGCGCGGGAGAGGTCCCCGGGCGCGTCGATCATGAAGACCGAAAGCGTCGTCGCGCTCGGCTCGCCGTCGGTGTCCCCGGGGTCGACGACGCCCCCGGCGGGCACGTCGCCGCCGCACCCGGCGAAGCCGAGGGCGAGGAGGATCCCCAGCGCGAGGGAGGACGCCCGTCGGGCGGGAACCCGGGATCTCCAGTCGGCGACCTCGGGCGGACCCTCCCGACCGGGGAGTTCGACGGTCATGGGCGGAGGCACCAGCCAAGGGGGTGGGAGCCGATGACGGGCCCGCTCATCCCGGCGCCACGCCCCGTCCCGGCGTCCACGGCGCCCCGGCCGCCTCCAGGGCCCGCTCCAGCTCCGCCAACCGCTCCACGAGGGCGGCCAGTTCGTCCCGGAAGGCGGCGAAGGCTTCCCGGGCGATCTCGAGATCGCGGCGCTGGGTCGTGGTCGGATCCTGGCGCGTGTCCCAGTGCCCGGAGACGACGTTGCCGATCCGGCCACGGATCGACGGCGCGGCGGGCTCGTTCATCCGCGCCCGGACGGGGTCCCCCGAGAGGCGGACCCGCAGCCTGTCCAGAGCGTCTCCCGCGGCGTCCACCCGTCCGAAGAGCGCGGGTTCGGCGCCGGGCGTCCGCGTCAGGGCGGCCCGCATGTGGCGGATCTTCTCCTCGAGGCGGTCCAGGGTCTCCGCGGCGCCCTCGATCCGGCGGACCAGCTCCCAGGTCTCGGCCCGGAACGCCGCAACCGCGTCGTGGTCCGGGCTCCCCGGGACCTTGGGAGCCGCTTTCACCTCGAAGGACCGCGCCTCAGCCAGGGACCGCACCCCCGCCTCGGAGACGAGGAAGAGCTCGGCCTCGTAGCGGCCGGGCGCCACCAGGGGACCCCGGGGCGGGGTGTCCCAGGGCGGCCGGAAGCCGGGCTCCTCGAGCTCCACCGGGTCCGGCGCCGGGCCCCGCAGATCCCAGGCGATCCGGTGGAGGCCCTCCTCCGCGGGCCCTTCGATGCGGCGCACCGGCTCGCCGGCGGCGTCCCGCACGACGGCGAAGAGGCGTGGCCCCGTCTCCATCGTCTCTTCCAGGAGGCGCTCCCAGCCCGGGAAGGGGACGTCCTCTCCCCGATCCCGGAGCGCCCGCTCCCGGGCCCGGCGCTCCTCCCGGGCCGTGGAGGGCGTCTCGGCGAGCCAGTAGCTGAAAGCCGCCCCGAAGGGCGGGTTCTCCGCCCTCCAGCTCGTGGTCCCCAGGGTGGGCATCCCCCGGGCCTGCATGGGGACGTTGGGTACGTACCACCAGGCGTCCCGCACCGGGAAGAGGGTCGCCTCCCCCGCCAGGGCCCCGCCCGCGATCTCCCGGAGGGGACCGTAGTCGTCGAGGACGTAGAATCCCCGCCCGAAGGTGGCGCCCACCAGGTCGTCGTCCCGGCGTTGGAGCTTCAGGTCCCGGAAGGAGATCGTCGGCACCCCGGCGCCCAGCTCGAACCAGCGCTCGCCCCGGTCCGGGCTCCAGTAGAGGCCGTACTCGGTGGCCAGGAAGAGGAGGTCCGGATCCCGGTGGTCCTGCTCGATCGCCCAGGCGATCGTCCCCTCGGGGAGATCGCCGGTGATCGAGCGCCAGCTCCCGCCCCGGTCGGCGCTCGCGAAGACGTGAGGCCGGTAGTCCCCGAACTTGTGGGCGTCGGCCACGACGAAGACGGCGTCGGGGTCGTGCTCCGAGGCCTGCACGTCGTTGATGAACGCCCGCTCGGCCACCCCGGGGAGGGGCGCTGCCCGGCGCCAGCTCTCCCCGCCGTCCTCGCTCACCTGGACGAGGCCGTCGTCGCTGCCGGTGTAGAGGACACCCTCGACCACCGGCGACTCGGAGAGCGTGGTCAGCGTGGCGTACTGGGACATGGCCCCGTTGTCGTAGAGGGCGTCCACGCTCCACACCCGCCCCATCATCTCCAGGGTGTAGCGGTTCGTGTTTCGGGTCAGGTCGACGCTCACCGGCGTCCACGAGTCGCCCCGGTCGTCGCTCCGCCAGAGGCGCTGGGATCCGAAGTAGACCCGGTCCGGGTCGTGGGGGCTGATGAGGATCGGCGCGTCCCAGTTCCAGCGCTCGGGCGGATCCCCGGGCGTCGGCTGGGGCTGGACGTCGATGAGCTCGTCGCTGGGCCGGTGGTAGCGCTGGAGGTTGCCGACCTGGGTCTCCATGAAGAGGATGTCGGGATCGGCGGGGTGGAACGCGACCCCGTACCCGTCGGCCCCCAGGGGCACGGACCAGTCCCGGTTCCGGACCCCTTCCGCGTTGGTGGTCCGGGCCGGGCCCAGAAGCGTGCCCAGGTCCTGGGCGCCTCCCAGGACGTCGTAGAAGGGCTCGCCGTGGGAGAGGGCCAGCTTGTAGAACTGGGAGACCGGCAGGTTCTCGAAGCGGCGCCAGGTCGCGCCCTGGTCGAAGCTCTCGTAGAGACCCGCGTCGGTGCCGGCGATCAGGTGGGCGTCGTCCGTGGGGTCGATCCAGAGGGCGTGGTTGTCGCTGTGCTTCTCCCGCCCCGTGCCCAGGAAGTCGAAGGTCTCGCCCCCGTCCCGGGTCACGTGGAGGAAGACGTCCATCTGGTAGACCAGGTCGGGGTCCGTGGGCGACGCCTCGATCTCCTGGTAGTAGTGGGGGCCGGTGCCGCCGGAGATGTAGTCGTTGCGGCGCTCCCAGCTCTCCCCCCGGTCCATGGAGCGGTAGAAGCCCCGCTCCTCCTCGTCGGCCTCGACCGTGGCGTAGACCCGGTCCGGGTCGGCGGGGGTCACGTCCAGGCCGATCTTTCCCACGTCTCCCGACGGCAGTCCCTCGGTCACCTCCCGCCACGTCTCGCCTCCGTCGGTGGACTTCCAGATCCCGGACCCGGGCCCCCCGGCGAGGAAGGACCAGATCTGGCGGCGGCGCTGGTAGGTGGCCGCGTAGACCACGTCGGGGTTCGTCGGGTGGTACTCCAGGTCCGTGGCGCCGGTGTTCTCGTCCACCTCCAGCACCCGGGTCCACGTCTCGCCTCGGTCGGTGGAGCGGTAGACTCCCCGCTCGCCCCCGGAGGACCATAGCGGTCCCTCCGCGGCGACCAGGACCACGTCGCCGTCCCGGGGATCCACCAGGATCCGGCCGATGTGCTCCGAGGCCTCGAGGCCCATGGCCTCCCACGTGCGTCCCCCGCTTCGGCTCCGGTAGACCCCGTCTCCCCACCCCACGTGGCGGCCGCTCACGTTCTCGCCGGTCCCGACCCAGACCACGTCGGGGTTCGTGGGGTCCAGGGTGATCTCGCCGATCGAGTAGGACGGCTCGTCGTCGAAGACCGGGGTCCACGTCGTGCCGGCGTTCGTCGTCTTCCAAACCCCCCCGGAACCGGCGGCCACGTACCAGGTGCCGGGCCGCCGGGGGTGGACCTCCACGTCGGAGATCCGGCCGCCCATGACCGCCGGGCCGATCCCCCGGAGCTCGAGGCCGGAGGTGGCCCGGGCGATGGCGTCGGCGCCGATTCCCTGGGCGCGGAGGCCCGGCGGAGCCGCGGTGATGGCCAGGGCGAGGGCGCCGATGACGACCGAGGCACACACGAGCCCCGGGTTGGAGTGGAGCGCGGTTCGGGTCGTCGGAGCGGTCGTGTCCATTCCGGGGGTCCCGTGGGAGGAGACGGTGGATTCGAGAAGGAGGCCGGGTTTCGCTCCGGCTCGGGTCGAGGAAGATGGGCGGCGGGAGAGCCCGGCGCGAGCCGACGAGCCGAAGCCCGCCCCCCTCAGAGGCCCCCGCCCATCCGCCGCTCGAACTCCTCGCGGTGGCTCCGGCTGAGGCGCACCACCTCGCCCCCCGCCAGCTCCAGCTCCAGGTCGCCCGAGCCCGAGGGACGGACGGAGACGACACGGTCGAGGTTGACGATGCGCGAGCGGTGGATCCGCATGAAGCGCTCGGGATCGAGCTTCTCCTCGAGCCGGGAGAGGGTCGTGCGCACCAGCGGGCTGGCTCCGTCCGTCAGGTGCACCTCGACGTAGTTGCCGGCCGCCTCGAAGCGCTCCACCTCCGCGACCCGGACGATCCGCCGACCGCCCCGGTGCTCCACCTGCAGCCGCGCCAGGGGGCGAGCCCCGGGGTCCTCCCGCGAAGCCAGCAGCGCCTCCAGGCGCGAGGCCAGGTCCCGGGCGCTCCGGCCGGCGATCCGCTCTCGGGCCCGGCCCAGCGCCTCGGTGAAGCGGTCGGGGTGGACCGGCTTCAGGAGGTAGTCCACGGCGTGGATCCGGAAGGCGTCGAGGGCGTGCTCGTCGTGGGCGGTGACGAAGACGACCGGGGGCATGGCGTCGGGCCCGACCTCGGCGATCACGTCGAAGCCCGACATGCCCGGCATCTGCACGTCGAGGAGGACGAGGCCCGGCGGGTCCCGGCGAATCACCTTCACGGCCTCCCGTCCGTGGGCGCAGGATCCCACCACCTCCACGTCGTCCACCTTCTCGAGGAGCCGGATGAGGCGCCGACGGGCCAGAGGCTCGTCGTCGACCACGAGGACGCCGAGGCTCACGCCGCGCCCCCGGGGACGCGAGCCGACGCGGGCCCGGCGGGCATGCGCAGCCGCACGCGCGTACCCTCATCCGGAGCCCGCTCGACGCGCAGCTCGGCCCCGGAGCCCCAGAGCGCTTCGAGTCGTCGACGGGTGTTCCGGAGCCCGACGCCCTCCCGAATTCCCCCCTCGGGCGGGCCTCCGCCGTCGTCGCCGACCTCCACGACGAGCCCTCCGTCCTCCAGGCGGGCGGCGATCCGCAGGGTCCCCCCTCCTTCCCTTCCGGCCAGGCCGTGGCGCACGGCGTTCTCGGCCAGGGGCTGAAGGAGGAGAGGGGGAACCCCCAGGCCGAGGGTCGCCGGATCCACCTCGCGGCGCACCCGGAGGCGGTCCCCCATCCTCCTGCGCTGGATCGCCAGATAGGCGTCCAGGAGCTCGAGCTCCCGCTCCAGGGGCACGGTCTCTCCCGCGTCGTCGACGAGGGACGCCCGGAGGAGGGCGCCCAGCTCGGCGAGCATGCGGTCGGCGGCCTCCGGGTCTTCGTGGACGAGCTCGCTGACGGCGTTCAGGGTGTTGAAGAGGAAGTGGGGGCGCAGCTGGGCCCTGAGGGCCTCGAGGCGCGCGTCGGACAGCTCCCGCCGGAGGCGCTCGCCCCGGAGGGCACGGTGGCGGGAGAGGCGCGCGTACGAGAGGGCGTGGCCGGCCAGCACGATCGCCCAGTAGACCGCGTAGTCGAAGCCGATCTTGCGGGTGAAGAGGTAGCCGAAGGACGCAGAGGCCGTGCGGGCGGCGTCGGAGAGCCAGGTCACCACCGACGCGGCCGGGTCGTGGAGGAGGGTGACGAGCAGCCGGTCCAGCCCCAGCTCCAGCGCCACCTGGACACCCCCGAAGAGGACGCCGGCCACGAGGTGCACGCCCACGGCCAGCGGCCACCGCTCCCCGGCCAGAGGGGCGCGCCGGCAGAGGGCGAAGATCGCCGGGGTGAGGACCGCCCACGTGGCCCACTCGGCCAGGCTCCACGCCGTGGCGTGGGCAAAGGGGGTGGCCCTCCCGTGGGCCCGGTAGGTCAGCCACGTGTGCAGGGCGAAGAGGACGGCGACCGCCCCCCAGCCCACCAGGACGAGGGGAAGGTCGGAGCGGAGGGAGCCCCTGGGATCCCGGCGCACACCGTCGGGTCCCGTTTCCGGGGCGAGGTCGGAGAGGATGCGGTCGCGTGTCGGCGAAGGACCCATGCCCGACGCTACGGTCGAGGGCGGGAGACGGCCAGGCCCGCCGCCGTCTCCCTCAACCCCCCCGACGCTGCTCCAGCCGGAAGAGGCGGTCGGTCGAGGCGCCCGGGCGGCCGTCGGCGTCCAGGTTGCTCGTCGTGAAGTGGACGACGCCCGCCGGCGAGACCGCGACCGCCCGTATGCGTCCGAGCTCGCCGTCGAGGTATCGGACCCGGGAGATCACCCTCCACCCGGGCGCCTCCGGCGAGGGCGCCAGGGCCAGGCGGATCAGGCTCTCGCCCCGGAGGGCCCCGACCCAGAGCACCGGAGCGCCCCCCGCACCGATCTCCAGGCCCAGGCCTCCCGGAGCGACGGCCGGTGTCCAGCTCGCGATCGGGGGGACGAAGCGCGGGTCGTGGGACGGTCCCGCCACGACGGGCCACCCGTAGTTCTCTCCCGCCAGCACGGCGTTGACCTCGTCCCGCCCGGTCCATCCGCTCTCGCCCGGAAAGTCGGTGGGGCCGTGCTCGCTGGCGAAGAGGGCTCCGCTCTCGGGATCGAACACCAGGCCCTGGGAGTTTCGCACGCCCATGGCGAAGACCGGCGAGCCCGGGATCGGGTTGTCCGGAGGGACCGAGCCGTCGGGCATCAGGCGAAGCACGGCGCCGCGCGGCACCCTCGGGTCCTGGGGCGCGTCGAGGTCGCGGCCGTCGCCCACGGTGGTGTAGAGCATGCCGTCGGGGCCGAAGGCGAGGGCGCCGCCCCGGTGGACGCCCGGCACCTTCACCGGGCCGAACACCTCGGTGCGCTCCCGGCCCCGCCCCTCCCGGTCGGTGAGACGCAGTATGCGGCTCTCCTGCACCCCGGCGGAGTCCGGGTACGTCCCCATGAGGTAGACGTGCCCGCTGCGCCGGAAGTCCGGCGCCAGCGCGATCCCCTGGAGCCCGCCGTCCCCTCCCTCGGCCACCTCCAGCTCGGCCCAGGGCTCGGGACGGAGTCCTCCGCCGGCCCCGATCACCCTCACCCGCCCCGGGCGCTCGGTCACGAAGATCCGGCCGTCGGGGGCGAACGCCAGCGCCCAGGGCACCTCGAGACCTTCGGCCACGAGCACCGGCTCCACGGCGTCCGGCGCGCGGTCCGTGGCGCCGGCTTCCCCCAGCCTCCAGACCTCGACGATCTGCTCCCCGAGGCGGGGGATCAGCACCCGGTTGCGCCGCGCGTCGACGCCGATGTCCCCCGGGCTCGTCACCCCGCCCACGAGCTCCCGGAAGGTCCCGTCGGGGCGGAGCTCCTGCAGGGCCTCCCCGTCCTGGCTGCTCACCACCACCCGGCCGTCGGTCAGATGGGCCACCCCGTCGTACCCGCCGGTGCCGCGGGCCACCACCTGGGGGGCCTCGTCGCCCGGCGCCCAGCCCAGGACCCCGTCCCCCCGCAGCGACACCACGAGGAACCGGTCCCGGGCCGGGTCCCACGCGATCCCGTTCGGACCTTCGAGCGCCGGGGCCTCCAGCGCGACCCCCACCTCCCCCCCGGGCTCCACCCGGTAGATCCGGTCGGGCCCCGGATGGAAGTCCTCGCCCTCGAAGTCGAGGCCCGTGTCGGTCACGTAGAGCGCGCCCTCGGGCCTCCGGGCGAGGGCGTTGAGGAAGCGGGCGCCGACTCCCGACAGGTCGACGGTGGCGAGGGGGCGCCCGGTTCCCGCGTGGAAGGCCCGGACCCGGTCGACGTCGGCCACCCAGAGGGTGTCCCCCTCCACCAGCATCCCCTTGGGCGCGTGGAGGGTCACGCCGTCCCGTCCGCCCTCGATGAAGCGGAGGTCGTCGACCGTGCCGTCGGGCAGGACGCGGCTGATGTAGCCGTTGTTCAGGGGCCGCGTGGCGTGGGCCGCGACGTTGCTGACCAGGTAGACGTCGCGCATCGGATCGTGCTGCATCGACTCGGGGATGTCGAAGCCGGAGTCGAGGCGGAAGACGAGCTGGGCTTCGCCGGACGTCTGCTGTGCCGGGGCGGGACGCGGGGCCGGGAAGCCGGCGAGCAACGCCGCGAAGAGGAGGAGCGATCTCGGCATGGGGTGCTCCGTCGGGCTCGAGGGAGAGGCTCGGGGTCCCGCCCGAGACTCACGGTGAGGAGAGGATGGGACAACGGGGCGTGGGGCGGGACGACCGAGGACGGGCCGACCCGCACGGGAAGCGGGGTGGATGACGCCGGGAACGGCGCGTGCCGGACAGGCGGGTACGGGCCGACCCACCCGCACCCGCGGTTCGCCGGGGTGTACCAAGACCGGCGTCACGCACCAGCTCCGACCGTCATCGACTCTGGAGGATTCCGAATGTCATCCCTCGAGCGACCCCTGTCCGGCGCACCCCTTGTCGTCGACCTGAACGAGGAGCGGAAGCGAATCGAGAGCGGGAGACGGCACGAGAGCCAGGGCAGGACCGCCCGCACCCTGGTGAAGGACGAGCTCCTGCGGGTGACTCTCGTCACCCTGGGCCCGGGCGGCGAGGTGGACGAGCACCGGGCACCCGGCCCGATCACCGTTCAGCCGCTCTCGGGGAGCGTCCGTTTCTTCGTGGACGGAACCGAGCACGAGGTGGACGCGGGGGATCTGCTGGCGCTGGAGGCGGGGATCCCCCATTCGGTGCGCTCCGACGATGGCTGCTCCTTCCTCCTGACGGTGGCGCACCCAGCCGCCTGACCCCCGGTCACCCCTTCCGGTGATGCAGCGGCACCGGCGCCTCGGGCTTCCTCCTCGTCCGCTCCCACCAGTTCTGGTAGAGGTCCACGCTGAACATCAGCAGGAGCATGAAGATCACGATCCACTGGGGGATGTAGGGGAAGGGCGTCCCGTTCACCTCCAGGTGCGCCGTGTGTCCGCCTTCCAGGACCAGGACGAAGCCGATCAGCAGGAGGACGAAGAGCCCCAGGATCTCGAAGTCGGGGTTCTTGGCCAGGAAGCGCGAGATGGGGTCGGCGAAGGCCAGCATGAGGGCCACCGAGATCACCACCGAGCCCACCATGATGGCGAAGACGTCGGTCATGCCGATGACCGTGAGGATCGAGTCCACCGAAAACAAGAGGTTCATCCCCACGATCAGGGCGAGCACGTCCCGGAAGCGGGCCGCCTCCCCCACGTGATCCTCCACGCCCTTGAGCTTGATCCGGAGCTCCTTGACCCCCTTCCAGATCAAGAAGAGCCCGCCCAGGGCGAGGACCAGGGCCTCGCCGGTGACGTCGGCGGTGAGGCCCGCCCACGGGAGGACCTGGACGTCGAGGCGCAGGAGGCTCGCCGTGGCCGCCGAGAGGATGAAGCTCACCGCGAAGAGCAGGGCGATCCGAAAGAGCATGGCCAGGACCAGGCCCCACCGGACCGCCTTCGTGCGCTCCTTCCCGGGGAGCTTGTTGGCGATGATCGTGATGATGATCAGGTTGTCGGCGCCCAGGGCGATCTGGATCAGGGTGATGCCGAAGAGGCTCGCCCAGGCCGCGGGATCCAGGAGGAGTGCGCTCATGCCGTCGGGGGGTCGAAGAGGCGGAGGCACCGGGGCGGCGGTCAGGCCGCTCCGGAGATGCTGCGGACCGGGTAGAATGCCTGCGCGCTCCGCCGTGGGAAAGCCCTCCGAGCCCGAGGCACACCTTCCCGCACCGCGGAGCCGTTCTCTATCTTCGGGGAGTCGCTGAGCCCCCGGAATCCCATGGATCACGAGCGCTGGAATCGGATCGGCGAGATTCTCGCCGACGCCCTCGAGCTTCCCCCGTCCGAGCGGTCGGACTTTCTGGCCGAGCGCTGCGGTCCGGACGAGGATCTGCGCGCCGAGGTGGAGGAGCTCCTCCTCGCCTCGGAGGAGGAGGGCCTCCTCCCCGCCGACCCCGAGCCCGAGCCCCCCGATCTCGTCGGCACCACCATCGCCCACTACCGGGTGGAGGCGCTGATCGGGGTCGGAGGAATGGGCCGCGTGTATCGGGGCGTGGATACGGTGCTGGGGAGGGACGTGGCCCTCAAGGTCGTGGGCGGCAGCGACGACGGCGATCTCCGTCTCTCCGCTCGCTTCCAGCGAGAAGCCCGCATCCTGGCCTCGCTCAACCATCCCAACATCGGCGCGATCTACGGATTCGAGCGCTGGGAGGGGCGGCTCGTCCTCGTGCTGGAGTACGTGGAGGGTCCCACCCTGGAGGAGCGGCTGGAGGAGGGACCGCTGAGCGTGCGGGACACGGTGGAGATCGCGACCCTGGTCGCCTCCGCCCTGGAGGCGGCCCACGAGCGGGGGATCGTCCACCGGGACCTGAAGCCGGGCAACATCGTCCTGGCCCGGGGAGGGATCGCCAAGGTCCTGGACTTCGGCATCGCCAAGCCCCTGGGCGAAGGTCCGGAACGGGGTGGCGAGGCGGGATCGCCGGGGGAGAGATCTCCCCGGACCGCGGCCGGACGCGTCCTGGGGACCCCCGCCTACATGAGCCCGGAACAGATCCGGGGACAGCCGGTCGACACACGGGCCGACCTCTGGGCGTTCGGCGTGATCCTCTTCGAGATGCTGGCGGCGGTGGGCCCCTTCGACGGAGAGGACGAGGCGCTGCGCATGGCGCGCATCCTCGACCACGCCCCGAACTGGAGCGCCCTTCCGGGCCAGGTCCCCTCCTCCCTGCGCACGCTGATCGGACGGTGCCTGGTCAAGTATCCGGGCCTGCGTCTGCAGTCGATCGGAGACGCCCTTCCCTTTCTGGAGACCGCGGGTCGTCGGGGGAGCTCCGGCTGGTCGGAGCGGTTCGGCCGGTGGGTGGGGGAGCGTCGGAGGGCGGTGGCCGCCGTGGCCCTGGCGCTGGTCGTGGTGGCCGCCGGGATCGTGATCGGCAGGGGACCGTTCGCGGCGCCGATCGACGAGTCGCCCCGGGTGCTGGTCCTGCCCTTCGACTTCCTCGGAGAGCCGGGCGACGAGTACCTGGCCGAGGGGGTGTCCGAGGAGATCCGGGGCCGGCTGGCGGAGCTGGCGACCTTCACGGTGCTGGGCCGGCAGACCGCGGTCTACGTGGCGAAAAGGGGAATGGGTCCGGAGGAGATCGCGGAGGAGCTGGACGCCGACTTCATCCTGGACGGAACGGTGCGGCTCCAGGGTCAGGCGGGGGGCCCGGACCGGATGCGGGTCCGGGCCGCCCTCACCAGCGCCCGGACCCTCTCGGAGCTCTGGAGCGAGACGTACGACGGATTCGCGGACGACGTCTTCACCGTCCAGGCGGAGGTGGCGGCGCGGGTGTCCGAGGCGGTGGGCATCGAGGCCCCGACGGGACGGCTGCCGGAGAGCGAGGGGACGCCGGACCTCCGCGCTTACGACTACTATCTGCGGGGGAACGAGTATTCCCGGCGGAGCGAGCTGGAGACCCCAATGCGCTCGGCCCTCGCCATGTACGAGGAGGCCGTCCGCCTCGATCCCGATTTTTCCGCGGCCTGGGGCGCCCTGTCGGTCATGCGGTCCCGCCTCCGGTGGCGAGGATACGAGGGGTCGGCCGAGAACCTCGAGCTCGCCCGGAGAGCGGCGGAGCGGGCTCTCGCCCTGGATCCGGGCGAAGCCCGGGGACACCTGGCCATGGGGTACGTCCACTACTACGGCTCGAGGGCGTACGAGCCCGCGCTGGCGAGCTTCACCGCCGCGGCGGCCCTCCAGCCCAGCGACCCCGAGACCCACTTCGCCGTGGGCGCCGTGGCCCGGCGCAAGCGGACCCGCGCCACGCCGAGGTCGCGATCATCCTCGGTGAGACGTTCATGGCACTGGGGCGCTACCGGGACGCGGCGGCGAGGTTCGATCGGGCGGTCGGGATCGCGCCGGACCGACCCGGAGGGTACCTCTTCCAGAGCTGGCTTCGCCTGACGTCCGAGGAGGAGATCGGCCCCGCCCTCGACGCGATCGATGCGGGTTGGGAGCGGGCCGGAGAGGACCAGGTGTTCGGCCTCATGGGTCGATACCTCTCCCAGATCGATTGGTGGCTGACCCGTGTCCTCTCCCGGGACCGACGCTACCGCCGCCTCTTCGGAGCCGCGGACCTCCTCGCCCTGGGCGTGGACAGCGCCGCGCATTACCTGCACCGGGCCCAATTTCACCGGGGGGCCGGGGACACGGAGCGCGCCCGCGTCTACTCCGACTCGGCCCGCATGGTGCTGGAGGCCCGGGTGGCCCTGCATCGGGAACGGGACGGGGACGATGCCACCGTGCTGGAGCGGAGCCGGCAGGCCGCCCGGCTGGCCCACCTCGGCTTGGCCTACGCCGGCCTGGGCCGGGAGGCCGACGCCCTGGCCGCCGCGACCGAGGGCGTGGACCACATCCCCGCCGGCCACGATGCGGTGCACGGCTCCGAGGCCCGGATCCAGCTCGGGCTGATCCTGGGCATGCTCGGGGAGCGGGAGCGGGCGATCCGGCACCTGGCCGCCACCCTGGCCGAGCCCTCGTCGTTCCGGGTCGAGATGCTGCGCCACGACCCGGAGCTCTCCTCCCTCCTG